>QFCS01002030.1_pt1 | contig 34054 bp, 33 predicted proteins | sample 3576561 | NCBI WGS metagenome assembly QFCS01 | reverse complement strand
GCCGCATCAGCTCGCGCAGCATCTCGGCGCGCCTCACCGCCGGCAACGGGCTGGCCCGCGCGGCCAGTACCTCGGGATTGTCCTTCTTCACTGCACTCGACACCACCACGACCTGGGCATGGGCGATGTTGTCGGCGCGATGGCCGATGGCCACGCGGATGCCGAGCTCCACGAGGCGGCGCGTGTTGGCGCTCTCGGCGAGGTCGCTACCCTGCACCTTATAGCCGAGATTGTGCAGCACCTCGGCGATGCCCGACATGCCGATGCCGCCGATGCCGACGAAGTGGATCAGACCAAGATCGAGCGGCAAGGCCCTCATGTGGCGACTCCTGTAATCTCTCCGACCATGTCGGCAAGGCGCGCCGCCGCGTCGGGCTGGCCAGCGGCATGCGCGGCAGCGGCCATCTCGACCAGCCGCTGTCGTGTTTCGAAAAGTTCCCTGAGATGGCCCGCAAGCGTGGCGGCGGAGAACGACGCATGCGGAATGACGATACAGGCGCCGGACGCCTCGAAGGCACGGGCATTGGCCGTCTGGTGGTCGTCCGCCGCGTAGGGATAGGGAACCAGGATCGACGGCCGGCCGATCGTGGCAAGCTCGGCCACCGTCGACGCGCCGGCACGCCCGATCACCAGATGCGCCGCGGCCATTCGCTGCGGCAGGTCGGCGAAGAAGGGCGCCAACTCGGCCACGACGCCGCCTCGACCGTAACGCTGGCGAACCTGTTCGATATCCTCGGGCCGGCACTGCTGTACCAGGCGGATGCGCGTCCGCAGGGCCGTCGGCAGGGAGAGGATGGCCTCGGGCACGACCTTACCGAACGATGCCGCACCCTGGCTGCCGCCGAACACCACGAGATCAATGATCCGGCCTTCCCCCGGCGGCCGGTAGGGCAGACTGCGCAGGCCCTGCACCTGCGCGCGCACGGGATTGCCGACGAGACGGGCGCGAGGATCGTCAGCGGCGATATGCCGGGTCGGCTGGAACGACGTCGCGATCCTGGCCGCACCGCCCAACACCATGCGATTGGCCCGGCCAAGCACCGCATTCTGCTCATGCAGCATCGCCGGCAGCCGGCGCAGCCGGGCGGCGACCAGGGTCGGCACCGAGGCGTAGCCGCCGAAGCCCACCACGGCCGACGGGCCGATGCGGCCCAGCGCCAGCCAGGCGTCGATCAGGCCGCGGCCGAGCGCCAGCATCGCCGTGATGCGCTGCCCCAGCGATCCGCTGGGACTGGCGGAGTGAATGTAGTGGATGGGCTGGCGCGCCAGGGCGCCCTGCCACTGCCGGCCTCGTGAATCCGTGACCAGCGTGAAGGGCACGCCGCGAGCCTCCAGCTCACCGGCGAGCGCTTCGGCCGGGAAGACGTGCCCGCCGGTGCCACCGGTCGCCAGGACCACAGGACGGATGCCTGCCACTATACCGCCTCCCGCAGTCCGGCATGCTCGCGCGTCAGGGACAGCAGCATACCGAGGCAGATCGCCATGGCGAGCGCCGAGGAGCCGCCATAGGAGATGAACGGCAGCGTCATGCCCTTGGCTGGAATGAGCTGGATGGTCGACGCCATGTTGATCGCCGCCTGCAGGCCGAACTGGACGGCCAGACCGGTCGCCGCCAGGGTTATGAACAGGCTGGTCTCCTTCGAGGCGCGCGACATCGACCGCATGGTGACGAAGGCGAACAGCGCCAGGATCATCAGGCAGACGATGAGACCGAACTCCTCGCCGGCAACGGCCATGACGAAGTCGGTATGGGCGTCGGGGAGCTGGGCCTTGACCGTTCCCTCGCCCGGCCCACGGCCGAACAGCGATCCGTTCATGAAGGCTTCGAGCGACGTGTTGACCTGGTAGTTGTCACCCGAGCTGGGATCGAGGAAGCGGTCGAAGCGGCTTCGCACATGGCTGAAGGCGAAGTAGGCGCCGACCAGCGCGCCAGCCCCGGCGATCGCGCAGAAGCCGGCGACCCACATCGGCAGGCCGACCACGAAGAGCTGGGCGGCCCACACCAGGGCGACCACGACGCTCATGCCGAGGTCAGGCTGCAATATCAGCAGTCCCAGCACGCCTCCCACGAGCAAGGTGGACAGAATGTAGCCTGGAGCGCGGCGTTCGGCACGGCTCTGCGCCAGCAGCCACGCCGAAATCACGGCCAGGCTCGGCTTGACGAACTCCGACGGCTGGATGCTGGAAAGGCCGGGCACCGAGATCCAGCGCCGCGCGCCCTTGATCTCGATACCGATGACGAACGTCGCGGCGAGCATCAGCACACTGCCACAGAATACGATCAGCGACAGTCGCCGGACGTGGCGCGGCGAGGCCAGCGAGATCGCCAGCATCAGGATCAGCGCCAGCGGCAGGAAGAAGAACTGGCGCTTGGCGAATACGAACGAATCCGCGCCGATGCGTTCGGCCGCCGGAGGCGAGGCCGCGAGGGTCAGCATGACGCCGAACGCCATGATGGCCAGGATGGCCCCCAGCGACCAGCGGTCGACCGTCCACCACCATTGACCGATCAGACTGCGGTCGTCGCGCGGAACTTGGATCAAGCCGCCCTCCCCAGGATCGTCGCGCCCGGCAGCGCCCGCGCCATGGCGCGGAAGGCGTCGCCGCGATGCTCGTAGCTCTGCCACTGGTCCCATGAGGCGCAGGCCGGCGAGAGCAGCACCACGGCCGCTCCCCTCGCCTCACGCTGCGCGCGCACATGGGCTGCCTCGAGGGCCGTCTTCAGGTCGCCGCAGCGACTGTAGGACAGCTTGCCTTCGAGTTGCCCGGCAAACAGCTCGGTCGCCTCACCGATCAGGAAGGCATGCCGAATACGATCGAACCAGGGCAGGAGCGGCGTCACGCCACCCTCCTTCGCCTGGCCTCCCAGGATCCAGTAGATGTCGCGGTATGATGACAGGGCGCGCGCCGTCGCATCGGCATTGGTCGCCTTGCTGTCGTTGATGTAGACGACGTCACCCACCGCCGCGACGCGTTCCTGGCGATGCGGCAGCCCGGGATAGCTCCTGAGGCCGGCCACGATCCGCTCGCGCGGCACGTCGAGCCAGCGGCACGCTGCCCAGGCACAGGCAGCATTCTGCGCATTGTGATCGCCCGGCAGCGTTGCCACGTCGGCGAAGTCGACCGTGTAGCCGTCGGCATCGACCAGCATGCCGGCGCGGAAGCAGACGCCGCCGGCCACGGGCGTCTCGCGCCGCACCGGGATGGCCGCGACGCCGCGTCGGTGCGTCAGCCGCTCGAAGACGGCCCGCGACGGCGCGTCGTCGATGCCGACGATGGCGCAATCGCCGGCGCCCTGGCGCGCGAAGATGTGCTCCTTTGCGGCGACGTAGCCCGCGAGGTCGCCGTGCCGATCGATGTGGTCCGGCGTGATGTTCAGCCAGATCGCGACATGGGCGCGAAAAGTCTCGAGCAGCTCGAGCTGGTAGGACGACAGCTCGAGAACGTAGAGGCCGCCGTCGCCGAGCGGCGCGAGATCGAGCACGCCGCGGCCGATATTGCCGCCCACCTCGCAGTGCAGGCCGGCGCCGGCCAGGATGTGGCCGACTAGCGCGGTGGTCGTCGACTTGCCATTGGTACCCGTGATGGCGACGAAACGCGCCTTGGGCTCGGCGCGCGCCAGCAGCTCGACGTCGCAGATGATCTTCTTGCCGGCCGCGCGCGCGGCGGCGGCGACGGGATGCGGCTTGGGCAGATGGCTGGGAATGCCCGGGCTGATGACCAGGGCCGTGATTGCGGACCAGTCGATCGTCGCAGGATCGGCAATCCGCGCACCGGCCTGAGCAGCTGCCTCGCGCGATTCTGCGTTGTCGTCCCACGCCGCGCAGTCGATCCCGGCCGCCGCCAGGGCGCGCACGGTCGCAAGGCCCGAGCGCGCGAGCCCCAGCACCACGAACGACGAACCCTTGAGGATGCCAAGATCGATCATCCGCTCACCTCAACTTCAGCGTGGCGAGCCCGGCCATCGCCAGGATGGCGGCGATGATCCAGAAGCGGAAGACGATGGTAGGCTCGGCCCAGCCCTTCTGCTCGAAATGATGGTGCAGAGGCGCCATGCGGAAGACGCGGCGACCGGTCCACTTGTAGGACAGCACCTGCACGATCACCGAGACCGTCTCTAGCACGAACAGGCCGCCGACGATCGCGAGCACGATCTCGTGCTTGGTAACGACGGCGATCGCCCCCAGGGCGCCGCCGATTGCCAGCGAGCCGGTATCGCCCATGAACACCATGGCGGGCGGCGCATTGAACCACAGGAAGCCGAGTCCGGCGCCGATCATCGCCGCCAGCAGCACGGCAAGTTCGCCGGCCCGCGGCACGTGGTGCAGGTAGAGGTAGTTCGTGAGGATGCTGTTGCCGACGATGTAGGCGATCAGGCCGAACACGGCCGAGGCCATGATCACGGGTCCGATCGCCAGCCCGTCGAGGCCGTCGGTCAGGTTCACGGCGTTCGAGGCACCGACCATGACCAGGACGCCGAAGGCGACAAAGCCGACGATGCCGAGCGGCACCAGCACGTCCTTGAAGAACGGCACTGCGAGCATGTAGCGCAGCGGCGGCGGCGAAGTCTCGGCGATCAGCCAGGTCGCGACGGCCGAGGCGGCGATGGCGAAGACCAGCTTGACCTTGCCAGGGACGCCCTTGGGGTTGCGCTTCGTGACCTTGAGGAAGTCGTCCCAGAAGCCGATCGCCCCGAACGCCAGCGTCACCCCCAGCACCACCCAGACATAGCGATTGGTCAGATCCGCCCAAAGCAGCGTCGCCACGGAAAGCGTGATCAGGATCAGCAGACCGCCCATCGTGGGCGTGCCCTTCTTCGTGAGATGGGTCGCTGGCCCGTCGTCGCGGATCGGCTGCCCCTGGCGCTGCTTGCTGCGCAGCCAGCGGATCAGCGGGCCGCCGATCAGGAAGCTCAGCACAAGCGCGGTCAGGAACGCTGCGATGGAGCGGAACGTCAGATAGCGGAACAGGTTGAACGGACTGAAGAAGTCCGCCAGCGGGTAGAGGAAATTGTAGAACATCTAGCGTCCCGCCTCACCGCCGCTCGCCGCCACGATGGCGTCGACGACGATCTTCATTTTCGAGCCGAGCGATCCCTTCACCGCCACCACGTCCCCCGCCCGCACCGCTGCCGCGACCTTGTCTGCCAGCGCCGTCGAATCGGGCTGGTGCGTCGCGCGCTGCTCCGGCGTCAGCCGCTGCCACAACGCCTGCATGTGCGGACCGCACAGATAGACCTGCGTTGCACCGCTGGCTGCGACCGCCTCGGCGAGGCCCGCGTGATAGTCGTCCGCGCCGGCGCCCAGCTCGCGCATGTCGCCCAGCGCCAGCAGCCGGCGGCCACCTGGCGCGGGAGTCGTGCGGGCCAGCACAGCCAGCATGGCACGCACCGACACCGGGTTCGCATTGTAACTCTCGTCCAGAAGCTCCACCGTGCCGCCGCCGAATTTCAACACGCGCCGTGCACCGCGCCCTGGGGAAGCACCGACGCCGGCAAGGCTCGCCGCCGCCTTCGCGACATCGGCCCCCAGCGCCTCGACCACCGCAAGCGCCGCGATGCTGTTCAGCACCCAGTGCTCGCCGGCCGCGCCCAGCCGATACTCGATCCGGCGGCCATGGATCAAGACCGACACGTCACTGCCGCCATCCTGCAGGTTGCAGGAGAGAAGTCGGGCATCGGCAGCGTCACTGCGACCGAATCCGACAATACGCGACACGCCGAGGCGGCGCGCATGGCCAGCCATCCTGTCGAAGTGCCGGCTGTCGCGATTGAGCACGGCGACTGCATCGGACGCCATGCCCGCGAACAGGCAGGCCTTCTCGTCGGCGATCGCCTCCTCGGATCCCATGTGGCCGATATGGACCGGGCCGACATTGGTGATCACGCCGACATGCGCCTCCACCAGGCGTGCCAGCGGCTCGATCTCGCCGGGATGGTTCATGCCGACCTCGAACACGCCGTAGCGAGCCTCGCGTGGCAGCCGCGCCAGGCTGATCGGCACGCCGACGTGATTGTTGTAGGACGCGGCGCTGGCCGAGGTCAGCGCCTGGGTCGACAGCATGGCGCGCAGAGCGTCCTTGGTGCTGGTCTTGCCGACGGAACCCGTCACGCTGGCGATGCGCGCCCCGCTGCGCCGCCGCCCGGCGCGCCCAAGGGCAACCAGCGCCTTCATCGTGTCGGGCACGCGTACCAGTGTCGCGCCGCCGACATCGACGTCGCGCGACACGACCGCGGCCGCCGCGCCCCGGCGCATCGCTTCCGTCACGAAGGCGTGGCCATCGGTCGCTTCCCCGCTCAGGGCGAAGAACAGGTCTCCGGGCTGCACGGCCCGGCTGTCGAAGGTCACGCCGCTGGCGGCGAAAGGCGCGCTGACCGTCGCGGATTCCAGCGCCCCCAGCACCTCCTCGGAGGTCCAAAGCGGCGTCATGCCTGTCCCCCTGCCAGTTCGCGTGCCACCTGCGCGTCGTCGAACGGATGGGTTACGCCCTTGATGGTCTGGCCCGCCTCATGGCCCTTGCCGGCGATCAGCAGCAGATCGTCGGGGCCTCGCAGAGCCGCCATGCCGCGCGCGATGGCATCGTGCCGCCCATCCGCAACCTCGACCCAGTTGCTGCGATCCGCCGGGATACCGCGCACGATCTCGGCGCGGATCGCCGCGGGCTCTTCGCTGCGCGGATTGTCGTCGGTCACCAGGGCGATATCGGCAAGGCGCGTGGCGATCTCGCCCATCACCGGCCGTTTGCCGCGGTCGCGGTCGCCGCCGCAGCCGAACACCACGACCAGCCGCCCGCGCGCGAACGGCCGCAACGTCGTCAGCACCGTCTCCAGTGCCTCGGGCTTGTGGGCGTAGTCGACATAAACGGCCGCGCCGCTGCGGTGGCGAGCGACCAGCTGCAGACGGCCGGGTGCGCCGGTCACGCTGGCCAGCGCGTCGACAGCCCGCGCGGCCTCGCCGCCGGTCGCCACGGCCAACCCCAGGGCGCCCAGCGCATTCGAGGCCTGAAAGCCGCCCACCAGGGGCAGTTCGACGCCGTGCGCGGCGCCCAGCACCTCGATGGCGAGATGCTGCCCAGACGACGTCGGACGGGTCTCCAGCAGGCGCAGTTCGCGCCCCTTCCGGCCGTAGGTCCAGCAGGTCACGCCACGGCGCGCGCAGATTGCCGCGAGCGCCTCGGCGCGCTCGCTGTCGGCGTTGATCACGGCCGTGCCGCGCTCCGGCAGCAGTTCCTCGAACAATCTCGCCTTGGCCGCGAAGTAGCTTTCCATCGAGACGTGATAGTCGAGATGCTCGTGCGTGAGGTTGGTGAAGCAGGCGGCGGAAAGACGCAGCCCGTCAAGGCGATGCTGGTCGAGCCCGTGACTCGAGGCCTCGATGGCAAGGTGCGTCACACCCTGGTGCGCCAGAGTCGCCAGATCCTCGTGCAGTTGCACCGGATCGGGCGTCGTCAACCCGCCGTCGCGTGTGAGGCCGGGCGACAAGATGCCCAGTGTGCCGACGCTGGCCGCCTTGAAGCCGAGCGCCGTCCAGATATGTCGCACGAAGTGAACCGTCGACGACTTGCCGTTGGTGCCCGTCACCGCTGCAATGCACGCCGGCTGCACGCCTGCGAAGGCGGCCGCCATCAGCGCCAGTCGGCGCCGCGGGTTGGTGTCGCGGATGACGACAACGGATGGATCGAGTGGCGGCAGGACGGTATCGGGTGCCGCGAGGATCGCCGCGGCGCCGCGCTTCACGGCATCGCCGATGAAGGCCGCACCGTCTTGCCGATGGCCGGCCAGCGCGGCGAACAGGAAGCCTGGCGCGGCCTTGCGAGAATCGAGCGTCAGCCCGGAGATGACGGAGTCATGCGCGCCGTCCAGCCGTGCCCCCACCTGCGACGGGACATGGCTGGCGGAGCCGGCGCTCGCCTGCATGAGCTCACTCAGTAGCAACGCGACTTACTCCCCTTGGGGGCGCAGCCGCAGCCTGGTTGGGGCCGGGCCGCACCGGCAGAGCCTTGCGCTGGTCCTGCGCGGCACGCAGCCGGGCGCTCGCCGGAACGAATTGCGGCGGCTGGACGGGAGTGGGCACCGGCGTCGACGCGATCTCGATCGGCGGCAGCCCTTCCTTCAGGTCGCCCGGCAGGATGCCGTAAAGTGAGACAATGCCTTCAATGATCATCTTGACCGATGGCGCCGCCACCCAACCGGCCGTGGCGTAGCCGTAAGTCTCCGGAATGCCCTTCGGCTCGTCGACCGACACCAGAATGACGAATTTGGGGTCGTTCATCGGGAAGGCCCCGACGAAGGAACTGATCAGGGCTTTCTGGCGATAGCCGCCGCGGCCCGCCTTCTCCGCCGTGCCGGTCTTGCCGCCGACCTCGTACCCCTTCACATCGGCATTCTTGCCGGTGCCTTCGACGGCGTTGAGACGCAGCAGCTGCCGCATCATGACCGAGGTCTTGGCCTGGATGACACGGCGTCCCGGCGCGGCATCGGGAGGCCGCTTGACGAGGCTTGGCGGGTTGAGGATGCCGCCATTGACCATCGCCGCCGATCCCGTCGCCAGGTGCAGCGGCGTGACGGAGATGCCGTGACCGAAGGCGATGGTCATGGCGTTGATGCGCATCCAGTTCCTGGGATAGAGCGGCGCCGCCAGTTCGGTGATCTGCGTTGTCAGGGGCCGCAGGAAGCCGATCTTGTCGAAGAAGGCCTTCTGCGTCTCGATGCCCATCTCAAGCGCCATCTTGGCCGAGGCGATGTTGGAGGAATACTTGAACAGCTCCGGTACCGTGAGCGGCCGGCGCTGGGCATGGTCGTCGTTGATCGTGAAGCGGTCGATGCGGATCGGCGAAGTGGCGTCGAACACGCTGTTCATCGTCACCCGGCCGGTGTCCAGCGCCATCGCCGTGTTGAAGATCTTGAAGGTCGAACCCTGCTCGTAGACGCCGAGCGTGGCGCGGTTGAACAGCGCCTCGTTGGTGATGGTCCTCGCGATGTTCGGATCGTAGGTCGGCAGCGAGGCCATCGCCAGGATCTCGCCGTTGGTGGCGTCCATGACGATGGCCGTGGCGCCGATCGCCGAGAACTTCTGCACGGCGCGCGCGATCTCGCGCTCCACCAGCCGCTGCAGGCGCAGGTCGATGGCGAGCTGCACCGTCTCGCCGCTGTGGAGCTGCTGGTCGAAGTAGCGCTCGACGCCGGCCAGTCCGGTGTTGTCGATGCTGGCATATCCGAGGATATGCGCCGCGGCCGTGCCCTGCGGATAGATGCGCCGCTCCTCGGCCTGGAATTCCAGGCCGGGGATGCCAAGGCGGTTCACCCGGTCATGCTCGCGCGGGCTCAGCCCACGCTTGATCCAGATGAAGGTCTTGTCCTCCTCCAGCTTCGAAAGGACGTCCTCGTACTTGAGGTCGGGCAGTGCCGTGACGATCTTGCGCGCCGCGTCGGGCGGATCGAGCAGCAGCCGCGGATTGACGAAGGCGGACACCACGGGGACCGATGTCGCGAGCACGGCGCCATGCCGGTCGACGATGTCGGCGCGTTCCGACTGGATCGAGCCGCCACGCGCGGCGACGCGGTGCGTCGGCTCCTCGCCATCGCGCAGCAACGATACGTAGCCCATGCGCAGTGCGATGGCGACGAAGACCACCGTGAACAGCGCCGAAGCGACGACCAGCCGTTGGCGTGCGGTCTCCTGCGCATCGCCCTTGAGCCGCTCGCGCTCCTGCACCGATCCGTAACGCGCGCCGGCCGCCGCGTTTGACGCGGCGGCCGGTTCGGGCGAGGCACGCTTTCGCCACAACCTCATCGATGATCCCCTTCATATCGCGAGAGGATCTGGTCGATGGTGAGCGCGGCGCGCTGGCCTTCGCCAACCGGACCCGCTGTAGCCGGCTCTGTGGCCGGTCGAGGGGGCGTCGTGGGTCCGGATGAACGCCCTGGAGGGGGTGCGGAGGCCGGCGAGGGGCTGCCGGCCTCCGCTGCGACGCGGCCACCACCACCGGGCAAGCTCGACGAGGGGACGTCGTTGCCCGTTCGTGGGGGGGAAGGAAGTGGTGGATCGCGTCGCGGGGGCTGTGAATCTGGTTTGAGGGAATCGAGCCGCACGACCTGCTTGATCGATGCCTGCTCGAGCTTGAGATGCTTCAGCGCGAGCCGCTCGATGCGCTCGGCTTCGTTGAGATGGGCCCATTCGACCCGCAGGATATGCGTGGCCTGCTGGCTCTCGACGATCTTGCGATTGGTCCGGTCGATCTTCTCCTCGAGGTCCTGCACCTTGTACTTCACGGTGAACAGACCGATTGCCGTGGCAACAGCAACCAGAGACCAGAACAGGAGCCCGCGATGGATCATCCGCGGCCTCCATTGGTCGCGGCGATCTTCTCGGCAACGCGCAGCCGCGCCGAACGGGCGCGCGGGTTGGCGGCGACCTCGGCGGCCGACGGCAGTACCGGCCTGCGGCTGAGATCGCGCAACGCCACGACATCGGCACCGGCGCGCGGCGGCAGATGGCGCGAGGGGCCCGGCGTACGGCCGGCCCGCGCGCGCACGAAATCCTTCACTGCGCGGTCTTCCAGGGAATGGAAGGAAACGACAGCCAGACGTCCGCCCGGCGCCAGCACCTGCTCAGCGGCAACCAGGCCGCGCTCAAGCTCGCCCAGCTCGTCATTCACCGCGATGCGCAGCGCCTGAAAGGTGCGGGTCGCGGGATCGCTCTCGTCCCTGCCCTTCGGCCCGACCGCGCGGCGCACGATCTCCGCGAGCTCGCCGGTTGTCTCGATGCGCTTGGTCTTGCGCGCCTCGACGATGCCGCGCGCGACGCGACGGCTGCGGCGCTCCTCGCCGTAACGCCAGATGATGTCGGCCAGATCGGCCTCGCCGGCCTCGTTGACGATGTCCGCCGCCGATGGCCCGCTCTTCTCCATGCGCATGTCGAGCGGCCCCGAGGCGCGGAAGGAAAAGCCGCGGTCAGCCTGATCGAGCTGCATCGAGGACACGCCGAGATCGAGCGCGACACCGTCGACCGCATCGACGCCTTCGGCCGACAGCAGCTCGGCCATGTCCCCGAACCGCCCCTCGACCAGTCGCAGCCGCGGCGCGTAGCGCGCAGCCAGCACGCGACCGGCGGCGATGGCATCAGGATCGCGATCGATGGCGACCACGCGACAGTCGGCGCGATCGAGCATCGCCGTCGTGTAGCCGCCGGCACCGAACGTGCCGTCGACATAACGGCCGCCGTCGCGCGGCTGCAGGGCATCGACGACCTCGCGCACCATCACGGGGATATGGCGCTCGCTCATGCGTCGCCTCCGCCGCCGTTCGATCCGGAAAGGGCGCGGACGAACGCCGCCATCTTGTTGCGGTCGGCCTCGCGGCGAGCCTGCCAGCGGCCGGGATTCCAGAGCTGGAACTTGTCGCCCTTGCCGACCAGCATCACACCGTCCGAAGCCTCCAGCGCGCTCACGAATTCCGCCGGCAGGGTGAATCGGCCGTCGGGCTCCATGGCGATCGTGCGGGCGCTGGCTGAGAGGTAGCCGGCCGGATCGAACGCCTCATCGTCGAGCGCCACCTTGAGGGCGCCCTTCGGACCGAGCGCCTCTGCGCGAAGACGATCGAGCATTGAATCGAAGCCCGCTCGGGAATTGCCATTAACCACGCCGGTCAGGTTGGGCGAGTGATAGAGCACGAAAGCACCACGGTCGTCGGCAGGCAGCTCGTCGCGAAAGGCTGCGGGCAACAGCACCCGTCCCTTCTTGTCCAGCTTGATCAGGATTTCGGACCGAAAGGCCACGGCCCAGTCCCCCTGCCTTCCCGCCGCGGGTGCCCCACGCTCCTGCGTACCTGTCCTTACGGGATGCTATGGGATACCATGGGAATTCCCGGGAAGCAATGACGAAGAACGAGATTCATCAAGGAATCTGAAGGCTTTAAACACCAAATGTATTGTGCCAGGTACACAGCTACCCCCAAATGGTTGTTCTAGAGAATGACTGAGGCTGAAGAAGGGTCAGACGGCCTGTAAGCCGGGTTCTGTCCTCGCCCGAAAGCGATGGATGGCCATTCCTCTGGGACGCCCGTCGCCGAGCGCCTCGCGCGACCGACCCGGGCGGCGACGCGGAAACACCGCTGCCGGTCGCCCGGCGTGCCGCCCCTATTTGGTCTTGCTCCCGGTGGGGTTTGCCGTGCCGCTTCCGTTGCCGGTCGCGCGGTGGGCTCTTACCCCACCGTTTCACCCTTACCGGCCTGGTTGACGCCGCGAAGGCGTGCCGGGCCGGCGGTCTGTTCTCTGTGGCACTTTCCCTAGGGTCGCCCCCGCCGGACGTTATCCGGCACCGTGTCTCCGTGGAGCCCGGACTTTCCTCGCCATGCGGTCGCCCGCACAGCGCAGCCATCCAGCCGTCTGACGGCGGTTAGCTAGTGCTCACTCCCGATTTGGTCAAGCAGGTCTGCAAGCAACGCGCGCGTTTCGTCATCGGCGCACCCATCCACGCGCGACGGCCGGAAGCGGCGCTGAAAGGCAGCGACGACATCGGCGGTGGTCACGTCCACGGCCGGCGGGTAGCCGAACTGCTGCAGAGCGGCCTGGATGTCCCCGTCGACCGGTTTCGCGCTGGAACTCGCATCGGGTCGCGGCCACAGGCCAAGGCCGGCCCCCGCCAGCCGCGCCCACGGGAAGCGCAGGCCAGGATCGATCTTGCGCCGGGGCGCGATGTCGGAATGCCCCACCAGGTTGCGCGGCACGATGGCGGGGTGGCGCCGGATGATTTCGTGGCAAAGCTGGATGAGTGCGGCGATCTGCCGATCGGGATAGTCATGACGATCGCCATGCAGGTTGACGATCTCGATGCCAATCGAGGTGGCATTCAGCGCGTCGCGACCGCGCCAGTGCGAGCGGCCGGCATGCCAGGCGACGCGGTCCTCCGGCACCAGGCGATAGGCGGAGCCGTCCTCCGCCAGGACGTAGTGCGAGCTGACGCGCTGGGCACGGCCGGGATCGCTCAGGATGGTCAGCGATTCGTCGAGCGGCAGTTCGGTATAATGCAGCACCAGCATGTCGACGATGGTGCCAGGCGGCCGCTCCGCATGGTTGGGGGACGGCCGCTCGATCACGCCGGAACGAGTCCGCGCTCGCGGCGCAGCCGGTCGTAGGCGTCATTGATCAGCGCGAGCTTGCGATTCGCCATGGCGATCGCCTCTTCAGGCAGGCCTTGGGCGATCAGGCGATCGGGATGGTTCGCCCGCACCTGGCGCAGCCATGCCTCGCGGATCTGCTCGTCCGTCGCCAGCGGGTCGATGCCCAGGATGGTGCAAGGCTCGCACTCGAGGTTGCCGAGTGCCGCGGCCTTGGCGCGCTCGAAACGGTTGGCGCTGAGACCGAAGATGCGGGCGACGCGGGCGAGATAGTCGGCTTCGGGCGCATCCACCGGACCATCCGCCTGGGCGATATTGAACAGCCCCTCAAGCACGTTCTCGAGGATCTCCGGCGCGTCGGGAAACAACGCCGCCAGCTGTCGGGCATAGGTCTCGAATCCGGCAACGTCGCGCTTCGCCAGATTGAAAAACCGCTCGACGTTCCTCTCCTCGCCGGGCGGCACATGGAAGAAGTCGCGAAATGCCGCGACCTCCGCCTCCGTCACCTCGCCATCGGCCCGCGCCAGCTTGGCGCCGAGCGCGATCACGCCGATCGTGAAGGCGATCTGACGCAGGCCAGGATGGCTGCCGTCCTCGGCCGGCGGTGCCGTCAGACCAAGCAAAGAGCCGATGGACTCGCCTTGAGTCAGGCGCGTCGCACCCTCCACGATGCGATCCCAGATCTTCATGTCGCTTCGCTACGCGTTCATCTTCACAGGATCAAGGCACCGATCGCCACGGCGACGAGAAGCCCGAGCGCAAGGCGACGGTAGAAGGATTCGCTGGCGAGGGGGAACAGGCGGCCGCCGGCAATGCCGCCGAGGATGACGGCAGGCGCGAGGCAGAGGGCGAGGATGGCTGTGTCCCATTCGACGAGGTCACGCGAGATGAAGGTCGCAATCGCCACGAGGTCGACAAAAACGAAGTAAGTCGTGAGGTTGGCGCGAACGCGAGTCACGCTTTCGTCACCTGCCAGGTAGTAGAAGGCGATCGGCGGGCCGGCCATGCCAGCGAGGCCGTTGAGGAACCCGCTGCTGGCGCCAGCAGCGAGCGTGGCGGCCGCGCGCGGCCGGCCGGCGAACCGCCAGCCGCTCGCCAGCAGGACGACGGCACTCAGCACGATGGCCGAGATCACCCAGCGCATCGGCTGGGGATCGCTCCAGGTCAGGGCGAAGTTGCCCAGGGGAACCCCGACCGCCGCCGCGAGCAGAAGCAGACCGATACGACGCCAGTCGACCAGCCACACGACCGACGGCACCAGCGGCAACGCAACCGCAAGTTCCAGCAGCAGGCAAAGCGCCACGCCGATCGACGGCCCGTACAGCGCCGAGAACACCGGCGTCATGATCATCGCCGCCCCGAAACCCGCAAACCCGCGCACCATGCCTGCAATGCAGGCAACAACGGCACAGACGATGAAAGCGGCAGAAAGCAGATCGGGCATCGCAACGGGGCTCTGGGCACCCTCCCCGGTCATGAGCGAATCTCATGGGGAAGGAGCAAGACCTCTAGCATTGCCGGCGCAAGACACTGTCATCATATAATGCAGGCCATGCCCTCAAAGAATCTTGCGGTCTCGACCGTCCCCCTCCTGATGCCGTACGTGCAGCGGCGGCCGGAGAACGTCGGCGGCAAACCCTTCAAGCTGGTGTCTGAGTACACGCCGGCCGGTGACCAGCCCGCAGCGATCCACCAGCTCATCGAAGGGGTGACGTCGGGCGAGCGCGACCAGGTACTGCTGGGCGTCACCGGCTCGGGCAAGACCTTCACCATGGCCAACCTCATCGCCTCGCAGGGCCGGCCGGCGCTGGTGCTGGCCCCCAACAAGACACTGGCGGCGCAACTCTACGGCGAGATGAAGGGCTTCTTCCCGGAGAATGCCGTCGAATACTTCGTGTCGTACTACGACTACTACCAGCCGGAGGCCTACGTCCCGCGCACCGACACGTTCATCGAGAAGGATTCGTCGATCAACGAGCAGATCGACCGCATGCGGCACTCGGCGACGCGCGCCCTCATGGAGCGCGACGACGTCGTCATCGTCGCCTCGGTGTCCTGCATCTACGGCATCGGGCCGCTGGAAAACTACCAGTCGATGACGATCCGGCTGCACAAGGGGCAGAAGATCGATCGCTCCACCCTGCTGCGCGGCTTCGTCGAGCAGCAGTACAAACGCAATGACAACGCCTTCCAGCGCGGCACCTTTCGCGTCCGCGGCGATACGGTCGACTTGTTTCCTGCGCACTACGAGGACAAGGCGTGGCGAATCGAGCTGTTCGGCGACGAGATCGATTCGATCGTCGAGTTCGATCCGCTGACCGGCGAGAAGACGGCGACGCTGGGCGACATCGTGGTCTACGCCAACAGTCACTACGTGACGCCGCGGCCGACCATGCAGCACGCCATCACGCAGATAAAGACCGACCTGAAGCAGCGCCTCGATGAGTTCAATCGCGCCGGCCGGCTGCTCGAGGCGCAACGCCTGGAGCAGCGCACGCTGTTCGACATCGAGATGCTGGAAACGACCGGCGCCTGCGCCGGCATCGAGAACTACTCGCGCTACCTGACCGGCCGCAAGCCGGGGGAGCCGCCTCCGACGCTGTTCGAGTACTTTCCCGAGAACTCCCTGCTGATCGTCGACGAGAGCCATGTCACCGTCCCGCAGATCGGCGGCATGTTCCGCGGCGACTTCAACCGCAAGAGCGTCCTCGCCGAATTCGGCTTCCGCCTGCCGTCGGCGATCGACAACCGGCCGCTGAAATTCGAGGAATGGGATACGCTGCGACCGCAGTCGATCTTCGTCAGCGCGACGCCCGGCAACTGGGAGATGGAGCGCACGCAGGGTGCGTTCATCGAGCAGGTCATCCGGCCGACAGGCCTGATCGACCCTGTCGTGATCATCCGGCCTGTCGAGAAGCAGGTCGACGACCTGATCGCCGAGTGCCGTGACTGCGCCAAGAAGGGCCAGCGCGTGCTGGTCACGGTGCTCACCAAGCGCATGGCCGAGGATCTGGTGGAGTACATGCACGAGGCAGGCATTCGCTGCCGCTACCTCCACTCGGACATCGACACGCTGGAACGCATCGAGATCATCCGGGACCTGCGGTTGGGTTCTTTCGACGTTCTGGTCGGCATCAACCTGCTGCGCGAGGGCCTCGACATCCCCGAGTGCGCCCTGGTGGCGATTCTCGATGCCGACAAGGAAGGCTTCCTGCGCTCGCCGACCTCCCTGGTGCAGACGATAGGCCGGGCGGCGCGCAACATCGACGGGCGGGTCATCCTCTATGCCGACAAGATGACCGATTCCATCAAATACGCGACGGCCGAGACCGATCGGCGGCGCACCAAGCAGATGGCGTATAACAAGGAGCATGGCATCACCCCGGCCTCGGTGAGGAAGAACATTTCGGAGATCCTGCAGTCGACCGCCGAACGCGACCACTACACGGTCGGCACCGGCGTCTCCGGCGATGTGCACCTGGTCGGCCACAACCTGCGCAGCCACATCGCCGAACTGGAAAAGCGCATGCGCGACGCCGCTGCCAACCTCGAATTCGAGGAGGCCGCCCGCATGCGCGACGAGATCCGGCGCCTGGAGGCCAACGAGCTGGAGCTGCCGGGCCAGGCCAAGGCCGCGAGCACCAACGTCAATCTCGGTCGCATGCAGAACAGCCGGGTCTTCCGCGGCGTGCGTACCGGCTCTGGCTCGCGTGGCAAGCCGGCTCGGCGCAGCGGACGATAGAGCATCTTGCTTCCGACTGAAACCGCACCGCCGCGTACGCCGTGCCGCTCAGCGAGTTCACCTGCCGCCTGAAGTGATGGTCCCGCGACGCCAGCAGCTATAGTGGCGACGGATGTCCGCCGCCCCGACCGATCATCGCCGCTACGTCATCGCCCTCGTCTCGCTGACCCTGATGCAGGTCGTGGCCACCATGGGCTTCAACCAGGCCTCCGTGCTCGCGCCGGCCGCGGCGCGCGAGCTCGGCATTGCCGCCGCCGACGTCGCCTACTATGTGTCGCTGGTCTATCTCGCGGCGATGGTGTCGAGCCTGGGTGGCGGCACCATCAGCCGGCGCTTGGGACCAATTCGTTTCCTCCAGGCTGGACTCGCCGTCACCGCCGTCGGCTCCTTGGTCTTCGCGGCAGGCGGAGTCGTGCTGGCGGCCCTGTCGGCCGTCGTCGTCGGCCTGGGCTCGGGTCCGCTGACGATCGCAAGCTCTCACATCCTCGCCCGCGTCTCGCCGCCGCGGCTTGCGAACCTCACCTTCTCCCTCAAGCAGAGCGGCGTGCCGGTCGGTTTCGCGATCTGCGGCGCCGTGCTGCCGACGCTCGCCCTCGACCTGGGATGGCGCTGGGCGGCGGCTAGCGTCGGGCTGCTGCTGCTGGTGACGACGCTGGCCATCCAGCCGCTGCGCCGGCTCTACGACGACGAGCATCCGCCCGGTACCAAACGGCGCCTGCTGCCGACCGTCGCGGAGATCGTCGAGCCGCTGCGACTCGCCTGGCACGATCCCATCCTGCGGCCGACATGCATGATCGGCATGCTGTTCTCAGCGACCCAAGCGATCGTCGTGAACTTCACGGTCGTCTACGCCGTCGACGGGCTGCAGATGTCCTATGTGCTGGCTGGCGCCCTGCTGTCGGCGGCAACCGTCGCCGGGGCTATCGGCCGCATCTTCTGGGGCGCGCTTGCCGACATGCTGCGCCGGCCGTCGTCGGTGCTCGCCGGGATCGGCGCCATCGTTGCTCTGGCCGCCGCCGCGATGGCCTTCTCGACGCCCGCCTGGCCGACGGGACTGGTCTATGCCGTCTGCACGGTGCTCGGCGGCACGGCGGTCGGGTGGAACGGCGTCTTCATCGCCGAAAGCGCCTCGCGCGCACCGCCCGGTCGCGCCGCCGAGTTCACCGGCGCGACGTCGTTGTTCGTCTTCAGCGGTGCCCTGCTGTCACCCTTGCTGTTCCGCGCCGTGCTCGCCGTCACGGGTTCGTACGCCGTGGGCTACCTGTTGCTCGCGGCGGGCGTTGCCACGGCGGCGTTCTTCCTCGCCCGCGCCGCACGGCGCTGAACGCCCCGTCGCACGACTCCCTGTCGCATGATGCCCCCTGTCGCATGACGATCGCTTCAGCGATCTGCTGACAGGGCACTTTCGTGCCAGCGTCGCAACATCAGATGGCTGAACAGGGTGAGGACGAGAAAAATGGCAATGCCGGCCGCCGAGACCAACACCAGCGCCGCGAACATGCGCGGGATCCTGAGCTGATAGCCGGATTCGAGAATGCGCCAGGCCAGGCCGGACGCGCTGCCGCCAGTGCCGGCTACGAACTCCGCGACCACCGCGCCGATCAGCGCCAGGCCGCCCGATATGCGCAGGCCGCCCAGGAAGTACGGCAGCGCCGCCGGCAGCCTCAAATGGACAAGCGTGCGCCATCGACCCGCGCCGTAGAGCTGGAACAGGTCGAGCAGATTCGGATCGACCGAACGCAGGCCGAGGATGGTGTTCGACAGGATGGGGAAGAAGGCGACGAGCCAGGCACAGATCAGCAGCGACAGGTCGACATCGTTGGCCCATACGATGATCAGCGGCGCGATGGCAACGATCGGCGTCACCTGCAGGATGATCGCGTATGGGAAAAGCGACAGCTCGACCCAGCGCGACAGCGAGAACAGGATCGCCAGCAAGCCCCCGACCACCACCGCAGCGGCCAGAGCCTCGAGGGTGATGCGCAGAGTCACGAGCAGCGACGGCGCAAGCGTGCCCCAGTCGTCGATCAGCGTTTGGGCGACCAGGATCGGGCCCGGAAGGATATAGGGCGGGATCGCCGCCACACGCACCACCGACTCCCAGAGACCGAACATCAACACGCCCATTACGAGCGGCGCGACCACCCGCACGCTCATGCGACCGGCCCTGCGGTCATCGCCTCGCCCAGGCGCGCCGATGCCTCCCGGCAATAGGCGCCATACTCGACCGAGGTCCGGAACGCCTCGTCCCGCGGTTGTCGAGGCTCGATGGAGAGCTCAGCCGCCACCCTGCCCGGCCGCGCCGCCATCACCACGATGCGCTGCGACAGGAATACCGATTCGAACACCGAGTGGGTGACGAAGACGACGGTGATGCCGCTCCTCCGCCACAGTTCGAGCAGATCGGCGTTCAGGCGGTGCCGCGTGATCTCGTCGAGAGCGGCGAACGGCTCGTCCATCAGCAGCAGGCGCGGCTCGACGACCAGAGCGCGGGCGAGCGACACGCGCATCTTCATGCCTCCTGACAGCTCGCGCGGCCAGGTATGCTCGAAGCCTTTCAATCCGACGCGCGCCAGAGCCTCTGCAGCACGTCCTTCACGCTCGCCCCGCGGCATGCCTCGCAGGCGCAACGGCAGGGCGACGTTGCCGAGGGCGGTTGCCCACGGCATCAGCGTCGCTTCCTGAAAGACGAAGCCTAGATCCGGCCGGCCGTCCGGCCAGTCGATAGCGCCGGCAGAGGGCTGGAGCAGTCCGGCAATCAGTCGGAGAAGCGTCGACTTTCCGCACCCCGAGGGGCCCAGGATGCTCAGGAACTCCCCGCCCGCGACGTCAAGGGAGACGTCGGCGAGCGCCGCCACGCCATTATCGAAGACCTTGGAGACGCCGCGAACGCCGACCAGCCGCATCAGGCCGGCGGCAGGATGATGTCGAGCGTCGCGCTCCAGACAGGCAGCGGCAGGCTGTCGCGCGCTTCCAGGTTCGCGGGCAGAGTCGCGCGGTCGGAGAGCCGGCGGAAGGGCAGCACCAACGCACTGCGAACGCCGAACACCGCATCGCTGTCGAGATGGCTGTCGTCCTCCGGAAAGAACTCCGTGATCAGCGGTTTGCGCCCGGGCGCCTGGACGATCATGTGCAGATGGGCCGGGCGCCAGGCGTCTCGGCCGAGCGCGCGCAACATGTCGCCGGCCGGCCCGTCGTCCGGCACGGTGTAGGAGACCGGCCTCACGGTCGAAAAGGCGAAGCTGCCGTCGGCCGCAACCTTCAGGCGGGCATGGTAGTTGGTCGGCGATCCCGAGGGATCCTGCTGAGCGTAAAGGCCGCTGCCGCCGTTCTGCCAGATCGCCAGCATGGTGCCAGCCGCCGGCGCGCCCTCATCATCGCGCACCTGCCCACTCACCACCAGCGGTTCGCCGACCTGGCCGCGCCACAGGTCACCACCGTTCGGCAGCTCCGGAGCGCCCTCGATGTGGAAGGGGCCCAGCACCGAAGATGGTGTGCCTGAGGGCGCGGCATTGACCATGTCGACCAGCGAAGACACGCCCAGCAGATCGGAGAACAGGATGTATTCGTTGCGCTTGTCGTCCGTGAAGCGCGTCGCGCGGGTCAGCGCGTCGATCGCGGCTCCCCATTCGGCCTGGGTGACCTGGTTGTCCCGCACGAAGCTGTGCAGGTGACCGGCCAGGCTGACCAGGAGCGTCCTCGTCCGTTCCGAAGGCGCGTTGCGGGCATAGTCGGCAAAGGCCTGTGTGATGGTGGCCGGCGTAAGGTTTCGCATGACGTTTCCCCCCGCCCGTCTCAGCGGGCTGCTCTCAACAACGCATCGTAATCGGCGCGCAGCAGGGCGAACAGGAGGTGGTCGGCCCACTGGCCGTTGATGCGAAGATACTGGCGGGCAAGCCCCTCCTCGTGGAAACCTACCTTGGTCAGCACGCCCTTGGATGGCTCGTTGTGCGGCAGGCAGGCGGCCTCGAGACGATGCAGCCGCAGATCGTCAAAGGCGAAGGGCAGGATGGTGCGCAAGGCATCGGTCATCAGCCCCTGGCCGGCATAGGGCTGGCCCATCCAGTAGCCGACGGAGGCGGTTTGCGCGACGCCGCGACGGACGTTGCTGAGATTGATGCCGCCGACCAGCCGGCGTCCGTCGTTCAGGAACACGAACAGGCCGTAGGCCTCGCCGGACCGCCATTCCCGCGCCTGCTGGCGCAGTCGTCGCCGATAATGGTCTCGCCCGAGCGAGTCCTCCGGCCATGTCGGTTCCCAAGGCGTGAGGAAGGCACGACTGCGTGCCCGCAGTTCGGCCCATTCGGCCCAGTCGTCCATGGCCGGTGCCCGCAGGAATACCCGACGGCCGGTGATCCGGGTCATTCCAGAGAGCGACAGAGGAACGTCGGCAAAACGGAACATTTGATCTATATTAAAGCACGTACGGAATTGTTGCATGTATTCCTACATTTGACGTAGGAAATTGGGACTGTCCGCCGCTGCCAAGCCGACGCAACCGGTCTTGAATTAGCCCGGCTGCGGCGTGAAAGTCCCTAATGCAATCGCAGTGAAACCCTGCAGGACGGTCATGGAAACCGACGATAAAGCCAATGTGGGCCAGAAAGGCCGCTTCTATCTGACCAAGAACATCTGGGTTCCGCAGGAACCCATCGAGAAGTTCAATCTCAAGATGTCGGATATGATCTTGCGTCGCATGCCCAAGCTGCCGCTGGGTGGAGAGGATGCGATCAAGGCGTTCCCTGTGCTGGCCGAGCTCAAGAAGAGCCATGACAAGATCAAAGCCGACCTCCAGTATCTGCTGAGCCACCATGAGGAGATTCCGGCCCTCCATGAGGTGCATCCGCGCGACCTCTACGTGCCCGGCCGGGCTTGGCGGACTTACCTGCTCAAGATCTGGGGACACGAGATCAAGGAGAATACGGCCGCCGTGCCGGACACCTATGAGGCGATCTGCAAGATCCCGGGAGTCCACACGGCGCTGTTCAGCATCCTGCATGGCTTCGCCGAGATTGAGCCCCACCGCGGTTCGGCCGCGGGTGTGATCCGCTTCCACTACCCGCTGATCGTACCCAGCGAGCCGGAGAAGTGCTGGATCGAGATCGGCGGTCACCACTTCTTCTGGCGGGAAGGCGAGGCACTGGTGTTCGACGACACCCGCGAGCACTGGGTCAAGAACCAGACCGACCAGACCCGCGTCGTGCTGATCATCGACTTCAACGCCGACATGCCGTTTCCGGTGAACCTCTACACGACGCTCCGCTACAATCTCATCCGGCATAGCACCGAGGTGAAGACCGTCATCGAGCGCGCCGCCATCGGCGTGCCACCGCGCAACAAGGCGGCCTCGCCGGAGCTCGCGAAGGCGGCGTAATGTCGTCGGGGAGCGCCGCTGGGACGGCGTGTCCCCAGCGGGATCAGGCAGCGAGACGTGCGGCGATCCTGTGCAGTGGCTCGAGATCGTCGATCGGGCCGAGGGCTGCCAGGGTGAGTTCGCTCTTCAGCAGGCGACGCGCCACGCGGCGTACGGCGTCCTGATCGACGGCCTCGATGCGGGCCACGATCTCCGAATAGGGGATCGGGCGGCCGTGGACGATCAAGTGGCGTGCCGCTTGCTCGCAGCGCGCGCCGCTCGATTCAAGCGCCATCAATGTGCCGGCCTTGATCTGGTTGCGGGCGCGCACGAGTTCTGCCTCACTCAGCGAATCGGCGACGCTGGCGAACTCCTCGCAGACAGCCGGGACCAGCTCCGCCAGGTCATCCTCGCCCGTTCCCGCATAGATGCCGAACAGCCCGCCATCCGCGTAGGCGGTGTTGAAGCAATGGATGCCGTAGACCAGTCCCCGCTCCTCGCGGATGCGCTGGAACAGCCGGGACGACATGCCGCCCCCGAACAGCGTCGAGTAGATGGCCAGCGCAAAGTAGTCGGAATCGCGATAGCCGATGCCCTCGCAGCCAAGCACGAGGTGCGCCTGCTCCAGTATTCGCATCTCACGGCCATCCCCGCCTACATAGCGCAGCGGTTCGGGCGGGGGGGAATTGGCCGGCGTGCGCGGCACAGAGCCGAAGTACTTTTCGGCCAGCTCGACGATCTGGTCGTTCTCGACCCGGCCAGCGGCCGACAGCACCATGTTCGACGCGGTGTAGTGTCGCGCGAGGAAAGCAAACAGGTCCTCACGACCGATCGCTTCGACGGAGTTTGCCGTGCCGAGCACCGGTCGGCCGAGCGGCTGTCCAGGCAGCGCCGTTGCCTGGAACTGGTCGAAGACGAGGTCGTCCGGCGTGTCCAGCGCCTGGCCGATTTCCTGCAGGATGACGCCACGCTCACGCTGCAGCTCGTCCGGATCGAACACCGAATTGCGCAGGATGTCGGCCACCAGCTCGACACCCAGCCCGACATCCTCCTTGAGGACCGAGGCGTGATAGGCGGTGATCTCGCGGCCGGTATAGGCGTTGAGGCTGCCGCCGACATTCTCGATCTCCTCGGCGATGACGCGGGCGGAGCGCGTCCGCGTTCCCTTGAAAGCCATGTGCTCCAGCATGTGCGCCATGCCGTTCAGCTCGGCCGTCTCATGGCGCGTGCCGCAGGCTACCCACATGCCGAGCGACGCCGACTCGACTTCCGGCATCTCGTCGACCGCGATACGCAGGCCGTTGGGAAGCGTCGTGACCTTGACCCTGCTCATCAGCGTGCCCTCACCCGGCTGACCGCCGGCCGACGTGCGCCGGACATGCGTTCGTCGATCATCGCCTTCAGTGCCTCGATGTCATTGGGAATGCCGTCCACCCGCTCCGCCCGTTCCATCAGGTCGGCGAGACGTGCGGGCAGCCGCGGTCGTTGGCCGATCGCCTTGGCGACCGCGTCGGGAAACTTGGCCGGATGCGCCGTGGCCAGGACGACCATGGGCACCTTCGCATCGCGCCGGTGCCGCGCCGCAATCGCGTATCCGACCGCCGTATGGGGATCGAGGATCTCGCCGTAGCGCCGATAGCAGTCGGCAATTGCAGCCAAGGTGCCTTCATCGTCGAGCCGGTCCGCATCGAACAGTGTCCTGAGCTGGGCGAGCGCACTGGCGCCGACGGCGAGCGTACCGGTGCGACGGAACTCGGCCATCGCGTCGGCGAGCGCCCTGCCGTTGCGATCGTAGAGATCGAACAGCAGCCGCTCGAAGTTGCTCGACACCTGGATGTCCATGCTCGGGCTGAGGGTCGGCACCACCTCCGCCATGGTCATCGCGCCTGCGTCGAAGAACCGGGCCAGGATGTCGTTGGCATTCGCCGCCACCACGAAATGATGCACCGGCAGGCCCATGCGCTGCGCGGCATATCCTGCATAGACATTGCCGAAATTGCCGGTCGGCACGGCGAAGGCGACGGGGCGGTCCGGCGCACCGAGCCTGACGGCTGCCCAGAAATAGTAGACGATCTGCGCCATGACGCGCGCGAAGTTGATCGAGTTCACTGCCGTCAGCGCATGACGGTCACGAAATTCGAGATCGTTGAAGCAGGCCTTGGCGAGATCCTGGCAGTCGTCGAACGTACCCGCGACGGCGATGTTATGCACGTTGGGCGCCAGCACCGTCGTCATCTGCCGACGCTGGACCTCGCTCACGCGGCCCCGCGGATGGAGCATGAAGATGTCGATCGTCCGGCGGTCACGAACCGATTCGATCGCGGCGGAACCGGTGTCGCCCGACGTCGCGCCGACAATCGTGGCGTGCTGCCTCCGGCTCGTGAGGACGTGGTCGAGCATGCGGCCCAGGAGCTGCAGCGCTACGTCCTTGAAGGCCAGCGTCGGCCCATGGAACAGCTCGAGGAGATGCAGCCCCGCATCATCTGCCGTGACCTCGCCGAGCGGCTTGAGAGGCGCGACCTCCGGCGTCTCGAACGACGCATAGGCCTCGCGCACCAGGTGCCGGAATGTGGCGTCATCGAAGGCATCGCCGATGAACGGCCGCATAACGTCGCAGGCCAGCTCGACGTAGGACCGGTCCTTCAACGCCGCGATCTCGGCCTTCGAGAATTGTGGCCATTCGGCCGGCAGGTAGAGACCGCCGTCGCGGGCGAGACCCGCCAGCATGACCTCCTCGAAACCCAGCGGTTCGGGGTTGCCCTGCGAGCCGTGGCGCGTGCTGATATATTTCAAGGATCGTCCCCGACTAAGCGACTTGGCGGCAGGCTTCGTGATCCTTGCGCACACGCCGAGTGGAGGCAGGGAATTTCTGCAGCAGTCGCTCCGGACGGGTCGGTCGCTTCACGAGATCGCCGCCGCAATTGGGGCACAGGCCGCCCAGCCGGGTCCGGGCGCACTCCATGCAGAAAGTGCATTCGAACGTGCAGATCAGGGCGTCAGGAGCACCGTTGGGCAGGTCCTTGTCGCAGCATTCGCAATTGGGGCGCAGGTCGAGCATGGCTCCCTCTTACGCCGACAGGTAGCGGCTTTCCAGATGCGCCTTGAAAGCGGCCGTTCCCAGTGGCGCCCCGGAGGCTTCGATGAGGATCTCGTCGGTCGACGCGAACGAGCCCTTGCCGTGCACGTGAACACGCAACCAGCTTAGCAAGGGGGCGAAATCGCCCTGGGCAATCGCCGCCAGCAGTCCGGGTTCGGCCTGTCGCGCTGCCGCAAAGAGCTGCGCAGCAGCCAGGGCGCCCAAGGTATAGGTCGGGAAATACCCCCATCCACCATCAGGCCAATGGATGTCCTGCAAGCAACCTGCCGCATCGTCCGGTGGCACGATCCCCAGCAGGTCGCGCATGCCTTCGTTCCAGGCGCCGGGCAGGTCGGTCAGCGGCAGGTCGCCCGCCAGCATCGCCCGCTCCAGCCGGTACCGCAGCATGATGTGCAGCGGGTAGGTCACCTCGTCCGCGTCGACGCGGATGAAGCCAGGCGCGACCCGCGTGTAGAGGCGATGGATGTTCTCGGTCGTCCAGGCCGGGCCGCTCCCGTCGAATACCTGCTGCATGCGCGGCGCGGCGAAGGCGATGAAGGCGTAGCTGCGGCAGGCCTGCATTTCCATCAGGAGAGACTGGCTCTCGTGGAGCACCATGCCGCGCGCATTGCCGACAGGCTGGCGACGCCAGTCGCGCGGCAGGCCCGCCTCGTACAGCCCGTGTCCCGTTTCGTGCAGAACGCCCATCAGCGCCCGCGCGAAGTCCGCCTCGTCGTAGCGCGTGGTGATGCGCACGTCGTCGGCCGTCCCGCCGGTGAAAGGGTGAGCCGAAACGTCGAGCCGGCCGCGCGTAAAATCGAAGCCGATCAGGCGGATCAGTTCTTCACCGAGCTGGCGCTGGCGGTCGACGGGGAACGGTCCTTCGAGCGGCAGCGGCGCAGGCTCGCGGGCCTGCCGATCAGCAACCCGCTGCAGCAGGTCGGGCAGGAAAGCACGTAATTCGTCGAACAGCACATCGATGCGCGCCGACCGCCCGCCCGGCTCGAACTCGTCGAGCAGGGCATCGTAGAGCGACGTGCCGAGCGCAGCGGCCTTGGCCTCGCCGACGCGGCGCATGACGGCCAGGACCTCCGACAAGGTCGGAAGCAGGGACTTGAAGTCCGCCTGGCCCCTGGCCTCGCGCCACGCCATCTCGCAGACAGCCGTCGCGCGCGTGCGAGCCTCGACGAGGTCGGACGGCAGCGCACTTTCGTGGATCCACTGCCGGCGCATCTCGCGCAGGTTGGCGGCACGCCACGGATCGAGATCGTTCGCGGCCTCTTCCGCCCGTGACAGCAGCTCGGGCATGTCGGGCGCCGATATGATGCCATGTGCGATCACACCCAGCGTCGCCAGCTGGTCGGCTCGGTCTTCGCCGGCCCCTGACGGCATCATCGTCGAACGATCCCAGTTCAGGATGGCGCTGGCGCGGTTGACGGCGCTCAGACGCGCAAAGCGACGCTCGAGCTCCGCATATGCATCATTGGCGATCATGTCTTGCCCTTCGTACGGCCAGCCACGGTCAGCCAGCCGTTCTCCCAATGATAGGCGAGATAGACGCCGGCCAATGCCAACGCGATCAGGAACCAGGTGATGGCATACTGCAGATGGTCGTTGGGGATATTGAGACGCGTCTGGCCACCAACCGGCAAACCGCCGGCGTTCGGCGTCGCGTCCGCTTCCAGGAAGAAGGCATCGAGCCTGGGGTCGGGCTTGCCGCCCGCCATGCTGCGCATCAGCGGCACATCGACATGGAACCAGACATTGCGGTCGGGAACGTTCTCCGGTGCGAACTGCCGACGCTCCTGCGTGCGGCGCACGATGCCTGTGAGTTCCACCCGCCCATCGGGTTGGCTCTGCGGGCGGCTCGCCGGGCCCTTCTGCTCCTGGGGGATCCAGCCGCGATCGAACAGGATGATGCGGCCGTCGTCGGTACGCAGCGGCGTCACGACCTGCAGCCCGACCTTGTTCCTCAGGCTGCGGGCGCCGAGATAGAATTCGTGGTCGTGCAGAAAGGTCCCCGCCACGTGCACTCGACCATACTCGAAACGCAGGGGATCGCCGCGCAGCAGTTCGTCGAGCGACATTGGCGCCGCAGCCTGGTTCACGGCGATGCGGTCGAGAATGTCGCGTTTCCATTCGCGACGCTCCATCTGCCAGATGCCGAGGCCCAGCGAGAGCACGAAGACGGGCAGCGAGATGAGTGTCGGCCACAACGCAGGCCGCAGCCGGATCATGTCCTCTCCCCTATTCGTCGAGTGAGGTCGAACGATGGCGGTACTGCTGCGCGATCAGCAGCGCCTTCAGCAGCCGCAGCAGCCAGACGGCCAAGCCGACCGTGATCGGCCCCCACAACAACACATGCAGCCACCAAGGTGGCTCGAAGCGGAACTCCACCCAGAAGACCAGCACCATGATGATGGCGCCGAGACCGAGGATCACGAAGACCGCAGGGCCGTCTCCTGTGTCGATGCCGCGGAGGTCGAGGCCGCACTCCGGGCAGGTATCCACAACCTTCAGCAGACCATGAAACAGCCGGCCGCGGCCGCAGCGCGGACAGACCGCGCGCAGCGCCACGTCGACAGGCGATTGGCGCGGCCATTCCGACATCTCGCTCCCTCCCCAAAGGCGAACCGCCGGGCAAGCCCGGCGGTTCCGATCCTAGTCCCCGACGACGCCTCAGTGCAGCGCGATCGGTGCCTTGCCCGCACCCCACCAGTAGATGCAGAAGAACAGGAACAGCCAGACCACGTCGACGAAGTGCCAGTACCAGGCCGCAGCCTCGAAGCCGAAGTGGTGCTTGGGCGTGAAATGGCCCTTCATCGCACGGAACAGGCAGACGACCAGGAAGGTCGTTCCCACCAGCACATGGAAGCCGTGGAAGCCGGTCGCCATGAAGAACGTCGACGAGTAGATGTTCTCACGGAAGCTGAACGGCGCATGGAGGTACTCGTAGAGCTGTACGCCGGTGAAGCAGACGCCCAGGACGACGGTCAGCGCAAGGCCGCGCACTGCGTCACGCTTGTTGCCCTCGAGGATCGCATGATGCGCCCAGGTCACCGTGGTGCCCGACAGCAGCAGGATCAGCGTGTTCATCAACGGCAGGTCGAACGGCGCGATGATGCTGATGCCCTTCGGCGGCCAGGTGCCGCCCATCGCCTCGGTGCGCACCGGCATCTCGGGCGAGTTCGGGAACAACGCAGCGTCGAAGAAAGCCCAGAAGAACGCAGCGAAAAACAGCACCTCCGACGCGATGAACAGGATCATGCCGTAGCGCAGCCCGAGTTGGACCACCGCGTTGTGGTACTTGCGCGACTCGACGATGACGTCGCTCCACCACCAGAACATGACGGCCAGGACCAGCAGCAGCCCCGGCGCGATGACCCACCATTCGATCTTCTTGACGATGTCGCCAACGCCGCTGCCCAGCATCTCCGGATGCATGCCGAGGGTCGCGCCGACAGCCAGCAGAAGCGCGCCCAGCGAGGCGAGCGCCGGCCAGGGGCTGGGATCGACGAGGTGATAGGGATGCTTCGGTGTGCCGTCAGCCATGTTCATCCACCCTTTCCATTCGCGCTGGTGGCGGGCACGCCGCCGAGCAAGGTCCTCGCCCGCTCCGTCCTCGCCTCGAAGAAGGTGTAGGAGAGCGTGATGGTGCGGACGTTATCGTAGCGCCGATCCTTGTCCATGTCCGGATCGACGAAGAAGATGACGGGCATGTCGACCGACTGCCCCGGCAGCAGAAGCTGTTCCGTGAAGCAGAAGCACTGCAGCTTGTTGAACCACGGACCGGCGACCTCTGGCGTAACGTTGTAGGTCGACGTGCCGACGATCGGCCGCTGCGAGACGTTGGTCACGCGGTAGTGGATCAGCTTCTCTTCGCCGAGGCGCACCTTGACCTCGCGCTCGAGAGGCTGAAAGCGCCACGGCAGGTTGGGGTCGACGTTGGAATCGAAGCGCACGGCGACGGTCCGGCCGAGGATCGGCCGCTCGCCTTCCCCGGCAACGACCGGAGTGCCGCCGAAGCCCGTGGTTCGACAGAACAGTTCGTACAGCGGCACTGATGCATAGGCGAGCGCCACCATGCCACCGACCACCCCGACCAGCTTCCAGGCCAGGCGCGCATTCCGGTCGCCACCAGCCGGGCTCATCCCTGTGGCCCCATGCGCACGATGCTCAGCACGAAGAACAGCACGGCCAGAACCAGCAGAAACCCGGCGACGAACAGGTTCTTGCCGCGCTGGCGGCGGTGCATGTCGCTGTCGCCCGGACGACGTTCTTCGGCCATGACGCCCATCATCCCAAGACGGCGAGGTCGAGCGGCAGCATGGCGAACAGACCGGCGAGGTAGAGCAGCGAGAAGCGAAACATCCGCCGCGCCGCGTCATGGCCAGCCTCGTCGTCAGGTGCCCGCCAGACCGCGATAGCCTGTCCGACGAAGGCAAGGCCCAACACGACCGCTGCCGCGCCATAGAGCCAGCCGACTGCCCCCAGCAGCGTCGGCGCCAGGGCGACCGGCAGGAGCACGACCGTGTAGATCAGCATCTGCCGCTTGGTCTCTCGCGGCCCGGCCACGACCGGCAACATGGGGATGCCGGCTCGGCGATAGTCGTCGCTGCGATAGAGCGCCAGCGCCCAGAAATGCGGCGGAGTCCACAGGAAGATCAGCAGGAAAAGCGCAATGCCGACCGCGGAGACGTCGCCGGTCACGGCCGCCCATCCGATCACTGGCGGGAAAGCGCCGGCCGCGCCGCCGATCACGATATTCTGCGGTGTACGGCGCTTCAGCCCGATCGTGTAGACGAACACATAGAACAGGATCGCCGCCGTGAGCAACGCGGCGGCTGTGAAGTTGGTCGACACCGCCATCAGCAGCACCGAGAAGATCGACAGCAGCACGCCCAGTCCCAGCGCATCGTCCGGAGCCACGCGTCCGGCAGGCAGAGGCCGGCTGGCCGTCCTGGTCATCAGTGCATCGAGATCGCGCTCGTACCACATGTTTATGCAGCCTGCGGCGCCCGAGCCGAGCGCGATCGCCAGCACGGCCAGCGCCGCCGCGAAGGGATGCAGGTGTCCAGGCGCGATCGCCACGCCCACAAGGCCGGTGAAGACGACCAGGGACATGACGCGCGGCTTCAGCAGGTCGACGTAATCGCGCACACGCGTCGGCGGCGCCTCGTCGAATGCCCTGGTCAGGATCTGTGCCGTATCGCTCATCGCTTCAAGGCGAGGGCACCGCCACACTCATGTTGTGGCGGCGCCTCCGCTCCCCAGGCTCAGTGATGCGCCGCTGGGCTGATATGCGGCAGTTCTTCGAAGGTATGGAACGGCGGCGGCGACGACACGGTCCATTCGAGCGTCGTCGCCCCTTCGCCCCAATAGTTGGCACCGACCCGCTTTCCAGCCAGCAGCCCGCCGAACACGACGAAGATCAGCCAGAAGATGGTCGAGCCGAAGGAGATGAAGGCACCGATCGACGACAGGTAGTTCCAGTGAGCCATCGCGTCGGGATAGTCGACATAGTGGCGTGGCATGCCTGCCAGGCCGCTGAAATGCATCGGGAAGAACGTCAGGTTGACGCCGACGAAGGTCGTCCAGAAATGGATCTGGGCGGCCCATTCCGGATACTGCCGGCCGGTCATCTTGCCGAACCAGTAGTAGAAGCCGGCGAAGATGCCGAACACCGCCCCCAGCGACAGCACGTAATGGAAGTGCGCGATCACATAGTAGGTGTTGTGCAGCGCGTAGTCGACGCCGGCATTGGCCAGCACCACACCCGTCACGCCGCCGACGGTGAAGAGGAAGATGAATCCGATCGCCCACAGCATCGGCACTTCGAGCCGGATCGAGCCGCCCCACATCGTGGCGATCCAGGAGAAGATCTTCACGCCCGTCGGCACCGCGATCACCATCGTGGCCGCGACAAAGTAGGCGCGGGTGTCGACGTCCATGCCGACCGTGTACATGTGATGCGCCCAAACCACGAACCCGACGACGCCGATCGCCACCATCGCGTAAGCCATGCCCAGGTAGCCGAAGATCGGCTTGCGGGCGAAGGTCGAGATGATGTGGCTGATGATGCCGAACGCCGGCAGGATCATGATGTACACCTCGGGATGGCCGAAGAACCAGAAGAGGTGCAGGAACAGGCTGGGATCGCCACCGCCGTCGGGCTTGAAGAACGACGTGCCGAAGTTGCGATCGGTCAGCAGCATGGTGATGGCGCCGGCCAGCACCGGCAGGGCCAGCAGCAGCAGAAAGGCCGTCACCAGTACCGACCAGGCGAACAGCGGCATGCGGTGCAGGGTCATGCCCGGCGCGCGCATGTTGAAGATCGTGGTGATGAAGTTGATCGCGCCCAGGATCGACGAAGCGCCCGCGATGTGCAGCGAGAAGATCGCGAGATCCATGCCCGCGCCCTGCTGCATGGTAAGCGGCGGGTAGATCGTCCATCCCGTGGCCACGCCACCGCCGACGACAGCTGACATCAGCAGCAGGATGAAGGCCGGCGGCAGCAGCCAGAAGCTGATGTTGTTCATGCGCGGGAACGCCATGTCCGGCGCGCCGATCATCAGCGGCACGAACCAGTTGCCGAAACCGCCGATCAACGCCGGCATGACCACGAAGAACACCATGATCAGGCCGTGCGCCGTCACGATCGTATTCCACAGGTGGCCGTTCGGCGTGCCGTCAGGTGCATTGAAGTACTGGACGCCCGGCTGGAGCAGCTCGAGGCGCATGACCACCGAGAAGCTCGCGCCGATCAGCGCCGCAACCACCGCGAAGATAAGGTACATCGTGCCGATGTCCTTGTGGTTGGTGCTGAACAGCCAGCGCCGGATGCCTGTAGGATGATGGTCGTCGTGGTGACTGTGGACGGCGCCGTGCGCGGTGGCCATTGTCGTTCTCCTGCGGCGATGCGCTTAGCGGTTGGCGGGAGCGGTGGCGGAAGCGAAGTCGGTGCTGGACGCGATGCCAGCTTCCTTCTTCTTCTGCTCCACCCACTTGTCGAATTCTTCCTGGGACACGACCCGGACGGCGATCGGCATGTAGGTGTGGTTGTTGCCACAGATCTGCGAGCACTGCCCGAAGTAGTAGCCCTCGTTGGCGACGTTGAGCCACCCCTCGTTCAGGCGTCCGGGGATCACCGTCTTCTTGATGCCGAAGCCCGGCACCGTCCAGCCATGCATGGAATCGGCGGCCGTGCCGATGATGCGGACATTGGTGCCCTTGGGGATCACCATCTCCTCGTCGACCGCGAGCAGGCGCGGCATGGTCGGCTTCTGCTTGATGCGGTCGGCCTCGGGGAGGATGCGGCTTTCGACCGTGAAGTTGCCCTGGTCAGGATATTCGTAGGTCCAGTACCACTGGTGGCCGACGACCTTCACCGTGAAGGCGGCATCGGTGATCTTGTCACCGTAGTAGAGCAGCCGGAACGACGGGATGGCGATCACCACCAGGATCAGGATCGGCACCACCGTCCAGGCAATCTCCAGCATCGTGTTATGCGTGGTCGTGGCCGGCACGGTGTTGCGCGACGCGTGGAAGCGCCACATCGCGTACAGCAACAGCGCCAGCACGAAGAGGCAGATCGCCGTGATGATGACCAGCAGCAAGTCGTGCAGCGACGTCAGCCGCTCCATGATCGGCGTGTAGGCCGGCGGGAAGTTCATCTGCCAGTCATGCGGCACGCCCACGATGGGCTGGGCAAACGCGCCGCCCGTCAAGCCAAGTACCGCTCCCGCCGCAACACCGAGTATGCCCAATCCGCGTTTGCCGATCATGCAGTTGTCCCTTCAGCGAGCTCGCCCCTCCCCCGAGGGTTCCGGCCCGCAAAATGCCCGCAATTCAAAGCGGTTAGTACCAGATATAGGGCTGTCTGGTAACGGGTTTTCACCCCCGCCCGGTATGTGGCGGCCAGTCGCACTGGGCACCGGAGGACGACACGATGCCCCCTCGGCGCAGGGTCCGTGCAGCCGGAGCGCGCCTCCCTTGTGTTTCCTTATTCGGCCGGTATGGTCGCGCGCCGGTCGCCGCCGGCTAGGTTCAGTGAAAGGATTCCTCGATGCGTCTTGCACTGACGCCGTTGATCGTCGCCATCTCATTCTTTCTCGCAGGAGCGACCGCCGCCATGGATAAGGAAAACACCCTCTACATCGACCTCAAGGACGGCCGCGTCGTGATCGAGATGCGCCCGGACCTTGCCCCCAAACATGTCGCCCAGATCAAGAAGCTGGCACGCGAGGGCAAGTATGACGGTGTCGTGTTCCACCGCGTGATCGAGGGGTTCATGGCCCAGACCGGCGATCCGACCGGTACCGGCTCGGGCGGCATGGGTGACACTCTGAAGTCCGAATTCAGCAAGGAACCGCACGTGCGCGGCGCCGTGTCCATGGCGCGGACCAACGATCCGAACAGCGCACGGAGCCAGTTCTTCATCGTGTTCAAGGATTCGAACTTCCTCGACGGCCAGTACACGGTCTGGGGCAAGGTCGTGTCGGGCATGGAGTTCGTCGACAAGATCAAGCGCGGCGCGCCCGGCTCGGGCGCCGTGTCGGCACCGCCGGACAAGATGATCAAGGTCCAGGTCGCCGCCGACGCCAAGGACTGAGCGAAAAGGAAAGAAGAAACAGAAGGGCCGCCTCGAAGGGCGGCCCTTCTTCCTTGGTCAGGCTTCTTCCTTGGTCAGGCTTCCTTGGTCACCGTGTGGAAGGTCTTGGAGATGATCTGCCAGCGTCCGTCGACCTTGAGCAGGGTCAGATAGTCCGT
>QFCS01001124.1_pt1 | contig 34209 bp, 35 predicted proteins | sample 3576561 | NCBI WGS metagenome assembly QFCS01 | reverse complement strand
GGTGCGGGCCGCTAGTTCGTGGCGTGCGTATTGGTCGAGGCGGTCGCGGATGCCGTGGGCGAGGGCGGCGGGGAGGGTGGCGATCAGTTCTGCCATCCCGTCGTCGAGGTCGCGCACCCACACGTTCCGCACCGCCACCGCCGCCTGATGACGGGTCTCCAACGGCACCGGGTGCAGGCGGTTGGCCAGGAGTCGGGCGGCGGGCTTGAGCCTGCCGGGGGTCTCCCGGCGGGCCACCTCCAGCACCGCCTGCTCATACAACGCCCGAGCCTCATCATCGGCAATGGGGAGCCCGGCACCGACGATCACTGACACGTGCCCCTGGGAGATCTCGCCCGCTTCCAGCGCGGTGTGGGTGGCGGGGAAGGATCCGACGAGGACGAACGCGTCGGACAACTGCCGCTGCACGGTGCGGTCGGAGGCCCGCCACATCGCCCCGATCTGCGCGGCGAGGGACCGGAGCGGAATGTCCCGCACGTCCGACGGGCCCGGGGTCGCGTCTTGGGTGTGGGTGAGGTCGACGGCCGCGGCCAGCAGCGCGGCTTCTCTCGCGTCGAGTGCGGCACGGTCGCGACGTGTCACGGCGAGGGCGTCCAGCAGCGCCTCCACGTCGGCGGGGCCCTCGGCCGGGGCGGGTGCTGCGGGGTGTGTCATACCATCTATTGTCCGCCCGGGGTCCGACATCGGCGGCGGGAAAGAGCCGGTCAGGGGTGGTTCCTGTGGACAACCCCGCGGGTGCCCCGCCTGGGGAGGAAGCGGCGTTTCGTCTCGCTGCGCTCGCTCAACGACCGGAGGGGGTGCTGCTGCGAGGAGGCGGCGTTTCGTCTCGCTGCGCTCGCTCAACGACCGGGGGGCGCCGTGGGCGCCCGGCCGCCCCGTCGGCGACGGGAACAGGAAAGGCCCCGGATCGCTCCGGGGCCCTTCCGTGTACGTCGACCGATCAGAGGTCGATGCGGGTGAAGTTGTTGTCCGCGCCGTACTGGAAGATACCGATGGTCGCTTCGGTCGGGTCACCGTTCTCGTCGAAGGTGATCGGACCGGAGAAGCCGTCGTAGTCCGCCTCGCCACCGGCGAGGATGATGTCGGCGCAGTCGGCGTAGTTGTCGCACTTCTCGCCGGCGCTGTCGCCACCGCCGGAGACCGCCTGGAGGTTCGCGGCGATGTCGGCCGAGTCGGTCGAGTTCGCCTTGAGGGCAGCCAGAGCGATCAGCACCACAGCGTCGTACGACTCGTTCGCGTAGGAGAAGTCAGTCAGGTCGCTGCCGTCGCTGGTCGGGGCGGTCTTCCAGAACTCCTTCAGGCGGCTCTGGAAGTCCTCGGGCGTCGACGGACCGGCGGGCGTGGTGCCCTTGGCGCCTTCGAGGCTGACGTCCGAGGGCCACTTGTCGTCGGCACCGAACTGCTTCAGGTTGCCGTCGACGAAGTAGAGGTCTTCCGCCGGGTAGCCGGCCGAGATGAGCGCCGGAGCGATCGTGTAGACCTCGTCGAACGTGATCAGCGCGATCGCGTCGGGGTTCTGAGCCAGCACGGCGGAGATCTGCGCGTCGAACGACGTGTCACCGGCGTTGAACGCCTGCGACTCGACGACCGAACCACCCGCACCCTCGAACGCCTCGGTGAAGAACTGGTTCAGACCGGTTCCGTACGAGTCGTTGAGGTAGATCGAGGCGACGTTCTCGTGCCCGTCTTCGGCGATCAGGTTTCCGAGCACCTCGCCCTGCAGCACGTCGGACGGAGCAGTGCGCCAGTAGAGCCCGTTGTCGTCCCACGTGGTGAAGTCGGCCGAGGTGTTGGCCGGCGAGAAGGTGATGATGCCGGCGGCGACCATGTCGTCGAGGAACAACTTGGTGACACCCGACGATGCGGCGCCGATGGCAGCCGAGACCTTCTCGGAGATGAGGCGCGGAGCAGTGGTCTGCCACGCGTTGTTGGTCGCGTCACCCGAGTCGCCCCAGACGATGTCGGCCATGGTGAGGCCGGTCGTGTCGGAGACCTCGTTGATGTCGGCGGCGGCGAGTCCGACGCCTGCCTCTTCCGGCGGTCCGAGGAACGACAGGGTTCCGGACTGCGGGAGGATCGTGCCGATCTTGAGGGTGAGGTCGCGTGTCTCGGCGGGCGGTGCACTGCTCGACTCGGTCGGCGTCGTCGGACCCGCGCAGCCGGCCAAGACCACAGCGCTGGCACCGGCGACGGCGATGGCGCCGAGGACCTTGCCCGCACGCGAACGTGTGAAGACGGTCATGTTGCTCCTTGCTATGAGTGAACACGGGTCGACCTCGGGTGCCGCCCCAGTGGGAATAACCTAGCCTCCGCGGCGCGTCGGCAGTGTTGCGATCCGTTAACGCTGTGTAACGCGACCGAATCGTTATCTGCCCTGCGTGGGAGCGGTTGCGAGCACTCGACCAGAGCGGTCAGCGAACCGGTGCGATCGGGGGCCTGCGCGCGTGACGAAGCGAGTCGACCGAAAGCACGAGCAGCGACAGCCAGACGAGCCCGAAGCCGATCCATCGCTCCAGCGGCATCGGCTCGCCCATGATCCAGGCCCCGGTAATGAACTGCAGAACCGGGGCGACGAACTGCAGCAGACCGATCACGACCAGCGGCGTGCGACGGGCACCGGCGGCGAAGAACAGGAGGGGGGTCGCGGTGACGGCCCCCGCCAGCAGCAGCAACAGGGTGTGACCCGCGCTCACCTGCCCCATCGTGAGGCCGGTGGTCACCCCCACCACGATCAGCTGCACGACGGCGAGCGGAACGAGCCACAGCGATTCAAGGGTGAGGCCGCTGACGGCATCCACGCTCGGACCGATCTGCTTCTTCACGAGCCCGTAAGTGCCGAAGCTGGCGGCGAGGGTCAGGGCGATCCACGGGAAGGAGCCATAGCCCACGACGATCACGAGAACGGCGACACCCGAGATCGCGATGGCCGTCCACTGCGCCGGGCGCAGCCGTTCCTTCAGCACGAGCACGCCCAGGAGCACGGTGACGATCGGGTTGATGAAGTAGCCGAGGCTGCCCTCGATCACGTGTCCGGTGAGCACTCCGACCAGGAACACCTGCCAGTTCACGTAGATGAGCAGGCCCGCCACGATCGTCCAGAACACGAGACGGCGGTTGTGGAGGATGGCCCAGAGTTTTCCCCACGACCGCGTGAGCGTGAGGAGCACGACACAGAAGGCGAGCGAGAGCAGGATGCGCCAGGCCACCACCTCGAAGGGGCCGGTGGGCGGGAGCGCCAGAAAGTAAAGGGGAAGGAAGCCCCAGAGGAAGTATGCGGTGAACGCGTAGACACCGCCCAGCGCGCGTTCGCGAGTGGGGTCGGCCGGCGTCATGAGTCCAAGCCTAGGACGGTCATGACCGTTCGCGGCGCCGGTGGCAGGACGACGATGGCCATTGGCGGAATGACGAAGGGTCCGGATGCCGTGGCATCCGGACCCTTCGGTCGTTGCGTATGTCGCCTCAGCGGACGACGACCGCCAGCACGTCGCGCGCCGACAGGACGAGGAACTCGTCGCCGCCGAACTTCACCTCGGTGCCGCCGTACTTGCTGTAGAGCACACGGTCGCCCACGGCGACGTCGAGCGGCACGCGGTTGCCGTTGTCGTCGATGCGACCCGGGCCCACCGCGACGACCTCGCCCTCCTGGGGCTTCTCCTTCGCGGTGTCGGGGATGACCAGTCCACTGGACGTGACCTGCTCAGCCTCGACCTGCTTGATGACGATGCGGTCCTCGAGCGGCTTGATGGAAACCGACACGGTCTACCTCTTTCTTGCTTCAGGGGTCTTCGTTCAAGACTCATTAGCACCCGCACACTTCGAGTGCTAACGCCAGTCTAGGGTGCAGTTGGCACTCGTGCAACGCGAGTGCCAACGTCGCCTCCGATCGGGCCGTCCCTGCCCTCCGACGTAGGCTGTGCGGGTGGAGCACGCCGAACTGACGACCCTTCTCACCGCCGAGAGTCTGCGCCTGATCGACGAGGTCGGTCCGCTCACCTCCAGCGCCGAAGTCGCCGCCGCCGTCAGCCGGCTCCGCGCCGCGGGACACTCGCCCGACACCGTTTCGGCCGTGGTCGGTCAGGCGCGCCTGCGCACCCGTGCAGAAGCGAAGTTCGGACCGTTCGCCGCCCGCATGCTCTTCACACGCGCGGGTCTCGAGCAAGCCACCCGCCTGTCGATCGCTGCCCGCCACGCCGGTCGGTTCCGGGATGCGGGTGTGACCCGCATCGCCGACCTCGGATGCGGGATCGGAGGCGACGCGCTCGGATTCGCCGGCATCGGCCTGGACGTCCTCGCCGTCGACGCGGACGAGGTCACCGCCGCCCTGGCCGCCTACAACCTCGCCCCGTTCGGCGACAGCGCGACCGTCCGTCACGGCCGCGCCGAAGACACCGACCTCACCAGCGTGGATGCCGTCTGGCTCGACCCGGCACGGCGCACGGCGGGCCACGGCGACACGGTACGCACGCAGGCAGCCGACTGGACACCGCCGCTGGACTGGGCGTTCGCTCTGGCGTCCCGGATGCCGACAGGCATCAAGCTCGGCCCGGGGTTCGACCGCGCCCAACTCCCGGGTGGTGACATCGAGGCGCAGTGGATCACGGTCGACGGCTCGACGATCGAACTGGTGTTGTGGTCGGGTGCGCTCGCACGAGACGGCGTCGCACGCGCCGCTCTCGTGGTGACCTCAGACACGGCCCACGAGCTGACCTCCCCGGGTGACACCCCCGACGAACCGGTGCGTGAGCTCGGGGAGTATCTCCACGAGCCGGCGGGTTCGGTCATCCGCGCGCGCCTCATCGGCGATGTCGCTCGCACGCTGGATGCCGGCATGGTGTCGGACGGCATCGCCTACCTCACGTCCGACTCAGCCCTCACGAGCCCTTTCGTGCAGTCGTTCCGCATTCGCGAGCGACTCCCGTTCGACGTGAAGCAGCTCTCACGTGCCCTGCGCGAACGAGACATCGGCACGCTGGAGATCAAGAAGCGGGGGGTCGACGTCGACCCCGCCGCTCTGCGGCCGAGGCTGAAGCTTCGCGGATCGACGTCGGCCACCCTGCTCCTCACGCGCATCGAGGGCACGCGAGTGGCGCTACTGGCCGACCGCGTCGGGGCGGACGCTCAGGCGAACAAGTCGCCCTGACTCCAGGCCCACCAGAGCCATCCGGCACTGTAGAGGAGCGAAAGCAGACTCAGGCACAGCGCCCACACGGCGAGGGAGCGCGACTCCCACGGGCGGCGTAGGGCGACCACCGCGAGCACCGCACCGACGAGGCCGATCGGGAACCCCCACCCGACCAGCAGCGACACGATCAGCGCCATGATGGCGAACGTCAGCGCCCAGGGACCGCTACGGGGCAGCGGTGGGGGCGGCGGCGGAGCCCATCGCACCTCGGTGTGCACGGGTTCGGTGACCGGTACCGGTTCGGTGAGGGCGCGCTGGAAGCCTCCACGGTGCTCGCCCGGCAGCGTGACCGTGGCACCGGGGGCGACATCGTCCGATGCCGACTCGACGATCGGAACGGGGATCTGCGGGACGTCGTCGGGAAGGGGCGGCGGGTCGCCTGCGGTACGCGGGCTCATGCGCTGACCGCCACCTGGATCTCGGTCACCGGAAGGGTCGAGTCGGCGCCGAACTCGAGGGTCGATGCCGGACGTCCGCTGCGGATGAGTTCCGCGGCCAAGGCGGCGATCATGGCGCCGTTGTCGGTGCACAGCGACAACGGCGGGATTCGCACGGCCACGCCGGCGGCCTCCGCACGCTCGATCGCGACGTCGCGGAGGCGACGGTTTGCGATCACGCCTCCGCCCAGGAGCAGCCGTGGCACACCGTGGCGCTCGCACGCATCGAGCGCCTTGGTTACCAGCACGTCGACGACGGCTTCACGAAAGGATGCCGCGACATCGGCGACCGGAATGGGCAGACCGGCCGCTTCGGCCTGTTCGACCCAGCGTGCGACAGCGGTCTTGAGGCCCGAGAAGGAGAAGTCGTAGCGGTGGTCGGCCATGTCCGACGCGCGCGACAGTCCTCTCGGGAATCGGATGGCGTCAGGGTCACCGTTCGCCGCCGCGCGGTCGATCTCCGGTCCTCCCGGGTAGGGCAGCCCGAGGATGCGAGCGATCTTGTCGAAGGCCTCCCCCGCCGCGTCGTCCATCGTCTCGCCCAGCATCTCCACGTCGGAGACGAGATCGCGCACGAGCAGCAGCGACGTGTGCCCGCCCGAGACGAGCAGCGCGACGGTCGGGTACTCGACGTCATCGCCGGTGAGGATGTCGGCGGCGATGTGACCGACGAGATGATTGACGGCATACAGCGGCGTGCCGAGCGAGACGGCGAGCGCCTTGGCTGCTCCCACGCCCACCATCAGCGCCCCCGCCAGACCCGGACCGCTCGTCACCGCGACGGCATCGATGTCGGCCAGCGACACCCCCGCTTCGGCGACGGCCGCCTCGATGGCCGGCTGGAGGGCTTCCAGGTGTGCCCGAGCCGCCACCTCGGGGACGACTCCCCCGAAACGGGCGTGCTCCTCCATCGAGCTCGCGATGGTGTTCGACAGCAACGTGCGGCCTCGCACGATGCCGATACCGGTCTCGTCGCAGCTGGTCTCGATGCCGAGCACGAGAGGTTCCGCCGTCCGCTCCATCAACACCACCCCTGCGGTTGCGTGATCTGCGGGGTCTGTGTCTGGGCAGTCTGTGTCCGTGCCGCCCAGCCGACGAGGTCGAGACGCATCACCACGGCATCCACGTCGTCGGGCTGGTAGTAGCGCGCACGCCGCGCGATCTCGATGAATCCTTCGGATGCGTAGAGGGCAGCCGCGACCGGATTGTCGGCACGGACCTCGAGAAACGTCTCTCGCGCCCCGCGTGCGCGAGCGGTGGTCAGCAGCTCCCGCAGGAGCGCGCGTCCCCGGCCCCGCCCGCGCGCCGCATCGGCGACGGCGATCGTCTGGATGTCGGAGTCTGCGGCACCGACGACGGCGCGTACGCCCCCGTAGGCCACGACCACACCCGCCTCCTCGTCCACGAGGTAGCGGCCGTGCGGGGAGGAGATCTCGGCCGCCATCATCGATTCGCTCCACGCGTCGGACGGAAACGACGCACGCTCGAGCTTCATGATCGGCGTCAGATCGGCCGCCGTGGCCGTGCGCAGGGTCACGATCCGACCCGCTTGCGTGGCGCGGGAAGGGTGACGTCGGGCGCCCGCAGGTAGAGCGGCTCACCCCCGGTGAGCGTGCGTCCGGCCGCGACGGCGCGGGCGGCGACGAGCGCGACCATGGCGGCGGAGATCACCGACACGTCGCGGCGGTCCAGGCCGCGACCGCGCAGGACGTCGTCGATGTCGTCGCGGGGCACCAGCTGCGGATCACCGAGCCGCACCGGAAGTCCGTCGTCGTCCAGACCCTCGTACGCCGTGTACGCGAACTCGCGGCGGCGCGCGTCGGTGACGATCGCGAACCGACCCGGATCGTCATGGGGGTCGGCGAGCAGCACGGCAAGTGCTGCGGCATCGTGGCTGGGCACCGGCACCACCGGCAGCGCCCGCCCCAGAGCGAACGCCCGTGCTGCGGCGATGCCCACGCGCAGCCCGGTGAAGGGCCCGGGGCCCATGCCCGCGGCGACGTGGGTGAGGTGGATGCCGGCGAGGTCCGACCCGCCGACCGGGCCCAGGGCCGCATCGGAGAGCACGGCCTCGAGCATCAGCCCGATGACCTCCGCGTGTCCGAGAGGATCGGCGCTGGCCGCCTCGGCGCGCACCACTCCGTCGGCCTCGACGACGGCCACGGCCGTACCCAGAGACGTGTCGATGCCGAGGATCACCCCTCCAGGGTAACCGCGACCGCTCACCGCGCGCGGCGGCTGATCGTCACGAGCCGCGGCGCGCGATCTTCCATCTCCTCGGCGTGCGGCCCACTCGTCCCGCACGCCGTGTCGACGCCGGTCCCTCCCCAGCCGCGATCGATCTCGATCTCCCACCACTGATCGACGAGCGCTTCGACCATGCCCCGGCCCCATTCCACGATCGTCACCGATCGCTCCAGATCGAGCCCCAGATCGTCGAGTTCGGCCGCCGAGCCCAGCCGGTAGGCGTCGACGTGCACGAGGGGCGGCCCGTCGGCGAGCGACGGATGGGTGCGTGCGATCACGAACGTCGGACTCTGCACCGGGCCGCGAACGTGGAGCGCGTCGGCGATGCCGCGGGTGAGCGTGGTCTTGCCCGCACCGAGCTCCCCCGTGAGCACCACGACCTCACCGGCCGACAGGGCACGTCCGATCTCGCGCCCGAGTTCCTCCATGTCGCTCGGCGAAGCGATCTCCCGTTCACCGACCAGACGGTCCAGGCCACTCACCGCGCCACCTCCCGCCGCGGCACCCTCGGGCCGATACGCGTGACGATCTCGTAGTTGATGGTCGCCGCCGAGTCGGCCCAGGTCTCCACGGCGGGCGCCCCGAGGGTCGGGTCTCCGAACAGCACCGCCTCGTCGCCGACGGACACCGGATGATCGCCGACATCGACGACGAACTGGTCCATCGCGACGCGACCCGCCACGGGGAACACGCGGCCGCCGATGCGCACGGCACCACCGCCGGACGCCGCGCGGGGAACGCCGTCGGCATAGCCGAGCGGCACCAGGGCCAGTGTCGTCTCGGCCTCCGTGCGATGCAGGTAGCCGTAGGAGACGCCCTGACCGGCGGGAACGCGTCGAACGGCGGCGACCGCCGCGCGCAGCGTCATCGCCGGCTGCAGTCCCAGCTCGGCAGACGTCCGCTCCTCGAAGGGCGAGAGCCCGTACATCGCGATGCCGAGCCGCACGCATCCGAACCGCGACTCGGGCAGTGCGATGGCGGCGTGGGATGCCGCGAGGTGGCGGACCTCGGGGGTCAGCCCCAGCGCCCCCGCCACGCCCAGGGTTTCCTCGAACCTGCGCAGCGCCGCCCGATCGTCGGCTTCGCTCGTGTTGGAGAGGTGACTGAAGATCCCCGCCACCCGCACCTTCCCGATGCGTTCGAGCCGTGCCGCCTCGGCGAACACGACACTCTGTTCGTGCGGGGCGATGCCGTTTCTCCCGAGCCCGGTCTCGACCTTCAGGTGCAGGCGGGTGGGCCGGTCGGCCGCCGATGCCGCCGCGGCGGCCATCAGCTGGTCGAAGGAGGAGATCCCGAGCTCGATGCCGGCAGCGGCAGCCTCGTCGAAGACGGCGCCGGGGGCGTGCAGCCAGGCCAGCAGCGGGGCTTCGATCCCCGCACGCCGCAGGGCCAGCGCTTCGGCGACGTCGGCGACGCCGATCCGAGAGGCGCCTCCCGCCAGCGCCGCACGGGCCGAACGCACCGCGCCGTGTCCATATCCGTCGGCCTTGACGACGGCGATCGCTTCCGACTCGGTGAGGCGGCGGAGATGGCGGACGTTGGCGGCGATGGCACCCACGTCGATGAGGGCCTCACGCATGACCCCGGCCGCGAGCGCGCTCACCGCGCACCCCCGGCATCCTCCGCCGCGACGATCGATTCGGCGACGACGTAGGCGGTCGCGATGCCGGCATCGTGCGATATCGACAGGTGCAGCTGGGTGATGCCGCGATCGGCCACCGTCCGCGCGGTCTGCCCGCTCAGGGAGAAGACGGGTCTTCCGGAAGGTTCGGCAGCGATCTCGATGTCGGTCCAGTGCACCCCGTCAGACCCGCCGAGGGCTTTGATCAGCGCCTCCTTGGCCGCGTACCGCGCCGCGAGGGAGGCCGGTCGCAACGAGCGTTCCGCGACCGCGAACAGCCGATCCATCAGTCGTGGTGTTCGGTCGAGCGACCGTTCGAAGCGGGGGATGTCGACCAGGTCGACGCCGATGCCGACGATCATCCCGCCAGCCTACTCGCGACCGCCCCACCCGGTCGCTGAGCGGGCACCCCCGGTCGTTGAGCGAGCGCAGCGAGACGAAACGCCGCTACTCGACGGTGACCGACTTGGCCAGGTTGCGGGGCTGGTCGACGTCCAGACCCTTGGCCGTCGCGAGTCCCATCGCGAAGATGTGCAACGGGACCACCGCCAGGAGCGGCTCGAAGAGCGCGCCTGCCAGCGGGATGTGCAGCACCTCGTCGGCGAAGGGCAGCACGGCCGCGTCGCCTTCCTCGGCCACCACGATCACCCTCGCTCCGCGCGCGCGGATCTCCTGGATGTTGGAGACGACCTTCTTGTGCAGCTCGGGGGATTCCCGCGGCGACGGGACGATCACGAACACCGGCTGCCCCGGCTCGATCAGGGCGATCGGCCCGTGCTTGAGCTCTCCCGCCGCAAACCCCTCGGCGTGGATGTAGGAGATCTCCTTGAGTTTGAGCGCCCCCTCCAGGGCGATCGGATAGCCCACGTGGCGGCCGAGGAACAGCACCGACTGGGTGTCGGCCATCCACCGCGAGAACTGCTCGATGTGCGCCTGTTCCTTCTCGAGCACCCACGAGATCTTGTCGGGCACGGCCTCGAGCTCGGCCACCTGGCGCGCCGACTCCGCGTCCGACAGCACACCGCGCACGCGCCCGACGTGCAGGCCGAGGAGGTAGAGGGCGGTGATCTGGGCGACGAACGCCTTCGTCGACGCCACCGCCACCTCGGGGCCGGCGTGGGTGTAGACGATGGCATCCGACTCTCGGGGGATCGTCGCACCCTGCGTGTTACAGATGGAGAGGGTCTTGGCACCCTGCTCGCGCGCGTACTTGACCGCCATGAGCGTGTCCATCGTCTCGCCCGACTGCGAGATCGAGACGACGAGGGTGTCGGCGCCGATCACCGGGTCGCGGTAGCGGAACTCATGGGCGAGCTCCACGTCGACCGGCACCCGGGTCCACTGCTCGAGGGCGTACTTGCCGACCATGCCGGCATACGCCGCGGTGCCGCACGCGATGATGATCACTCGCGAGATGCCGCGGAAGAGCTCGTCGAGGCCATCGAGTTCGGGAATCACGACGTGCCCGTCGCGCACGCGCCCGCGGACCGTGTTGGCCACGGCTTCGGGCTCTTCGGACACTTCCTTGGCCATGAACGACGACCATCCGCCCTTCTCGGCCGCCGACGCGTCCCACACGACCTCGAAGGGTTCGACATCCACCGGTTCCCCGGCGAAATCGGTGACCGTCACCCCCGCGGGGGTGATGGCGACGATCTCGTCCTGTCCGATGGCCAGAGCGTTGCGGGTGTGTTCGACGAAGGCAGCGACGTCGGATCCGAGGAAGTTCTCGCCCTCACCGAGTCCGATCACTAGGGGTGAGTTGCGGCGGGCGCCGACGACCAGGCCGGGTTCGTCGCGGTGCATCGCCAACAGGGTGAACGCGCCCTCCAGACGTGCGGCGACAGACCGGAACGCCGCGACCAGGTCGCCGCTCTCCCGGTACTGGCGACCCAGCAGCACGGCGGCGACCTCGGTGTCGGTCTCACTGCGGAACGTGTAACCCTCGGCGACGAGCTCGCTCTTGAGCTCGGCGAAGTTCTCGATGATGCCGTTGTGGATGACCGCGAGCTTGTCGTCGTCGGCCAGGTGAGGGTGGGCGTTCGCGTCGGTCGGACCGCCGTGTGTGGCCCACCGGGTGTGTCCGATGCCGGTCGTGCCGTCCGCGAGCGGGTGCGCGGCGAGGTCGTCGCGCAGCACCTGCAGCTTCCCGGCGCGCTTGCGCAGTCCGAGGTCGCCGGCGGCGTCGATCACGGCGATGCCCGCCGAGTCGTATCCGCGGTACTCGAGGCGGGCCAGCCCGGAGATCAGGATGTCCTGGCTCGGCCGCGGGCCGACGTATCCGACGATTCCACACATGGGGTCAATCGTAGGCGCGTGAGCGTCGCACTATCTGCGCGCGGGGCTGTGAAGAACCTGCGCCGGAGAGAACCCGCTGTGCGAGACGCGCCGATGCACTCACCGCACGGTCTTGGCGGCACTCGTCTTCGAGACGGACTTGTAGGTCGACTTCGAGCCGGTCACCTTCACGCTGATCTTCTTGCCTCGGTCGGCGGCCTTCAGCGTATAGGTGGACTTCGTGGCACCCGAGATGGCTTTGCCCGAGCGCAGCCATTGATACTTCAGGGTGACCTTCGCGGGAGCCCAGGTGCCCGCGACCGCCTTCAGCTTCGTGCCCACCGTCGCGGTGCCCGTGATCTTCGGCTTCGGCGTCTTGGTGAGCACCGCTCGCGCGGTGACAGCGCTGCTCGTCTTCGATGCCGTGACGAAGCCCGATTTCCTGCCCGTCACCGTCACCGTGATCTTCTTGCCGGCATCCGCCTTGACGAGCTTGTAGGTGGACTTCGTGGCGCCCGAGATCGGCTTTCCGGCACGCTTCCACTGGTAGCTCAGAGCGACCGGCGCCGGCTTCCACGTGCCGGCGGCCGCCTTCAGGGTTCTCCCCACCAGCGCGGTGCCCGTGATCTTGGGTTTCGGCGTCGTGGTCAGCTTCGGCACGACCGGGGTGATCGACGCGAACCGCGGAAGGTAGTGCGTCGGCGCGAACGTGCGCTCCTGGGTGGGCACCGTGTAGAACAGCCGCGAGCCGACCGGGAGCAACTGGGTTGGCCGGCCAGACAGACCCGTGTGCCGTGCGATCCGCGTGCTCGTGCCGGCCTTCGTGCCGCTCTGCCAGATGTCGTGGTTGAGGCCCTGCAGCCTCGCGTAGACGAGCTGACCGTTGACGACGGCGGGCTCGGTGCCGATCGACCGGTAGTACGGGGGCTGACTGGGTGTGCCCCCGAGGCCGGCGCCTGCGAGCACGCGCACCGTTCCGGCGCTCGTCCCGTCGCTCATCCATACGTCGTCGCCGCGCACGCCAGGGCGGAAGAAACCGAGGCGATCACCGACCCGGATCATGTGCTTGATCTGTGCACTCTTCGATCCCGGCTCCAGATCGCGCACCATTTTCACGGATGCCGGGGTGCCCGTGGTCGTCCACAGCTCGAGACCAGATGCCGTGGTGAACGCCTGATAGTAGAGGCGGTCGCCCACCGTCACCATGCTCGGCGGGTGGGCGGAAAGCTGAACGCCGGCGGTGCCCGTGCCGTGGTCGGTCAGGCGCACCGTGCCCTTCTCGGTGCCGTCAGTGGTCCAGATCTCGGCTCCAGCGAACCCGTCGTCTGCTGTGAAGTAGAGCCGCTGGGTGCCCGCGACCAGACCGCGCGGGTACGAACTCGATGATGCCCGGATGTTCTTCACCCGATACGTGCCCGCCTGCGTCCCGTCGGTTCGCCAGAGTTCCTGGTCGAAGTTCGGGTCTTCGGCAGGAAAGTAGGCGACGCCCTTGACGACCGTCGCCGCAGTGTCGGGGTGCGTGCTGTCCCAGATGAACTTGCGGTATCCGGTGAGCTCGGTGACCTTTCCCGTCGCCGCATCGAACACGGAGAGCCGATCGGCGAGGAAGGGAAGAACGAGTGCTTTGGTTCCGAGGTTCGCGATGACGTCATAGCTCGTTCCCGTGCTGACGGCCACAAGCTTTCGAGCACCGACATCGACGCGGTAGATACCTTTCACGTACGCACGCGCGATCGAGCACGCCTCGGTAGCGCAGACCGCGGCGAACAGGTAGAGAGCGGTCGGGGTGGCGAAGAACTGATGCGCAGTGATGTCGCGGATGGCGTCGGAGTCCGCGTCGCCCGGGTTGATGTCGATGAACAGCTCGGTGCCCGCCGCCGTCCCGTTCGTGCGCCACAGCTCGTAGCCGTGCCGATCGTCGTCGGCGAAGAAGTAGCGGTGACCACCGAACTCGACCGACTGCGCCGAAGCGATGGCCGTGAAGTAGCCGGGCGCCGCAGCCCGCGCCTGCGCCGGTGCGAGCATCGGAAGCAGCGCGACGACCAACGCCGCGATGATCAGGGCCGCGAGGCGGCGCGAACGGGCGGTGTGCGAGTACGCGAAAATCATCTCTTCCCCCAGATATCCCCAGAGTGGGGTCCCCACCCCACACGTCGGAGACTAGCGGACGCTCACGGCGCCTGCATAGGAAAAGATCGGATCTTCGTTCGGCCCGGTCAGAGCTTGCGCAACTGAACCGACTCGACCACGTGGTCGGCGCCCTTGTGCAGCACGAGCTTTGCCCGATGCTTGGTGGGCTCGACGTTCTCGCGCAGGTTGGGCAGATTGATGTCGCGCCAGAAGCCGAGGGCGCGAGTGACCGCCTCCTCGTCGGAGATGTCCGCGAAGACATTGAAGAAGGAGTTGGGGTTGCTGAAGGCGCCCTGGCGCAGCGCCAGGAACCGATCGATGAACCACGTTTCGATGTGTGCGACATCGGCATCCACGTAGATCGAGAAGTCGAACAGGTCGCTGACGGCCATCTCGTGCGGCGACGGCGGCGGAGCCAGCACGTTGAGGCCTTCCACGATGACGACGTCGGGTCGGCGCACCGTCACGTAGGCGTCGGGGATGATGTCGTAGCGCATGTGCGAGTAGAACGGCGCGCGCACTTCGGGCGCCCCCGACTTCACATCGGAGAGGAACCGCACCATCGCGCGGCGGTCGTAGGACTCGGGGAAGCCCTTGCGCGACATCAGCCCGCGCTCTTCGAGCACCGCGTTGGGATAGAGGAACCCGTCGGTGGTCACGAGCTCCACCCGCGGGGTACCCGGCCAGCGGCTCATGAGCTCGCGCAGAAGACGAGCGATCGTGGATTTGCCGACAGCGACCGAGCCTGCGACCGCGACGACGAACGGCGTCGTCGAGTCGCTCTCGCCGAGGAAGGCGGCCGTCTCGGCGCCCAGGCGCTTCGTGTTCTCGGCATAGGCGCTCAGCAGCCGACTCAGCGGCAGATACACCTCCCGCACCTCGGCGATGTCGAGGCGGTCTCCGATGCCGCGCAGCTGCACGACCTCGCTCTCCGACAGCGGATTGGAGATGCCGGGAGCCAATCGCGCCCAGTCCGCGCGATCGATCTGTCGATACAGCGAGTCGCTCGCCGCGGTCTCGTCGATGGCCATCGCGCCCACTCTAGCGGCGCCCGGCCCGCTAGCCTGGCCGAATGCGCCTCGGAGTTCTCGACATCGGCTCGAACACCGTCCACCTTCTCGTCGCCGATGTCCGACCCGGCGGCCGCCCACTTGCCACCACCAGCAAACGCACCGTGCTGCGCCTGATGCGCTACCTCGAGCCCGATGGCTCGATCAGCGAGGACGGCATCGTCGCCCTCGAAGCGGCTGTGGCCGCCGCCCGCGAGGTGGCTCACGCCGAGAACGTGAGGGAGCTGCTGGCCACGGCCACCAGTGCCGTGCGGGAAGCGACCAACGGCGCCGAGGTGATCGCCCGCATCGAGGCCGCCCTCGGCCAGGACCTCCAAGTGCTGGGCGGCGAATCCGAGGCGAGGTTCACGTTTCTCGCCGTCCGGCGCTGGTTCGGATGGTCGGCGGGGCAGATCTTGCTCTTCGACATCGGTGGCGGCTCGCTCGAACTGGCCACCGGAGCCGACGAGCTTCCCGATGTCGCCGCCTCGGTGCCCCTGGGTGCAGGACGCATGACGGTCGAGTACCTGCGCGAGGATCCCCCGGGCGAGGATGCGGTCGAGGTGCTGCGCGAGCACGCACGGGAGGTGCTCGCCCCGGTGCGGGCGCTCATGGTCGACCAGCCTTCCCCGCACCACGTGGTCGGATCGTCCAAGGCCATCCGTTCGTTGGCCAAACTCGCCGGCTACCCGGTGCCGGGGTGGAGCGGATCCGAGCGGATGATGCTCCCGCGCGGCGCGCTCGGGTCGTGGATCCCCCGGTTGGCAAGGCTGCCGGCATCCGCCCGGCAAGAGCTTCCCGGGATCACCGCCGACCGCACATTCCAGATCGTCGCCGGCGCCGTGGTGCTGCACACGGCGATGACCGAGCTCGACGTCGACGAGCTGGAAGTGTCGCCGTGGGCGCTGCGGGAGGGAGTGCTGCTGCGCTACATCGAGTCGTTGTCGTGGAACGAGCCCGACGCCTGAGAAGCCCAGGCGGTTCAGCGCGGGATCCTCACCGGCTCGGTCGGCGGGTAGGCGCGGCGAGAGGCGGTCACCGCTCGTGCCGGAAGCGATGAGGGTCGCGCCGGCACGGTGACCTCGAGCACGACCTCTTCGCCCACTTGGCGCAGGCGCGCGCGATCGTCGAACGCCGCGAGCCCCAGCCCCGCTGAGGGCGCCGAACGCAGGACGCCACGGGAAGCGATCGACACCGTCACCGACGCCTCATCCGGCGGTGCGGTGACGGTCACGTGCGCGGCGCGTGCCGACGAGTGCTTGACGGCGTTGACGAAACCCTCCCTCACTGCGGCGACTACGGCGGTGGCCACGGCGGGCGACTGCAGCGCGGTCACCGCCGCCGAGTCGATCTCGGCGCGAACGTCGATCACTTCGGCCCAGCTGGCCAGCAGTCCGTCGAGATCGTCCGCGGCCTCGGCGTGCGTGGGGGCGCCGTCGAGGATCTCGACGAAGGCGGCCTCCGTCTCGGCTCGGAACCGGGCGATGTCGGCCGCGGTCACCTCGTGCTCGTCGGCGTGCGCGGCGAAGATCACGCACCGCCCCTGGATGCGGTCGTGCAACAGGTCGACCGCGCGCCACAACGGCTCACGGGCGCGCGCGGTCTGCGAGGTCACGAGCGCCGACGTGTCGCTGAGCAGGCGAGACAGCGAGTCGCCGTCTCGCCGCGTGCGCTCCAGGGCTCCGGCGCCGAGCGCCACGACCACGGCGACTCCGGGGATGGCGACCAGCGGAACGAACAGCACGATGCCCTCGATGGAGGTGAGCAGGGCACCGGACAACGTCACGAGCGCGCCGACGATGCTCCAGCAGAGCACGATGGCGGTGCCCCGCACGACCGGACGCCGGCCACCTCCCCAGGCGCGCAGGGCGAGGTCGGCCGCGGCGGCCAAGACGGCGAGGATGCCGGAGGCGGCCAGCACCAGAGGCCACCCGCCCACGGAGTACGTGTAGGGCGCGCTGGCAACCAGGTAGACGATCGCGATGACGCCGGCGGGCGGGCGTGACAGAAGGGCAAGTACCGAGCCGCGACGTCGCGGCCGCGAACCGTGCAGCAGGTAGCCCGAGCGCTGCTCGAGTGGGGTCTGCAGTCGCTCGTCGAGCAGGTGACTGTGCTCCCGTACGTCGTCGGCGAAGGCGCGGACGGCATCGAAGTCGATGGGGGATGCGAGCAGCTCATCGCGCCGCTGACGGAGCGCGACCACCGTCCGGTTCAGCAGCGCGGTGTTCGTCTGCGCATAGCGATCGATTCGGGCGCGCAGGTCGTCGAAGACCGCGAGGGCTGCGGCCAGACGCTCCGACGACGCTCGAGACGCGGCCAGCCTGTTGGCGACCGCGGCTACCAACGGCAGCAGAATGAACCACACGAGCGCGTTGGTGGCGATCCGCTGTGCCCACTGCTCACTGCTGGCGAAGCCGAAGAAGGTGTGGGCGATCGCATCGTTGAGGAAAGGGCGGGCAACCGACATCGCCACCAGCATCCCGGCGATGAGGGCACCGCGGAGCAGGCGCGAACGTATCCGCCGCTCGACGATCCCCACCGGGACGACGAGGGCGAGCAGAAGCAACCACGACACGAGCGAGCACAGCATCGCGGCGGCGTTCTCACCGGCACCCACCCGTCCGGCGATGGGGCTCAGCAGTGTGACCGAGACGACTCCCGAGGTGAGCACGGTCGGCACGCTGACGAATCGTCCGCTCGAGAGAACCGACGACCACTGGCCGAAGACGGACGCGACGATCGAACTGAGGCGCGCGAGTCCGAAGCGCGCGGGTGTGCGACGAGCCTCGGTGAGAGGCGCCCGCGATGCATCGCCGTCGGGCATCCGCGTCACCTCCCAGGGGGAACGACCGCGGAACGCGGCCGGAGAGTGTCGCCGGCGAGCGTTCCGGCATTGCCGCCATGCTACGGCCCTCGCCACGGCGGAGGGGGCAGCTCGGGCCGTGATCGACACCCGCCGCGGCTGAGCCGGGATCAGCCGCGGACGACGTCTGCCAGCCGGTCGGCGACCCGCTGAGCGGTGTCGGCGTCTGCGGCTTCCACCATCACCCGCACCATCAGCTCGGTACCCGACGGACGCAGCAGCACCCGCCCACTCTCACCCAGCTCCGCTTCGGCAGCCGCCACGGCGGCCACCACGTCGGGGTCGGTCGCGCGGGAGCGCTCCACCCCGCGGACGTTGACCAGCACCTGCGGGAAGACCGTCATGATCGAGGCCAGCTCGGCCAGGCTCTTGCGTTGACGCGCCATCTCCGCGCACAGGTGCAGACCGGTGAGCAGGCCGTCACCGGTCGTGGCGAACGCGCTCATGATCACGTGGCCGCTCTGCTCGCCGCCCAGCGAGAAGCGTCCCTCGTTCATCCGCTCGAGCACGTAACGATCTCCGACCGCCGTGGTCTCCACGTGGATGCCGTGTGCGGCCATCGCCCGATGGAGTCCGAGGTTGCTCATGACCGTCGCCACCAGAGTGTCGCCGTGGAGCTGTCCGCGGTCGCGCATCGCCACGGCCAGGATCGCCATGATCTGGTCGCCATCGATCGTGCGTCCCTCGGCATCCACGGCCAGGCACCGGTCGGCGTCGCCGTCGTGGGCGATGCCGACGTCGGCCCCGACGCGCACGACCTCGGCGGCCAGCCGCTCGAGGTGGGTGGACCCGTAGCCGTCGTTGATGTTGAGGCCATCGGGATCGTTGCCGATGACGGTGACCTTGGCGCCGGCATTGCGGAACGTCTCGGGCGAGACTCCGGATGCCGCGCCGTGTGCGCAGTCGACCACCACGTGCAGGCCGTCGAGGCGGTGAGGAAGCGAGGCGAGCAGGTGGAGCACATACCGGTCCTCGGCGTCGGAGAACCGCACCACGCGGCCGACGTCCTTGCCGGTGGGACGCAGCTTCTCCCCCGCCATCGCCTCTTCGATGCGCTGCTCGACCACGTCGGGAAGCTTCACTCCCCCGCGGGCGAAGATCTTGATGCCGTTGTCGGGTGCCGGATTGTGCGACGCGGAGATCATGACGCCGAAGTCGGCGTCGACATCGCTGATCAGGAACGCGGCAGCCGGGGTCGGCAACGTGCCCGCATCCAGCACGTCCACACCGGACGAGGCGAGACCGGCTTCGACGGCAGCGCTCAGGAACTGGCCCGACACACGGGGATCGCGGGCCACGACTGCGGTGAGGCGCTTTCCCGCCGTCGTCCGAGCCGTCGCGATACGCCCCTGGCCCAGGACGACGGCGGTCGCCTGGGCCAGGGTGAGTGCGAGTTCGGCGGTGAGGGGGCCGTTGGCCAGCCCCCGCACGCCATCCGTACCGAACAGCGCCACGAAGGTTTAGCGCTTCGAGTACTGGGGTGCCTTGCGGGCCTTCTTGAGACCGGCCTTCTTGCGCTCCTTGACGCGAGCGTCGCGGGAGAGGAAGCCGGCCTTCTTGAGGGTCGGGCGGTTGTTCTCTGCGTCGATCTCGTTGAGCGCGCGAGCGATGCCCAGGCGCAGGGCGCCGGCCTGGCCCGAGGGGCCACCGCCGGAGATGCGGGCGATCACATCGTAGCCGCCGGCGAGGTCGAGCACCGTGAACGGGTCGTTGATGAGCTGCTGGTGCAGCTTGTTGGGGAAGTAGTCCTCGAGCGTGCGCCCGTTGACCGTGATCGAGCCGGAGCCGGGCACCAGGCGCACGCGCGCGATGGCCTGCTTGCGGCGGCCGACGGCGGCGCCGGGAACCGAGAGCACGGGCCGCGGTGCGGCAGCGGCCTCGGTGGCCGGGGTCTCGGTGGAGTAGTTCTCGGGAGTCTCTTCGAGAGAGTCAGCGACAGGTGCCGCATTGCTGTTCTGGGCCATGGGTTGTCCTCAGTCTGTTTCGGCGGCGCTTACTGGGCGACCTGGTCGAAGGTGTACGGGGTGGGCTGCTGGGCCGCGTGCGGGTGCTCGGCACCGGCGTAGACCTTCAGCTTCGACAGCTGCTGGCGTCCCAGGCTGTTCTTGGGGAGCATGCCGCGGACGGCCTTCTCGACGGCGCGCACCGGGTTCTTCTCGAGAAGCTCGGCGTAGGAGGTGGCGGTGAGGCCGCCCGGGTACCCCGAGTGGCGGTAGGCCATCTTCTTCTGGAGCTTCTGGCCCGTCAGCGCAACCTTGGCGGCGTTGACGATCACGACGAAGTCGCCGGTGTCGATGTGGTTGGCGAAGGTCGGCTTGTGCTTGCCGCGGAGCAGGGCCGCCGCGTGCGAAGCGAGACGTCCGAGGACGACGTCGCTCGCATCGATGACCAGCCACTCGCGCTGGGTCTCGCCAGCCTTGGGGGTGTAAGTGCGCGTCACAGTAGTGCTGCTTTCTTGATCGAACGGAGGAGTTCGTGAATCCCACTCCGGGGTGGTTCGCTACTCGAAGATCGAGCGGAACACGCCAGTGGAGGGCTCACGTTCGTGGTGCCGGGTCAGCAGAGCCGCACACCAAAGGTCTAGCTTACGGCATCCGGTCAACAATTGCGAGTTCGCGCGGCAGATTCCCCCCGCATATACACCTACATGGAGTGGCGTGAAGGGATTTCACATGGCGTGTCGCCTGTGAACTGTGGTACCAATGTGACTCAAGAGTAATCCTTTTCCCCCGGAGGATCACGATGAACAGTCGTCCCTGGCGACGCCTGGGCATGACCGCTACGGCAGTCGCCGCCTTGACCGTCTCCCTTCTGATCGCCCCACCCCCCGCCCCCGCGAGCGCGGCGGCCAGCTGCACGTCCATGTCGCTCGAACAGGTGCAGTCGCGCATCCTGAAGGAAGTCAACGCGGCCCGGAGCAAAGCCGGCGTGCGCGCGCTGAAGACGTACTCGGCCCTCGAATCGGTGGCCCTGAAGTGGTCGAAAGCTCAGGCGGCCGCGGGGAAGATGAGCCACAACCCCAAGTACGCGACACAGATCCCCGACGGCTGGAGCGCCGCGGGCGAGAACGTGGCGTTCGGCTACGCCCCCGAAGACGTCACCGGCGCGTGGATGGATTCGAAGGGCCACCGCGAGAACATCGAGCGCTCCTCCTTCACCCACATCGGCATCGGGATGGCGTGCAGCGAGAGCGGTCGGCCGTACTACACGCAGGTCTTCGGCGGCTACAAGACCCTGCCGGCTGTGACGCCGAAGGTTGCCGGAACCCCGAAGGTCGGAAAGACCCTCACCGCGGCCCGGGGCACCTGGGCCAGCGGCACGACCTACTCCTACAAGTGGTACGTCGCCGGCAAGCTCGTCTCCGGAGCCAAGGGCAAGACCTACACGCCGAAGGCGAGCGATGCGGGAAAGACCGTGAAGGTCAAAGTCACCGGCAAGAAGACCGGCTACGCACCGACGACCAAGACCTCGCCGGCAAGCCCCAAGATCGCCAAAGCCAGCACGCTGAAGACCGTCACCCCGAAGGTCGCGGGAACGGCGAAGGTGGGCGCCAAGCTGACCGCGATCCGCGGCACGTGGACTTCGGGAACGACCTACACCTACCGCTGGTACGCGAACGGAAAGGCCATCTCCGGCGCGACGACGAAGTCGATCACGGCCAAGTCGGCCCTGCGCGGCACGAAGCTGACCGTCAAGGTCACCGGCAAGAAGGCCGGCTACACCACGGTCAGCAAGGTCTCCCCCGCCACCTCCACACTGAAATAGCCGAACCGCGCGTCATCGCACGACCGCGGTGACGGTCGCCAACCTTCCCAGCACCTCGTGGCTGATCGAGCCGAGCAGGAACCGCGCGAGCGCTCCCCGGCCGTGGGTGCCCACGACCGCCAGCCGGGCAGAGGCGGCCAGGTCGTTGATGATGTGGGAGGGATAGCCCCGCTCGACACGGCGCTCGATGCGCAGGTCGGGCATGTCGGCCGCCAGTCCCGCCAGCGCGAGCGCGAGGATCTCCTCGGTGGCCGCCTGCATGTTCGTGAGGTACAGCTCGGGATAGACAGCCATGTCGTTGCGCGGCGCCTGCATCGGCGTCCACACGCTCACGGCGATCAACGGCTCACCGAGGCGGTCGGCCTCGCCTGCAGCGAACCGCAGGGCATGCTCCGACACGGCCGAGCCGTCGACACCGACGACGACGCCGCTGCGCTCCCTGAGGTCGTAGTCGGGCACGACGACCACCGGGCACGCCGCACCCGCGGCGATGCGGATGCCATGTGCTCCGCGCGCGCGTTCTGAACCGGGTCCCTGGTAGTCGCTGCCGATCACGAGCAGACTCGCACCGGCGCTCGCCTCGATCAGCACCTCCACCGGGTTGCCCGCCGCCACGCGGACCTCCGCCTCGACACCGGCCGCGACGAGCCGGCTCTCGTGGACGGCCAGTCTCTCGCGGGTGGCCTCCACGGCGGCCGCGAGCACATCGGTCTCGCCGACCGTACCCAGTGCTCCACCGACGATCCCGATCAGCTGGATACGCTGCCGACGCTCGCGTGCTCTGGCCATCGCCCACGCGACGACCCGGTCGGCGACCGGCGCGTCGGTCACCGCCACGAGGATGGTCCGTGCGGTGTCGGTGTGCGAGGAGCCTGCACCGGCTACTTCTGTGCGTCCCATGATGCGTCCCATGATGCGTCCCTTCATCGGGTTCCGCTTCTTCCTCCAGGGTAGACCCCGCCACCCCTCCCCCGACATGCCCCCGCACCGTGCATAACCCCGGTCGTTCACCCCCCCACCCCACCACTCCGCGGCGCCGAACCCACCTCTCGGCGCCGAACCCACCTCCGCACGGCGTCGGGGGCAACCGGGTTGGGTGCGGACGGGTGGGTTCGAGGAGTTCAGGACGTCACTGCGGCGTCTCCTACACAGGAAGCGGCGCTCGTACTGAATCCACCGAGCCATGGCGCGGCGCGCGGCGCGCGGGGCAGTCGGGCTTTCGACGACAGTGACCCGATGCGGGTAACCGACGCGCGGATGCTGATTCGCTCCCATATCGACCTCCTCTCTCACGGTCGCACCGACCGGGAGATCGCGTCTGCGGTGCGTTCGAGCTCGCTCCATCGGTTCTCGCGGGGCTTGTACGTCGAGGCGGATGTCTGGCATCGCGCCTCCATCGAAGATCGCGAGCTGCTCGGCGCAGTCGCCGCGTATCGTCGCATGCGCGGCGGCGACGGAGTCTTCATCCTGAGTTCCGCAGCGGCGCTGCACGGACTCCCGCTCGCCCGCCACCGGTCCGGTCGCCCGCACATCGCATCGGCCGGATCGGACGGATGCGTCCGGCGATGCAGTTCGCTGAGCTCGCGGCATCAGATCGACATCGCGCCCACCGACGTCGTCGACATCGACGGCATCCCCGCGACGTCGATCGCTCGCACCGTCGCCGACATGGCACGCTGCAGCTCCCGCGAAACCGGGATGGCCCTCGCGTGTGCCGCGCTACGCCGCGCCGCTGGAGGAAGCGCCGGCGATCTCGACGCGATGGAGCGGTTTCGGGAGCGCGCGACGGAGCACCTTCGTCCGGGCGCGCGTGGGGTGAGGAACGCCCGCCGGGTCTTGGAGATCGCCGACGGCCGTGTCCAGCTGCCCGGCGAAGCCATCAGCCTCATGTACCTGCTCGACCTCGGCTTTGACCGCCCGCGGCTCCAGGTGCCGATCCCCGCACCCTCGGGCGCGCCGTACCTCGCGGATTTCGGACTCGACGACGCGGATGTCTGGGGGGAGTTCGACGGGCGGGCGAAGTACCTCGACCCGTCAATGCGTCGCGCGGGCGAGTCGGTGGAAGACGTCGTCTTGCGCGAGAAGGCGCGCGAGGACTGGATCCGCGGCACCACGGGCCGGCGAGTGGTGAGGTGGGGATGGCCCCACCTCACCGACGCTGCCACCTTCGGAGCGCACCTCGCTGCATTCGGCGTCGTGCCACGGCGCGTTCCCCGATTCGTCTAGACGAACCCCTGCCTCTGCACCGAGCCCACGCCTTCCCCGCGTCATGGCGCAGGGGGTTCGGCGGGTGAGAGGGGGTTCGGCGGGTGAGAGGGAGTTCGGCGGGTGAGGGTGGGTTCGGCGGCGGTGAGGTCAGGCGCCGAACGCGGGATCGGCCGTGATCAGGATCGGGAGGTGGTCGCTCTTGCCCTGCGGAAGGGTCTGGATGCTGTCGATCGTGAACCCCACGCTCGTCGCGAAGTCGTAGTGCCCGCGGAAGAACTTGTATCGCGTGTACGTGCGCACATCGCTGAGGGTGAGCTCGAAGCCGGCCTCCCGCACTTTCTGCCCCAGGCTCTCCTTGAAGACGGGGTAGTTGTAGTCACCGACCATGAGGATCGGGAGATTCGATCCGAGACCGCTCAACTCCTCCAACGCCGCGTGGATCTGCTTGCGGCGCAGCGAGTTCAGGGCGGTCAGCGGGGCGGCGTGGAAGCTCGCGACGATGAACTCATTCGCGTGATCGATGTCGCGCAGCCTCACCCCCAGCATGCGCTCCTCGGCCGGCTTGAGCACACGGTCGTGGAGCGACTTCTTCAACGACATCGAACGCACCTCGAGCGCCGTGTAGGTGTTCTCGCGGTGATACACCGCCAGCCCGAGCCGGTTTCGCACCGTCGCCTCGGCCAGTCGAAGTCCACCCACCTCGGCGGGCAGACTCTCGGTGTCGGCCTCCTGCAGACACAGGATGTCGGCCGTGTGCGCGACGACGAGATCTTCGAGCTCGGACGCGGCTTTGTGCTTGTTGAGGTTGTACGAGATCACCTTCATGCCGAGCACAAGCCTAGGCGCTCCCCGCCGCAGCGAACCTATGAAGGCGCTCAGTCCTCGTCGAGAGAGCGGCGAGCGCGGGTCTGCTCCGCGCGCTGCCCCAGCAGGTCGTCGGCGGGGTAGCCGACCTCCGTCAGCGTCAGCCCACGAGCTGCCAGCACCTTCGACTCGCTCGTGCGCACGCCCGCGTCGCGGATGTCGATGACGTCGGCGGGAGACAACCGACCCTGCCCCACCGCCACGCACGCCCCGACGAGTGCGCGAACCATGCTGTGGCAGAACGCGTCGGCCTTGACGTTGGCGAGGAGCACCCCCTCGGCCGATCGACGCCAGTCGAACTCCAGCAGCGTGCGGATGGTCGTCGCCCCCTCCCGCCATTTGCAGTAGGCGGCGAAATCGTGGAGCCCGACGAGCGAGCGGGCTGCGGCATCCATGGCTGCGACGTCGAGTTCGGCGGCCACCGTGGTGGTGCGGTGGCGCTCGAGCGGGTCGTAACCGGTCGCACGGTCGGCGATCCGATAGGCGTAGCGGCGCCAGACGGCCGAGAAGCGCGCGTCGAACCCCGCCGGAGCGACGGTGGTGCGGGTCACGAAGACATCGGGGTACTGGCCGAGCACACCGCTGAGGCGGGCGGCGAGGGCTTCCGGATCCGGGTTGCGCCCCTTTTCGAGCCGGCTGCGCTGCGCCGCCGTGAGGTCGAGGTGGGCGACCTGCCCGCTCGCGTGCACCCCGGCATCCGTGCGGCCGGCGACCACCAGTTGTGGTTCGCCGCCCAGGATGCGGGCGATGGCCGCCTCCAGCGTGCCCTGGACGGTCCGCAGCTGCGGTTGACGCGCCCATCCGCGAAACCCGGTGCCGTCGTAGGCGATGTCGAGACGGAGGCGAAGCGGGACATCCGGCGACTCGGTCGACGCGGGAGAACCGTCCGCCGGTACGGCGACGCTCACAGGGCGGCGTCCACCTCGCGCCGCGTGGGTGGGTTGGCTCCCGCCCGCGAGACGGTGATGCCCGCCATCACCGCGGCTCGTCGCAACGCTCGCCGGAGTGCGTCGGCATCGTCGAGGAGCGCCGGATCGTCGAGCGCACTGGAGATGAGGCTCGCCATGTATGCGTCGCCCGCGCCGATCGTGTCGGCGACGGCGACTTCCAGCGCCGCCACCTCGGTGATCCCGCCGGGGCCCAGGGCGAGCGCGCCCTCTCCCCCGCGCGTCATCACGACGACCCTCGGCCCGAAGGCGGCGATCTCGGCGAGCGCCTGCTCGGGAACGAGCCCGGGGTAGAGCCAGGCGGCATCCTCGTCGCTCAGCTTGACGAGATCTGCCGACGACGCCGCCCGCGCGAATCGCGAGAACGCGTCGGCGTGCGCGCCCACGAGCGCGGGACGGATGTTGGGGTCGACGGTGACCATCGCGGCACCCCGCGCCCGCTCCAGCGACTCGAGCACGGTGTCTCCCCCGGGCTGGAGGAAGAGGGCGATCGACCCGGAGTGCACGAGGGCGACGCCGTCGAGGTCGGGCGTTGCCACCTGCCAGTCGATGTCGAACTCGTACTCGGCCGAGCCGTCGGGCTGGAGCCGAGCGCGAGCGGTGGAGGTAGTCTCCTCGACCCATGAGGAGGCGGTCAGCGCTGCTCCGGACGAGGCGACGTGCTCGGCGATCCGGGCACCGCGCTCGTCCCTCCCGATGCGGGTCAGCAGCTCGACGGCGTGCCCCTGCCGGGCCACTCCCACCGCGACGTTGGCGGGGCTTCCCCCGACCAGCTCCGCTGTGTGCGTGCTGTCTGTGTGCGCGCTCTCGACGATGTCGATGAGCGCTTCGCCGATGACGAGGGTGCGCGGATCCATGGTTCCAGTCTGGCGGATGGCCCGCGAATCCGCGCACCTGCGCGACCGGTTCAGAAGCGTCGTACGAGAGCCAGTGAGCGCTCGGTGGCGGAGAATCCCAGCCCCTCGTACAGCGAGTTCGCGCCGGTGGGACTCTCGGTGTCGACATCGAGCACCGTCTTTTGCAGCCCGGCCTCCGACACCGCGCGAAGCGCGTCGGAGATCACCCGCGGAGCCAGTCCGCGGCGGCGTTGGTCGCGCACCACTCCGATCAGGTCGATGTAGGCGTGGCTGGCCCCGAGGGCCTCCCAGTCGTCTTCGTTCACGCTCACCAGGCACAGAGCGATGACCCGCCCGTCGGCATCGAGGGCGAGGCGCGAGAGGTCGGGGCGAAGGAACTCACCGTCGACGAAGGTGCGCCAGCTCTCCTCCGTGGTCGGCAGGCTCCCCCAGTGGTCGCGGAAGGCGTCGTTGCGGGCGGCGAGCACATCGAGGGCGCGATCGGCGGAGTAGGCGACGATCGTGGCGCCCTCCACCGCGGGGGGCGAGGGCAGGTCGCCGCTCATGTCGCGCACCATCGTGGTGAACCACCGTTCCACCCTGAACCCCAGCGGCTCGGCGATCGCGATCACGTCGGGTGCGGACTCCTCGGCGTAGAGCTTCACTTCCGCGCTCGCCTCGGCGGGCACCTCCCGGGCCGCCTCGGCGAGCTGCTGCACCGCTCGCGCGTGGCTCCACGCGAGCGCCGCGGTTCCGATGCCCCGGCGTCGCCACGTGGGCAGCACTGCCCCGCCCAGGTGAACGGTGAGCGCGCCCTCACGTGAGGGGTGCAGGAATGCGCTGGCGAAGACCACGGCCGTGCCGTCGTCCGCGAAGCCGATCACGGTGTCGCGAGAGTGGTCGATGTGGCTGAGGGTGAAGGTGTCGGCCACATCTTCGCGGGGCGTGATCCACGTCGGATGGTCGACGGCGTCGGCCGCGGCGTGCACGGCGTGGATCGCGTCGATGTCGCCGGAGGTCGCCGTACGCCACAGGGCGATCGCGGGGTGGGCGGGCAGCACCGGGGCGGATGCTGGCCCGATCCGCTCTGCGAGAATCTGCTCGGTCACCGCGCCAGCTTAGTCAGCAACTCCGGCAGCCGCCCGGAGTTTGGGCTTGAGGAGCACCGGCCCGGGAGACTCCGGATCGCCCGCTTCCCCCGCATGAGCAGCTGCGCGGCGACGCGGCCGATCTTGTACGGAGATTGGTTGATCGCAGCGACCGGGACCTCGCTCACCCACTCTTCGTTCTTGAGGTCGTAGCCGACGACGCAGAGGTCATCCGGCACGCGCAGCCCGCGCGCGTTGATCTCGCGCAGCGCACCGATGGTCATGAGGTTGTTCGTGACGAAGAGCCCGTCGATGGGCTCACCGGAGTCGAGGATGGCCGCCATCGCCGCCCGCCCGCTCGCGGAGCGGTTGTCGCCGCGCTCGACGGCGACGATGGCGTCGTCGGGGAGACTCGAGGCCAGGCCGTCGAGCCTCGTGTTCCAGGACGGCTCGTCCTGCGGGCCGGCGATGACAGCCACACGCTGGCATCCGCTGGACTGCAGCACCTCGCCGGCGAGCCGTCCGCCCTCGAAGTGGTCGGTCATGATCGTCGTCAGCGCCATGTCGGCCAGCGGCTGTTCGACCGTGATCAGGGGGATGCGGGCATCGACGACGGCGGTGACGTCATCGTTCGGCGTGGTGGGAGCCAGGATCACTCCGGCCACCTGTTCGGCGATCGCCGTGTCGAGATAGCGCTGCAGCCGCTCGGGCTCTCCGTCGGTGTTGCCGATGAACACGGCGATCCCGGCCTCGCTGGCGACGGCCTCCACGCCCCGCGCGATGCTGGTGAAGAAGCGGTTCTCGACGTCAGGGATGATGAGGGCCCAGGTCTCGTGGCCGGGACGACGCAACCGCCGCGCGACGCGGTTGGGGCGATAGCCGAGTTCGCCCACGGCGGTCCACACCCGCTCGCTCAGCTCCTTCGGTGGTCGACGTGGTGTCGGACCTTCGCGGCATCCGCCCGGGGGCGGGCAACGATGATGTCTCCCGGCTGCGTCTGCGCCACCTGTCGGGGGCGATGACGACCGTGCGGATGTCGAGACTGTCCGACCAGCCCGCGGCGCGCTTCCGCGTCTCGGCAACGAACGGTTCGATCATGGTGCAGGGCCTGGACCCGCAGGAGCCACTGCTGGAGGCCGGTGTCGCCGTCAGCGACCTCCTTCGCACGCAACAGCGTCAGCCGCGCACGGCATCCGTCTCGGTCGGCGGTCGACGGTCGGACGTCGAGCTGCCGCCAGGCGAGTACACCACCTTCACCGAACTCATGGTCGCGTGGCTTCGCGACGAAAACGCCCCGGCACCGGTGGATCCGTATGAGGCGCTGGAGGTCGTTCGCGTGTTGGAGCGGGCGACCTCCGCGCTGCGCTGAGGTTGCGCAGAACGCGAAGAAGCCCGCACCGAGACGGGTGCGGGCTTCTTCGAGCGTGTGCGAGTGGTTACTCGGACTTCTCCTCGGCGGGAGCCTCGACGGCATCCTCCGCGGCGGCCTCGGCTGCCGCACCCTCTTCCGGCGACTCGGCACCGGCGTCGGTGGCGTCCTCGGCGGGAGCCTCTTCGGCGGCGGCCTCTTCGGCCGGAGCTTCTTCGGCGGCAGGAGCGGCCTTCGCGGCCGACTTCTTGGCCGACTTCGGCTTCGGGTTCACCGGCTCGAGCACGAGCTCGATGACAGCCATGGGGGCGTTGTCGCCCTTGCGGTTGCCGACCTTGGTGATGCGGGTGTAGCCGCCCTCGCGCTCCGCGACCAGCGGTGCGATCTCGGCGAAGAGGACGTGCACGACCTCTTTGTCACCGATGACCGAGAGCACCCGACGACGGGCATGCAGGTCGCCGCGCTTGGCGAACGTGATGAGGCGCTCGGCCAGGGGACGCAGGCGCTTGGCCTTGGTCTCGGTGGTCTTGATCGACTTGTGTGTGAACAGCGCCGCAGCGAGGTTCGCAAGCAGCAGGCGCTCGTGGGCGGGACCGCCTCCGAGGCGGGGACCCTTGGTGGGCTTGGGCATGTCTATTACTCCTGGTGAAAGATGTCAGCGAGAGACCCGGCGAACCGGAATCCGCTCAGAGGGTCTCGTCGTCGTAGCCGCCGTAGAAGTGCGCGCCGTCGAACCCGGGAACCGAGTCCTTCAGCGACAGACCGAGCGAGATGAGCTTGTCGCGCACCTCGTCGACCGACTTCTGACCGAAGTTGCGGATGTTCATGAGCTGCGTCTCCGAGAGGGCGACGAGCTCGGACACCGTGTTGATGCCTTCGCGCTTCAGGCAGTTGTACGAACGCACCGACAGATCGAGGTCCTCGATCGGCATCGACAGCTCGTTGGTGAGCACCTGCTCGACCGGCGCCGGGCCGATCTCGATGCCCTCGGCCTCGACGTTCAGCTCGCGGGCGAGGCCGAACAGCTCGGTCAGCGTGCGACCGGCGGAGGCGACGGCGTCGCGCGGGGCGATGGACGCCTTCGACTCGACGTCGAGCACCAGCTTGTCGAAGTCGGTGCGCTCACCGGCACGGGTGGCGTCGACGCGGTAGCTGACCTTGAGCACGGGCGAGTAGATCGAGTCGATCGGGATCTGGCCCGCCTCGGCGTACTCGTTGCGGTTCTGCGTCGCCGACACGTAGCCACGACCGCGCTCGATCGTGAGCTCGAGCTCGAAACGAGCGCTGTCGTTGAGCGTCGCAATGACGAGCTCGGGGTTGTGCACCTCGACACCGGCCGGGGCGGAGATGTCGGCAGCGGTGACCTCACCGGCGCCGGTCTTGCGCAGGTACGCGGTGATGGGCTCGTCCCGCTCGCTGGAGACGACCAGCTGCTTGATGTTCAGGATGATCTCGGTGACATCTTCCTTGACACCGGGGATCGTGCTGAACTCGTGCAGCACGCCATCGATGCGGATGCTGGTGACCGCCGCGCCGGGGATCGACGAAAGCAGGCTGCGACGCAGCGCGTTTCCGATCGTGTACCCGAAGCCGGGCTCCAGCGGCTCGATGATGAAGCGGCTGCGGAACTCGCCGATCTTCTCCTCGGTCAGAGTGGGACGCTGTGCGATGAGCACTATGTGTTCCTTTCAGTCACGTGCCCGCTATATGACACGTGGGGTTCTGAGATGTTGAGTTTTATCTGGCGGATGCCGGAGCACGCTGGAACAGCGGCTCCGGCATCCGGAAATCAGACGCGGCGACGCTTGGGCGGGCGGCAGCCGTTGTGTGCCTGCGGGGTGACGTCCTGGATGGAGCCCACCTCGAGACCGGCGGCGGTGAGCGAACGGATCGCCGTCTCACGACCGGAGCCCGGTCCCTTGACGAAGACGTCGACCTTCTTGACGCCGTGCTCCTGAGCCTGGCGCGCAGCCGACTCGGCAGCCATGCCGGCGGCGTAGGGGGTCGACTTGCGCGAGCCCTTGAAGCCCACGCCACCCGACGACGCCCAGCTGATGACGGCGCCCGACGGGTCGGTGATCGAAACGATGGTGTTGTTGAACGTCGACTTGATGTGGGCGTGACCCAGCGCGATGTTCTTCTTCTCCTTGCGGCGCGGCTTGCGCGCGGCGGACTTGGCCTGTGCCATTTTGCGTTCTCCCTGAATCCTTGGGGGCGCCGGCGGAGGCCTAGCGCGCCTTCTTCTTGCCGGCGACGGTGCGCTTGGGACCCTTGCGGGTACGCGCGTTGGTCTTGGTGCGCTGGCCGCGCACCGGAAGGCCGCGGCGGTGACGCAGACCCTCGTAGGAGCCGATCTCGACCTTGCGGCGGATGTCGGCGGCGACCTCGCGGCGAAGGTCACCCTCGGTCTTGAAGTTCGCTTCGATGTAGTCGCGGAGCGCGATGAGCTGGTCGTCGCTGAGGTCCTTCACGCGGATCGACTCGTCGATCTCGGTGGACTTCAGGATCTCGACCGAGCGGGTGCGCCCGATTCCGTAGATGTACGTGAGGGCGATCACCACGCGCTTGTCGCGCGGGATGTCTACGCCGGCAAGACGTGCCATGCGGTTCTCCTAGGAGTAGGTGGAGGTGTGGAGCAGAATCGGTGCCCGGGCCTCCGACCCGGGGTGTCCCCTGCGCCCGTCAGGGGCGAAGGTTCTGAGACTGCCTTGTGTGTGACCGTTTCCGGTCGTTGAGCGAGCGAAGCGAGACGAAACGCCGCTCCGACCTTCCGGTCGTTGAGCGAGCGAAGCGAGACGAAACGCCGCTCGCGATATTGAGTTGTGGTGTCGTGCTGTCTTACGGAGGTTTCGACTCGGCCCTGCGGGCCTCGCTCACCCTGACGTTCGCGTGTCAATGCCGCGACGCGGCATTGACACGACTCACGTCAACCCTGGCGCTGCTTGTGACGCGGGTTGGACTTGCAGATGACCATCACGCGACCGTGGCGGCGGATGACCTTGCAGTGGTCGCAGATGGGCTTGACGGAGGGGTTGACCTTCATGATTTTCCTGTTTCGCTGTCTTCACCGGACAGGCGTTGCGGCCTGGGGTGTTACTTCTCGACCGGTCTAGCGGTAGCGGTAGACGATGCGCCCGCGGGTGAGGTCGTACGGAGAGAGCTCCACGACCACACGGTCCTCGGGGATGATGCGGATGTAGTTCTGCCGCATCTTGCCGGAGATCGTCGCCAGCACTTTGTGACCGTTGGTGAGCTCCACGCGGAACATCGCGTTGGGGAGCGCCTCGGACACCGTGCCTTCGATCTCGATGACACCGTCTTTCTTAGCCATAGCCTCGCTGTCGCAGTGCAGACCGGTCGGTCTGCGGATGGATGGGATTCGGTGTCGTCGACACGCCAATGAAGGCGCAACGCACCAAAGATCTAGTGTACGTGATATTGAATGACCCGGCAAACCGGATCGCGCTGACACCCGCCGTCAGCGGTGATGCTCACTGCGCAGTGAGGCGGTTCACGATGTCGGCCTGCGGGTCGAACGTGATCGGCACCAGTTCGCCGTTGATCGCGAGAGTCGGCGTTCCCGTTGCGCCCTCGGGAAGCGACTGCTGCGATGCGAAATCGAGGAACTTGCCGTCGAGGATCGCCGACTCCAGCTCGGGGGTCACGTTGACCCCGGCATCCTTGGCGATCTGCACCATTTCCTCGTCGGTGAGGCCGGCGGTCTGCTCCGCAGGCTGGTTCGCGTACATCGCGGTGAGGAACGCGTAGGCGTTGTCGGGGTCCGCTTCGGCGACCGCGTACATGGCCGAAGCGGCGCGCGTGGAGAACTGCGTTCCCTGCGACAGGCGGTCGAGGATGGAGACCGGGTGGAATTCGAGGGTGATCTTGCCCTCATCGATCAGCTGTGTGATCGTCTCGCCCTCGGTCTTCTCGAACTGTCCGCAGTACGGGCACATGAAGTCGACCCAGGTGGCGACGGTGTCGGGACCGTCGCCGAAAATGATGGCGCCCGTCTCCTGGTTGATGCCGCTGGAGTTGGGGGCCAGTCCCGGCTCGGTCGCGCGGTTGTTCATGACCATCACCAGGACGACCACGACGGCCACGACCGCGACGACGGCCACACTCGTCCAGATCGCGAACCAGTTGGTCTTGCCCGATGCTGCCTGCGCCATGCCTCACGCCCTCCTCCGTCGACCCTGCGCCGACACCGTCTGTCATTCTCGCACCCGATTCCTATGGAACTCCCGTGCCTCCGGCCGTGAGAAGCCCGCACTCCTCCTGGCTGTCCCCGCGTGAACCGACAGCGCGCGCGTGAACCTCCTGCTCCTCGCGTGAGGTTCACGCGAGCACTGTCTGTTCGCCGACTCCTCCCCCGTCGGCGCGTAGGACGAACTTTCCGCGGATGCTCACGCCGCGGGCCCGCGTAGGAGCGAGAGGCGCGCACCATGATGCGGTGCCTCTTCTGCTCACCGATCGCGCCTGCCTCGGCAGCCCGCTCGCCCTCATTCGCCACGACGACGCCCGACGGCTCGGACTACGCCTGTCGCCACCCCGCTTTCGCCGTCTGCGCAGCGGTGTCTGGGTGGATGCCGAAGCCTATGCCGCACTCCCGCCCTGGCTGCAGTATGCGACCCGAGTACACGCGTTTCTCACGGCGCACCCCGACGCGATCCTGTGTCGCGAGTCGGCGGCCGTCATCCACGGACTGCCGTTGTTCGGGCACCCACCTCTCGTCCACGTCTACGCGCCCGAGCGCCGATCGTCGCGCACGTTCGGCGACGTTCAGTGGCACGCCAGCGACGATCCCCGCGACGTGGTCGACCGCTCGGGAGTCTCCGTCACCGCCGTCGCCGACACGGTCATCGATCTCGGGCGCGTCCTCGCTCCGGCACACGCGCTTGCGATGGTGGATGCCGCCCTCTCACCGGCCCAGGGCGGCATCCTCATGCTCGGTGACCTCGAGGACACTGCCGGGTCGCAGGTCAATCGGCGCGGCAGCGCCCGCCTCCGGTGGCTCATCGAGCACGCGGATGCCAGGAGTGAGTCACCCGGCGAGTCGGTCAGCCGGGCGGTCATCCACTGGCTGGGCTTCGCTACGCCGCGGCTGCAGGTGGAGCTGTGGCACGAGGGACGCCAGGACCGCGTGGACTTCCTGTTCGATGCCGAGCGCGTAGTCGGAGAGTCGGACCTGAGTCGTGCCGATTTAGTGCCCTGCGATGGCGACGAGAATGTCGGCGGCGTGAGGGCTGGGCGGGGTGGTCGCGGTGATCTCGTTGCCGCCGATGCTGATGGTGACGTCGCGGAGCGGGCGCAGGGTCCGGATGAT
>QFCS01002029.1_pt1 | contig 34539 bp, 35 predicted proteins | sample 3576561 | NCBI WGS metagenome assembly QFCS01 | reverse complement strand
TGATGCGAATCTCTCCCACTGAACCCTGCCCCTCGGCCATGCCGGCGTCTCCTCCAAAAAATGCCCATTTTGCGGCCGCAAGGTTCCGCGTCGGGCAGGCCCTGTCAACCGATGGCGGCAAAGGTGCCCGGCTTCTGCCGCCATGCTAGACCGACGCGACAAGATCGAACATGCGCCCTTTACTTCGCCTGGTCTGCCTCGCCCTCATTGCCGCGGGCGTCATCGCGCCTGTGCTCGCCCAGAACGGCCAGCCGCAACGACCCTTCGTCCAGCTGGTCGAGCTGTGGAGCCGGCAGCTCGACCGCATCGCCGCCCGGGCCGACCAGGCCAGCCTGCTGCCGGTCGAGATCGACGGGCTGCGCGAGCAGGCGGCCGAGGTGCGGACAGCAGCGGCCGCCGCCGTGGCGCTGGCGCGTAACGACCTCGCCGACACCCGCAAGCTGCTGGCGCCGCTCGAGGCCAAGCCGGCGACCGACAGCGTGCCGGAGGCCGATGCCGTCAAGGCGGATCGCGATCGGCTCTCGGAGCAGGCCGCGGTCAGCGAGGGACGCATCAAGCAGGGCGAGGTGGTGATCGCGCGTGCCGAGCAGCTCATCAACCGGCTGACGCGGCTGCGCGGCGAGGTCGTGCTCCGCACTCTGCTGCATCGCGACGTCTCGCCGCTGTCGCCCGACGTCTGGAGCCGGGTGGGCGCGCAGCTCGGCGCCTCCCTGCGCGCCATCTCAGCCGGGTTCTCCATGTGGTCCGGACAGGGCCTGCAGATCGACCGCGCCGAGCTGGCCTCCCTCGCCGGCTGGGCCGTCGTCACGGTCGTGCTGTGGCTGATCGGGCGCCGGCTGCACCGTCGCTTCGGCCGCGGCGATGCCGTCGAACCCGGCGCGCGTGACCGCACCGTGACCGCCGCCATCGACGGGGTGGGACTGGTGCTGGTACCGATCCTGGCCGTCTGGCTGATCGGCAAGCTGCTGCTGGCCACGCAGCCACCGCCGCCGATCAACCACCTGCTGCCCGAGCTGATCGCCCGGATCATCACTTTCCTGCTGGCACTCGGGCTCACGGCGACGGCGCTGTCGCCGAACCGCCCGGCATGGCGCGTGCTGCCTTTCACCAACGCCAGCGCCTCCACCCTGTCGATGGCGCTGCGCCGGCTGATGGCGATCGGCCTGAGCGTCGACTTCGTCTACGTGGCGCTGACACGCAGCAGCGCCGAAACCGACGCAGTGGGTGCGATCGGCGCCCTGGTGCTGGCCACGACGGTGTCGCTGCTCACCCTGCCGGCGCTGGGCAACCGCGCCTGGCACGCCAGCCGGGCGGAGGGCAGCGAGGAATCGCCCATGATCGGTGGCACCTGGTGGTCGGTCGCCCGCCTCGGACTCAGCATAGCGGTGCTGTCGTCGATCGTGTTCGCGCTGTTCGGTTACGCGACGCTGGCCTCCCATCTGCACAACGCCATCTACTCGACCTGCCTGCTGATCGCGGTTGCCATGCTGCTTCACCGGCTGTTCGGCGACCTGCTCGAGACCGCCGCCGCGCCCGAGACCCCGTCGGGCCGCTGGGTCCGGCGCCGGCTCGGCCTCCCTGCCGATTCCCCTTTCCGCGGCCAGCACCTCGCCGTGCTGGCGGTCGACACCGTGCTGATCCTGCTTCTGGCGATCGGCATCCCGGCCGCCTGGGGCGTCGACACCGACGCCATCCTCGATGGCGCCCTGCAGCTGGTGCGCGGCGTGCGGATCGGCGGTGTGACGATCTCTCTGGGCAACATCGGCATCGCCATTCTCGCCTTCACGATCTGCATCCTGCTGGCCAAGCTGGTGCGCAGCGTCGTGCGCGATCGGGTGCTGCCGACCGTCGATGCACCGCTGCCGCTGCGCCAGTCGATCGATGCCGGCCTCAACTATGTCGGCGTCATTGTTGCCATCCTGATCGGCGTTGGCGCGCTCGGGATCGATTTCACCAACCTCGCGATCGTTCTGGGCGCGCTGTCGGTCGGTATCGGCCTGGGTCTGCAGAATATCGCCAACAACGTCATCTCCGGCGTCTTCCTGCTGGTCGAGCGGCCGATCAAGGCAGGTGACTGGGTGGCGGTCAGCGGCCATGAAGGCTTCGTCCGCCGCATCAACATCCGCGCCACTGAGATCGAGACTTTCCAGCGTACCCACGTGCTGGTGCCCAACAGCATGTTCCTGCAGAACCCGGTGGTGAACCGAACCTATTCGGACACGTCGAGCCGCGTCGAGATCAAGGTCACGGTCGGGCTGGGCACCGATGTCAGCGCCATGGAAGGACTGTTGCGCGAGGCCGCGCTCGGTCATCCGCGCGTGCTGCGCGTGCCCGCGCCGATCGTGCGCTTCGTGCAGGTGTCGCCGTCCGGCCTCGACTTCGAGCTGTTCGTCTTCGTGGCGCGACTCGAGGACCGGCTGGTGGTCAATAACGATCTCAACAAGGCGATCCTGGCCAAGATGATCGAGCTCAAGATCGTCGACCCCGCGCCGGTACCGCAGCTCCAGCTGCGCGGCCTGGAGGTGCTGTCCGGCGATCGCAGGGAGACGAAGGCAGAGAGCGATGCCGCCGCGACGCCGTAGGGAGGAGGCGCGACGCGGGCTGCTGCGTCGCCTGCTGCACCGCTCACCGCTCGTCCTGCTGTTTGCGCTGGCCGTCCTCGCCGGGGTGGCGCTGTGGGCCTATGCGCCAAGCCTGCCGCCTGACGTGCTGGTCGCCCGCTACGCCGACTACCGTTCGAAATTCATCGACGTCGGCGGCGTGCGCGCCCATGTCCGCGAGCAGGGCAATCCGGACGGCATCCCGGTCGTGCTGCTGCATGGGTCTCTGGGCTCGCTGCAGGTGTGGGACGGCTGGGCGCGAGAACTCGGCGGCAAGGCGCGCCTGATCACCGTCGACCTGCCGGGCCACGGCCTGACCGGCGCCTGGCCGCGCGACGAGTACACGATCGAGGCCTACGCCGACTTCGTCGAGGTGCTGGTCGACGTGCTCGACCTCGACCGTTTCGTGCTGGTCGGCCATTCGATGGGTGGTGCCGTCGCCTGGACCTTCGCCGCAACGCGGCCGGATCGCGTCAGCCAGCTCGTGCTGATCGATTCGGCGGGCTATCCGCGACCCGGCGACGAGGTGCCGCTGGCGACAAGGATCGCCCGGCTGCCGTTGATCGGCGAGATCAGCTCGTACTTCCGGCCCGAGGCGCGCACCCGGCGATCATTGGCCTCGGCCTATGCCGACCCGGCGCAGGCGACACCGGAACGCGTACGCCGCTACGCCGAACTCCAGCGCTTCCCCGGCAATCGCGAGGCAACGCTGCAGCGCGCCCGCCTGCAGGAACCGCTCGACCCCACAATGCTGCGCCGGCTGAAGGTGCCGACGCTCATCCTGTGGGGCGGCCGGGACCCGTGGGTGCCGGTGGCAGATGCCTTCCGTTTCCAGAACGACATCAAGGGCGCCCAGCTCGAAGTGTTCTCCAAGCTCGGTCACTATCCGATGGAAGAGGACCCGCAGGCGACCGCGGCGGCGGTCGCCGCCTTCCTCAAGCCCATTCCGCCGCGTCCCGCACCGCCACCGCCCGATCTTGCCGATCACTCCGTACAGCCGGCCGTGCTGCCGGAGAAGGACTGAGCGGCTACGGCTTGGGTGCGGCCGATACCAGTGCGGCCATCACCCCGGCGAAGGCCCCGTCGGCGATCGCCTCGATCTCCGCCTTCGTGCGGTTCTGGATGGGGTGCGGGACGTAGACGACGGCGGGCTCGAAGCCCAGCGCCTCGCTTTGCGCTGCGACGCCGTCGACGAAGCCGGTGGTCACGATGTTGACCCCGGGAAGGCCGCGGCTGTCGAGATTGTGGAGGTCGTGCAGACTGCACGATGTGCAGGACCCTCAATCGCTGAGGGCGATCACCGCCAGCTGGTTCTCCGCCGCAATGCGCTGCATCAGCTCGACCGGCGCCACCTTGGTATTGGTCGGCTTGGCGTAGCGTCGCGTCGCAACGCCGGCCGCGCGGAAGTGATGCTCGAGGCGATCGATGAATTCCGCGCCGCGCGCCTTGCCGATATCCATCAGCGCCACCGTCAGACCGTCGAGCGAGGCGGGCGGCGTCAGCCGCGGACGTCGGGTCGGCGCGCTCTCGGCCGTCGGATCGCGCAGTTTCACGCCGGTGTTCATGGGCGAATCTCCCTGGTCACTGCCTGACATTCCTCGCGCACGCGCTGGCCGGGCCAGCCGCCGATGATGGCCGAGAACAGCCCGGCCTCGCCACCGGCGCGCACGATCAGCAGCCCGTCGCTCTGGAATTTGTCGACGATCTGCTCGGCATAGCGCGGCGGCAGGCCCTCGCCGACGCCCTGCGCACCGTGGACGAGGTCGCGGCCCGGCCGCTTCAGCGCCTGGAACAGCGCCTCTTCGAGGCGCCGGCGGTCCCATCCGGCATCTCTGAAGATCGCGTAGTGCTCGGGCGACAGCACCAGCACGGCGTTGCCGGAATCGCAAAGCTTGGGATGGCCGACTCCGAACAGGCCCATGGCCAGCGAGCGCACCAGCTCTTCCGGCGTACGCGACTTCTGGTCGATGAAGCCGTGCACCCCTTCGCCGTGGAACAGGGTGGCAGCATTGCGGCCGGGGGCGATGCCGCGCCTTACCGACAGCGGTTCCCATGCCGGATCCGACTCGTCCTCGGCGAAACAGAAAGTGTACTTGCCGGGATTGCCGAGCGTCGCGCGATCGATGGCGCCGGGCAAGCCGCCGCCGACGTTGCGGACGATGAGCTGCAGCGCGCGGCCGATCGTGGCGTTGGCGCGGTTGCCCTGGCCCAGCGCATTGATGCCACTGTTCATGCCGATCGCCCGCGCCACAGGCCCGTTGACGATGACCAGCGGCCCCGCGAAATGCGTGGTGCAGAGCAGGCCGTGCAGCACGAACAGCGGATCGAGTGCCGCCTCCAGAACACCCAGCACGACCGGCATGTATTCCGGCTTGCAGCCGGCCATCACGGCGTTGATCGCCACCTTCTCGACGGTGCAGGGCGCGAGATTGGGCGGGATCAGGCCAACAACCTCATCGGGCTTGCGCCCCGTGCCGCCCAGCATGCGCAGGATGCGATCGTCGGTCGGCGGAACGACCGGCAGCCCGTCGCTCCAGCCGCGCTCGAAGCAGGCTTCCCACGGATCGTCCCAGTCGCCGACCGCGATCTGCCGCGACGCCAGGCCGGGATCGCCGTAGCGCGCGACCAGCGCCTCGCGCACGCCAGGCTCGACGCTGCGTGAGCCGCAACCGGGCTGCCAGTCGGGCAGACCGTCGCCAGCCGCCGCCGGGCCGGCGACGCGCAACCACTCTTCGCGTTGCCAACCGACGGCGCGCGCCACCTCGCGGCCGCCTTTGATACGGATCAGCGTCGGCACGGCGTCGATGTTGAAACGGAAGGACTGCTCCAGCGCCTGGTCGTCGATCACGGTGCGCACGCCAGCCGGAAAGGTCGGATCGTCTTGCGTCACCACCGCCAGCGGCCCGGCGCGGTCGAGGCTCCGCATTACCGGCTCGACCAGGACACAGGTCGGACACTCGCGCTTGGCAAAGATGACGAAGCCGTCACGGGGAAGGCTGGGGAGCATGCGTCAAGCATATCGCAGTACGACACTGAAATGCATTTGCGAAAGACGATCCGCGCCCTGTTCCTATCGAGGGCCTTCCATCCAGGGATGAGCATGGATAGCCTCGCCGTCATGGAAACGTTCATCCGCGCGCCGGCAAGACATCGTGGTGCGCCGCTGACTCGCGGCACCGCGCCGGCCCCCGCTCAGGACGCCAGCAGTTCCTCGACCTGCTTGTCGATGAACGCCGCATCCTCCGGATTGCCGTTGGGATTGCCGGCGCGATGGCCCCACACCGAGGGGATCTCGACCAGCTTGCCATGCCTGAGGTGCGGCAGCTCGAGGCGATTGTCCTCGGTCTGGAAGTAGAGATCGGTGGCCGACGGCATCAGCAGCACCTTGGCCTTGATGCCGGCGAGCGCCATCTGGAGGTCGCCGCGGTAGAGATCGTTGGCCGAGATGTCGCCGTTCTGCCAGGTCCAGAGCTGGGCCATCAGGTCGCGCGCGTCGCGGCGCAGGAAGTTGGCTTCCCACGACCGGACGAGGAAGTCCTCCAGGCTGGCGAAGCCCAGGCCGCGCCACATCTCGCGGCGATAGAAAGTCTGGCTGAGCGCCCAGCCGGCATAGATCCGGCCCATGGCGCGGATGCCGTCCTGCGGCGTGCGTGCATGCTCGACCGCGGTGCGCACGCCTTCGAGGAAGACGAAGTTGTGCGGCGACGTCCGCGCGGAGCCGCAGTTCACGACGATGCGCTCGACCGCCTCGCCGAACAGGGCGGCCCAGTGATAGGCCTGCTGCGCCCCCATCGACCAGCCATAGACCATCTTCAGCCGGTCGACACCGAACAGCTCGGCCAGCAGGCGACGTTGCGCCATGACGTTGTCGTAGGTCGTGACCTGTGGGAATTCGCCGACGGTGTTCGACGGCGAGGACGACAGGCCGTTGGTGAACATGTTGGGGATGACGACGAAGTAGCGGCTGGGATCGAGCCAGTGCCCGGGATTCACCAACCATTCGATGTCGGTGTGATGCGCCGAATAGCTCGTCGGATAGAGGATGACGTTGTCGCGCTTCGGCGAGAGCCTGCCGTAGGTCTTGTAGACGATGCGCGCCCCTTTGAGCGTGCCGCCGCGCTGCAGGGAAAGGTCGCCGAGCTCGAATACGCCCTCGCTTGTCGTCACACCAAACTCCTCACGATCTCGCGTTGCACTTGAATGTAGCCCGTCGCCACGTGCTTGAGGTGGGGCCGCAGGTGGCGGTGCGCCTCGGGCAGGTGGTGGAAGGCGATGTTGGGAAAGAGGTGATGCTCGGCATGGTACGGCAGGTTCCACATCAGGAAGCGTACCACCGGGTTGCTGAGTGTCGTCCGCGTGTTGGCGAAGCCGTCGTCGGAGTGGGGGCAGAGCGTATGCTCGCAGAGCAGGTACAGTCGCAGGAACGGCAGGCCGACCAGCAGCGGGATGAACCACACCCACAGCACCGCCGTCGTCTGGAAAGCGATGGAGCCGATTGCCAGCGCGGCATAGAACGCCAGCTGCCAGCGCCCCCAGCGCCGGACCTCGGGCCATGCCGAGGGATGGATGTAGTCGACGCTGCCGCGATAGCCGAACGGGAACAGGAAGATGTCGCGCAGCCGCATGGCGAGGAAGGGCAACGAGCTGACGCGCAGCAGATACTGCTTCCAGGTACGCGGCGTGCCCGAGGTGATGAGCTCGGGATCGCGCTCGGGATCCTGCGTGTAGCGATGATGCGCCATGTGGTAGTGCCGGTAGAAGCCGGCATTGTTCAGGATCGCCGCGCCCGAGAAGAAGGCGAGCAGGTCGCACATCCAGCGCGTCTTGAACGAGCCGTAATGCACCGACTCGTGCATCGCGCCGAACAGTGCATTTATCAGAATGCCCTGTACCAGCAAAGCCGGCACGAGCCACCACGTGCCGCGTGTCTCCAGCACCAGCCAGCCGCCGACGGCCAGCAGCGCCACATGCGCCGCCGTCTGGATCAGGCCATGCCGGTCTGAACGCGTGTAGAGCCGCTTCAGCACGTCGGCCGGCACGACCCGCATCTGACGGGCACGTTGCCCGGTTACGAGATAGGTGCCCATAGCCCCTCGCGGTAGGCAAGCTCGGTGCGCGCCTCGGCCGTCTTCTTCTCATCCTCGCTCAACCCGATCTGATCGCCGACCATGCGGCTGATCGGCGGAAAGGCGCTCCTGGGCTGGGCGTACTCGCCCTCCCACAGCTTGGAGCGCAGGAGGGCCTTGGCGCAATGAAGGTAGGCTTGACGGACTGCTATGACGACGGCGCACCTGGGCGTCTTGCCCTGCACGGACATGGCCCCCAGCAGCTCGGGATCGACCGACAGTCGCGCCGTCCCGGCGACGCGCACCGTATCGTTGATCCCGGGGATCAGGAAGATCAACGCGATCTCGGGATTTTCGAGAAGATTGCGCAACGTATCGAGCCGGTTGTTGCCCGGCCGATCGGCGATGGCGATCGTGTGCTCGTCCAGCACCTTGAACGAGCCCGCCGGATCGCCGCGCGGCGTGACGTCTTGCTTGCCGGCCGCGTCTGCCGTGGCAACCAGACAGAGTGGCGAAAGCGAGATGAAGCGGCCCATGTGGACGTCGATGTGGCCAATATCCTTGAGCTGGGCACCCCTGGCGACCGGGGCATAGGAAGCGACCAGGGAAGCGGCACCCTCGGAATCGAGCAGCTCGGGCGGACGGTTCACGAGAGCGTCAGGCATGCAACCTCCGGATTGTCTTGCGACTCTAGCACGAAGCACGCCGCGACAGACCGGGGCTTTGACCTTCCACGCGGAATCGCACGCGGGAACAGCCACCTCGGGCGGGCGTTCAACAGCCATGGGTTCATGAGAGCACAGAAAGGAGAGGTAGGACCTATGAGCGATTACATTCCGAACAGTCCGAATCCCGACCGCGATCCGCGCATCGATCCGCGCTACGACGATCCTCCGGAGAGCAGGGGCCGGGGCGCGATGCTCGTGGCCGGTATCCTGGTGGCGGTTGCCCTGGTGGCCGGTCTGATGTTCTTCACCGGGCCCTCCGAGCGCGTCGACCAGGCACAGCTGCCGCCGCCGGTCCAGGATCGGCCGCTGACGGCCCCGGCCGACGCGCCGATCGACCGCCCGATGCCGGCATCGCCACCGAGCGCGCCCGCGACGCCACAGTAACGTCCCGGCCCGCCGGACAACGAACTGAACACAAAAAAAGCCCGACCGCGCATCAGCGTGGTCGGGCGACAGGCCTTTTGTCTCTGCCCTGTTCGTAGCACGGGGCATGCCGCGCCCCAAACGGGTTTCAACTCCTTTGGCGCAGAGCTGGATTGCTCTTTTGCAACTGCCGGGTCTTCGGCCAGCTACTTGTCCCTCAGCTGGGGGGCCAGCTGATCATAAGGCGGCCGCTGATCGAGCGGGCGGCCGACGCCTTTGCGGTCGACGCTGCTGCGCTCGACATCCTTGGCGATGCAGCGGCGGTCCAATGACGCATCCTTCGCCTGGGCGCCATAAAAGCGGACACTGCTCAGCACGGTCTGGACCACCTCGGCCGACTGTCGCGGCGATGCGCCCGCCGCCTTCATCTTCTGGACGGCCCGTTCGAGATCGGACTGCAGGCCGGCGTAGACGAACGGCAGGCGTTCCGTCGAAGCCCGAAGGCAGTAGAACATCAGCGAACGGTCGGCCGCATAATCCCGCGCCGTGACCAGAGCGGATTCGAACCGTGCACGATCGAGGGCGGCCCGGGCGGGGGCGGGGATGGCGGCCCACAGCAGCACCGCGGCGGCCAGGCTGATGCGGAAGGTGTTCACAGCAAAGATATTGTGGGCTCGTGTGCCCGCCTTGTCGACGAGGGTGCACTGCAAGAACCATGACGTCGCTTGAGGCGGCAAAGCCCTTCACGCCCAGGCCGGTGCTCGTGCCGTCGACGAACACCGCGTCCGCATGGCGACTGCTGCCGGCTTCGTGACGCATGCTCCCGTCAGCCGGGCATCTTGTCGATGAAGCCGACGATCGCAGCGAACCTGCCGTCCGACGCCAGGGTGGCGAAGTCGACACCTTCGACGACCGACGGACCGGTGGCCGGACCGAGGGACCAGGCGAAGCGCACCGCGTCGTTGTGATGGTCGATCTTCGAGATGCGCTTCAGCACGAAGCCGGGGAACTTGGCCTGCACGCCGGCCAGCATGGCATCGATCCCGACCTGGCCGTCGCTCGTCATCACCGGATCGCGGTAGGTAGCATCGGCCGCGCAGGCGGCCGCCAGCGCGGCCTTGCGCCGGGTCGGATCGGTTTCGTTCCAGCTGGCGACGTAGCTCTCGACGACGGCGTCGATGTTGGACATGGCGCTCTCCTTCTCGGGTTTGGACGCAGGCAGGTAAGCGCAACCGCGCGCGGCAGGCGATTGCCTGCGAGGTAATGACCCGGATTCCATCCCCCCGGGGGATCGTCGACCTTGCCTCGGCGCTCCCGCACGACGGCGCCCGGCGCTTGATCCGCATCAAGGCCGCGGCGGCGGTGCTCCGGCAAAATTTACAACATGTCTACGTTCCTCTATCGCTGCCCTCGCACAGGGGCCACGGTCAGCGGATGGCAGCCCGATCCACCGCCCGCGCCAGCCAGCGACGGTGCCCTGCCCCGGCAGCTGCTCTACGTCGCCGAGCGCTGCCCGGCCTGCGGTGGGCTGCACATCGTCAATCCGGCGACGGGGCGCCTGCTTTCAGAAGAATCAGAAAGCGCCTTGCGCCAGATCAAGGCGCCGGCGCCTCACGCGCCCCTTCATCCCTGAGTGCACACTTTTCTATTTCGTTGTCCGCTCACCGGGCTTCGGGTGCAGGGTCGCGTCGAGACCCTGGAGCTTCCCGAACATGGTTATGTCGCGCAGTACTGCCCGGCCTGCGGCGGCATGCATCCGGTGAATCCGCGGACCGGGAAACTGATGAGCGAGGAGACCGGCGGGCCACGGACCGCTCCGCAATAGGACGGCGGCGTACGGGGACGTCAGGAAAAGGGGGACGCCAGGATAACGCCTCAGCGCGGCGGTGCCTGCTCGGCCTCGCGGATGCGCTCCTCCAGCATGCCGCGGATCGGCGCATCGGATGGCAGCATCGACAGGAGCGTCTTCCAGCGCCGGGCGGCCGCAGCCTTGTCGCCGGCGGCGAAGGACGCCGCGCCGAGATAGAACAGTGCCAGCCCGTTCTTCGGGTCGGCCTGTTCCAGCCGTTGCAGCACCGCGACGGCCTGCGGCGAGGGCGGCTCGCCGGGCCTGAGCTGGCGCACATGCGCCTCCGCCCAATCGGCGAGAAGGCGCGCGTCGACGGGTGCCAGCGCATCGGCCCGGGCATAGGCGTCGACCGCCGATGCGTGCTCGCCCAGCACCCGCCAGGCATTGGCGAGCCGGAGCCAGCCGCCGCGGTCCTGCGGCTCCTCCTTCAGGCGCGCCGCCAGCCCGTCGACCATGCCCCGGATCGCCTGCTGGCGCTGCTCCGGTGTCATCGCGGCCATGGCGTCCTGCTGCTCGTGCGTCGGCTGCGGCATGGCCGCCGCCGGCGGCGTCGCAGCCGGCGGCGGCAGGCCGGCGGCGCGGGCGACGCGCGCCATCTCGGCACGCAGCATCGGCAGGTACGGCGCATCGGGGGCACTGCGCGATTCGAGCTCCCGCCAGCGGCCGAGCGCGGCGCGGCTGTCGCCGGCCTGCGCCTCGTGCAGCCCGAGATAATACAGCGAGCGGGCGTCGCCCGGCGAGAGGGCGATGGCCTTGTTGAAAGCTTCCAGCGCCGCCGGCGTCACGGTGCCGTCGGCCTCCAGCGTGAGTGCCTCGCCCAGCGCCGACTGCGCCTCCGCGTCGCCGGAATCGGCGGCGACACGGGCGCGCGCCTCGGCGACCAGGCGCAAGACGTCCAGCGGCCTCTCGGCGGGCGCCTGCGCGCCCGGCACGAACGGCGCCGCGGGCAGGCCGGGATGGCCGGTCTTGAGATAGACGCCCAGTGCCAGCAACGGCACCACGAGCGCGATGGCGGGCGGCAGCAGGCGGTGCAGCAGCGTCGACGCCACGGCTGCGGTCGGGGCCGCGGCGTTCGCCGCGTCGGCGGCCGCCAGGATGCGGCGCTCGATCTCGAGCCGCGCTGCGGCAGCCTCGGACTGGGGCAGTGTGCCGGCGGCACGCTCGCGCTCGATCTCGTCGAGCTGGTCGCGATAGATCGCCAGCTCGCCCTCCAGCCGGTCGGTCGCGACGACGCGCGTCCGCAGCAGCGGCCAGAGCAGTGCGCCGACTGTCGCCGTGGCAAGGAGCGCCAGGAGGAACTCGAGCATCGACGCTACGCGTCACCGCCACCCCGTCCGAGCAGAAGGCGCAGACGTTCGCGCTCCTCTTCGCTCAGCGGCGGCGGTGGCGCCAGCGCGCGGCGGCGCAGCACGGTGAGAAGGATGGCGGCGATGGCGATCAGGAGCAGCAGCGGTGCCCCGAGCCAGAGCAGCAGCGTGCCGGTCTTGAAGGGTGGCTTGAGCAGCACGTAGTCGCCGTAGCGCGCAACCATGTAGTCGAACACCTGGGCATCGCTGTCGCCGGCCACCAGACGCTCGCGAACGGCGCGGCGCATGTCGCGCGCCACCTCCGCTGACGAATCGTCGATCGACTGGTTCTGGCAGACCACACAGCGCAGCTCCTGGCCGATGGCGCGGGCGCGCGTTTCGAGCGCCGGATCCTTGAGCATTTCGCCGGGATCAACGGCGAGCGCCGGAAACGCCAGCAACGACAGGATCATGACGCACGCTGTCCGCCACCAGCACCAGCGGCCGTGAGGGCCGGTCACTTCGCGCTCCGCAGGAACGGCACGATCCGCTCCGTGACATCGCGCTCGGTGATGGGGCCGCGGAAATGCAGGCGAACGATGCCGTTGCCGTCGATGGCATAGGTCTCCGGCACGCCGGAGAGGCCCCAGTCAATTCCCGCCTTTCCGTCGAAGTCGAGGCCGGCATAGAGGTAGGGATCGCCCAGCCGCTTCAGCCAGGCGAGCGCATCCTCGGGCTTGTTCTTCCAGGCGATGCCGACGATGGTTGCCCCGTCGCGCTCGGCCAGGCGCGTGAACAGCGGGTGCTCGGCGAGGCAGGGCGTGCACCAGCTCGCGAAGAAGTTGACCAGCGTCGGCTTGCCGGTGCGCAGCAGCGCGTCGGTGATCGGCTTGTCGCCGACGCGCAGCGGCCGCAGGTCGAGTTTCGGGGCCGGACGGCCCACCATGACCGAACCAATCGACGCCGGATCACGGCCAACCAACAGCGACCAGGCGAAGAAGCCCGCCATCATGGCCAGCGTCAGCAGCGGCAGGAGGAAGAGGAGGCGGCGGGTCATGGCGCCATCTGCAAAGACCGCCGACGCGTCGGCGCGCCGACGCGCAGGCGGCGATCGGAAAGGGAGACGAAGCCGCCCAGGGCGCAGAAGGCGGCACCCAGCCAGATCCAGGGCGCAAGCGGATTGACGTAGAGGCGCACCACCCAGCCAGCATTGGCGTCGCCCTCGCCCAGCGCGGCATAGAGATCGCGCAGCAGGTTGGTCTGGATGGCCGTCTCGGCGACCTGGCGGCGCTGCACCTGGAAGAGGCGGCGCTCGGGCTGCAGCGTCGCGTAGGGCCGGCCGCCGACGCTGACGGCGAGCGTTGCCCGCTCGGCGATGTAGTTGGGGCCCTGGACGTTCTCGACCTTCAGCAACTTGACGTCGTAGCCCGCAAGACGTGCGACCTCCCCAGGCTTCAGGGTCTGGATCACTTCGACATGCCAGGCGCCGGTCGCTACCGCGCCCAGCACGACGAGGCCGAGCGCCGCGTGCGAGATCGTCATGCCGAGCGCCGAGCGCGGCAGGCCGCGCAGCCGGCGCAGGGAGTCGGCCAGCGGCATATGGCCGAGACGGATGCGGCTCGCGAGCTCGGCCAGGCTGCCGAAGATCAGCCAGACGCCGAAGCCGAAAGCGATGGCGGCCAGGGTCGAGCGGCTGTCGACCACCACGCCCGCGACGATCGCGGCAGCCAGGGAGACGATGAAGGCGAGCCGGAGCTGCATCAGCGCCGGCCACAGCTCGGCCCGCTTCCAGCCCAGAAAGGGCCCGACGCAGAGCGCGGCGAACAACGGGGCGCAGAGCGGCACGAAGGTGGCGTTGAAGAAGGGCGGCCCGACCGAGACCTTGTTGCCGCTCAGCAGGTCGAGGAACAGCGGATAGAGCGTGCCCAGCAGCACGGTCGCGGCCAGCGTACAGAGCAGCAGGTTGTTCAGGATGAGCGCGCCCTCGCGGCTGACCGGCTGGAACAGACCGCCGGACGTCAGCCTGGGCGCCCGCCAGGCATAGAGCGCCAGGCCGCCGCCGGTGACGGCGAGCAGGAAGCCGAGGATGTAGAGTCCGCGCGCCGGATCCTGCGCGAAGGCATGTACCGACGTGAGCACGCCCGAGCGCACCAGGAAAGTGCCGAGCAGGGAGAGCGAGAAGGTGAGTATGGCGAGCAGCACGGTCCAGCTTTTCAGCGCGTCGCGCTTCTCCACGACGATGGCGGAATGCAGCAGAGCGGTGCCGGCGAGCCACGGCATCAGCGAAGCGTTCTCCACCGGATCCCAGAACCAGAAGCCGCCCCAACCGAGAATGTAGTAGGCCCACCACGACCCGAGCGCGATGCCGAGCGTGAGGAAACACCAGGCGGCCAGGGTCCACGGCCGCACCCAGCGCGCCCAGGCAGGATCGACGCGACCTTCGAGCAGAGCGGCGATGGCGAAGGCATAGGTCACGGAGAAGCCGACATAGCCGAGATAGAGCAGTGGCGGATGGAAGGCGAGGCCGGGGTCCTGAAGCAACGGGTTGAGGCCGTTGCCGTCGACGGGCGCCGGCGAGATGCGCTCGAACGGATTGGAGGTGAACAGCAGAAAGGCGAGGAAGCCGACGCCGATCAGCGCCTGGACCGCCAGTACCCGTGCGCGCAGCGAGTCGGGCAGGTTGGCGCCGAACAGTGCCACCGCAGCGCCAAAGATCGCAAGGATCAGCGCCCAGAGCAGCATGCTGCCCTCGTGATTCCCCCACACGCCTGAGATCTTGTAGAGCAGCGGCTTGGCCGAGTGCGAATTGGCAACGACGTTGACGACGGAGAAATCCGAGGTGACGTAGGCTTGCGTCAGTGCGGCGAAGGCGACGGCAACGAGCAGCGCCTGGACGAGTGCCGACGTCGTGCCCAGCGCCATCAGCCGCCGGTCGCCGCGCGCCGCACCGACCAGCGGCAGCGTTCCCTGAACGAGGGCGACGACCAGCGCCAGCACCAGCGCGAAGTGGCCCAGCTCGGGGATCATGAGGCGCCCTCAGCGAGCATGGGGGCCCGGACAGTGCAAATGATGCCCCGCATCATTTGCGCTCCTTCCACTGGCCGGCCTCCTTGATCGCCTTGGCGACCTCGGGGGGCATGTAGTTCTCGTCGTGCTTGGCCAGTACCTCGCGCGCGACGAACACGCCATCAGTGCCGAGCTGGCCCTCGGCTACGATGCCCTGGCCCTCGCGGAAGAGATCGGGCAACAGGCCACGATAGACGATGGGCAGCGTCTTGTGGGTATCGGTGACGACGAAGCGCACTTCCGTGCCGGCCTTCTGCACGCTGCCCGGCTCAACGAGGCCGCCGACGCGGAAGCGACGCTCGGGCGCGATGGTCTTCTCCGCGACCTGGGTCGGCGAATAGAAGAAGACGAGATTGTCGTTCAGCGCCGAGAGGACGAGGCCGACGGCCGCACCCAGCACGCCCAGCGACGCCACCAGCAACCACAGCCGCCGGCGCTTGGGAGACATGCGCGTGGGCGACATGCGCGTGGGACTCATGATCCCGCCACCCGCGCACGCTGCTCGCGCGGCCGGTCGAGGCCGCGCGCCGCGAGCTCGCGGCGCACCCTGCTGCGGGCGCCGAACGACGCGATGATCAGACCGCCGAAGATGACGAAGACACAGAGATAGGCGGACAGGATGAAGACGCCGTAGCTGCTCATGCCGTCCTTTCCGCCGCCTGCAGGTCGGCGATCTCAAGCCGCCGGCGGTCGATCTCGGTTTCGGTGCGCACGAGCACGAGCAGGATGAACAGCAGCAGGAAGGCGCCCGCCATCCAGAGCAGCGGCAGCAGGATGGCCGGATGGATGGCCGGCGCATCGAGTCGCATGATCGATGCGGGCTGATGCAGGGTGTTCCACCAATCGACCGAGAACTTGATGATCGGCAGGTTGATCACGCCGATCAGCGCCAGGATCGCGGCGGCGCGATCGCCGCGCTCGGCATCGTCGTAGGCGCGGCTCAGGGCGATATGGCCGAGATAGAGGAAGAACAGCAGCAGCATCGAGGTGAGACGGGCGTCCCACACCCAGTAGGTGCCCCACATCGGGCGCCCCCACAGCGAACCGGTGAGCAGGCAGGTCAGTGCGAAGCAGGCGCCGACAGGCGCCGCGGCACGCGCCATCATGGCGGCCAGCGGATGACGCCAGACCAGCAGCGCCGCGCCGAGCGCCGCCAGCAGGCCATAGCCCGCCATCGACAGCCACGCCGTGGGCACGTGCACGAACATGATGCGCACGGTCTCGCCCTGCTGGTAGTCGGGCGGCGACTGCAGCAGCGCGAGCCAGAGACCGACGGCGAATGCCAGCACGGTCGCCACCGACAGGGCCGGCAGCACGCGCCGGCTGAAGCGGCGGAAGCGCGCAGGGTTGGCGAGGAAATGCAAGTCGGCCATTTCGCCCCTGTTTCAGTCCGAGCCTGCGCTTTGTCCACTCAGTAGAATCACTCCCCGGCCTGTCGCAACGCCGCAGCCATGGCCCACGGCGTCGTCGCGAGCGCGACCAGGGCGAGCGCCGCCAGGACCGCGAGATGGGTGCCGAAAGCCTCGCCCGTCGCCTGGCTCTCGATCGCCCCGGCGCCGAAGATCAAGGTAGGGACGCAAAGCGGCAAAGCCAGCAGGGCCAGCAGGGCCCCGCCGCGACGAGCGCCCAGCGTCAGGGCGGCGGCCAGGCCGCCAATCAGGGACAGGGTGGGTGTTCCGACCAGCAAAGTGGCCGCCAGCGCCAGGAGACCAGCCGGTTCCAGGCCGAATGCGACGCCCAGCAGCGGCGCGACCACGGCCAGTGGCAGGCCGGTCACAATCCAGTGAGCGGTGCATTTCGCCAGCGCCGCCAGCTCGAGCGGCCAGGGCGCCAGCAGCAGCAGATCGAGCGCGCCGTCCTCGTAGTCGGCGGCGAAAAGGCGGTCGAGTGACAGCAGGCCCGCGAACAGGGCCGTGCACCACAGCACGCCTGCGGCAATGCGCGACAGCACGCCCGGTTCGGGCCCGATGCCCAGCGGAAAGAGCACCGTGGCGACGACGAAGAAGGCCAGCACCAGCCCGACATCGCCTGGACGCCGCCAGACCAGGCGCAGGTCGCGCGCCAGGAGGGCACCGAAACCGGTCATGGCACTGGTGGCCCTGAGGCGAGCTGCAGGGCGCGGCTACCCGGCATCGCGAGGTCGGCGTGCGTGGCCACGATGGCGAGGCCGCCGGCATCGAGATGGGTCCGGACAACTACCCGGAATGCTTCCTGGGCTGCCTGGTCGAGGGCGTTGAGCGGCTCGTCGAGCAGCCACAGCGGCGCCCCGCTCAGGGCGACGCGGGCCAGCGCCGTGCGGCGGCGCTGGCCTGCCGAGAGGGTACGGACTGGCCGCATGGCAAGGCTGGTGAGATCCAGGACGACGAGAACCCCGTCCAGCCGTTCCTCACCGCCGCGGTCGCCGCGCAGGCGCTGGGCGACGAGCAGATTCTCGCGCACGCTGAGATCGCCCTTCAGTCCGTCGAGATGGCCAAGCCAGGCGAGGCGGCTGCGCCAGGCATCGGCCTCGCCCTGCACATCCTCGCCCTGCCAGCGGATGGTACCGGCGTGTGGCCGCACCAGCAGCGCCAGGGCCCGAAGGAGGGTGGTCTTGCCGCTGCCGTTGCGGCCGGTCAGGGTCAGCAGCTCGCCGGAGGCCAGCCCGAAGGACAGGCCGGCAAATACCGGACGACCACCACGCCGGCAGGCGAGATCAGCGACATCGAGGAGGGCGGGCGCCATGGGCCGGTCCTAGCATTCCCGGCCGCACCAGGGCATCCGCCGTGAAACGCGCAAAGAAAAAGGCCGTCTTCTCGGGGGAGAGAGAGAAGACGGCCTAAGCGCCTCCGAGGAGGCTGAACGTGGCTTTGGGGGGACCACGTTCGGGGGAGATACGAGGAAGAAGATGGAAAGCTCCGGTGGCCGTCGCTAGACCCAAACAAGGCCAAAGTGTGATTTTTTAATCACACCACAGAGTGGGGTTGAATAGAAAAATATATTTAATAATCAATAGCTTGGCAGGTCCGCCTTCACACGCTCCTCCACAAAAGGATCACACTGGCGCAGCGGCGGTTCCGTCAGCACCGGGAGGTGTGGTGAACGATGGTCAGGAAGGCATCGAGTCCCAGCGACCCGGCCAGGCGGATCGAAGCCTCGTTGCACTCCTCGACCTGGTAGCGAGGCGCCAGTTCCCGTCGGCGGAGCGCCGCGAGCGCGGTGCCGACGACACGGCGGCCCAATCCCCGGCGCCGCAAGGCCGGATCGGTGACCACACCGCCGACCTCCCACACGGGCCCATAATTCTCGAAGGCGAAACAGGCTGCCTGGACATGATCGCCATCCCCGAGGATGCAGGCGAAGGCCTTGCCGGCCGTCAGCAGCGGTTCAAGCCAGCTGCGGCCGTGCCCCTGCGCCTCGAACAACCGGAACGCGGCATCGCCCGGCGCGACAGTCATGCGCACGGCGAGATCAGCCGTGAATCGGCGGGCCGTCGTGTAGGACACGAACGCCGTACGCCGTTCGACCGGGAAACGGGCTGCGACCGGCACGAGATCGGATTCTCGAGAGAGCTTGAAGACGATGCCCGCGTCGCGCGGCAGGCCCGCCAGCAAAGCTTCCGTCAGCGCCGGATGATCGCTTTCGATGAAGACGGCGCTCGCCGCTCCGGGATAGGCCTCCCGATCGTAGGAACTGGCCGCTACGTCCAGCACGACCAGCGTGGCAGCCCCTTCGGCCCCCGCCACGCGCCGCACCGTGACATGTCGCGGATGAGCCAGCAGCTGCTTCAGCAAGACAACATTGCGCAACGGCTCGCGCGCCAGCACCTCGACGGCAGCCTGCACGGGGATGGTCGAGATCATCCCCGAGTCATGAGCGGGCGGGCGGCTCGCGGTCCATACGAGTGGGCTGCCGACCTCTCACTCAGCCGTAGGGATCGGCGGCGTCGCGCATGCCGTCGCCCATGAACTGATAGGCGAGGATGACCAGGATCACGGGGACCACCGGGAGCATCAGCCACCAGTTGACGGCCACGACGTTGATGTCGGTCGCCTCGTTGAGCAGCACGCCCCAGGAGGTGATGGGCGGCCGCAGGCCGAGGCCGAGGAAGGAGAGCGCCGTCTCCGCCAGGATCATCGAAGGGATGCTGAGCGTGGCCGACGCGATCAGATGGCTCATGAACCCGGGCAGCAGGTGGCGGCCGATGATGCGCCCGGGCCTGGCGCCCATCATCTGGGCCGCCGCTGCATAATCCTCTTCGCGCAGCGAGAGGAGCTTGGAGCGCACGGCGCGGCCCAGACCTGGCCAGTCGAGCAGGGCGAGGATGAGGGTGATACCGAAATAGACCAGCAGCGGCGACCAGGTGACGGGCAACGCTGCCGACAGCGCCAGCCACAGCGGCAGGTGCGGGAAGCTCTTGATGATCTCGGTGATGCGCTGCACCACGCTGTCGATCCAGCCGCCGTAGTAGCCGGCGAGTCCACCCAGGACGAGCGCAAGCACGAACGAAAGCGAGATGCCGATCAGGCCGATAGTGAGCGAAATGCGCGCGGCGTAGACGATGCGGCTGAACATGTCGCGACCCAACCGATCGGTGCCCAGCCAGAAGAAGTGGCCGCCTTCAGGCGGGCAGACGAAGTGGAAGCGCCCCTCGATCATGCCCCAGAATTCGTAGGAGTCGCCCAGGCAGAACAAGCGCAGCTGCCTCGGCTGGGTGGTGTCGGGCGTGTAGACGCGCTGCAGGGTCTCCATGTCGCGCGTCGTCTTGGTGGCGTAGACGAAGGGTCCCAGGAACCGGCCCTCATGGAAGAGATGGACCTGCTGCGGCGGCGCAAAGATGTAGGCCGAGTGGCGGGTATGCAGGTCGTAGGGCGCGATGAACTCGCTGATCATCGTCGAGAAGTACATCAGCAGCAGGAAGACTGCCGAGACGACGGCAGGGCGGTGGCGGCGGAAACGCCACCACATCAGCTTCCACTGGCCGGCCATGTAGTAGCGTTCCTGCTCGGCAGTCAGCCGCTCGGAGACGTACGGGTCCCACGGCTCGCGGTTGACATAATGCGGCGAGCGCGGGCGGCCGGAGGGCGGTGGGACGGTCTGGTCGGTCACGTCACTTCTCCGAGGTCGCGCCGAAGCGAATGCGCGGGTCGAGCGCGGCGAGAGCCAGGTCCGAGATCAGCATGCCGACCACGGTGAGGGCTGCGACGAAGAGCAGGAAGGTCGCGGCAAGGTTCACGTCCTGGGTCTTCAGCGCGCCCAGCAGCATGGGGCCGGTGGTCGGCAGCGACAGCACCACGGAGACGATCACCGAGCCCGAGATGACGTCCGGCAGCAGGCCGCCGATGTCCGCGACGAACGGGTTGATGGCATGGCGCAGCGGATACTTCACCAGCAGGCGCAGCGGCGGCAGGCCCTTGGCACGGCCGGTGACGACATACTGCTTCTGCAGCTCGTCGAGCAGGTTGGCACGCAAGCGGCGGATCATGCCGGCCGTGCCGGACATGCCGATGACGATCACCGGGATGATCAGATGCTGCAGGATCGACCCAGCCTTGCCCCAGGACAGCGGCTGGTCGATGTACTGGGGATCCATCAGGCCACCGATCGACAGGCCGAAATAGACCTTGCCGACATAGAGCAGCACGAGGGCAAGCAGGAAGTTCGGCACCGCGAGCCCGATGAAGCCGATGAAGGAGGCGACGTAGTCGCCGAACTTGTACTGGTGCGTCGCGGCATAGACGCCGATCACGAAGGAGACGATCCAGATGAAGGCGATCGTCGACGTCTCCATCACGATGGTGAGCATCAGCCGCTCGCCGATCAGGGAGGAGACCGGGATGTTCTCCTGGCAGCTCAGGCCGAAATCCCAGCGGAAGATGCCGCCGACCCATTCGAGGTAGCGCAGCCAGAGCGGCTGGTTGAGACCGTACATCTGGCGCAGCTCCTCGGCGCGCCCGAGCGCGTCGGGGTCGCCTCGCGCCAGCAGCTCGTCGATCTGCGAGGTGACGCAGTCACCAGGCGGCAGATCGATGATGAAGTAGACAAGCGCGCTGATGATGAACAGGGTCGGGATCATCAGCAGGATGCGGCGGACGATGTAGAGCAGCATCTCAGAGCCCTTCCAGGTTCGCCGAAGGTGCGACGCGGACGTAGTGGCCGGGCTCGACCTCGGTCCAGACCACCGAGCTGGTGCCGGTGTCGCGGAAGGGCTCGGGCCAGGCGCTCGGATCGGAGGCCTTGCCCTCCATGAGGGCGCCGAGATCGAGGCGGACGTCAGGATCAGGCATGGGCACGGCCGAGAGCAGTGCCCGGGTGTAGGGATGGATCGGCCGCTTGAACAGGCGGCCGGCCGGCGCCAGCTCGACGAGGCGGCCGGCGCACATCACGGCGATGCGATCGGCGATGTAATCGACCACGGCGAGATTGTGCGAGATGAACAGGTAGGTGAGGCCGAGCTGCTTCTGCAGATCCTTCAGAAGGTTGAGGATCTGCGCCTGGATCGACACGTCGAGCGCCGACACCGGCTCGTCGCAGATTACCATGTCGGGCCGAAGAGCAAGCGCGCGCGCGATGCCGATGCGCTGGCGCTGTCCGCCCGAGAAGGAGTGCGGATAGCGACTGAGATGGCGCCGGTCGAGGCCGACCATCTCCATCAGCTCGCTCACCATCTCGCGCCGGTAGGCGTCGTCGCCGATGCCATGAATGACCAGCGGCTCGACCAGGATGTCGTAGACGGTCATGCGCGGATTGAGCGAACCGAACGGATCCTGGAAGATGAATTGCAGCTTGGTGCGGAAGCGATTGAGCTCAGCACCTTCGAGCCCCAGCACGTCGATCTTGCGTCCCCAATCGTCGAACACGACCCGTCCCTGGCCGCCCTCCTCGCCCCCCGCGTCGGCGCCGATGCCGCGCATCAGGATCTTGCTCAGCGTGGTCTTGCCGCAGCCCGACTCGCCCACCAGCCCGAGGCATTCGCCGCGCTGGACGTCGAAGCTCACGTCGTTCACGGCGCGAACGGTGCGCGTGGTGCCGCCACCGGTCAGCTGCTCGAACAGGGTGTCGGCCTTGCGGATGCGGAAGGTCTTGGACAGGTGCCGCACCTTGAGCACCGGGGCTTCGGCATTGAAGGTGCCGGTCGGCTGGCTCGTCGGCTTCTCGCGCAGCAGATGTCCGGTGGCAGCCTTGATCTCGCGGATCGGCATGAGCCGTTCGTCGGGCTCCATGTCGAAGCGCGGTACGGCATGCAGCAGCGCCTTGAGATACGGATGCTGCGGATCGCGGAAAATGTCGTGCAGGTCGCCCGATTCGACGACCTTGCCGCGATACATCACGACCACATCGTCGGCGACGTTGGCGACGACGCCGAGATCGTGGGTGATCATCAGCAACGCCATGCCCAGCTGGGCCTGCAGGTCCTTCATCAGGCGCAGGATCTGGGCCTGGATGGTGACGTCGAGCGCGGTGGTCGGCTCGTCGGCAATCAGCAGCGCGGGCCGGCAGACCAGCGCCATGGCGATCATGGCACGTTGGCGCAGGCCGCCCGACAGCTCGAAAGGATAGGTGCGCAGCGCCCGCTTGGGATCAGGAAAGCCAACCATGCGCAGCATGTCGACGGTCAGCGCCTCGATCTCGGCACGCGAAAGCTTGCGACCGGCGCGCTGCGCGGACTCGTTTATCTGGTCGCCAAGACGGTGCAGGTTGCTGAGCCGGCTTCCGCCATGCAGCTCGACTGCCTCGCCGATCTGGTCGCCCACGGTATGCAGGGCCGACAGCGACGTCATCGGCTCCTGAAAAATGATGGAGATGGCGCCGCCGCGGATCGCGCGCATCTCCGGACCGGCCCGGTCGAGCCGGGCAATGTCGACTGGCGGCGCCTTGGTGCGTGGATCGTCGAACAGGATCGAGCCGGAGGTGATCTGCGCCGAACGCGGCAACAAGCCCATGATCGCCTGGCTGCAGACCGACTTGCCGGAGCCCGATTCGCCCACCAGCGCCACCGTGCCGCCCGGCGGGATGGAGAAGGAAACGTTGTCGACTGCCCGCAAGGTGCCCTCATGGACACCGAACTCGACGGTCAGGTTCTCTACTCGCAGCAGGTCCTTCATACGTTCTCTTCCTGGCCCGCCACTGAAATGCCCATCGCCTTGAGGTTGGCCCTTGTCGTGTCACTGAGCTGCAGCCCGACGGTCTCAGCGGCTCGGGCAGCGCGCTCTACCACGTCATGGAAGCTTTCGAGCGAGGAATCGAGCTTGATCGGCCGGCTGCCGACCGATCCCACCGTCAGCTGCATCCAGCCGTCGCTGCGGTCGCGCTTGGTCGAGAAGTAGCTGAGCTTGAGCCGGTCGAGCCGATTCCACTCGATCAGCGCCCCGGCCGGCCCGTCGGCGCACAGCGTATCCGGCCCCAACCGGTAGCGCGTGTGATGGCGCAGCACGGTACGTGCCAGGAAGACGGCAAACAGCAGGAAGCCCAGCAGCAGCACGGCGGCCAGCCAGCGATTGACCTCGAGCAGCAGCAGCGGTGCGCCGCACAACACCACGCCAGCGCCGGCTCGGCCGTAATCGGCCACCAGGGTCTGTCGCGGATAGCGCAGATCGGCCGACGTCAATCGCGCACCTCTCCTCCCGAGCCGCCGGCGGCAAACAGTTCACGCGCCGGACGCAAGCGAAGACCCGGCATATTCATTGCTTTTTCCAGCATGGACCTTAGGAAATCCCATGCTTCGCCGTCCATCGCAAGATGATGACTGAGCAGGCCGATCGGTTCATCGGCGATCGACCGGGCGCGCTGCAGTGCGGCGAGCAGAGCGGCGAGCGCAGCGTCCCCGCCGACGAAGCGGCGTCCCCCCCTCCAATCGATCAGATCGACATGGGTGTTGATCTCAAGCAGGCCGCGGACCGGATGCATGCGGCGGCGCGGACCGAAGGTCGACAGGCCGCCGAAGCCGATTTCGGGAAGCGCCGGCACCAGTGGCGGCGCGATGCGGTTCCAGGGCGGCACCAGCACAGGCAGAGGACGCGCGCCGAACAGCCGTTCAAGGGCCATGCGCCCCATGCCCAGGTCGCCGAGCACCAGCATGGCCGGCCGCTGAAGGCCGAGCTCGATCTTCTTCTCCAAAGGCGCCGCATGATTGGTATGGGCGTAACCGTGCTGCAACAGATCGACCGCCGGCTCGGCCACCAGGCGGTCGGCCAATGCCTGGCCAGCGTGCGCCGGCACCACGGCGAGAGCGAGCGGTGCGGCGGTATCCCGGTGGATCGACAGCAGGCGATCGAGCGCCGGCGCGATGTCGGCGGCATCGTCGTCACGCCACCACAGGTCGGCCGCCCGGCCGGCGTCGCGCCACCGCGCGGCTTCGTCGACGAGCGCCTGCCAGTCAGCCATGACGATCCCTCCATCGCTCGTCCAGCAGGCGGTGCAACAGCGCGGCCGTGACAGGACCGCCATCCACGTCGCAGGGCGGAAAGCTCCTGAGCGACGGACCGGCCATGGCACGATCGACGGCGGCGGCGAGGGTCGCGGGCGACAGCGCGTCCGGCGGCACGACGCTGACCATGCCGCGCTGGGCCAGGATGGCGGCGCGATCGGCCTGCTCGGTCTCGCGCTCGCTGGAGAACGGCACCAGCACGGCGCGATCGGCGAAACGCAGGACCTCGAGCGCCGTGTTGTAGCCGGCCTGCGAGATCGACAGCACAGCATTGCTCAGCAATGTCACGAAGTCGGGGCGCGCCGGCTCGATCACGATGCCGGGGCCGCCGCGCAACGCGGCGCGATCGGCGGCCGAAAGGTTCTCGCCGACCAGCAGCCGCCAGGTGTGTCCGGCCAGTGCCGTGCCCGAACGCGCCGCGAGCGCCGCTGCAAGCAGCGGCATGCCGACGGCGCCGCCGCCCACCGAAACGATTACCTCGCCGCGTCCCGCGCCGTCGTGTGCCGGCTGCATGACATCGAGCTCCGAGACATAGCCGGTATAGTGCGCGCGCGCCGCGATGTGGGGCCAGCCTTCGAAGCTCCGGTCAAAGGGTACGAGCCGTGGATCGGCATGGATCAGGACGGCATCGAACCAGTCCAGGATGTAGCGCTCCGTCTCGGCGACGCGCTCGGGCCGCGTGCGGCGCACCACGTCGCGCACCGAGCAGGCGACCAGCGGCCGACGCGGCAGGGCGCACGCCACCTCCAGCAGCGGCACCAGCTCGAAGCGCAGGCGGGTGCGGCCGAACGGAAACTGCTCGGTGATCAAGACGTCGGGCTGCTCGGCCAGCAGCCGCGCCAGCAACCCGCGCGTCCGCTCCGCCTCGAAGGCGGCATCGACCGGTGCACCGTCGAGTCGGGCGAGGGCGCGCAGCGTCTCGTCGGCAGCGCGCAGCGGCGGCAGCTGGTGCAGGCGTACGCCGCCGCGCGCCAGGCCTTCGGCAAGTCCCTCGACCGGTGCGCCGCCCGAGACCAGCAGCACGTCGAAGCCCCCAGCGGCCAGCGCGCGCGCCAGCGTCGCGGCGCGCCGCAGATGGCCAATGCCCAGCAGATGCTGGACATAGAAGAAGACACGCGGCGTCACGATGCGCCGTCGAACGGCACGTTCAGCCGCTCGACCGCGACGCGGCCGTCCGGCGCAGCGACGAAGAAATGCAGGCAACGCCAGTCGAGCTTGTGCGGCGGCCGGCCCATCATGTCCCAGCCGGTGGCCAGCGCCAACAGCGCGCGGATGGCGGCCTTGTGCGATACCGCGACGGCGGGGCGGCCGGAAGTCGCGATCTCCCTGGTCCAGCATTGCAGGCGCAGCATCGCGGCGCGCGGCGACTCCCCTCCCGGCGGCTGGAAGTCCAAACCCTTGTTCTCGGCTTCGGTAAAGGCCCTGCCGACGTTCGTGCGCAGCTCGGCGATCGTGAACCCTTCCCAGACGCCGAAGCTCATCTCGCGCAGCGCCGTATCGATCGTCACCGGCGCAGAGGGCAACAGCAGCTCGGCCGTGCGGCGGGCGCGTTGCAGCGGGCTCGCAATGCGCCGCCAGCGATCGGCCGGCGGCGGCAGACGCCAGCGGCTCGCCAGCGCCTCGCCCTCGGTGCTGAGCGGCGTGTCGGTGAGGCCCTGCAGCCGGTGCGCCGCATTCCACGCCGTCGGCGCGTGGCGCAGGATCGCGAACGGCACGCCATTGCTCATCGCAGCAATCCCAGTGCAGCGGCAAGGGCCTGCGCGGCCGCGCGCTCGTCGTGGCGGGCGGCGACGCGGCGGGCGGCGACAGCGGCGAAACGCGCGCGCTCGGCGGGATCGTCGAGCAGCCGCGCCACCGCCTGCGCGAAGGCAGCGGCATCGCCGATCGGCACGAGCAGGCCGGTGACGCCGTCGGCGACGACAGCGGGCACGCCGCCGGTCCGGCCGGCGACCACCGGCAGGCCCGCGGCCTGGGCTTCCAGGAAGGCCATGCCGTAGGCTTCGTTGATCGCGGGCCAAAGGTAAAGGTCGGCGGAGGCGTAGAGCGCGGGCAGCCCGGCATGCGGCACCGCGCCGGCGAAGCGCACGCGTGCTTCTCCCGCGACCCCGCCGCCCGCATTGAGCGGCGCCATCAGCGCCTCGATCTCAGGCCGAGCCGGGCCATCGCCGACCAGCAACGCGCGCCACGGCCGATCACGCAGGAGCGTGAGCGCAGCCGCCAGCACACGGTAGGATTCGAGCTTGTCGCGCGTGCGCATCATGCCGACGCTGAGCAGCAGCGGCGTGTCGCCGGCGGATCGCGGAACACCGGCCGCGGCGGCGAACGGCGCGGTATCGATGAAGGGCGGCAACCGTCGCTGGCGCGCGCCCGGCCGCAGCCGGGCCTTCACGCCCGCCACGTCACGGGGATTGACCGTCAGCACCAGGTCGGCAGCGGCCAGGGCGCGCTCGACGGCGCGGTGGCCGAGCCGCGTCGGCCCGAAGGCGCGACGCGGCGCATGCGAGGCCTCGACGACGACGTAGGGCACGCCCAGCGCGCGGGCAACGATCGGTCCGAGCCAGTCCGGCTTGCGGTAGTAGCAGTGGTAGGTGAACCACAGGTCGAAGCGCTCGGGATGGCGCGGTGGCAGCGACCGCCAGCGCGCGATCAGCCGGTCGGCCTGCCGCCGTGCGCGACGCTCGAGCGCGAGATGCGCTGCAGGCGGAGGCACGCCGGGCGCGACGCGGCTCAGAGCGGGCACGACCACGTGATGGCCCAGGCGGCGCAGCAGGCGGCGCAGACCGCGCGCCATCTCGCGGTCGCCGGACGGCGTCGGATGATCCGGCTCCTTGAGCGGCGTGTGCAGCAGCACGCGCAGAGGTGGGCGCATCGAGCGCTTATTCCGCGGCGCGAATGTCGGCCGGCCGGACTTCGAAAGACGGTTCCCGACCCAGGGCGGCGGCGAGCCAGTCGGCACCGGCATCGAAGGAAAAGCGCGTGCGCACCACCTCGCCGGCGCGGCGCGCCAGGCGCTCGCGCAGCGCGGGATCGCCGATTGCATGGGCTAGCGCGGCAGCGAGCTCGTCCGGTGCGCCGGGCGCCACCAGCAGGCCGTTATCGCCGTGCTCGATGAACTCGCCGATCGCGGCGGCGCGGGTCGAGACGATGGCGAGACCCTGATGTGCGGCCTCCATCAGCACGTTGGGCAGGCCATCCTGGTCGCCGTCTGCCGCTTTCTTGCTGGCCAGCACGAACAGGTCGGCGCGCGCCAGCGCGGCGAAGACCTGCTTCTGCGGCTGCGCGCCCAGCCAGATGCAGCGTGCGGCGATGCCGAGGCGCTCGGCCTCGGCCTTCAGCGTGTCGCCAAGCTCGCCGCCGCCGACATGCTCGAAGCGCCACGACAGGCCAGGCGGCAGGCTCGCCAGCGCCTCCAGAAGATCGCCGTAGCCCTTCTTCTCGACCTTGCGGCCGACCGATAGGAGGACGACCGGATCGTTGGCGTCGCTGCCGTCGCGGCGCGGCCGGCCGCCGGACGGCGGCGGCAGGTGGGCGAAGTCGAGGCCGTGATAGACCAGCCGCAGCCGTGCCGGGTCGGGCGCCAGGCTGCGCAGGCGCTGCAGGCCCATGTCGGTGCAGGTCACGAGCCATGCACAGTCGGCGAGCTTGGCCGAGATCTCCCAGGGTTCGCTGGTCCAGATGTCCTTGGCGTGCGCCGACACGCTCCATGGCAGGCCGCGCATGATGGCGGCATAGCGCGTCACCGAGGCCGGCGTATGCAGGAAATGGGCGTAGAGCCGCTCGATGCCGGGGGGCAGCTCGGCCGCCAGCACCATCGCCTGGCCCCATCGGCGCAGCCGGTTGGCCGTCGGGTCGCGGCGCAGGTCGGCAAGGAACCGGGCGAGGGCCGCACCGTAGCCCGGCAGGCGGCGCGCCTTGCGCCAGCCGCGCCAGACACGGCCGGGATCATCCTTGAGGTACTCGGGCAGGTAGACGACACGACCGCGCACGCGGTCATGCACCGGATGACGATGCTTGTCGGTTGGCCGGCGCAGCGACCAGATCTCGAGCGCGACGCCGCGTGCCTCGAGACCGGCGATCTCCTGGGCGATGAAGGTCTCGGACAGGCGCGGCCAGCCCTTCAGCACGACCGCGACGCGCGCCTCGCTTGACGACGGCATGAAGCTCCCGATGGCCAGTTACGGGGTCAGGTCCGGCGGGTCAGTTCCGGACACGCGCTGGCGGCACCGACTCCGACTGTCCCGGCTCGGGCTGCGGCGTATCGCCCGGGAAGGTCCCGAGCGGCGCCGGACCGCGATGGGGATGGGCGAGCTGCTTGCCAACCAGGCGCCAGACGTTGGGCAGTCCGTCGAGCAGGCCAGGCACGACGACATCGCTCGGCAGGCCTTGCTGCGGCAGCTGGCGCAGCGCCGTCGCCATCGCATGCGGATCGCGGCCGCGATCAGCGTCGAGCATCTCGATCAGCCCGACGTTGCGGGCCGCACGGGCGCGGATGAACTGCTCCAGCCGCGGCCGCGTGCGCGGCACGATGATGGCCTTCTTGTCGAAGGACAGGATCTCGCAGAAAGTATTGTAGCCGCCCATCGCCACCACGCCTGCCGCATGCTGCATCAGCGCACCGAGATTGTTGGTGAAGGTGAGCGTGCGGATGTTCTTGAACCTGCCGGCGCGGTCCTTGAAGGACTCGCGTTCGGCGGCGGACATGAAGGGACCGAATACGATCACCGCCCCGTAGGGGATGTGCGGGTCGCTTTCGTAGGCCGCGAGCACCCAGTCGATCAGGTCGGCGCCGTCGCCGCCGCCGCCCGCCGTGACCAGGATGAAGGGGCCGTCGATCTCCTCCAGCTCATGCGGCACGTCGGTGTGGAGCGGCAGGTCGCGACGCAGGTAACCGGTGTAGACCATCTTGTGCCGCACCGACGGCGGCACCTCGATTCCGGTCAGCGGCTTGTGGATCTGTGGCAGGCCATAGATCCAGATCTCGTCGTAGAGGTCGCGCAGCGTCGGCACGACGTTCTTGCGCTCCCATTCCTGAGCCAGCGCGGCCGGATCGTCCATGACGTCGCGCAGGCCGAGGACCAGCGGCGTGCCGCGCTCCTTCAGCAGGCGCAGCGCCGGCAGGACCTCGCCGCGCAGTCCGGTCGGCTCCTTGTCGACGATGAAGAGGTGTGGCCGGTAGATGTCGGCAGTGTCGCGGATGATGCGGGTGCGCATCTCCATCGTGTGCTCGACGCCGACGCGGAGATTGGCCGAGTCGTAGTCGCCGGTCTCGATCTGCTTCACGACGCCGGGAATGCGCACGAAGTCGATTCCCGAGCGGAACTCGTAGGAGCCGATGACCGGCGAACCCGACACGATCAGGACCGACACGTTGGGGTCGGCCTCGACAATGGCGTTGGCGATCGTCCGGCAACGGCTCACATGGCCGAGACCGAACGAGTCGTGGCTGTAGATCAGCACACGCTTGGAGCGGCTGCTAAGAGGCATGCGAGCGTCTCCCCTTGCCGAAGCGCTGCTGCCCCGACCGGTGAAAGTCGCCCCGACTATGCCATATTGCTGGCAGGGCGCGAACCCCCTCCCCTGCGGCAGAAAAAACCGAATGTAATCAAGGCACTGATCGCCTATAGGGGTGGTTGGGCCTCCGGGACATCGATGCAGCGCAACCTGTTCACCTACATCTGGCGGCACAGCCGGCCGGAGCAGATCGTCATCCTGGGCCTCGTGGTGCTGGCCCAGGTCTTCTACTTCCTGTCGCTGACGGTGCCCAAGGATATCGTCAACAACGGCATCCAGGGCAACGCCTTCAAGAATACCAAGACGATCCCGTTCCTGGTCTGGGAGCTCGATCTCTCGGCGGTGCTGCCCGGCCGAATCATCCGCATCTTCGACGGCTTCCAGGTCGACCAGCTCTCGTATCTGGTCGTGATGAGCTTCGTCTTCCTCGGCGCGGTGGTGATCAACGGCCAGTTCAAGAAGACCATCAACACCCAGAAGGGTCGCATGGGCGAGCGCATGCTGCGGCGCATGCGCTACGAGCTCTACGACCGCATCCTGCGCTTCCCGCCGGCCCACTTCCGCAAGGTCAAGCAGGCCGAACTGGCGACCATGATCAAGGACGAGGTGGAGCCGCTGGGCGGTTTCATCGGCGATGCCTTCGTGCAGCCGATGTTCCTCGGCGGGCAGGCGCTGACGGCGATCATCTTCATCATGATGCAGAACTGGATGCTGGGAGTCATCGTCGTCGCCCTGCTGGCGGTGCAGATGGCGATCATCCCGCGGCTGCGTCGACCGGTGCTGATTCTCGGGCGCGAACGCCAGCTCTCGGCGCGCCAGCTCGCCGGCCGTATCGCCGAGACCGCGGACGGCGTGCACGAGATCCACATCCACGGCGCCGCCAACTACGAGCGCGCCGACATCTCCGAGCGGCTGGGGCGGATCTTCAAGATCCGCTTCGACCTCTACCAGAAGAAGTTCGTCGCCAAGTTCTGGAACAACTTCCTGTCGCAGGCGACGCCTTTCGCGATCTACCTGGTGGGCGGCTACTTCGCCATCACCGGCCAAATGGATGTCGGTGCGGTGGTCGGCGTGCTCCTGGCCTACAAGGACCTGCCTTCGCCGATCAAGGAGCTGATCGACTGGGACCAGCAGCGACAGGACGTACAGATCAAGTACGAGCAGGTGATCGACCAGTTCCAGCCCGAGGGCATGATGCCGCCCGAGATGCAGTCGATCCCCGATGGCCCGCCGCCGCCGCTCGGCGACGAGCTGGCGCTGGCCGGCATCACGGTCACGGAGGATGGCCGCGTCAAGCAGCTCGACAGCCTGTCGCTCATCCTGCCTACCACCACACAGCTGGCGGTGATCGGCGGCGCGAGCTCCGGCAAGGACGTGCTCGGCCAGGTGCTGGCGCGGCTCACCCTGCCCAACAGCGGCTCGATCAAGATCGACGGCAAGGACTTCTTCCAGCTTCCCGAATACCTGCTGGGTGCGCGCACCTCCTATGTCGGGCAGGAAACCTACCTGTTCCCGCTCTCGGTGCGCGACAATCTGCTGTTCGGCCTCAAGATCCGTCCGATAAAGCCCGCCAACTACGACGATGCGACTCGCGCAGTGCGCGAGGCGTTCTGGAAGGAAGCGGAGCGCGCCGGCAATCCGGCGTTCGACCCCAATGCCGACTGGATCGACTACGAGCTGGCCGGCGCAACCGGACCGGAAGACCTGCTGCCACGCATCGTCGACACGTTGAAGCTGGTCGAGCTCGACGAGGACGTCTACGGCTACGGCCTGCGCGGCACGATCAATGCCTCCGAGCGGCCCGATCTCGCCGAGAAGATCCTCAAGGCGCGCCACGCCCTGCACGGCCATTTGCAGGATCCAAGCTATGCCGGGCTGGTCGAGACGTTCGACGCCGACCGCTACAACCGCAACCTGTCGCTCGCCGAGAACGTCTTGTTCGGCACGCCGGTCGGGAAGGACTTCTCGGGCGACAACATCGCCGCCGATCCGTACATGCAGTCGATGCTGAAGGCGACCGGACTGGAGCAGGACCTGCAGCGGATGGGCCTCAGCATCGCCGAGACCATGGTCGAGCTGTTCTCCGGCCTGTCGCCCGACAACCCGCTGTTCGAGCAGTACAGCTTCATCTCGGCCGACGAGCTGCCCAACGTGCGGCTGCTGCTGCAGCGCCTGGGCGGCAAGGGCATCGAGGCGGTGCCCCCCGCCGAGCTGACCCGCCTGATGACGCTGCCCTTCCGCTATATCGAGGCGCGCCACCGCCTCGGGCTGATCGATGCGGCCATGGAGGAGCGGCTTCTCGGGCTGCGGCGCGCCTTCGCCGATGGCCTGCCCGAATCGCTGCGCGGTGCTGTCGAATTCTACGACTTCCAACGCTTCAACAGTGCCGCCACCCTGCAGGACAACATCCTGTTCGGCCGTCTGGTCTATGGCCAGGCACAGGCCGAGCAGCGCATCGGCACGCTGACCGCCCAGGTCATCGACGAACTCGGCCTGCGCCATGCGGTGATCGAGGTCGGGTTGGAGTACAATGTTGGAGTCGCCGGCAAGCGACTATCGGCAACCCAGCGCCAGAAGCTCGGCATCGCGCGCGCGCTGATCAAGCGGCCGCAACTGCTGATCGTCAATGAGGCGGTGGCGTCGTTCGACGGCCGCACGCAGGATCGCATCCGCGACAACATCATCGCGACTGCCAAGCAGCATGGCCGCGGGGTTGTCTGGATCGCCAACCGGCCCGCGCAGGCGGAGCCGTTCGAGAAGATCGTGGTCATGCAGGGCGGCAGGATAGCCGCCCAGGGTTCGCCGTCAGACCTGGCGGCTAAAGGCGGACTCTACGCCGAACTGATGGCGTCGTGAGAGAAGTCAGGAGGGCACGATGAACCTCAACGAAGAAGTCGAACTGCTGAAGGGCGTGCCGATCCTGTCCAAGATCGAACCGGCCAAGCTGAAGCTGCTGGCCTTCACCAGCGAACGCATGAACTTTGCCAAGGGGCAGGAGATCTGCCACCAGGGCGACCCCGGCGACGCCATGTATGTCATCCTGGGCGGCGTCGCAGACGTGCTGATCGACACGCCGGCCGGGCAGATCCAAGTCTCCGAGATGAACAAGAACGACTTCTTCGGCGAAATCGCCATCCTGTGCGACGTGCCGCGTACCGCCACCATCAAGGCACGCGAGCCGTTGAGCACGCTCAAGATCTCCAAGGACACTTTCTACAGGCTGGTCGCGGAGGTGCCGCAGATGGCGATCGAAATCATGCGCGAGCTCGCCCATCGCGTGGAGGACACCAACAAGAAGCTGCGCGAGGCGACAGCAAAGAACGGGGTCTAGGCAAGTCCACCAATGAGCCGTCTCGACAGCTTCATCGCGCGCATGCAGGCGCAGCGCGACTGCCTCAACTTCCTGAAGGCCGGCATCGACGCGCTGCCCGGCCCGATCCTTGAGGTCGGCCTGGGCAACGGCCGCACCTACGACCATCTGCGCACGCTCTTCCCCGGCCGCGACATCTATGTCTTCGAGCGCAAGGTCGCCGCCCATCCCGACTGCATCCCGCCCGACGATCGCCTGTTCCTGGGCGACGCCGCCGACGCCATCCCGCGCGCAGCCAGGACACTGGGCGCCACGGCGGCGCTGATCCATACCGATCTCGGCACCGGTGACCATGCTGCCAACCTGGCGATGGGCCGGTGGCTCGGTCCGGCACTCGATACGCTGGCGGCTGCCGGCGGCTACATCCTGGCCAACCAGCCGCTCGAGGTCGCGCGCTGGCGGCGGCTGCCCGAGCCGCCGGGCGTGCCGCGGGACCGCTACTTCCTCTATCGCGTCAGCGGCTGAAGAGACGCAGCAGGACCAGCAGAACGACGGCGCCGATCACCGAGCCGACGAAGCCCGCGGGTTCGCCGGGCAGGTACAGGCCAAGCGCCTGGCCACCGTACGTGGCGATCACCGCACCGACGATGCCGATCACGATGGTCACGATGATGCCGCTGGGACTGGGACCGGGCGTGATGAAGCGGGCCAGCAAACCCACCACCAGTCCGATCAGCAGGACGCCGATGATCGCCATGTCAGTTCCTCCTCAGATTTCGAATGTCGCCATGACCGGCACGTGATCGGACGCCTTCTGCCAGTCGCGGGTATCGACGTCGATGCGGTGGCTGCTGATGGCACCCGACAATGCCGGCGACGCCAGGACGTGGTCCAGCCGGCGGCCGCGATTGGAGGCGCGCCAGTCGTTGTTGCGGTAGCTCCACCACGAGTAGAGCTTGCGGTCGTCGGGCACGAAGCGGCGCGGGACGTCGATCCAGTCGAGCGAGGCTTGCAGTCGCCCGAACAGCTCGACCTCGACCGGCGTATGCGACACGATCCTGAGCAGCTGCTTGTGGCTCCAGACATCGTGCTCGAGGGGCGCCACGTTGAGGTCGCCGACGGCAATGCGGCGCAACCCCTTGCGGGCGCGCGGGCCGGGCTTGCGCGCCGCGAACCAGTCGGCCATCTCGCGGTAGAAATCGAGCTTGTGCGCGAACTTGTCGTTCAGAGCGGGATCGGGGACGTCCCCTCCAGCGGGAATGTAGAGATTGTCGAGCACGATCGGATCGCCGCCGACATCCAGTGCGACCTCGACGTGCCGGCAATCCTCCTTGCCGCAGCGATGGTGGATGTCGGT
>QFCS01000437.1_pt1 | contig 34623 bp, 33 predicted proteins | sample 3576561 | NCBI WGS metagenome assembly QFCS01 | reverse complement strand
TGGAACAGCAACTGCCCTCCCGAGCGTGCGAACGGCAGATAACCGAGCTCGTCGAGCACGATCAGGTCGAGCCGCGACAGCTGCGCCGCCAGGGTCCCGCCCTTGCCGATCCGGGTCTCCTCTTCGAGGCGTGTCACCACGCTGGACAGCCTTTCCGCCTCGAACACCGGGCACATCGAAGATCTGACCGACGCGATCCGCGAGGCAGAAACATATCTTCACCGCCGGGCAGCGTATAACGCGCGCGACCGTGCATGCTATCGCACGGGCAGCGCGCTCGAACCGAATGGCGGCCATCTTCTCGACGACGTCGCGCTCGCGGGTTTCGATCACCTCGGCGCATTCGGCCTTCTGCTCCTCGTCGACATCGCACGGCATCACCCGCACGAGAGCCTGAGCGGCATGCTCCGGATATTGTTCGATTCCGAGGCTGGCGCCTGCATCCGCGCGTGGGGGAGCTGGTCGCGGCTGACCTGGCTCCGGCAGCTCTACATCAACGAGACCGTGACCTTCCTCCGCTCGGAAAAGGGACGCGACCCTATGCAAAGCTGGCGGCACGACAAGGTCACGGTCAATCAGAAGCATCTGGTCCGCGAGATCGCCCGGGCCCTCGACATCGCCGAACCGAAGTTCAGGAAACGCGGCGGGGCTTTCGAGTGGCTCAAGGAGCAGGGTGGGAATCCACGATTCTGGGCGCCGCCGCCTATGCCGGCATTGCCGGACCTTCCGGGGTTCATCGAATGACCGACAGCATCCATGATGATTGCGCCGCCGAGCCGATGGCCGTTCATGACCTCGCCGCGCTGGAACAGCGGATCGAACTCCGACTGCAGGAACGCCATCACCTGGCTGCAGCCTTCGATGCGCTGGCTGATCGCGTCAGCACAGCACTCGCGGACGGACGATCGCCGCTCACTCAGATCGGCGAACTCGATCGATTGAGCCACCGAATCCATCAACTGGAACGCGATTTGACAGAAGAAATGGAGAAGGGCGCAAAAAAAATTTTTTCCTTTTCCGAATCCGAAAATGGTTCAGCGAGCCACGATTTCAAGTCTAACGGCTGAAGAAATTTGAAATAATTTCGGATCGTTCCATATTCGTTCCTGCGGCTTGATCGCGCCCTTGAATGAAGAGGTTAATGAAATATGAAGAATTACTTATTTCCGTTCGGCTCTCGCCCCGCCAATCTCGGCGCAGCTCTGACGTCCACGGTTGCTTATCAGGCGGAGGATTATGCGCTCCCGAAGCTCTCGAACGAAGAGATAAAGAAGCTCCTCGCGGAGAAGATGAATCTGACCGAGCTGGAACTGATCATCCTCGAACAGCAGCGTCGCTATTATGACGCCTCGCTTGTGGAGCGCACGCAAGCGGGCTTCGATAACTGGATCCAGCGCTGCCTTCTCCGTGTCCCCGACGAGGCAGCGCGACGCGAAATGGCCGATCTGCTCTGCGTCGATGATCTGGATCTGCTCGCCGGAGTCCTCATGGCGCTCAATGGGCGTGATCCGCAACTGATAAAGTATCTCCTTGAGGGGCGCGTCGTCGCCGCCGTGCGTGCGGTTCCGCGCGAAGGCTATGGCGATGAATATGACGCTAAAGACGTTCTGATGATTATCGCCACGGTGTCGCGTCTCTGGATCGCCCACGATCTGCAAATGGAGGCAGCGGCCGCTCATGTCCGCATTTATCGTCCAACCGAACTGCCGCCGCTCGATGGCGCGGCAAACGGAAAGGCTCCGCTGAACGCGAGCCTCGCCGTCCGCATCTCCGACGAACTGGAGCTCTTCGAGGAAGCGGCGCGACTCTACTTCGGTGAAGAGGACAAGCCGGTGCCTCAAGACTTCCAGGCCTCGTTCGCGCACCACGGCTTGATCATCGACACGAATCGCGGGAGCTACGCCGTTAGCTGGCCTTCTTGGGGAGGTCTCCCTTTCGGGCGAGATGCAACCGAGGCGGAGGCCAAGCCGTTCCGCGATGCCGGCGATCTCGAGCAGCGGGCGAAGACCGCGCTGGTTGTGTGGCGCGCGGCCCATGGCGACGATCTTGAAGCCTATATTCTGCAGCGCATGATGGAAGCGCGGGCGCTGCTTCGCCAGTTGCGCTCCGACATCAGCGACATCCGTTCCAACAAGTCGCTCGCTCGCCAGCCCGTTTACAAGCGCCGCGAATTCGATCCTTTGGCCCGGCTGTGGCTCGCCTGCGAGCGTGCCGTGGCCTGGACGGGCCCGGTCAATGATAGCGAGAAGGCCATCTACAAACCCCAGCCGGAAGTATTGGATTTGGCGATCGAGGCGGTGCGTTTCGGTAAGCGCGTAACACTCCCAGCGATCAAGCGTCACAATGTGCATCGCGCAAACCGCCTCTTCTTCCTGCTTCGCTGTACGGTTACGCGCGATCCGGGACACCTCCCCAAGGGCCTGCTGGCGGTCACCGACAGCGCCGACAACGCCATAATCGCCGGAACGCGCGAGATCGCTGAGGCCCACCGCGGCGAACCGTTCACCTTCGAAGAAATTCACGCGCACCAGCAGTCGCGTATCGGAACCGGTGAACGCCGCGATCCGAAGGAGGCCTATTCGCACGCCTACACCCGTATCGGGAAGGCTTTCTCGAAGGAATTCGCCCGCAACCCGACCACCGAAAGCCGCATTATCGCGGAGCAGGCCTGGGGTCCGATCGGCTGGCGCCTGGGCATGCCCTCCAACGGATAGTCGTTAAACCTGTCTGGCGGGCACCAATCAGGGGCGGAATGGCAGGATTTCCGCCCCTTTTTGTGCCCGGTGGATCGCCCCGCGCCGCCAACGCCGAATCGGGTTCAGCGGCTAGCGCATCAGCATCGTCATGTCCGACGATGTTCCAAAGACACAGAAGCAAAGCCGAGCTGGGCCCCGTCGAGGGTCCCGGACGACGGCCGCGCGTCCCGTGGTTTGCGACCTGCCGGACATGCTGTCGCTCCTCCCGGAAGAGGCCAGGCTCGTCGAATATCATCTCGCCGACCGCCTGCGCCTGCTCTTCGAATGAAGCGTCAAAAATGGTGAAAAACATTGAATTGAAGGAAATTGAAATGGTGAAGTCGAAGGTTGCAGCTGCACTCAAAGCATTTGGTTACGTGAGGGTGTCAGTTGACGAAGAAGATGGCAATAACGCCAGCATCGCCAGCCAGAAGGCGGCGATCGAAGCCTATGCCGAGAAAGAAGGGATCGAGCTTCTCGAAATTTTTGAAGAACCCGGGGTCTCGGGCCGCAGCCTTGCCCGCAAGCAGTTCGACAAGATGATCGATCTCGCGACCGGCCCCGAGCACCCGGTGCAGGTGGTTATCGTCTATAACCTCAATCGCTTTGCCCGGCGCCTGCTCACCCAGGTTGTCACCGAACATCGCCTGCAAACCGCGGGCGTCCGCCTCATTTCGATCACCGAGGATTTTGGGCCCGGCCCGAACGGCCAGATGATGCGTTCCATGATTGCGATCATGAACGAAAAATATGCCAATGACGCGTCGCTGTTTACGCGACGCGATCGTCGAACCAACGCGCGCTCGGGCTATTGGAACGGCGGCACCGTGCCTTACGGCTACAAAACCGAAACCGCCGCTGTGGAAGGCAATAAGGAACGCAAGAAACTCGTGATCGTCGAGCATGAGGCTGCTGTCGTTCGCCGCATCTACGCGATGGCCCGCGATGGCCTAACCGGCCAGCCGATGGGGACCCGGTCTATCGCCGAATGGCTCGAAGCCAACGGCTATACGCTGCGCGGCAAGCCCTTCTTCCACAGCGCGATCGACGGGATTCTGAAACGGCCACACTATCGCGGCGCCTACCCGGACAAGACAGCCGACGATAACGGTCGCGTTCCCGGACCCGAGGACTGGATCTGGATCGAATGTCCTCGCATCATCGAGCCCGAGGAAGCCGAAATCGTCGCCGCGACCCGCGCCAAGGCCGCGCCGGCAAAGACCGCGCCACGCATCACCAACGGGCGCCCGTTGCTGACCAGCGTCGCCATGTGCGATATGCCCGGCTGCCACCATGGATTGACGATCACGACCGGCAAGGGTGGCAGATACAGCTACTATACCTGCAACGCCAAGGCGAATGGGTCTGCGAGCCGTTGCTCTTGCAAGAGCATTCGTGAAGAGCAGCTCGACGAACTCGTGCTGAACGAGCTCAAACACCGGATTCTCGAACCCGCCCGCCTCCGCGAGTTGCTGGTCCACGTCCTCGAAGCTTCGGACGTAGCCGATGAGCGTCGTGCACGCGATCTCCAGCAGGCACGCGCCGAAAGAACTCGGGCGGAAACCGCAATCGGCAAGCTCCTGGAGCTGGTCGAGACCGGTCTCATGTCGTCCCGCGATCCCACCGTCGCCAAGCGTTTCGCTGAGCATCGCACCAAAGTGGCCTCGCTGAATGATACGATCGAGAGCCTCGAGCGGCAGATGGAAAAGGGTAAGCGCCGCATTACGCCCGAAATCATCGATCGCTTCGGGAACATGCTCCGCGAAAAGCTTGAGGCCGACGATCCCGCTCTCCGGAAAGCCTATGTCCGTCTCATCATCGGCAAGGTCGGTCTCGGCAATGACCAGATCACGATCTGCGGCTCGAAACTCGCGCTCGAGCATGCGCTCGTTCGGGGTGACCGCCACCCCGGCGGAGTGGTGCCCAGTTTTGACCGGGAATGGTGCCCCTGGCCGGACTCGAACCAGCACTCCTTGCGGAACTCGATTTTGAGTCGAGCGCGTCTACCAATTTCACCACAGGGGCCCCCGCGCCTGATCCATCAGGCGCCAGGCATCTTTATGCGACCGGTGGTCGCAATCAAGACGGAGCGTGCCCTAATGCGCCGCCCCCGCCCTTGCCAAGCTATTTCTTGAGTTCCTTCGCCAGCGTCTTCGCGGTCGCCTTGCCATAGGGCGGCTTGAAACCGGCGAGCCCCGCGACATCCAGCTTGGGCTGGCGATAGACCGCGCGCGCGTGGCTGAAGGTGCGGAAGCCGTCGACTCCATGGTAATTACCCATCCCCGACGGCCCGACGCCGCCGAATGGCAGATCCTCCATCGCATTGTGGAACAGCACGTCGTTGACCGTCACCCCGCCCGAGATGGTGCGCGTCAGCACACGCTCCTCCTCGCTCTTGTCCTGCCCGAAATAATAGAGGCCGAGCGGGCGGTCGTGGTCGTTCACATAATCGATCGCCTCGTCGATCGTCCTGTAGGTCTTCACCGGCAGGATCGGGCCAAAGATTTCCTCCTGCATCACCTTCATCTCGTCGGTGGCGCCGCGAACGATGTGCAGCGGCATCTTGTGGCCGTTGGCGCTCGCGAAATCCTCGTTCCCCGGATTGACCTCGATCACCTCGGCGCCCTTTTCGCGGGCGTCGGCCAGATAACCCTGCAGCCGGTCGAAGTTCCGGCCGTTCACGACCGACGTATAATCGTCGTTCTTGAGCAAAGTCGGATAGAGCGCCGCGACGCCCTTGCTGACGCTGTCGATCACCTCGCCTTCCTGATCCTCGGCAACGAGAAGATAATCGGGCGCGAGGCAGATCTGCCCTGCGTTCATCATCTTGCCGAGCGCGACGCGCTGGCCGACGAGATCCTTGTTCGCGCTGCGCCCGATGAAGGTCGGCGACTTGCCGCCGAGTTCGAGCGTCACCGGCACCAGATTATCGGCGGCGGCGCGCATGATATGCTTGCCGACGCCCGTCGCGCCGGTGAAGATCAGATGGTCGAAGGCGAGCTTCGAGAAGGCGATGCCGACCTCCGCATCGCCGGTGAACACCGCCATTTCGGTCGCGTCGAAATAGTCGGGGACGAGCCGCGCCATCAGCGCCGACACATTTTCGGTGAACTCGCTGGGCTTGATCATCACGCGGTTGCCCGCGGCGAGGATGCCCGCCATCGGCACGAAGACCATGCCGATGGGGAAATTCCATGGGCTCACGACGCCGACGACGCCCTTCGGCTGATAGACGACCTCGGCCTTCGCGCCGAGCAGGCCGAGCGGAAAAGTGGGTTTGCGCTTCTCGCCGCGCGACCAGGCCGCCAGATGTTTCTTCGCATGTTTGAGCGCGCTGACCGAAGGCATGATGTCGGTCATCAGCGTCTGCTCGCGGCTGCGATGCCCGAAATCCTCGCTCACCGCCTTGGCGAAATCCTCGGCATGATCGACGAGCAGCGCGATCGCGCGGTCGATCCGGTCGGTCCGCACCCCCAGGCTTTCGGGCATGGCGGCGGTAAAGCTCGCCCGCTGCGCCGCGAGCACGTCGCCCATGCGCGCCGTTTCGCCGGCGATATCCTGCTTGATGGCGGTGGCCATGACCCGTCTCCCCTAAGAATTGCGGGCATGTTTGATCATGGCCGCGAGCGCGTTGCAAGATGAAACCTGCACGCGACGCAATCCGGGGTCGACGGCGGGCATCCGGGCCGCGTGAAACGCGGACGAACGGGAAGGCGACCGGTCGCGGACAAGAAATCCTCCCCGGCACGGGGAGGGGGACCACCGAAGGTGGTGGAGGGGCAGGTGCGTCACGGCGCGCGTTTTCTGGATCGAAGCGTAAACCGAGGGTGCCCCTCCACCATGCTTCGCATGGTCCCCCTCCCCGTGCCGGGGAGGATCGGCAACGTCCGCTCTCCACCCCTTTCCAGTCGTTCATCGCGTTATGGCGACAGTGCCCCCCCCCCAAAAAACGCCCTCGCGGCAAAACCTCTTTCCTACAATATCCCGCCATGCTTCAAGGTTGCGGATGAACGGCACCCTTCCTGCTCCGGCACGCGATCCACCCGCCTGTCGCCGCAAGAGAAGCCCGACGGGATCGTCATTGGACTGAACTTTACTGAACTTTGACGCGGTGACGGCGCCAAGGCTCGCCCCCCCCTCTCGAAAGAAACGCGCGCTGGGAGATGCCCCCTCTTTCGCAGGTGCAGCATTTCGGCTAATCCATCCGCCGAACCTCTTTCCCTTACGGAGTCTCCCGCCATGACCGCCACCGATCCCGTTGTTTTCCTTTCCTATGCCCGCACCCCGATGGGCGGTATGCAGGGCGTGCTGTCGGACGCGAGCGCGACCGATCTCGGCGCCACCGCGGTCAAGGCCGCGGTCGAGCGCGCAGGCGTCAAGGGCGACGATATTGAACGCATCTATATGGGCTGCGTGCTGCCCGCGGGGCTCGGCCAGGCGCCGGCGCGGCAGGCCGCGATCAAGGCCGGGCTGCCCAAGTCGGTGCAGGCGACGACCGTCAACAAGGTGTGCGGTTCGGGGATGCAGACCGTCATCATGACCGCCGAAGCGCTCGCCGCGGGCAGCATCGATCTGGCCGTCGCGGGCGGCATGGAATCGATGACCAATGCGCCCTATCTCCTCAAGAAGCACCGGTCCGGCGCGCGCATCGGGCACGACACCGCCTATGACCATATGTTCCTCGACGGGCTGGAGGACGCCTATGAAGCCGGCCGCGCGATGGGCACCTTTGCGCAGGATACCGCCGATGCCTATCAGCTCGGCCGCGAGGCGCAGGACGATTATGCGATCGAATCGTTGAAGCGCGCGCAGGCGGCGATCGCCGACGGCGCCTTTGCCGCCGAGATCACCCCGGTGACGCTGACCACGCGCAAGGGCGAGGTGGTGGTCGACACCGACGAGCAGCCCGGCAAGGGCAACCCCGACAAGATTCCGACGTTGCGCCCTGCCTTCGCCAAGGACGGCACGATCACCGCCGCGACCAGTTCGTCGATCTCCGACGGCGCCGCCGCCGTGGTGCTGACGCGTCAGTCGGTCGCGGAAGCGAAAGGGGCAAAGCCGGTCGCGAAGCTCGTCGCCCACGCCGCGCACGCGCAGGAGCCCAAGGATTTCACCATCGCCCCGGTCGGCGCGATCAACAAGGTGCTGGCGAAGGCCGGCTGGTCGATCGGCGACGTCGACCTGTTCGAGGTCAACGAAGCCTTCGCCTGCGTCGCGATGTTCGCGATGCACGACCTCGGCATCCCGCACGACAAGATCAACGTTCACGGCGGCGCGACCGCGCTCGGCCACCCGATCGGCGCCAGCGGCACGCGCATCATCACGACGCTGATCGCCGCGCTCCAGCGCCACGGCAAGACGCGCGGCATCGCGAGCCTGTGCATCGGCGGCGGCGAAGCGACGGCGGTCGCGGTCGAACTGGTCTAAGTCCGCTTACCGACAAAAGTTCCGGGGCGCCGTCGCAAGACGGCGCCCTTTCGTCGTTATGGGCGCGACAGATTGCGACACTAATGACCTGAATATAAACGGCGCATTCCGTTTCGGTTCAAACCGAACCGCCTAGACCATTCCCAGTCATCGGGCAGATCCCCCTCCCCCTGACGATGCAAAGGAATGGCACCATGAAGAAGATGAACTTTCTCACCGCCGGCCTGATCGCCGCGATGATGATCCCGGCCGTCGCGCAGGCGCAGACCGGCGAGCTCCGCCGCGACCGGCAGGACATCCGTCAGGACCAGCGCGATCTTCGCAGCGCGCAGCGCTATGGCGATCACCACGATGTGCGCGATGCGCGCAAGGACGTGCGCGATTCCAAGCGCGAATATCGTCAGGATGTCCGCGACTGGCGCCGCGACGCGCGCTACCGGAATTATCGCGCACCGTTCAAATATCAGCAGTTCCGCGTCGGCCAGACGCTGCGCTCGACCTATTATGCGCCGGCCTATCGCCCGACGTGGGACAGCCGCTGGGGCGTGCCGCGCGCCGGCCGCGGGCTGACCTATGTCCGTCACTATAACGACCTGCTGCTCGTCAATATGCGGACCGGCAAGGTGGTCAAGGTCTATCGCAACGAGTTCCGCTGGCGGTAAGCCGCAAAACTCTCGATGATGGGAAAGCCGGGCGCGCAATCGCCCGGCTTTTTCCTATGCTCAATCGCCCCAGATATGGCCGGTTTCGATCCAGCCCTTGCGACCGCCGACATCGATCCGGCACCAGCCGTTCTTGCAGTCGGTGATGCGGCCGACAACGCCCGGTTCGGCGCGGTAGGCGACCGCGGCTGAAACATTGGGCTCCTCGCGCATCGGGCGGATGCCGCCGGTAACGATCGCGGTGCGCGTGCGGCTGAGCAGCCGCGCCGCCATCCACCCCTGTGTTCCGTCGGGGTCCTCGATCTTGCGCCACGTCTCGAAGCGCGCGATCACCCGCACCGGCAGGTCCTTGCGCCGATATTCCCACAGCACCGGAACGTCGGGCGACGGCCCCTTGCGCATCCGCGCCTCGTCGACGCTGATCGACGCCCAATAGGGCAGTTCGACATCGGATTGCGCGGCGGCCGGTCCCACGACGGCAAGCAGCGCGGCGGCGGCGAGAATCTGGCGGCTGGTCATGCGCCAGCCTTGTCAAAATCGGCCCGTCATTTCAACCGCTCGCCGCGATCAGGGCGGCGTTCGTCCACAGATGCGGCGCGCGGCGCCCCCTTGACCGCGCTGCCACGCCGCGCTCTATCGGCGCCATGGCTGATTCATCCCGTCCGAAACGCCCACGCGTCATCGTCACCCGCCAGCTGATGCCGCATGTCGAGGCGCGCATGGCCGAACTTTTCGACGTCGCGCTGTCGGCATTCGACCGCGCCTTCACCCGCGAAGAGCTGAAGGCCGCGGTCGCCGATTGCGACGTGCTGGTGCCGACGGTGACCGACGAGATCGATGCCGAAATCATCGCCGCCGCAGGCGAGCGGCTGAAGCTGATCGCCAATTTCGGCGCCGGGGTCGATCACATCGACCTGTCCGCCGCGCGCGCGAAGGGGATCATGGTCGCGAACACGCCGGGGGTCTTCACCGAGGACACCGCCGACATGACGATGGCGTTGATCCTGTCGGTCCCGCGCCGCCTCGCCGAGGGCGAGAAATTGATGCGGTCGGGCAAGTGGGAAGGCTGGGCGCCGAGCACGATGCTGGGCCACCGCGTCGGCGGCAAGCTGCTCGGCATCATCGGCATGGGGCGCATCGGGCTGGCGGTCGCGCAGCGCGCGCGGGCGTTCGGCCTGTCGATCCACTACCACAACCGCCGCCGCCTTCCGCAAGCGATCGAGGAGGAGCTGGGCGCGAGCTATCATGCCAGCATCGACACGCTGCTGCGGATCAGCGACGTGGTGACGATCCATTGCCCGCTCACCAGCGAGACGCACGAACTGGTCAACGCCGCACGCATCGCGGCGATGAAGCCGACCGCTTATCTCATCAACACCGCGCGCGGCGAGATCATCGACGAAAAGGCGCTGATCGCTGCGCTCAAGAGCCGCCGGATCGCGGGCGCCGGGCTCGACGTCTATGCGCAGGAGCCGGTGGTCGATCCTGAACTGCTCGCACTCGACAACGCCGTTCTCCTCCCGCACCTCGCCTCGGCGACGATCGAGGGCCGCGAGGCGTCGGGCGAGAAGGTGATCGCGAACATCCGCGCCTGGTGCGACGGGCACAGGCCGCCCGATCAGGTGCTGGAGGGGTGGGCCTGAATTCGCTAAGGTTTGCGCTGGGCCGCTTTGGATTGCTTCGTCGCTACGCTCCTCGCAATGACGGATTTTGGTAACGCATCGTCATTGCGAGCGTAGCGAAGCAATCCAGAGTGTCATTCGCTCCCATCGATAATCTGAGGCCACATATCCTGCCAAAGCCGATTGAGAGCCTCGATCAGCGCGAGCTTCTTCGCTCGGCTGCCAGCCTTGATCTGTTTTTCCCGCGCAATCGCCGCTTCCATGGTCGCGTGCATTTCGAACCAGACGAGTATCTTGCAATCGTAGCGATCGGAAAAACCGCTCAACCCTTCGCGATGCTGCCACACGCGCTGGATCAGATTCGAGGTCACGCCAGTATATAGCGTCCCGTTGCGTCGGCTCGCCATGATATAGACCGCCGGCTGCCGTTCGCGCATGGCCCTCATCCCCATAGAGCTTCGTCATTGCGAGCGCAGCGAAGCAATCCAGAGTGGCGTAAACCACTCTGGATTGCTTCGCTGCGCTCGCAATGACGAAGTGTATTTAGTCCCCCGTCAGAATCCGGTCGACGAGCTGCTTCACCGTCGGGGTGAAGTTGTTCGAATAGAAGGGATCGGTCTTGAAGTTGAACGCGGCGTGGCCCGCAAACATCAGATTCTGTTCGACGTCGCCGCCGTGCGCGATGTCCTGCAGCGTCTTCTGGATGCAGAAGCTGCGCGGGTCGGCGAGGTAGCCGGTCGAATAATCGTCATGGTCCTTCCACGACGAGAAACCGCAATGCGACAGGCAGCCCATGCAATCGGCCTGGTCCTTGCGGATCGTGCCCTTGTCGGTCTCGGTGACGAAGACGACGGTGTTGTCGGGGGTTTTGAGCGCTTCGGTATAGCCTTCGGCCACCCAGTCGCGTGCGCGGTCGCGGTCGTGCGGGGTGACCCAGAAATTCTTGCCCTTCACCCCGACGTCGAGCTGGACGACATGATCGCCCGCCTCCTGCTTCGAATAGGGAATCTGGCGTTCCGAGCGCGCTTCGAGGTCGCGCAGGAACGGATTGCGCACCGCGCTGGAATAGAAGCCCGTGGGCGAGAAGCGATGGAGCAGCACATCGCCCTCGTCGAGCGTGCGGAGGCGATCCTTCCATCCCTGCGGGATCGGGCTTTCCTCGGTCAGCAGCGGTCGCGTGCCGTATTGGAAGACGATCTGGCCGAGTTCGGGATTGTCGATCCAATGCTCCCAGTCGCGCAGATACCAGACGCCGCCCGCCATCACGATCGGCACATCGTCCGAAATCCCCTCGGCGCGCATCGTGTCGCGCAGCGCCTTCACGCGCGGATAGGGGTCCTCGGGCTTCAGCGGGTCCTCGGCGTTCGACAGGCCGTTGTGCCCACCCGCGAGCCACGGGTCCTCGTACACCACCGCTGCCATCAGGTCGGCAACCTTGTGATAGGCGCGCTTCCACAGCGCGCGAAAGGCGCGCGCCGACGAGATGATCGGCAGATAGTTCACATTGTGCCGCGCCGCGATCTCGCTGAGCTTGTAGGGCATCCCCGCGCCGCAGGTGACGCCGGTGACGAGCCCCTTCGTCTTTTCGAGCACGCCCTCGAGCACCTGCTGCGCGCCGCCCATTTCCCACAATACGTTGATGTTGATCGCGCCCTTGCCGCTCGCGATGTCATAGGCGCGCCGCACCTGCTCGACCGCGCCGTCGATCGCGTACTGGACCAGTTCCTCGTGCCGCTCCTTGCGGGTCAGCGCGCGATAGATTTGCGGAATGATCTTGCCATCGGCATCGTAGCTGTCGGCGTTGACCGCCGACACGGTGCCGATCCCGCCAGCGGCCGCCCAGGCGCCGCTCGACATATGGTTGGTTGCCGAGACGCCCTTGCCCCCCTCGACCAGCGGCCACACTTCACGCCCCCCGTAAAGAATGGGCTTCAAACCTTTGAACACTATAAACCTCTTTCTCTCCACCGCGGCGCACCCACGCCGCAGCCCCCATAGGCCGTTTCCGTAAGCGGAAAACGCCGACTTTTGTCAATCGACGCCGATCCAGCGACCGCTGAACAGGCCATATCCGTCAAGCGCGCGAGCATAAAGCTTTTCATAGGCGCCGACCATCCTTGATTCGTCGAAGCGTTCGGCCGCGATATCGCGGTTTTCCTGCCCGACCCGCGCGCGAAGCCCCGCATCCGCCGTCATCCGCGCCAGCGCCGCGCGAAATGCCTGCTCGCCTGTGGCAATGAACGGCCGGTTCGCCTCCGCAACCATCGCCGCGACATCGCCGACATCGGGGCTGACGACGGGAAGCCCCGCCGCCATCGCCTCGATCACCGCGATCGGCGCCTGTTCGCTGCGCGACGACAGCGCGAGCAGGTCGAAATGGCCGATCCAGCGCGCGGGTTCGGCCATGAAGCCCGGCATCACCAGCCGGTCGGCGAGGCCGCAGGCGGCCGCTTCGGCGGCGATCGCGTCGCGCTCCGGCCCCTCGCCGACGATCACGAGCCGGACGATCGGCGGCAGCGCCGCCACCGCGTGCACCAGCCGCGGCAGATCCTTGACCTTGCGCAGCCCCGCAACGGTGCCGATCACCACCTCGCCGTCGCGGCGCTCAAAGCCCGGGATCGGGACCGACGGTCCGGCGGCATAAGCGGCGACGTCGATGCCGTTGCGGATCAGGCAGGTGCGCGATCCCGCGTGCCATTCGTCGGCCGCGATCCGCTGAAGCAGCGTCGACGGCACGACGACCGCCGCCGCGGTGCGCAGCCCGACGCGCCGGAAAAGATTGCGTTTCCAATTGCGCCGGACGCTTTCGTCCTCGTTGAAGCCATCTTCGTGGTGGATCAGTTCGGGCATGTCGTGTGCGCCGCGCGGAGCCAGAAGACGGCGCGCCATCACGCCGTCCATCGCACCCCAATTATAGCTCAGCACCAGCTCGAAATTCCGCATGTAGCGCACAAGGTCGCGGTAACGCCCCGGCGACGGCTTGCCATAGAGCGGCGGGGCATCCCGCGGGAAATCGACGACGATATCGGGGTCGATCGCATCGCGCGCGCCGAGCGCTTCGGGCACCGCCGACAGAATCGTGTGACGCGCGCGCGCGCGCATCAGGTTCATCAGCCGCACCGCGCGCGCTTCCTTGCCGCCGAGCGAAAAGCTCGAATGAAGGTGCAGGATGCGGACCGGCCGGTCGCGTTCGGGCGGCTGCGCGTCGCTCACGCCGCCGGAAGCTCGGCGATCCACGCGTCGATCGCGGCGCGCGCCTCGGCCTCGTCCATCGTCGGCGCATGGCCGACCCCCGGCACCTCGACGAGCCGCGCGTGCGAAAGGTCCTTCGCCATCTTTCGCGCCGCAGCCGCCGACAATATGTCGGATAATTGCCCGCGCAGGATCAGCACGGGCGCATCGCCGAACGCGCGATAGGCGGGCCACAGGTCGACCCCGGCATCGCCGCCGTGCGGCACGCGCAGCGGTGCCGCGATCTGCTTGTCGTAATCGGCAACGATCCGCCCCTCGGGCGTCAGCCGGTGGGTGCGTTTGGTGAAGCGCAGCCAGTCGTGGATGCTGTAGCCCGGATAGACCGCCGCATTGAGTTCCGCCACCGCGCGCGCCGCGTGCACCCAGGTCGGCTGGCTGCCGCCGGTGCCGATATAGTCGCGGATGCGATCGAGTCCCGCCTGCTCAAGCTCGGGCCCAACGTCGTTGAGCAGCGCGCCGGTGACGCACCCCGGCTGCGTCGCCGCGAGCAGCATCGAGACGAGCCCGCCGAGCGAGGTGCCAACGGTGACGCAGCGTCCGATCGCCAGCTCGTCGAGCAGCGCGACGACGTCCTGCACATAGGTCAGCGGAACATAGGTCATCGGATCCTTGGCAAAGGCGCTTTCGCCGCGGCCGCGGAACTCAACGGCGATGACGCGCCGCCGCGCCGCCATATGCGGCGCCAGCGCCTCGAAATCGCGGGCGTTGCGGGCGAGACCGGGGAGGCACAGGATCGGCGGCGCAGCGGCCGCCGTCTCGGGTCCCGGATAGATGCGCGCGTGTAGCTGGACGCCGTCGTGCGACCACCAATAATGGTCGTCCCATTCGCGCCCGCTATCCTGTCTGACCGTAATCGACCGTCCCCTTGGCTCCGTGTCCGCCCCGTCTATCGCCAACCGGCGCGGGGGCGCAAGCCGGAGGGATAAGGTGTTGCGTCGATTTGTCTCACGCAAAGGCGCAAAGCCTGTCCTAAGCGCCTGCACGGCAGTCGAAGGGGCGCGAAGAAGATGGTTCGGCCACCTCCCATCGTGAAAAAGCCGTGTGCTCCCGCGAAGGCGGGAGCCCATCTCCGGACGGTGCCAGCTTGAAACGGCCGGAGATGGGTCCCCGCCTTCGCGGGGACACGCGGTCTTTTGATCGAAGCGACCTAAACCCCTTCTTTGCGCCTTCGCGCCTTTGCGTGAGTCCATCCTGACACGATCGCTGCCACCCCCGCGCGCCCGCTCGAACCCAAATGGATCAGGATGTTGCGGGCCAGCCGGTTGCCGCCACCGGCTTTCGCCGATAAGAGGCGCAGGACCATGAGCGAAGAGCTGCTTTCCTTTGAACCCGCGACCGGAAACGAGCTGTGGCGCGGCGCGGTCAGCGACGTCGACCTGGAGGTCGAAATCGCACGGCGCGCCTGGCCCGAATGGGCGGCAAAGGCCCTCACCTTCCGGTCCGAAACGCTCCGCCGCTTCGCCGACCGGGTGAAGGCCGAGGCCGACACGCTTGCCGACCTCATTGCGCGCGAGACGGGAAAACCCCTGTGGGAAGCGCGCACCGAAGTCGAATCGGTCGCGAACAAGGTCGACATCTCGATCAAGGCCTATGCCGAGCGCACCCCCAACCGCCGGATCGAGGGCGCGATGGGGCTGCGCAGCGCGGTGCGCCACAAGCCGCACGGCACGCTCGCCGTGCTCGGTCCCTATAATTTCCCGGCGCACCTGCCGAACGGCCATATCGTCCCCGCGCTGCTCGCGGGCAATTCGGTGCTGTTCAAGCCCTCCGAAAAGACCCCGGCGACCGGCGCCAGACTGGTCGAACTGTTCCATAGCGCGGGGGTGCCGCAGGAGGTGCTGCGCCTCGTCATCGGCGGCCCCGACATCGGCAAGGCGCTCGCGGGCCATGCCGGGCTCGACGGCCTGCTGTTCACGGGCTCGGCGCGCACCGGCATCGCGATCAACCGCCAGTTCGCGAGCCAGCCGGGCAAGATCGTCGCGCTCGAAATGGGCGGCAACAACCCGATCGTCGTCTGGGACACCGCCGACATCGCCACCGCCGCGATCCTGGTGGTCCAGTCGGCCTTCCTCAGCGCCGGACAGCGGTGCAGCAACGCGCGCCGTCTGATCGTCAAGGACAGCCTGGCCGACCGGCTGCTCGATGAGGTGAAGACGCTCGCCAACCGGCTGATCGTTGACCATCCGCACGCCGACCCCGCGCCCTATATGGGGCCGGTGATCGACAATGAGGCCGCCGACGGGCTGACCGAAAGCTTCCTCGTGCTGATGTCGAACGGCGGCCAGGTGATCCGCCACATGACGCGCCCGGTCGCCGGCCGGCCCTTCCTGACCCCCGGCATCATCGACGTCACCGCGATGCCCGAGCGCCCCGATATCGAGTTGTTCGGCCCGCTGCTCCAGGTCGTCCGCGTCGACAGCTTCGAGGCCGCGATCGCCGAGGCGAACAACACCGCCTTCGGCCTCTCCGCATCGCTGATCGGCGGCACCCCGCAGCTTTACGACCAGTTCTGGGCCAATGCCCGCGCCGGGGTGATCAACTGGAACCGCCCGACCAACGGCGCCTCCTCCGCCGCCCCCTTCGGCGGCATCGGCCTGTCAGGCAATCACCGCCCGAGCGCCTTCTACGCCGCCGACTATTGCGCCTATCCGGTCGCGAGCAGCGAAAGCGACGCGATGCGCGCCTCGATCGGCGTCGGTTTGCGCGATCCCGAAGGGTCGCAGTTGGTGCGAAAAAACTTTCTCTGATCCCGGCAAATTTTGCTTCATCGCCGTCAATAAAGCCTGTTTTGCCATTCGGGCCGCGCGGCAGCATCTACCCTGCATGGCAAAGACTCTCCCTCCCGCGGGCAAGCTGTGGCTCGTCGGCGCCGGGCCCGGCGACCCCGACCTGCTGACGCTGCGCGCCGCGCGGCTCATCGCAAACGCCGATCTGATCGTCCATGACGGGCTCGTCGGCGACGGCGTGCTCGCGCTGATCCCGGCGCATGTCGAGCGGATCAGCGTCGCCAAGCAGCGCAGCCGCCACACGATGAAGCAGGGGCTCATCAACGAACTGATCGTCCGCGAGGCGCGCGCCGGCAAGCAAGTCGTGCGGCTGAAGGGCGGCGATCCCTTCATCTTCGGGCGCGGCGGCGAGGAACTCGAGGCGGCGCGTGCCGCAGGCGTTGCCTGCGAGGTCGTCCCCGGCATCACCGCCGCGGCGGGCTGCGCCGCGCAGGCGGGCCTTCCCCTCACCCACCGCGAGGATGCAAGCGCGGTGAGCTTCGTCGCCGGCCAGTGCAAGGATCTGACCGATCAGGACTGGTCGGGGCTCGCGGGGCACGGTCGCACCCTCGTCATCTACATGGGCCTCGCGACCGCCTCCGCCATCGCCGACAAGCTGATCGCCGACGGCGTCTCGCCCGGCCTGCCCGTCGCGGTGGTCGAGCGCGGCACCAGCGCCGACGCGCGCGTATTGCGCACCCTGCTCACCGACCTCGGCGATCTCGTCGCGCGCGAGCGGGTGGCGAGCCCGGCGCTGATCATCGTCGGCAAGGTCGCGTCGCGCGCCGATGCGCTCGACTGCCTCCGCGCTCCCGCTATTTCGACTGCTCTGAAGGACATCTCATGCGAATCTTAACCGGCAACGACCTGAAAACAGGCGCCGTTATCTGGTGGACCGGCCGCGGTTGGTCGATCCATGTCGAGGACGCCGCCGACGTCGGCGAGCATGGCGAGGCGATCCTCGCCGCCGAGGACGGCGCGCGCCGCGTCAACGGCGGCTACATCATCAGCGCCGACGAAACGCCGAAGGGGCCGCGCCCCGCGCATATCAAGGACCGCATCCGCGCGCTCGGCCCGACCGTGCGTCCCGACCTTTCCCTGAAACCCGCCGACCCGGCCGCCGGCGAATGGGTGATCTGACATGTATCAATATGACAAGTACGACCAGGCGATGGTCGATGCCCGCGTCAAGGATTTTCGCGATCAGGTGCGCCGCCGCATCGCCGGCGACATGAACGACGACCAGTTCAAGCCGCTGCGGCTCAAGAACGGCCTCTATCTTCAGCTTCACGCCTATATGCTGCGCGTCGCCATTCCCTATGGCACGCTCAATTCGCGCCAGCTTCGCAAGCTCGCCGAAATCGCACGCAAATATGACCGCGGCTACGGCCATTTCACGACGCGGCAGAATCTCCAATATCACTGGATCAAGCTGGAGGAAGCGCCCGACATCCTCGCCGAGCTGGCGACGGTCGAGATGCACTGTATCCAGACCAGCGGCGAGAGCATCCGCAATATCTCGGCCGACCAATATGCGGGCGCCGCCGCCGATGAAATCTGCGACCCGCGCCCCTGGGCCGAGTTGCTGCGGCAGGCGACGAGCTTTCACCCCGAATTCAGCTATTTGCCGCGCAAGTTCAAAATCTGTGTCATCTCGTCGCCCGCCGACCGCGCGGCGCTGCGCTGGCACGACTGCGCGCTGCGCATCGTCCGCAACGAGAAGGGCGAGGAAGGCTTCGAGGTCTATGCCGGTGGCGGCATGGGGCGCACCCCCTTCATCGCCTACAAGATTCGCGATTTCTGCCCGGCAGCGCAGATATTTTCCTATATCCAGGCGATCCTCCGCGTGTGGAACCTCCACGCGCGGCGCGACAATATCCACAAGCAGCGGATGAAGATCCTCGTCCATGATCTCGGCGAAGAGGAATTCCGCCGTCAGGTCGAGGAAGCGTTCGCGCATTTCCTGACCCTCGGCACCGATTTCCCGCAGGCCGAATATGACCGCATCGCGGCCTATTTCACCCCGCCGCCGTTCGAGACGGGCCTGCCCGAGGAGATCGACCGGTCGGACCCCGACTTCGCTTTGTGGGTCGATCAGCAGGTCATCGCGCACAAGGCGCCGGGCTATGCGATCGCCAATATCAGCCTGAAGCCGATCGGCGGCATCGGCGGCGACGTCACCGCCGAGCAGATGGAAGTCGTCGCCGACCTCGCGAAACGCTACAGCTTCGACGATGTGCGCGTCACCCACGCGCAGAACCTCGTCCTGCCGCACGTCCGCAAGGCCGATCTCTACGCGGTGTGGGAAGCGCTGCGCGAGGCAAAGCTCGCCGATGCGAACCTCGACCTCGTCACCGACGTCATCGCCTGCCCCGGCCTCGATTACTGCACCCTCGCCAATGCGCGCTCGATCCCGGTCGCGCAGAAGATCCAGCAGCGTTTCGCCGACATGGACCGCCAGCGCGACCTCGGCGAACTCAAGATCAAGATTTCGGGCTGCATCAACGCCTGCGGCCACCACCATGCGGGGCACATCGGCATCCTCGGCGTCGACCGCAAGGGTACCGAGAATTACCAGCTTCTGCTCGGCGGTTCGGGTGCGGAGGATACGACGCAAGCCAAGATCACCGGCCCCGGCTTCGACGAGGACGGCGTCGTCGACGCGGTCGAGCGCGCGGTCGAGCGCTATCGCGAATTGCGCGACCCCGGCGAGCGCTTTCTCGACACCTATCGCCGCGTCGGCTTCGACGCCTTCAAGGAGGCTATTTATGGCTGATGCGCTGCGTTTCCGGAACGACGACCCGATCGAGGAGCCCGCGGTCTCGCTCGACGCCTTCCTCGAACAGGACGGCGCCAGCGCGGTCCGCGTCGAGGCCGGCGACGACCCGAGCCGCCTGATCCCGCACCTCGCCCGCGTCAAGCTGGTCGAGATCGGTATCCCGCGCTTTCGCGACGGCCGCTGCTTCACCTCCGCGCGCATCCTGCGCGAGGCAGGCTATGAGGGCGAACTGCGCGCCGAGGGCGACATCCTCGTCGACCTCGTCTTCTTCATGCGCCGCTGCGGCTTCGACAGTTTCGCGCCGCAGGCGGGGCTGAACCGTGCCGACGTCGACGCGGCGCTCAGCCGCTATGCGAACGTCTATCAGGACGCCGCCGACGGCAGCGTGCCGATCTGGAAGCTGAGGCATGGCTGAGGTGAAGGCCCTGCCCGAAGACCGCACCCGCGACCGGATCGACGTGGCGCCGCGCTTCACGCAGGCCGACGTCATCCGCCTCAACAACCTCTTCCGCGGCCAGGATGCGGCCGAGGCCGTCGCGAGCGTGATCGGCGCGGGTCTGCTCGGCGAGAGTGCGATCGTGTCGAGTTTCGGCGCCGAGAGTGCGGTGTTGCTCCATCTGGTGACGCGCGCCGCGCCGGACATGCCGGTGCTGTTCCTCGACACGGGCAAGCATTTCCCCGAAACGCTCGCCTATCGCGACGAACTGGCGGCAAAGCTGGGGCTCAACCTGGTCACCGTCACCCCCGATCCCGACGAGCTTACGGCGAAGGATGCGACCGAACTGCGCTGGTCCTACGACCCCGACGGCTGCTGCGAGATACGCAAGGTCAAACCGCTCGAAAAGGCGCTGGCCGATTTCGACACCTCGATCACCGGCCGCAAGGGCTTTCAGGCATCGACCCGCGCCGGCTTGCCGCGCTTCGAGCTCGACGGCACCGCCGGCCGCCTGAAATTCAACCCGCTCGCCAACTGGTCGCGCGCCGATCTCGACGCCTATTTCGCGGCGCACGACCTGCCGCGCCACTCGCTCGAATCGCAAGGCTATCCCTCGATCGGCTGCTCGCCCTGCACCTCGAAAGTCAAGCCCGGCGAAGACCCCCGCGCGGGCCGCTGGCGCGGCTGGGACAAGACCGAATGCGGCATCCACAGCGAGGTGACGCCGATCGACGACGATCCGGCTAACGACCCGGCGTTTTGATCGAACCCGTCGCCCCAGCGAAAGCTGGGGCCGCTATCGTTCTGGGACGACACTGGCGGTCCCAGCTTTCGCTGGGATGACAATGGAGAAAGCTCCGATACCGATCAGAGAATATGCGCCGTCAGATCATCCCAATTCGGATTGGATGCCTCGATCAACTCGATCTTCCATTGCCGCTTCCAGGCTTTCATGGCCTTTTCGCGAGCGATGGCTTCAACGATCGTCGGATAGATTTCAACGAGTACAAGCTTGTTCAAGCCATATTTGCGGCAAAAGGCCGAACCGGTGCCGCTGCGGTGCTGAAAAGTGCGCGCTTCGATGACGGCCGTCACGCCGATATAAAGCACGCCATGCGGCTTGTTCGTCATGACATAGACATATCCGCCGCGCCGCATGCGGGAAGTCTATCATCCTCGCATTCGTCATCCCAGCGAAAGCTGGGATCGCTGGCGTTCCGTCAGAACGATAGCGGCCCCAGCTTTCGCTGGGGCGACGTTATTTATTCATAATCCGCATAGGCCTGACTTTCATCGGCCAGGTCGCTGAACTTGGTCGTCTTCGCCTCGAAGTGCAGGCGCACCTTGCCGGTCGAGCCGTGGCGGGATTTGGCGACGATCACCTCGGCCAGACCGAATACGCGCTCCATCTCGGCCGCCCATTCCTCATGCTGAGCGTGAATCTTGACGTCGTCGCCCTCGACCGGGCGCTTCGGCTCGCGCGCCGCGACATAATAATCCTCGCGGAACACGAAGAGCACCATGTCGGCGTCCTGCTCGATCGAGCCCGATTCGCGAAGGTCGGAAAGCTGCGGCCGCTTGTCCTCGCGGCTTTCGACCTGACGGCTGAGCTGCGACAGCGCCATGACCGGAACATTCAGTTCCTTCGCCAACGTCTTCAATCCACGCGAGATTTCTGAAATCTCCTGCACGCGATTATCGCCGCTCCGCGACGAGCCCTGAAGCAACTGAAGATAGTCGACGATGATGAAACCGATGCCGTGGCGGCGTTGCAGCCGCCGCGCGCGGGTGCGCAGGCCCGCGATCGTCAGGCCCGGCGTGTCGTCGATGAACAGCGGCAGCGTCTGGAGCGTCTGCGCGGCGCGGCTCAATTGCTGGAACTGCTCCTTGCTGATCTTGCCCATGCGCAGCGCCTCGCCCGACACCCCCGATTGTTCGGCGAGCACGCGCGTCGCGAGCTGGTCGGCCGACATTTCGAGGCTGAAGAAAGCGACCTTCGCGCCCATATTCTTCTCGGGCGGGATGCCGTCCTCCTCGTCGCGGCGAAAACGCTCGGCGGCGTTATAGGCGATGTTGGTCGCGAGCGAGGTCTTGCCCATGCCCGGACGGCCCGCGAGGATCATCAGGTCCGAATTGTGCATACCGCCGATCTTGGCGTTCATGCTGCCGATGCCGGTGGTGATCCCCGACAGGTGCCCGCCCGAATTGAGCGCGCGTTCGGCCGCCTGCAAGGCGGTGAGGCTGGCGGTGCTGAAGCTCTTGACCGACCCCATCTCGGCCTCGCCGCCCGCGACGCGGTAAAGCGCGGTCTCGGCCTCCTCGATCTGCGCCTGCGGATCGACGCTCTCGCTCGTGTCGAGCGCGCTGTCGACGAGGGTGCGCCCGACGCCGACGAGTTCGCGGAGCAGTGCAAGGTCGAAAATCTGCCGCGCAAAATCGCGCGCGCCGATCAGCCCGGCGCCGCTGCCGGTGAGCTGCGCGAGATAGCCGACCCCGCCGACCGCCTTCATCGCCTCGTCCGCCTCGAAGAAGGGCTTGAGCGTCACCGGGGTCGCGATGCTGTTGCGCTCGATCAGCGCCATCGTCTGCTGAAAGATGCGGCCGTGGAGCGGCTCGAAGAAATGATCGGGGGTCAGCGCGACGGGCAAATCCTCGACGACTCGATTGTCGATCAGGATCGCGCCGAGAAACGCGGCCTCGGCCTCGATATTGCGGGGCAATTGGCGGTCTTCCCCGGTTGCGGCCGGGGTGGGAAAGAGGGCGAGTTCGGGCATGGGGCGGTATCATGCGCTGTTCACAGTGGGCGTGCAACCGCCTTGGCCGCACGCATCTGCAAGGCGGGGGGTGCTTCCGGGGATAAATCAAAATCCCATTGGATTATAGCACTATAATCGTCATCCCGGCGAAGGCCGGGATCTCGACTTCGCGTCATAACGCATCGGCGAGATCCCGGCCTTCGCCGGGATGACGGCCAGGAAAATGCAAACGAGTGCCGCACGTCACCCTCTTGCCCTTCATGCCCGGCAAAGTAGAAGCACTTGCAGCATGTCCGACGCCGATCCCTCCCAACAGCGCATCATCTCGATCGAGCTCGACCAGGGTTCGATCATCTGGCGCAACCCCGATGTCGAGCAGGAACGGCGCGTCGCGATCTTCGATATTCTCGAAGACAACAGGTTCGTGCCGCAGCGCGGCCACCCCGACGGCTATGCCGGCCCCTATCGCCTGCTGCTGCGCGTCGAGGAAGGCCGGCTGATCTTCGAGATCAGCCGCGAGGATCATTCGCCGCTGGAGGCGATCATCCTCGGGCTCGGCCGCTTCCGCCGCCCGATCCGCGACTATTTCGCGATATGCGATTCCTATTATCAGGCGATCAAGACCTCGACCGCGCAGCAGATCGAGACAGTCGACATGGCGCGGCGGGGCTTGCACAACGAAGCGGCCGAGATGCTGATGGACCGGCTCGACGGCAAGATCGCGGTCGATTTCGACACTGCACGGCGATTGTTCACGCTGATCTGCGTCCTCCACATCAAGGGCTGAGGATGGCGACGGGGGCACGCAGCAGGGGCAAGGCGGCCACGCCGGCCCGCGATTGGCGCGGCGCGGCGGCGCGCGCCCTGCGGCGGATCGGCGGCGCGCTGGCCCTGCTTTTCCTGCTTGCCGGCATTGCGCTCTGGTGGGCGTCGCGCTGGACGCCGTCGCGCGAATTGTTCCCGACCCAGGGAGTGACGATCGACGCCAGCAACGGCGAGGTGCGCTGGGGGTCGATCAAGGCCGCGGGCGCCGATTTCGCCTATGTGGTCGCAACCGCGGGCGACAGGGACGTCGACCCGATGTTTCAGCGCAACCTGGCTGGGGCGCGGGCGGCGGGGATTCCGGTCGGGGTCATCCACCGCTACAGCCTCTGCGGCCTCGCAACCGATCAGGCCGCGAACTTCATCCGCCATGTGCCCCGCCGCGCCGACATGATGCCGTCGATCGTCTGGCTCGATTTCGACGACCGCTGCCCCGACCGCCCGACGCGCGCGCTGCTGCGCTCCGAACTCGCGACCTTCCTCGCGCAGATCGAGGCGCATATGGGGCAGGAAAGCCTGATCGCGCCGAGCGCCGGGTTCGAGGCCGACTATGGCGTCACCGGCGCGATTTTTCGCACCGCCGCGATGCGCAGCGATTTCTTCGAGCCCGATTATGGCGCGCATCCCTGGACGATGTGGCAGGCGAACCGCTATCTTCGCGTGCCCGGCGCAGACGGCACGGTCCGATGGAATGTGCTGCGGCCCAAGGGAGAGATGCGATGAGCGATGGAAAAGCCGCCCTGATCGACGCCGCGCGCGATGCCGCGACGCGCGCCTATGCCCCCTATTCGGGCTTTCACGTCGGCGCCGCGCTTTTGCTCAAGAATGGCGACGTCGTCACCGGGGCCAATGTCGAGAATGCCAGCTATGGCCTCACCCTCTGCGCCGAGACGAGCGCGGTCGCGAAGATCGCCAACGAGGGCTGGATCGGCGAACTGGCCGAGGTCGCGATCGTCGGCGGGCGCCCCGACGGCGACGCGCTGATCGGCAGCGATCCCGTGCATCCCTGCGGCCGCTGCCGCCAGATTTTGAACGAAGCCGCCGAGCGGTCGAAGACCGACATCCTGATCCATTGCGCCTCGGGCGATGGCGCTGCGGTGAAGAGCTATCGGCTCAGCGAATTGCTGCCCGCCTCCTTCGGGCCGAAGGATCTGGGTTTGATCGACTGACCGCTTGCGAAACCGGAACAGGACCGACAAGACAGCCGCATGAGCATTCTTTCCGACAAATGGATTCGCGAAGCCGCCCGCACGCAGGGGATGATCGAGCCGTTCGTCGAGGCGCAGCGCCGCGACGGCTGCATCAGCTACGGCCTCTCCTCCTACGGATATGACGCGCGCGTCGCGCCCGAGTTCAAGATTTTCACCAATGTCGACAGCGCGGTCGTCGATCCTAAGGATTTCGCATCGAACAGCTTCGTCGACCGCGAAACCGACGTCTGCATCATCCCGCCGAACAGCTTCGCGCTCGCCCGCACGGTCGAATATTTCCGCATCCCGCGCGACGTGCTCGTCATCTGCCTCGGCAAGTCGACCTATGCGCGCTGCGGCATCATCGTCAACGTCACCCCGCTCGAGCCGGGCTGGGAGGGCCATGTGACGCTCGAATTTTCGAACACCACCCCGCTGCCCGCGAAAATCTATGCCAATGAAGGCGCGTGCCAGTTCCTCTTCCTGGCCGGCAATGAACCGTGCGAGACGAGCTACGCCGACCGCGCGGGCAAATATATGGGGCAGAAGGGCGTGACGCTGCCCAAGCTTTAGGCTCGCGGGCAAATCCAACATCTGGAAGCGGCCGAAAGCCAACCTATCCTCCATCGTCATCCCGGACTTGATCCGGGATCCATTCTCTCAGCGCCGGATGAATGGATCCCGGATCAAGCCTGTCCTGAGCCTGTCGAAGGGTCCGGGATGGCGAGAGCTTATCGGCGGCAGGTGAGCGACAGTCTTCATCCCCTACCTTCGTCATTCCCGCGAAAGTGGGAGCCCAGAGTGGGGTCAGCCGACGCACGCCCTGGGTTCCCGCTTTCGCGGGAATGACAAAGATGGGGAATGTCCGCCCCCCGCCCCCATTCCAGCCGTTGCGGCTCAACCCGCTTGGCAAGGCGTCGCACCTGCGCTAGCCTTCGCTTAACGTTTACGTAAAGGGAGGGTTTTGCATGGCATCCCGCGATCTCGACATCATCATCTATGGCGCGACGGGCTTTACCGGCCGTCTCGTGGCCGAATATCTCGCGCACCAATATAAGGGCCGCAAGGACGCCCCCAAATGGGCGATGGCGGGGCGCAGCCTCGCCAAGCTCGCCGAGGTACGCGACCTGATCGGCGCACCCGAAGACACTCCGCTGATCGTCGCCGACGCCAGCGATCCCGCGAGCCTCGACGCGATGGCTCAGCGCACGAAGGTCGTGCTCACCACCGTCGGCCCCTATCAGCTTTACGGCGACGCGCTCGTCGCCGCCTGCGTCCGGGCCGGCACCGCCTATGCCGACCTCTGCGGCGAGCCCGGCTGGATGCGCGAGATGATCGACGCGCATCAGGATGCGGCCAAGGCCTCGGGCGCGCGCATCACCTTTTCCTGCGGCTTCGATTCGATCCCGTTCGATCTCGGGGTGCTGTTCCTTCAGGCCGAGGCGGTGAAGCGCCACGGCAAGCCCGCGCCGCGCGTCAAGGGCCGCGTCCGCAAGATGGCGGGCGGTGCGTCGGGCGGCACGATCGCCAGCCTGACCGAAACGCTGAAGGCGGTGGCGAAAAAGCCGTCGCTCGCGCTGCTGCTCAAATCGAGCTTTGCGCTGACGCCGGGATTCGAGGGGCCGTCGCAGCCGACCGGCCTCATCCCCGAATATGATGCCGCCACCGGCACCTGGACCGCGCCCTTCGTGATGGCGCCAATCAACACCAAGAATGTCCACCGCACCAATTATCTGCTCGGCCATCGGTGGGGCGCGGACCTCGTCTATGACGAGATGGTGATGACGACGATCGGCGACGCGGGCAAGGCGATGGCCGAAGCGATGGCAAAGGCGAACCCGTTCGGCGACGCCAAGCTGCAGCCCGGCGAGGGACCGAGCAAGGAGGAGCGCGAAAACGGCTTCTACGACATCCTGTTCGTCGGCGAATATCCCGACGGCACGACGATCCGCGCCAGTGTTCAGGGCGATCGCGACCCCGGCTATGGCTCGACATCGAAGATGCTGGCGGAGACGGGCATGGCGCTGCTCGAAACCAAGGGCGACGGCGGTGTCTGGACCCCCGGCGCGCTGCTCGGGCAGGCGCTGATCGACCGGCTGACCGCGAATGCGGGGCTGACCTTCCAGATCGAGAGTAATATTTGAATCGTCATTGCGAGCGAAGCGAAGCAATCCAGAGCGGTTTACGCCACTCTGGATTGCCGCGCGGCTTCGCCGCTCGCAATGACGATGCTGCGTTGTTCCGCTTGCGCGGGGCGGAACCATCGAACGGATAACGAATGACCGAAACGACGACGATCAGCCCCCTCGACTCCCTCCTTTCCACGCTGCGCATCGACGGCGATACCGCGACCGCGCATATCGACGAAGGCTGGATGCAGGGCCGCACCGCTTATGGCGGGATCAGTTCGGCGGTGGCGCTCGCGGGAACGATGCTCCTGCATCCGACCGAAACGCCGCTGCGCTATGCCCAGATCAGTTTCGTCGGCCCGGTGGGCGGCGATTGCCGGGTCGCGACGCGCGTGCTGCGCCAGTCGAAATCGAGCCTGTTCGTCGACGCCGGCGTGTCGAGCGATCAGGGCTTCGGCACCGCCGCGGTCTTCGCTTTCTCGGGCGACCGCGCCAGCCACCTCGATCACAACCGGCTGACCATGCCCGACGCGCCTGCCCCGGAAAGCCTGCAACCCGTGCCAGAGCACAAGGTGCGCCCGGCCTTCGCCCGGCATTTCGACATGCGGCCGACCACCGGCCCGCGCTTTGGCTGGAAGCAGGAGCGCGGCGAATATCTGACCTGGGTGCGCTTTACCGAGCAACCCGCGTGCCACCCCGCAATCGCGCTGCTCGCACTCGGCGATGCCCTGCCGCCTGCGGCGATGGCGCTGTTCAGCGAATTCGGGCCGATCAGTTCGATGAACTGGACGGTCAACATGCTGAACGGCACGCCCGCGACCGACGACGGCTGGTGGCTGCTGTCGGCTACGACCGCTTATGCGCGCGGCGGCTTTTCGGTGCAGGACATGATGATCTGGAACCGCGCCGGCGAGCCGGTGCTGAGCGGCAGCCAGGGGATCGCGATCTACGCCTGATAACGGCCGGTTGCCGTCCTGCCTCTCCTAACTTTACTTCGTCATCCCCGCGAAAGCGGGGACCCAGAGCGTGCGTCGGCTAACCCCACACTGGGTTCCCGCTTTCGCGGGAATGACGAAGGGGGGAGGAGCCGCTCCCCGCCCCAACGCCATCTTACGCTTGAGCCGGCAGTTCGATGATCGCGTCGAGTCCGCCTTCCGCCCGCGCCGCCAGCGCCAGCCTTCCCCCCTCGCCCTCGGCGATGTCGCGCGCGATCGACAGGCCCAGTCCCGCGCCGCCGGTCGCGCGATTGCGCGACTGCTCACCGCGCGCGAAGGGTTCGATCAGCGTCGCGATCTGCTCGGCGGTCAAGCCGGGGCCGTCGTCGGACACGATGATCCGCGCCATCCCGCCTTCGACCGCCACCGACAGCCGGGCGCGGACGCCATAGGCGAGCGCATTGTCGATCAGGTTGCGCAGCGCGCGCCGGAGCAGCATCGGCCGCGCGCGCACCGCCGCCGGAACGACCTCGCCCAGGCTGACGTCTTTGCCCTGCTCGCGATAATCGCCCGCGAGTTCGCCGAGCAGCGCGCCGGGGTCGATGCGCTCCTGCGCCTCGGTCCCCGCGCCGGAGCGGGCGAGCGCCAGAATGTCGGCGAGCATCGCGGTCATCTCCTCGATCGAGGCGATCATCTTGCCGCGCAGCGTCTCGTCCTCGACCTGCTCGACGCGCACGCGCAGGCTGGCGAGCGGGGTGCGCAGGTCGTGCCCGACCGCGCCGAGCATCCGGTCCTTGTCCGACAGCATCGCCGCGATCCGCGCGCGATAGCCGTTGAAGGCGGCGATCAGGTCGCGAACGTCCGACGGCCCCTTTTCGGCCAGCGGGATCGCATCGCGCAGCCCCGGATTGGCGCGCGCGGCGCGGGTCAGCCCGCGCAGCGGCGCGGCGGCACGCCAGGCGATGAGCATGATCGGGATCAGCAGCAGCAGATAGAGCGTCAGCGTCTGCCAGATCAGAAAGCCCTGAATCCGGTTGCTGCCCGGCCCGATGCGCGTGCGCACCGCGAAATAGCGGTCGCCGATCCGGGCGCTGACGAAGACGGGGCGCGGCATGTCGGCCCGCGCCGCGCTCCGGCGCTGCGGCAGCACCCAGGCATCGACCTGTCGGGCAGGAACCTCGGCCTCGTCGAGCAGGCCCACGACATAAGCGGCAAGATCGGGAAGATGCGCCGCGCCCGGCGGCACGGGCGGCGGCAGGTCCGAGATGACGAGCCGCTGGTTGCGCTCGCGCGCCTCGTGCGAATCGTGGGCGCGGGCGTCCCGGGGACGCCGCGTGTCGCCGCGCCGGTCGCGCTCGATCGCATCGACGATCCGCGCCACCGCCATGCCGCCGCCGTGCGCGAAGCTCTGCTGCCGCTGCCCGCGCGACAGCAGCACGAAATTGACCGCCTGCGCGATGAACAGCATCACCGCGACCGCAAAGACGAGCTGGCCGACGAGGCTGCGGGGCCAGAGGCGCAGGATCACGTCGCCGGGCCCATCCGCTTAACCTCGCAGGCGAGCGTATAGCCGCCACCCCACACGGTCTTGACGAGCTGCGGGTGCGCGGGGTCGGTCTCGATCTTCTTGCGCAGGCGGCTGACCAGATTGTCGATCGCGCGGTCGAAGATGTCGGCCTCGCGCCCGCGCACCAGGTCGAGCAGCCGGTCACGGCTCATCACCTGCCGCGGGTGGCGGACGAGCGCGTGGAGCAGATGATATTCGCCCGACGACAGCGCGACTTCGGTGCCCGTCTCGTCGACGAGCACGCGCTCGACCTCGCGCAACACCCAGGGACCGAAGGCATAGCTCGTCCCGCCGGGATCGAGCGCGCGGCCGTTCGCCTGCGTCCGGCGCAGCACGGTGCGGATGCGCGCGACCAGCTCGCGCGGGTTGAAAGGTTTGACGACATAATCGTCGGCGCCGATCTCCAGCCCGACGATCCGTTCGGTATCCTCGGCACGCGCGGTGAGCAGGATAACGGGAATGCTGCTCGTCTCGCGCAGGTGCCGCGTCAGCGACAGCCCGTCCTCGCCGGGCATCATGATGTCGCTGACCACCAGATCGACGCTCTGCGCGCGCAGCACCGACCGCGCCTCGGCGGCGCTCGCCGCGTCGGACACGGCAAAGCCCTGCGCCTCCAGATATTCGGACAGCGGTTCGCGGATCGACGGTTCGTCGTCGATCAGCAGGATGCGCGGCATATCGGTCATGCGTCGTCCATCAATATAGTTCGCCCACCGGCCCATGGGGCCGGTGGGCGATAGCTGGCAGGGACGGCACGCAAAGGCAATGCCGGGAGGGGGATTGCTGTCCTGCCGCCATCCCTGCCAAATCGCTTATTCGCCGGTGGGAGCGGCGGGGGTGGCGCCGCGCTTGGCGCGCCATTCGGCCGCCTTCGCTTTCCACGCCGCGCGCTGTGCGGCGCGTTCCTCGGCGGTCACCTGACCGTCCTTGTTCGCGTCGGCCGCGTCGAAGCGGGTGAGCGCCGCGGTCTCGAACTCGGCCTGGCTGATCGCCTTGTCACCGTTCGTGTCCGCCTTGCCCATCATCATGCCGCCGCGCATCCCGTGATGGCCGCGCATGCCGCGCTTGCCTTCGGTCGCGCCGGCATCGGCGCGCTTCTCGCCGCGCTTCGCGGCACGGCCGGCGCTATGCTGATTCCATTCGGCCTTGCTGATACTGCCGTCCTTGTTCGCGTCGAGGCGCTCGAACATCTTCGTCTGCATCGCGGCGCGGCGCGCGGCGCGGTCGCTCGCGTCGATCTTGCCGTCCTTGTTGGCATCCATCTTCGCGAACCGCTCGGCGGCGTGGGCCTGCGCCTCGGCGCGGGTCAGCGTGCCATTGCCGTCGGCATCGCCGCGCGAACCGGCACCCGGAGCGGCCAGCACGGGCACGGCGATCAGCGCGGCGCCCAGCGTCAAAAGCGAAATCTTCTTCACGTAACGAACTCCTCTTCAGGAGGGGCGGCGGTGCGCCCCGATGAGACGCTTCTAGGCATGATTTGTCCCACGCCCGTGCCGGATGGCCGAAAAATTGTCGCAAATTGTCGCAAAAGCCGCGCGCCGTTCATGATGACGCAAGCGGGCGAGGGCCGAAACTTGCCATTGGACAATCGACGCGCAAGGTCCGACCGTTGCACCGGCGCCGCGGGAGTCGGCGCCCGATCGAGAGGGAGACGCCATGGCTACGCGCCCATTTCGCTTTTCCGGGTCAACCGGCAAACGGCTTTCGGGGCGGCTGGAAATGCCCGTCGGGCGCGTCCGCGGCTGGGCGATCTTCGCGCCCTGCTTCACCTGCGGAAAGGACAATCGTGCCGCGGTGCACATCGCGGAACGGCTTGCACGTCAGGGCATCGGCGTCCTCCGTTTCGACTTCGCGGGGCTCGGCGATAGCGAGGGCGATTTCGTCGACAGCCGCTTTTCGTCGGACGTGCAGGACCTTCACGCCGCAGCGCAGGCGCTGGCCGCCGAGGGCAAAGCACCGTCGCTGCTGATCGGCCACAGCCTGGGCGGCGCGGCGGCGATTGCGGCGGCGGTCGATCTTCCCGCGATCCGCGCCGTCGCGACGATCAACGCGCCCTTCGACGTCGCGCATACGCTCCACCAGTTCGACCCCGCCGCGCTCGCCGCGATCGACGCGCAGGGCGCCGCCGACGTGCTGCTCGCGGGACGGCGCTTTCGCGTCGGCCGCGGGCTGATCGACGATCTGCGGGCGCAGGACCAGGGCGCCCGCATCGCGGCGCTGCACCGCCCGCTGCTCGTCCTGCACGCGCCGCTCGACGACATGGTGGGGATCGGGAATGCCACCAAAATCTATGTCGCGGCGCGCCATCCCAAGAGCTTCGTCTCGCTCGACGACGCCGACCATCTGCTCAGCCGGCCGCAGGACGCAGAGCGCGCCGCAACGATGATCGCCGCGTGGGCCGCGCCCTATCTCACGCCGCCGGCCGATACGCCCGCCCCCACGACCGATGCCGAAGCCGAGGAGACGCGCGAGGGCAAATTCCAGGTCGCGATCAGCGCGGGCGATCACGTCTTTCTCGCCGACGAACCCGAAAGCGTCAGCGGCATGGGCTCGGGACCGAGTCCGTTCGACCTGCTTTCCGCCGCGCTCGCCGCCTGCACGACGATGACGCTGCGCCTTTATGCCGACGGCAAGGGCTGGCCGGTGACGCGGATTCGCACCGCGGTCGGCCACGAAAGGCAGCCGGGCGACGCGCGTCCCGATCTCTTCAACTGCCGGATCGCGATCGAAGGCGCGATCGACGCCGAACAACGCACCCGGATGATGGACATCGCGGCGCGCTGCCCCGTCCACCGCACGCTCGACCAGGGGTCGCGCTTCACCCTGGCCGAAGGCGAGCCCCCTGCCCCGTGCGACCCGCCCGAGGCGCACCGCAAAGCGATGGAGCGCGCGACCGAAGGCCCGGCGACGGACGGTGCGGCGTAACGCTTGACGGCAGCCAGCCAAAATGGCAATCGCGCCAGCCTTGGACATGCGGGTATAGCATAGTGGTAATGCTCTAGCCTTCCAAGCTAGCTAGGCGGGTTCGATTCCCGCTACCCGCTCCAGAGGCCCTTCCGAGGACGTCCGGTAACGTCCAAAAAACGGCTGATTTCTCCCATTTTTTGTGCTATTACCGTCCGTGTTGATACGGGCGTATTTCGTCGCACCCCGACAATTTGGGGGTATATTTGATGGTATGTCCGAAGCAGTCATGGAAGAGATACCATCATGCTGACGGCGGTAGCGATCAAGGCGGCGAAGGGCCGCGATAAGCCATATAAGCTGGGTGATTCGGGCGGGCTATATCTTCTCGTGACCCCTACGGGGCGGCGATGTTGGCGGATGAACTACCGCTTCCTTGGAAAGCAAAAGACCCTGTCCTTTGGTGCTTGGCCCGATGTTGGCCTTGCCGGAGCCAGAGCCAAGCGCGACGAAGCTCGGCAATTGCTGGCCGCCGGGCGCGATCCAGCCGAGCAGGCCAGGCTGGAAAAGGCGGCAGCGAGCATCGCGGCGGCAAACACGTTCAGGGCCGTCGCAGAGGAATGGCTCGCCAAGGTCACGAAGGAAGGTCTCTCGCCGGCCACGCTCAAGAAGAACCGCTGGCTGCTGGACTTTTCCTACCAGTTTATCGGGCACCGGCCGATTGCAGAGATCAAGCCGTTCGAATTGCTGACCCTGCTTCGCAAATATGAAACCAAGGGAAAGCACGAAACCGCTCTCCGCCTGCGAAGCATATGCGGTCAGGTTTTCCGCTATGCGATCGCCACCGTTCGAGCGGATCGCGATGTCGCCGCCGATTTGCGCGGGGCGCTGATTACGCCGAAGGTGACGCATCGCGCCGCCATCACCACACCAGCAGGGGTTGGCGCGTTGCTGCGCGCGATAGAGAGCTATGAGGGCCATCCGTCCACGCTGATCGCGCTGCGCCTCTTGCCCCATGTTTTTGTTCGCCCCGGCGAACTGCGCCATGCCGAATGGAAGGAGTTTGATCTCGACAAAGCGGTGTGGACGATCCCCGAGAGCAAGATGAAAATGCGCCGGGCCCACAAGATTCCGCTTTCCCGGCAGGCTTTGGAAATCATCGCCATGCTGGAATATGATGCCAGCCCGAGTCCGTATCTTTTTCCTTCGCTACGCTCGGCCAGCCGCCCCATGTCGGAAAACACCATCAACGGCGCGCTCCGTCGTCTCGGCTACGCGAAGGATGAAATGACCGGGCATGGCTTTCGCGCGATGGCGAGCACCTTGCTCAACGAAATGGGGCGCTGGAATCCCGATGCGATCGAACGGCAACTTGCCCATGCTGAAGGCAATGCGGTGCGACGCGCCTATGCAAGAGGCGAATATTGGGACGAGCGTGTCCAGATGATGCAATTCTGGTCGGATGAGTTGGATCGTTTGCGGCAGAACTTCGAGCCCGCAAAGAATGTGGAGCCCGAAAAACTAGCCGTGGGTGCAAGGCGTCCGGGCGGACCGCTCGTCAGTCTGGATAGGTCCAACGACCCACGGCTGCAATGGATTCGATCACGTTCTTCGGGTGTAAAAGCGGATCGTGACGGTCGACCGCAACCTCTGCCCAGTTGAGCCATTGCGCGATGGTTTTGCCCTCGATCATCGCGCCCATGTCGAGGTCGGTTTCCCGCACGGCTGCGATGAATCGCCGCACGAGTGAGGTTGTGCGCCATGCTTCCGCATGTTCGGCAAGCCGCCGAAAGCGATTTCTGTCTAGGCGGCGCTGCGCCTCTTGGTCTCGCTGCTGCTGCGCCCGCATTTCATAGAGGCGCGCGCGTTCCTCCTTTGCTTCGCGCTCGGCGGCGATGGCCGGAAGCGCGGTGATTATCGTTGCTACAATGTCGCTCGCAAGTTGTTCGAGCCGATAGGTTGGACCTTCGCGCCACTTGCGACGGAAGCCCGCGGGCGTCCAGCTCGTCACCTCGAATATCAGATCGCCGGTCGATTCCAGATTGTGGAGCATCGGGGCTGGAGGCGCCTGCCATTCGTTCGGGCCGGTCGGTATCTTAACCCACTTCATGCGATAGCGAAGCTGAAACATGATCGCATCAAGGCCCGAACGCGCCGTCAGTTGGCCGCGCCCATTGTGTCCCACGGCGATCCCGTGAGCGTCGAGCGTCTGACAAATGGCGTTGAGGACACAAAGAAGCCGGCGATCGGCACGATCGAAAGGCGCGACCTTCTTCCACTCGCGCGAGCCGCGATCATAATATTCTGCGCGGGCGCGAATTTCCTTTTTGCGGGCGGCGATCCGCTCGGCAACGATCGGATGAGGCTGAATCAGCCGTTCGGAAATCCGAATGGCGGGCAGTTCAGCCTTTAGCTGCTCGACTTGCGACGTCGACGTGAGGGGCTGTCCTGACAGGTCAGATGCACGAATAACGAGGGCGTCCGCGCCTCGCTCCCCGGTTGGATGTCAATCGGCACGCAAAAGGGACCCCCGATCGGCGTCGAAGAGGGACCCCCCTTTCGGATATGATGATGGCTTGTTGAGGATGGTCTTGCGCTGCGTGCGGCGGAGGGCGGGCGTAGCCCGACCGGAGGCGCGCGCA
>QFCS01000215.1_pt1 | contig 34863 bp, 36 predicted proteins | sample 3576561 | NCBI WGS metagenome assembly QFCS01 | reverse complement strand
GAGTACGCTGTACAGGTTGCCGGGCAAAGGCGCTCGTGAGATTGCCCACACCGATGTGGAAAATCGGTTGTCGACCTACTTAGCGAATCGCTTCAGACGGATGCCCACGCTGGTGATTCCGTGGCTCGATGCAGCCATGGTCGTGCCGCCATGCATACGCGCGATGGCCGCAACAATTGAGAGACCGAGACCGTGATTCTTGCTAGCTCCGCTGCGTGATGCATCGGCTCGAAAGAACCGGTCAAACATCCTAGAGAGGGTCTGGGTGTCAACCGGGGCTCCGCGATTTTCGACAAGAACCGTCACCTGCTCGAAAGCATCGGGTTCAATCCTCACTACTATGCTCGAGCCCTTTGTGGCGTAGCGAGTGGCATTGCTAACCAGGTTGGAGAACGCGCGCTGCAACAGCTGCAGGTCGAACTCGCCATCGACGTCCCCCTTCACCTCAAGGGTTAGTTCAGCATCATCGAGGGTAGCTTCGTGATACTCGGCAACACGCCGTACGACTGCCGCGAGGCTGGTAGTTGATGTGCGACGCGCAGCCGCCCCCCTATCTGCTTGCGAGAGAAACAGCATGTCGTGCACTATTCCAGCGATTCGCTGCAGATCCTCCAGATTCGAACCGAGCAACTCACGTATCTCGTCCAGGCTCTTGGATGAGTTCATCGCCAGTTCAGCACCGCTCATCAATGTCGTCAGCGGCGTCAACAACTCGTGGGCGACGTCAGCGTTGAAGCCCTCCATTTGTTCGTAAGACTGGTCGAGACGGGCCAACAAATCGTTGAACTGCGCAATCAACGGAGCGAGCTCGTCAGGCTGTCTTGAACCATCCAGTCGGAGGTGCAGCGTCCCTGCTGTGAGCACTTTCACCTGTGCCGAGAGTTCGCGCAAAGGCCGCAATCCAAGCCACACCAGGAGAAATCCGCCAAAGGAAATCAGCAGTACTCCTCCCACTGCCGACCCAAAGAGAATCCACGCGATGCGCCGCAACACCAGCGCATCGCCACTTACATCCAGCGACAACTCCGTGCGAAGCATTTGCTGACCTAGCTTCGGGGAGTCGAGGTTGAACTGAATCCTTCGTCGCTCATGCCTCGACGGTGGCAGCAGCTTCTGGTGAAAAATTGCTCCATCTGTCTGTGCGACAGAAAGCCCAAGTTGGGGATGGCCAACCATGAAGTCGTCAAGCTCATGCTTGAGCTTGACTTCATTGCCGTTGCGCGCGGCCTCGGAGGCAAGATATGTCAGCAGCGCCCGTTTCTGGTCCAATTCCTCAAGCTGCCGCGCCTTGAACGCATAGTGTGTGGCTCCGTACACCGTTGCACACACGATTAGCAGCCCACCCAAGCTTTGCCACGCAAGCCAGGCGGACAGCCGTCGTCCTAGCGAATTTGCGCTGTTCCGATTCATTCTTGTCGGGGTTCCAGGATGTAGCCAACGCCGCGAACCGTGTGGATCAAGGGGCTGTCAAACGGCACATCCACTTTGGTGCGCAAGCGTCGGACTGCAGCGTCCACCACATTTGTGTTGCTGTCGAAGTTCATGTCCCACACTTGCGAGGCAATTTCAGTTCTCGAAAGTACCTGGCCCTGTCGTCGTAGGAGCAAGGAAAGAAGGCTGAACTCTTGAGATGTCAGGAGAATCTTTTGCCCTCGGCGAGACACCTTACGACCGACCAGATCAACCTCTAGGTCAGCCACACTAAGCACCGTGGGCTGCTCAGCTCCCGCTCCTGTCTGTTCTCGTCTCAGCAATGCCTGAATCCTGGCAGCGAGTTCAGAAAATGCAAACGGCTTGACCATGTAGTCATCTGCACCTGTGTTCAGGCCGCGCACTCGGTCTTCGACCTTTATTCTCGCAGTCAGCATCAAGACCCTCGTGCGCTTGGTCTGACGCAACGCGGCCAACAAGCCAAGCCCGTCGATGCCGGGAAGCATGCCGTCTAGCACGATAAGGTCGTAGTCGGACTCCATTGCGAGATGCAAGCCATCGATGCCATTGTGCGCAAGGTCCACCACGAAACCAGCTTCCTGGAGGCCTTTCCGAAGGTACTCCGCCAGTTTCACTTCATCCTCAATCACCAACAACTTCATGTGCCTCGAGTCCAAAAAATGGTGGTCGTGGGTGGCGTGCTCCGCGATTGCTTGGTGGGCGCCTGCTGGTGCGACTCTTGAGCACCGCTCTTCAAGAGGTACCTCCACCTGAAGTAGCCAGGAGCTAGCGCTGTCGGAGGGAAGGTCGATTTGCGCATCGATGTCACTCTTCGCGCCAGACGCGAGAGGCAAAACCACCTAGCTCTTGCGGGCCGACGCCTTCAGATGGGACATGAGGAAGTGTACCGAAGCGGGGCGTCACGTGACACCTGTGTGGCAAACGCCCAATGGACTTCACGCCACCGGTAAAGAAGGCGTTGCTATTCATTTATGGAATCCCACATGCGGCTTGTGGCCGTGGGGCCAAAAGACAAAGGGCCTCGCATCCTTGAAGGAACGCGAGGCCTCATTCTTCAAAAGCTAACTCTCGGGCAGCGAGGCTGCCGAGAGCGCGAGCAGCTTAGAAGTTGTGGCGAATACCCACTGCAACGGAGCTGAAATCGGCACCAGCGGTGCCGGTCATATAGGTCGCGTTGGTGCTGTTGTTCACGCGGGTGTAGTAACCGTAGACCTTCGTGCGCTTGCTCAGGTTGTAGTTGTAGCCCAACGTGTATTGCGTAGCGTCGCTGTCGGCGATGTTCTCGTATTCGCCTGCACGGCCCACGTTCACGTGAAACTCCGAAGCGCCAACGCTGTAGGCCGCAGCCAAGCGCAGATTGTTGCGCGTTCCGGCTCCCGTAGCCAGCAGCTGGTTTGCGTCCTTGTTGCGCTGATAGTAGCCACCAAGGGTGAATTGGCCGAAGGAATACAAGGCGCGCAAGGAGAACTGCTTGTTGCTGTCAATGGCACTGTAGCCTGCGCCAAGGTCCAGTGCGCCCATGGCGTAGTTGGCAGCAAAGTCATAGCCGTTCTTGCCGCCGGTACCGGGTGCTTGCTCATGCAGCACAACAGAACCTTCCGCAGTGAAGCCACCGAAGTTGGGGGTGCGGTAGGCAATCTTGTTGCCAGTGCCGGGACCGCCGAACCACACCGGGTCGTAGTACAGGGCGTCAGACGAGGACCCCGTGTCGTGGTTGTGCATGCTGACATAGTCAGCAGACGCGTAGTACGAGGCGGGGAAGAAGTTGCCCAGGCGAACGGTACCGAATCCGCCCGACAGGTTCACTTCGCTGTGGCGACCGAAAAGCGCACCACTGCCAACGCCGGTGTCCGACTGGAAACCGCTTTCCAGCTGGAAGCCAGCAGTCAGACCGCCACCGAGATCCTCAACGCCCTTGAAGCCAAAGCGCGAGTTGTTGTTGGCCACAACCGTGGTCTTCACGCCACCCACGTCTTGGCGTTCCACCGTGGTATTAACACGGCCGTACAGCGTCACGCTGCTTTGGGCAAAGGCGGCAGTGGTCCCGAGGAGGGCGAGCACGGCCAGTGCCGAACGATTCGTCTTGTTCATGAGATTTCCTTTACGCTGATAGCTCTATTTAGAGACTAGTTGGGGGACGAATCGCACCTCGCATGTTAGTCAACATGTCACCGAAGGCGTACAGCCAAAATTGATGGATGTCTGACCAAGCACATAACGACGGTGCGTACCCGTGACTATGAGCACTTCTACGCATGAACGCCCCCCTCATGTCAAGTTTTTGAAAATTCGCTAGTGATTTGCCTGAAAACACGTGAAACCCGTTGCTCTGGTCGCACGCACCAACCCAGACCATCCTTCCGGCGTTGTGTTTTTCCGTCAGTACGTACGGGAAGTCTCTTTCATCAAAATAACAATTTGGTGACGACATCGTCATCAGGGCGAAAGCTCGTGGAAACCAGCATCTCGATAGATTCCCCCACAGGTTTCTATCGAGGTTCTGGAGAACATGCGACGTCAAGACGTTCAACTGCTGGCCCTTGCGAGACAAGGCGATTTGGATGCGCTATGCGAGGTTGGGCAACGCTACTTGCAGGGTGTACAAGGGTTTCCACGGTACACCGACTTAGGCCTTAAGTACCTGTCCCATCCAGCGCTTTCCACCTCGGAGCGCTCCGCCAGAATCATTGCGGAAGGCCTTTCGTTGAGCGACCTCGTCCGGCGCGACCTAGTCTCAATACTGTTTGCCGCTGCAAGTGCTGGTTCATCACCCGCTGGCCTCAAGCTGGGGGTATGGCGTGGTTTGACGCAAGAGGATGACGAGCTTGCTCTTGAGCTATGGGAGCGAGCCGAAACCTTGGGGAGTGCGACAGCCTCAAAGGCTCTAAACGCTTACAAGAACTGTGATGAAAACCGTCTCTTATCGGCATTAAAAGCGCTAGTCGAGGAGCCCGACATCGCGACAGAGGGCACCGTTGCGCACGCGCTCTTCGAGGCCAAACGTTCAGTTGATTCTGCACTCGTCATTCGACTGCTCAAGTTCGCTATCGCGCTACCCTTGGAACGAGGCTCTGAGCTGTGCGATGCCGTTTGCGGCTCCCTTGTCTTCCTGCAAAGCAATCAGGTGTCTCTTCCCGAACTTGACAGTGCGACGCTACATGCCATTCTGGAGGACTGTGTCGCCCGGAGGAACGCCGAAGCAGCGTTGCTTTTGGGTCGCGCATTTTGCGGCATAGACACCGCATTTGCGTCCTACGAGAGTCTTGTGCCCAGGCGAAATCTTCGAGGGGGTACCGCGCTACTACTTCGTGCGGCGGACGCGGGTCTAAGTGAGGCCTGGCTGCTTCTATACCGAGTTCACTCCGACGGCCATGGCTCCGTCGCAAATCCTCAGGCAGCGCTTTTCTTTCTTGAGAAAGCTGCAGCCAGTGGCAACGCCAATGCGCAACGCCAGCTTGGTGCCATGATTCTCAAATCAGCTGCTGGAATCGCAGAGCAGGAACTTGGGCTTCACTGGATGTCGCAAGCTGCAGCCCAAGATGACGCCATTGCGAAAAGCCTGCTGCAGTCGTTCGTTCTTCCCGTGCAAGGAACCGACGGCGACGCTATACATGTCATTGAGGAACTGCAGAAAATCGACCCGTGGGTCGCACATCGTTTGCGCGTCTCAAGGCATTTTGGATTGACCAAAGCTGAAGCAACGTGCGTAGACGTTGTGTCCGGCGTAAGGTCTTGGGGTCTGGTTGTTTCAAGCGGAGCTGCAGACCGCAACCAGAGAAATAGGTTCGGCCGAGCCATACCGGCGCTAAAGGGTCAATTTGTCGACTGCTTACGAGAGTCTGCCGAGTTCTTCCGACTCGCAGGTGAGGGCCCAGTGCTGTCCAACGCCGAGCAGCGACAGCGGTCGCAGAAGCTTCGATACCGACTTGACCGCAGCGGGGTGGATGAGTCCATGTTTTTCGCACAAGTTCCTACATCGACCCTCACTTCACTGCGACAGGGATCAAGCTGGGCGCAAGGGGTACGACACACCTTGCGAACCGCGATTGCAAACTGAACGCCCTGTTCTGACAAAAAAGTAATGCTCAGGCAGCGCTTTCGTCACGGCCATCTGAGTAGCTTCGAGGGGTACGCAGGTACTCCGAAGCAATCGTGCTGTTCGGGCATTCAATGAAGGAACACATATGAAAACGAAACTTGCCGTCATGGCTCTTGCTCTTGCCTCCACCTCCGTCTTCGCCGGACACGCTGCAGTCGAAGCCGCCAAGGAAATCATTCCACTCAAGGACGGAGGCAGTCTCTACATCTTCCCTGACGGAAAGATGGGCAAGGAGAGCCGGGTAGGTACCGCCGTGTATTTGAAGAAGGGCGAAGTTCTGGAGGCCGAAAATGGTCGCTCAATCTCCGTCACGAGCAACGAAGTGGCCCGCATGGACTATCTTCTAAGCAAAGACCATAGCAACAACTGAGGCAAGTTCACCTAGTGCGATGGGGACATCACCTTGTCAAATTCGAGCACAAAGGTGTTGGCCCCAGCCAGGGACCTCAGTTTCACATGCCCGTGGTGGGCTCTCATGATGGCTTTGGTGATAGCAAGGCCAAGGCCCAGCCCCCCAGCATCTTTCACGCTCGGCGAAGAGAGTCGTACAAAGCGGTCAAAGAGCGACGCTTGAAAGGCAACGGGAATCTCTTCTCCCTTGTTGGTAATCGCCAGACTTGCCTTACCTTCAGCTGTGTTGATGCTGATATCGATGGTGGACGCGGGGTGCGCATACTTCACTGCATTTGACAACAGATTGCTGATAGCTCGACGAATCATCAGACGGTCACCTTGCACTCGGGCGTAGCCCCTTACTGCAAAGTTCAGCGCCTTTTCGCTTGCCGTAACGTCATAGAAATCAACCAACGATTGAGACTCTACGTCGAGTTCGACCATTTGGACAGATGGCAGAGCGTGCATATTCTCCGTTCGCGCCAGGAAGAGCATGTCCGAGATAGTTCGCGCTTGGTCTTGCAGTTCTTCCGATATCGTCTCAATCGTGCTTCGGTACTCGTCACTGGTTCGTGCTTGAGCTAGCGTGACTTGCGCGACGGTCAGAAGGCTGCTGACCGGCGTTCGCATCTCGTGCGCTAGATTTGCCGAGAACGCGCTCAGGCGGTCAAAGTCGCTTTGGAGGCGATCCAGCAAGCCGTTCAATGAGTTAGCAAGTTCCCGCATCTCCTTTGGCCAGCTCTGTGCCGAGATGCGCTCCGATAGCCTATTGGCGTTTATTCGCTCGGCTCTTGCTTTCATCGTAGTAAGCGGCTGTAGGCCGCCTCGGCTTGCTAGCCAGCCCAGCATCGTGCCCACTATTACTGCGAAGCACACATACCCCAAAGTCTTCATGGACAACACGTCAAGAAAGTCTGTGTGCTGGCGCGTGTCTACTGCGGCAATCACCGAGAGCTTCTTTGAGACGTCCCCGCCAAGACTGACCTCAAAGCGTTTGGCATGAAAGCTGTGAGCTGTTCTTCGCCAGTCTTTGGCCTCCCCGGCACCGGCGAACTCTTCTGCCAGGCCCGCTGGCAATTGCAAGTCTCGATGTTCAAATAGGTCACCATTGTCGCTGAGTACCTTGACGTAGAGCCCGGCATGCCCGGGCATGCTTGTCGCAAGCCACCCCCTCAGCTCATCCTCCGACCGGCTGTTTCGCGCCGCTTCAGCGACGAGCTGAACTTTGCCCTGCAGCAGCAGCTCGTCCAGCTCGTGGAACCGGCTGCTTGTTTCTCTAAAAACTAGCCACGAGAACCCTGCCAGGACTACCGTCAGCACGCAGGCGAACAGAATCGTCAATCGAGCAGTTAACGACATGGTTCTCAAACGCTTTCAGGGCTCGGGTTCGTCGAGCACGTAGCCCATGCCACGGACTGTTCTAAGAAGCTTGGCATCGAACGCGTCATCGATTTTTGACCGGAGCCGCCCCACCGCGACAACAATCACATTGCTCTCGCTGTCGAAGTTGATGTCCCACATCAGCGAAGCTATCAAAGTGCGTGGGAGAACCTCCCCTCGGCGCCGCATGAAGAGCTCGAGTAGTCCGAATTCCTTCGCCGTCAGGTCCAGGCGGCGACCCGCCCTGCTGGCCCTTCTTCGCACGAGGTCTAACTGCAAATCGGCCACTTGGAGCATTGTGGACTCCTGCGACTGAGTACCTCTGCGCAGCACCGTCTTTATGCGTGCGAGAAGCTCGGAGAACGAAAACGGCTTGACAAGGTAGTCATCTGCTCCCAATTCAAGGCCTTTGACGCGGTCTTCAATACTGTCTCTCGCCGTAAGGTACAGCACCGGCAGATGAGGCTTCTTTCTCCGCAGTGAGCGAAGCACCGACCATCCGTCAATTCCAGGCAAATTCACATCCAGTAGCATCAGGTCGTAGTCACCCTCCGTAGCCTCGTGCAAACCGTCAACACCATCCCGCATCAACTCGGTGTAGTACCCTGCTTCTCTCAGGCCTTGCTTGAGGTACTCGCCCGTATGGGCCTCGTCTTCAACGATAAGAATTTTCATACGGAGACCGTCTCTAAGGGCCGGCAGTTTGGCACGTGAAGTTCTTCAATCTGGAATGTGACAAACATGTAATTCGGCTGACAGAGGTCTGTTGCACTTCGGGGCCTAGCAGGGTTTTTTCGACAGGGTGAGTTCAGCCCGAACCCGAAGGGGATGCGCTTTTAGAAAATACAGCGCAGGCTGGCCCCTAGGCCCAGAGCGGCGCGTGCGGAAGGTGGTTATTGGCCACGTGCAAGCCACCTTCACTGCTACCCGTCTCACCGGTGCGTGGACATGAACTGGAGCTCTGGGCTCACGAGCCGGTACTGGCAATCACCAGTCAACGGCGATACATCGGATTCTTGGTCACGTAAACACGATAGTCCTTGCTCGTGAAGCCGGCAGGCGCGAATTGGGCAAGATCCCAGGACCGACCATCGAGACCATTGAAGGTCCAAGAAAATTTCTTGCCGCCCGCGCCTACAAAAGAGACAGTTTCCCCGTACTTCACGTTGGCGAACTTGGTTGCTTCAACGTCCACAATTCTTGAGCCAGCGTCCGCGCTGGCCGATTGGCCTTGAACGGACTGACCATTGCGGAACGTTTCGGCTGCAGACACTGCCCCCAAAGAGCTGGTGAATGCGACTGCGATTGCTGCGATACGGAGTGTTGAAAGTGCTTTCATTTGGAACCTCATATGTGATTGAAACGGACCCTTGAGCTAGGCAGGGTTGCCTGCAAGAACCGACACCAACTTTAAATATCAGACTCTCACAGCATCGCGATCGAAGAATGACAAATCCGTCATGTTGCATTGGAAGAAAGAGAGTTCATCACTTGCGCACGCGAAAAAGCACGCAGACGCGCCATACTGGCTAATCCGCGTACGAAGAGAACCCGAGGTCACCCCGAGAACCGGGGAATCGGCTAAGAAGGCGTGGCGCAGGTCCACCTCGAAACCGGAGGAGTTTTCACCGCCCAGCATGCCTGCAGGGGGGCCGAGGACAGAACTACGGGCTGCCTCGTCGTTGCTGATGCGGCTACCCGCAGCGTCGTGCCGATAAGGAGGCTTTCTCACCTCGAAAGACGCGCGGGTCCTTCAATCGTTCCTACCAATGCCATCGTGTGTATACATGTGCGAAGCCATCTTGCCGCCACGCGTGGACGACAGGGCGGTGCCATCCTTTGCTCAGTCGGTCAACGCTGGGACAACCACGCGTGTCCACCCGGAACATCCGGTTTGGCGCTACTTTTCTGAAAATTCCCAAGATCGAAGACCGAATTGACGCTCTGGTGCTTGGCCTTGATCTCGCGAATCGCCCCTTTTACGTCCTCCCTGTCCGCGCCGTTGGGATCGCTTGACTCCGTAGCGGGTACAGGGTGTTCAATACCTTCCAGAAAGCGAAAAATCTCATGACCAAACACACGCTTGAGCAAGCATCCATGGAGTCCTGCTGCGGCACTGCAGGTTGCCTGCCCGCTTCTGTTGCGCCCGCCCAACCTGTCAATCTCCCCATGTCGGATTGCTGCGCGACCATTGCGAAGGGCGTTGGTTCGGCTGAGTGTTGCGCGCCGCCCGCTCTGGCATGTATTGAGTCGGCAGACAGCGCGCCGGTGGCCCCAAACACCTTCCGCATCTCCACGATGGACTGCACCGTCGAAGAGTCCGAAATCCGCCGGGTGGTTGAGCCCATCCCCGGCATCCGTGGTTTGCACTTTCGGCTGAACCAGAGGACGCTGCGGATCGATGGCGCCGACGGTGCCGTCACCGCCGCCCTGGCCGCCATCCGCAAGGCCGGCTTCAAGCCCGAGACCCTGACGGCGTCGACCGCAGCGAGCACGGACGACCACGATCACGACCACACACATGACCATGCGCCCGGTGCCAGCTACGCGCGCTACGCCGCCGCGCTGGTCTTCGCGACGGTCGCGGAAGTCATCTCCTACTTCGCCCCGGACACCATGGTCTGGACCGTGCTGGGCATGGTGGTCGCTGCCGCCGCGATCGGGCTGGCAGGTCTTGAAACCTACACCAAGGGGTTGAACGCGCTGCGGCACGGCAAGCTCAACATCAATGCCCTCATGTCGGTCGCGGTCACGGGGGCGTTCATCATCGGCCAGTGGCCCGAAGCCGCGATGGTGATGGCGCTGTACGCCATTGCGGAACTCATCGAGGCCCGCGCCGTGGACCGCGCACGCAATGCCATCAAGGGCCTCGTGGACCTGGCACCCGACGACGCGGAAATCCTGCAGCCAGACGGAAGCTGGAACCGCGTCAAGGCCACCGAGGTGGCGCTGAATGCCATCGCGCGGGTCAAGCCTGGCGAGCGCGTCGCGTTCGACGGCGTGGTGACCAAGGGCAACAGCAGCATCAACCAGGCCCCGGTCACGGGCGAGAGCATTCCGGTCGACAAGGAGCCGGGCAGCCAGGTGTTCGCGGGAACGATCAACGAAAACGGCGAGCTTGAATTTCGTGTGACCGCCGCGTCCAGCAATTCCACCCTGGCGCGCATCATCCACGCCGTGGAGGAAGCACAAGGCACCCGCGCGCCGATGCAGCGTTTTGTCGACCGTTTCGCGGCCATCTACACACCAGCCGTCTTCGCGATGGCATTGGCGGTCGCCGTGCTGCCGCCCTTGCTGCTCGACTGGGAATGGCTGAGCGCCATCTACAAGGCGCTGGTGCTGCTGGTGATCGCATGCCCTTGCGCCCTGGTGATCTCGACGCCGGTGACCGTGGTGAGCGGCCTCGCCGCCGCCGCACGCCGCGGCATTCTGATCAAAGGTGGCACTTACCTCGAAGATGCCCGCCTGCTCAAGGCCGTGGCCCTGGACAAGACCGGCACGCTGACCGAGGGCAAGCCGAAACTGGTGGTCTTCAAGGCATGGGGGCAAACCGACGAGGGTCAAGCACAGCGCTGGGCCAAAAGCCTCGCCGCCCGCTCTGACCACCCCGTGTCCAGATCCATTGCGGCGGGCATCGAAGGCGGTGCGGCGGATGTCGAGCGGTTCAAGGCATTGCTGGGTCGTGGCGTTGAAGGCACGGTGGATGGCAAGGCCATGGTTCTGGGCAACCACCGCCTCATCCGCGAACGCAACCAGTCCAACGAACAGCTCGATGCCGAGCTGATGGCCCATGAAGCTGAAGGTCGCACCGTCACCTTGCTGGCGGACGACACCGGTGTGCTCGGCCTGTTCGCCGTGGCCGACACCATCAAGGCCAGCTCGGTGGCGGCGGTGGCGCAGCTCAAGCAATTGGGTGTCACCCCGGTCATGCTGACGGGCGACAACACGGCGACCGCGCAGGCGGTGGCACGCGAGTCGGGCATCGACGATGCGCGCGGCGGGCTGCTGCCGGAAGACAAGCTCTCGGCGATCAAAGAGATGCGCGAGCGCTACGGCCCGACCGCCATGACCGGCGACGGCATCAACGATGCCCCGGCATTGGCCCAGGCCGACATTGGCTTTGCCATGGGGGGGGCCGGCACGGACACGGCGATGGAAGCGGCCGATGTCGTGATCATGAACGACAACCTCGGGCGCATCGCAGAAACGATCCAACTGAGCCGGCGCACACATGCAATCCTGTGGCAGAACATCAGCTTGGCGCTCGCCATCAAGGCAGTCTTTTTCGTGCTGGCAGTGTTTGGCAGCGCAACAATGTGGATGGCGGTGTTCGCCGACATGGGCGCCAGCCTCCTCGTGGTGGGCAATGGCTTGCGCCTGCTGCGCCGCGTCACATCGTGACCCGCCTGATGGCTGCGCTGGCCCTGCACGGTGGTTAGGCGCTGCTTCGGCCGGCAAAGTACGCACTCTGTGAAGCCGCGCTGAAGGAGACCTTCATGGCCACGTTCACTGACCCGCAGGCTGAACGCCGATTCGATGCTGCCACGCATGCTCGCTTGATGCACGAAGCGAAGTCCGCTTGCTCCACCGCGCAGGCCTGGCTGTATCTGGAGGCGGCCCATATCGTGGGACAGCTCCACCTGAGGCCCCATTTGCAGACGCACGCGCATATGCTGGGCCTGTCCTTGCGCACACGCGACTGGCCCGAGGCTGCCGGCCAGATGCTCAGGCTGGCATTGGTGCCTTTGGGTCACCTGAGCGGGCGCTTGCCGTTAGGCAACCCTGGTCGATCCACAGTTAGTGCCTTCGAGCCGCTGCCGGTGCGCCCGGAACTGGCCGATTTGATTGCCCGTGCAAGCGACCACTGAATGCCCACCGCTTAAAATCCGCCGCATGCGCGCTTTCCTGGTCATGCTGATGTTCACACTGTTGCCGCTGCAGTTTTCTGCAGCAATGGCGGCTGAATGCTGCGGCCACGTTGCGGTCGCCCAGGAGTCACCGGTCCAACACCATCAGCCCGCCCACACCTCGGCTGGGTCGGGCATGGAAGAGCTGGCTACCAACGGCCTGGACTTTGATCTTGACTGTGGAACCTGTCATGCGAATTGCGCTGCAGCTCTGACGGCGACTTCCGCGACCAAGGCTGTCCCTGTTGGTATCGAGCGGGCAGAGCACCTCGTTGAACGCTTCTTGCTGCCCTGGATTGAGCGACCCTACCGTCCACGATGGCCCAACCCGAGTGGTTCGGGTTTGAACGCATACGCCTGATGCGCTGACGCGCACGTCTTCCCCGATCCGCTGGCTTCAGTGACCGCCGTTTCACACGGTGGTTGACCCTGGATCGTTTTGGAAGGACTCTCTCATGACCGTTCGCTGGACCCAGCGAAACCCGCGATGGACGTGGCTTGCTGCCGTCGCGGTACTCTTGTTTGTTGATCAAATCAGCAAGTCGTATTTCTCGACCACCCTGGCACTCGGGGAAGCGGTTCGGGTGACCGAGTGGCTCAACTTTGTGCATGTGCTCAACACTGGCGCGGCCTTTTCGTTGCTGGCCGATGCGGGTGGCTGGCAACGCTGGTTCTTCATCGGCGTGTCGGTGCTGGTGGTCGGTGTCGTCTCCGTCGTGTGTCTTGCCCGGCAAGCCGAGCCGCTGGATCGGTGGGTGGGTGCGTTCGTGGTGGGCGGTGGGGGAGGCAACCTCGTGGACCGCGCACAGATCGGTGCCGTAGTGGACTTCCTCGACTTTCACTGGCGCAGCATTCACTGGCCGGCCTTCAACCTGGCCGATGTCTTCATCGTCTGCTCCATGCTGGTCTGGTGCTTCGCGTCCCTGAAATCGCCGCCGCGCCCATCGTCCCGTAAAACACCCGAGGATGTGCCCTCATGAAACATAGTTGGCTCTGGCTTATGGCCGCCTGGGGTGTTGCTTTGGCCGCTACGCTGGGCGCACTTTTCATCGGAGAAGTCATGGGCATGACTCCCTGTTTGCTTTGCTGGTATCAGCGCATCTTCATGTTCCCGCTGGCGCTCGTCCTGGGCATGGCGGCCTTCGCAGAAGACCGTCGTGGAGCTCTCTATGCGCTGCCGCTGGCACTGGGTGGTGCAGCCATGGCCGGCTACCACACCGCCCTGGTAGCCGGTTGGGTGCCGAAATGGTGGGTGCCTTGTGGCACTGGACCTTCGTGCAGCGAACAGAGTCTCGAAATCCTCAATGGCATCCAGATTCCCTGGCTGTCCCTCCTGGCCTTCATCGCCATCGTCATCCTGCTTTTCGTTTACTTGAGAAAGACCCGTTCATGAATGCCAAAAGAATCACCGTCATCGGCCTGGTGGCCATCGTTGCCCTGTTCTTCTACCTGGGCATGAACGCCTACCAGAAGCGTGTGCAGAACGAGCAGGATGTGCAGGTCAAGGCCGAGCAGACCCGTCTGGTGCGCATGCACTCACCGGTTTTCGGCCCACAAGGCGCGCCGGTCACCATCGTCGAGTTTTTTGACCCGGCCTGCGAAACCTGCCGCGCGTTCTATCCCATCGTCAAGAACCTGATGGCCCAGTACCCCAACGACGTGCGACTCGTGATTCGCTACGCGCCGTTCCACCAAGGCTCGGACCGGGTGGTCGAACTCCTGGAGTCGGCCAAGAGCCAGGGCAAGTACCAGACGGTGCTTGAAGCCGTGCTGGCTGCGCAGCCCACCTGGGCCGATCATGGCCAGCCCAACATCGAGACCGCTTTCAAGGTAGCTGAGCAGGCAGGGCTGGACCTCGTCAAAGCGCGCCAGGACATCGAGAAACCCGGCATGCAGTCCTTGCTGCAGCAAGACATCGAAGACCTCACCGCGCTGCAAGTCACCAAGACGCCCACCTTCTTCATCAACGGCCGCAGCTTGCCGAGCTTCGGCCCCGAACAACTGGCCGCGCTGGTGGCCGAAGAAGTGGCCAAGGCGAAGAAATGAAGTACACGACACCCGCACGCCCATTCAACCGGCGCACGGCCCTGACGTTGAGTGCAGCATGGCTCGCCGGAGGCGGTTTCCTGGTCGGTTGTTCGCCCAAGCCCCCCACTTTCAAGAGCACGGACATCACTGGCGCAGCTTTTGCACAAGACCTGAAGCTGACCGACCACACCGGTCAGGCGAGGACCATGGCGGATTTCCGTGGCAAAGCGGTGGTGGTGTTCTTCGGTTTCACACAGTGCCCCGACGTGTGCCCCACCTCCATGACCACCCTCGCCGAGGTCAAGCGCCTCATGGGCGATCAAGGCAAACAACTGCAGGTACTCTTCATCACGGTAGACCCTGAGCGCGACACACTCCCGCTGCTCAAAGAGTACATGGCCAACTTCGATCCGACGTTTCTGGCCTTGCGTCCCGAGCCTGCTGAACTCAAGGCCGTGGCGGACAGTTTCAAGATCTACTATCGCAAGGCCGAAGGCAGCACACCGGCTTCGTACACGATGGACCACTCGGCGGGCAAATATGTGTTCGACACCGAAGGTCGGGTGCGCTTGTTTTCCAGCTATGGCACCGAGCCCGCCGTGATCGCTGAAGACATCCTGACTTTACTGAGTGCAATGAAGGCTTGAAAAAGGCATGACGATCATTGAGTACCAATCTCGAAAATGAACCGCCGCTTCCTTGTTACTCTCTCGGCGCTGGCCGCCTTCGTGGTATTTGCTGCCGGTGTTTTGCTCTATCAGCGACACACCCTGCAAGTTGCAGCATTGGTGGCCTCAGAGCAAGCCGGTGCGATGGTACGGCCGCACTCGCCAGTCATTGGCGCCGCGGATGCGCCGGTCACCATCGTGGAGTTCTTCGATCCTGCATGCGAAGCCTGCAAGGCATTTCATCCCCAGGTAAAACAGATCCTTGTGGCGTTTCCGCGAGAGGCACGTCTGGTGATTCGATACACGCCGTTTCACAGGGAATCTTCTGTGGAATCGGTGAAGATTCTTGAGGCGGCACGTGCGCAGGGGAAGTTCGAACCCATGCTCGAGGCCTTGCTGGACGGCCAGCGTGCGTGGACGGGCCAGGGCGCGCGTGCCATCGATCGTGCATGGGCCATGCGCAGTCTGCAGGCCTTGACGTAGAGCGGGCACGCAAACACATTGCCACGGGCTCCGTGGATGTCTTGCTGGCGCAGGACGTCGCAGACCTGAAGGCGATCGGAGTTCGGGCCGCACCGACTTTCTTCGTCAATGGAAAACCGCTGTCTTCGACCGATCCAGGACGGCTCTACGATCTGGTCAAGAGCGAAGTGGAGCGCGCCCGAAAATCTCCTTGACCGTGTGAGCGTCCATTAGTGGACAAGACGACATCGACCATGATGTCTAGGGGAAGTCGCACAACATGGCCTCGATCAGGGGCAAAGCCTGGAAGTAGTGTTCCCTGGGGGTGCGGTCGGGGTGGGTGACGCCGTTGAAATCAGGGAAAAGAACAGGCCGAAAGGCCGGCAGCGTTTGCAGGATCATGAGGTGCTTCCTGACCATGACTCGGATCTCAGATCTCGTTTTGCAGGGCCGGGTCGAACCGCTTGTTCTCGAAACTGCTGTCGTACAGGTGATAGCCGCGGGGAATAAGCACAACCGCAGTTTCGTTGACGACGTAACGCTGGGCATCGTGTATGTGCCCATGGACCCAGTCCCAGTTCTTGCCCATGAGGTGCTCGAGGTTGGGCGCAAAGGCGGGCGTGAGGTCGTCGTGCTTGTACTTCGGGGGAACAGACATGGGGTTCTGTGCGTGGTGCGTGACCCCGATGGTCTTGGCCGGGTTGACCTAGGCGAGTCCATGTTCAGCCAGACTACTGTTCGCATGGATGCGGGCAGAGTCGATGGGCATGAACTTGCGGGAACCAGAGCTTTGCCGCACCAGCCACGAAGCGCCTTCATCGCCCGTGGGGAGATCCGTGAGGATCTTTCGAAAGTCGTTCCGGCTGAGCTGTGCAGAAACGAGAGAGTGCTCATGCTTGGCCTGGTTCGCATGCGGCCGCAGGCCCATATTTTTCACGAAGCAAAGAACGACGCCACAAGCGCGATGCAGCCATGAACAGCGGCTCAAACGGCTGCAATGCCGCCATGGCTGATCTACGCACCCGAGATGCCCACGGTGTCAACACGAGGAGCCGAGGGAGAACGTGCGGAAAGAGAAGGTCTTGTTTGTGATCTGCTCGTGGATCAGCGATGTGGTCAGCCGCTGATCACAAAGAAGACTCTATGCCTAGATCGCGGCTTGGTTCACCCGCTGCTTCAGTTGCTCCTCACTTTCTTTTCGCTCGCTGTAGCGGTCCACTAGGTATGGCGCCACGTCGCGCGTGAGCAGCGTGAACTTCACCAGTTCTTCCAGCACATCGACCACGCGATCGTGAAACGCCGATGGCCTGAGGCGATCGTGCTCATCGAACTCTTGGAAAGCCTTGGCGATGGACGACTGGTTGGGAATGGTGAGCATGCGCATCCAACGCCCGAGCACGCGCATCTGGTTGACCGCGTTGAACGACTGGGAGCCACCGCTGACCTGCATCACCGCCAGCGTCTTGCCTTGTGTGGGTCGCACTGCGCCCAATGCTAGCGGAATCCAGTCGATCTGCGCCTTCATGATGCCGGTCATGGCGCCGTGGCGTTCGGGCGAGCACCACACCATGCCCTCGGCCCATGCCGCCAGCTCACGCAACTCGGCCACCTTGGGGTGGGTCTCGGGCGCGTCGTCGGGCAGTGGCAGGCCACTGGGGTTGTACACGCGAGGCTCGGCGCCCATAGCCTCCAGCAGTCGGACCGATTCTTCTACCACCAGCCGGCTGAACGAGCGTACGCGCAGCGAGCCATAGAGCAGCAGGATGCGCGGTGCGTGTGTCGAGGGCTGTGCCGGGCGAAGGCGTTGCGGATCTGGCGCCTGAAAATGTTCGGTGGCCAGTTGCGGTAGATCAGCGAGAGGCATGAACGCGTTTTCCAATGTCGTTGTTTGATTTGTTGGTGAGTTTTTCTGCAGGCCTCCAGGCGTTGACCAAGGCCACCAGCGAGAGCATCACTGGCACCTCAACCAGCACGCCGACCACGGTGGCCAGCGCGGCACCGGAGTTCAGCCCGAACAGCGAAATCGCGACCGCCACGGCCAACTCAAAGAAGTTCGACGTGCCGATCAGGCAGGCCGGCCCGGCAATGTCGTGACGCAGCTTGAGCCACTTCGCTCCCCACCAAGTGATGAAGAAGATGCCGTAAGACTGAAGGATCAGCGGCACCGCGATGAGCGCGATCACCAGCGGCTGCGCCACAATGGTCCGCGCCTGAAAACCAAACAGTAGCACCACGGTGGCAATAAGCCCGGCCACTGACCAGGGCTTTAGTCTCGTCACGAAGTCGCCGACGGCGTGATGGGATTTTTTGCCCAGCAGGTGACGCGTGGCCATTCCGGCGAAAAGCGGAAGAACCACATACAGCACCGTGGACAGGACCAGCGTTTCCCATGGCACGGTCACGTCCGTCACGCCCAGCAGAAAGGCCGCTATAGGTGCGTATGCCACTACCATGACGAGGTCGTTCACCGAGACCTGCACCAGGGTGTAGTTGGCGTCGCCCTTGACGAGCTGGCTCCAGACGAACACCATCGCTGTGCATGGTGCCACGCCCAGCAGAATCATGCCGGCCATGTACTCCTTGGCCGATTGCGGATCGACCCACGGCGCGAAGAGGTACTGAAAGAACAGCACGCCCAGCGCTGCCATGGTGAAGGGTTTGATGAGCCAGTTCACCACCAGCGTGAGCATCAGGCCCTGCGGGCGCTGGCCGACGCCTTTCACCGCCGACCAGTCGATCTGGATCATCATCGGGTAGATCATCACCCAGATGAACACAGCGACTACCAGGTTGACGTGCGCGATCTCCAGCGCTGCCACCACCTCGAAGAGGCTTGGTAGCGCCAAGCCCAGGCCCACGCCGGCGGCGATGCCGCATGCCACCCACACCGTCAGATAGCGTTCAAAGAGTCCCATACCTCACCACCTCGAAACGAAAACGCCCAGGGCCCGGAGGGCACCTGGGCGAGGATACAAAAAATCAGGATTTGACTTGGCCGATGATGGTGAGCTCTTTGTGCAGCGCGAGCTTGTCCAGCTTGTCCATGGGGAGAACCATGAAGAGCGAGATGCGGCGGCTCAGCACCATGAAGCTGTCATTGAACGCGCGACGGATGGCTTCCTCGCTGCCCTTGGCCGCCGCTGGGTCTTCCACCCCCCAGTGGGCGGACATCGGTTGACCGGGCCAAACGGGGCACACCTCGCCGGCCGCTTTGTCGCACACAGTCAACACGAAGTCCATCACTGGCGCATTGGGCGTCGCGAACTCACTCCAGTTCTTGCTGCGCAGACCGGTCGTCTTGAAATGGCTGCGCTCCAGGAGTTCGATGGCATTGGGATTGACGGCACCCGCCGGATGACTTCCCGCGCTGTACGCACGGAAGCGGCCTGCGCCGAGCTGGTTCAGGATGGCTTCGGCCATGATGCTGCGCGCGGAGTTGCCGGTGCAGATGAACAAGACGTTGTAGATGGGTTTCAGCATGGGAGTCTTTCCGTGTGGATGTTCAGGGACAGTCGGTACAAACGACCTGATTGACTTCGCAGGGCTGCCCTTCGCAGCAATGCGCGGTGAGAAAACCCAGCAGTCCGTTCATCTGCGGAATGCTGGCGCGGTAGATCAGGTGACGGCCATCTCGCTCGCTGCCGGCCAAGCCGGCATGCACCAGCTCCTTGAGGTGGAACGAGAGCGTGGTGGGCGAACACCCCAGCGCCTCGGCCATCTGGCCCGGCGAGACCCCTTGAGGTCCGGCCACCACCAGCATGCGGAAGATGCGCAAGCGCGTTTCCTGCGCGAGCGCTCCGAGGGCGCGCACGACGTCGGCTTCATCCATGATTCAGTCTTTCGTTCTTTGCAAGGGCATCAACCTGCTTCCTTACGGGGAGCAGTAGCGTGAGCAGCCAGCAGATCACCAGCATCACGGCAGAGCCCGTCAACGCGTACAGCAGGCCCCCCCACTGGTACAGCAATCCGGACATGAGCGTTCCCATAAAACGCCCCAGTGCGTTGGCCGCGTAGTAGAAGCCCACGTCCTCAGCCGCCTTTTCCGAACCGGCGTATGCCAGGATGAGGTACGAGTGCACCGACGAGTTGACGGCAAAGGCAAAACCGAACAGGCCCAAACCGCCCACAACCACCCACTCCAGGTTCGGCACCTGCAGGTAGACCGCGACGGCAATGCCGACCGGCACCAGCGCCAGCAGAGCGGACCACAGGCGTGCGGCGGGCACCTCGGCGCTCAGGCCGTCTGCACTGCGGCGCACCAGTTGCGGCGCGAGCGCCTGCACCAGTCCATAGCCGATCGTCCAGGCCGCGAGAAAGCCGCCCACCATGGTGAAGGTCCAGCCTTGTGAGTACAAGAACACCGGCACGCCCACCACGAACCACACGTCGCGCGCGCCGAACAGCACGACGCGCGCCGCAGCCAGGGCGTTGATGCCCGCGTTCTTCGCGAACAACTCTTTGGCCGACTTGGAAGCCTTGCTCTTGCCCATCATGGCTGGCAACGAACTGATCACACCGATCAAAACCAATGCGAGCAGGCCCGCCATGCACCACAGCGACGCCTGAAAACCGAGAGACTCCAGCAGTAGGCCGCCCAAGAAGAAGCCCACGCCCTTCATCGCGTTCTTGCTGCCCGTGAACCACGCAACCCACTTGAACAGTTGGCTCGAACCCTGCTCTTTGGCTTGCGAGGCCGTGACCTTGATCGCCGACTTGCTCGCGGTCTTGGTCAAATCCTTCGCCACACCGCAAATGCCTTGGGCCAGAACCACCCAGGCCACCGACATGGCGGCGGTCCACGCCGGATCGAGCATCGAGAGCAGCGTGAATCCGATGATCTGCGTGACCAGGCCCACGGTGAGCATGCGCGTGATGCCGTAGCGTGTGGCGAGCCAGCCACCGATCAGGTTGGCCAGCACGCCCGCCGCTTCATACAGCAAGAAAAGGAACGCGAGAGCAAACGGGGAATAGCCGAGCTTGTAGAAGTGCAGCAGCACCAGCATGCGCAGCGCGCCGTCGGTGAGCGTGAAACCCCAGTAGGCGGCGGTGACGATGGCGTAGTTGCGCGCGGCGTGCTGCATGTCAGATGCCCGCTTCGCTCATATGGCAGGCCAGGTCGACCATGCGGCAGGCGTAACCCATCTCGTTGTCGTACCAGGCGTAGACCTTGAGCAGCGTACCGTCGGTCACCATCGTGGAGAGCGCATCCACGATGGAGCTGCGCGTGTCGCGTGCGTAATCGACGCTGACCAGCGGACGCGTCTCGTAGCCGAGGATGCCTGCTAGCGATCCCTTGGCCGCTTTTTCGAACAAGGCGTTCACCTCCTCGGCCGTGGTCTCGCGCTGGAGTTCGAACACGCAGTCGGTGAGCGACGCGTTGAGTGCGGGCACGCGCACCGCGTGGCCGTTGAGCTTGCCCTTGAGCTCGGGGTAGATCAGCGCGATCGCGGTCGCACTGCCGGTGGTCGTGGGCGCCAGGCTCATCAATGCGCTGCGGGCGCGGCGCAGGTCCTTGTGCGGCGCGTCCACCACCAGGTTGGTGTTGGTCGGGTTGTGCAGCGTGGTGATCTGGCCGTGGCGGATACCGATCGCCTCGTGCACCACCTGCACCACAGGCGCCAGGCAGTTGGTCGTGCAAGACGCGGCGGTGACGATGCGGTCGCGCGCAGGCTCGTACTGCGTGTGGTTCACGCCCACGACGATGTTGCGCACGCCACCCACCTTCACCGGCGCGGCCACGATCACGCGCTTGGCGCCGCGGTCCAGGTGGCCCTGAATGGTTTCGGGGGTGAGGAACTTGCCGGTGCACTCCAGCACCAGGTCCACACCCAGATCGCCCCAGGGGATCTCCGCAGCGGCGCCGTGGGCGCTGAACGACATCTGCTGCCCATCGATGCGGATGGTGTGTTCGCCCTCGGCGGCGATGTCGGCCCGCCATTTGCCTTGCACGCTATCGAACGCCAGCAGGTGCGCCGTGGCGGCGGCACCGCCCTTGAGTTCGTTGAGGTGCACCACCTCCAGCCGGTTGCCTGCGCGCGGATCGTCGTCTTGCCGCTCTGCGGCTCCCATGGCAGCGCGCAGCGCCAGTCGCCCGATGCGGCCCATGCCGTTGATGCCTACCTTCATGTGGTTCTCCGTTGCTAAATCAATGCAATTATTCAATAACTATTGAACTATTGCACAAATTTATGACAGCAGCATGACGAGGGCAATCTCCGACCAAGCGTTATTGCCCGTGCACGCGAACTGGTGTGTGCCATCGGTTAGTCCGGACAACGCACTCCTCTGCAGAAGCAAACACCACGACATGTGCTCAAAACGCTTCATACGCTGTACAGCGTATGGTAGCCAATGAACCCAGTGCAGTTGCGTCGCTTCTGGACAGTCCCTAAGTGCGGCTAACTGTCATCCGGCTACGTAAAAATGACAATGTCCTCATCAACCCAGGTGCAATCACCGCTTTGCCAGAATCGTTTGGGCCATCTGAAGAAAGCCACATGAGCAGTGATCCTTTCTCAAAAAAACGTCACGAAGTCGCGCGGCTCTGGGTGGCAGCGTTGCGCCTTGCGCTTGACCACCGTCCCGACATTCAGGAAACACACCGGCTCCTCGCCGTCGCGCAGGTCGAACAGTCGCCTCATCCGAGGTGACTGCATGGCTTGGCCGCTGGTGAGGCTGCTGCCCAGCGACTGGCTGTGCGCCATCAACAGCACGTTCTGCACCGCGCAGCCCACCGAGATCATGCGCTCCAGCATGGGGATATTGGCGTCGACAACACCAAGTTGGGCCACCACCAGCATCAGCAGGGGCGCTCTATAGGCCTTTTCGCGCGCGGACTCGATCTGTTCCAGCGTGGCGCCAGGATCGCGATCCACCAGGGCCAGGGCGAACACTTCGGCCAGATCCGCGCGCCGTTCCGTCGGAACGATCACGAAGCGCCATGCTCGCAAGAGGCCGTGGTCAGGTGCGGCTGCGGCCGCGCGAAATAACTGTTCGAGCTGAAGGTCTGACGGCCCTGGCTCAACAAGCCGCTTGGGTGAGACGTTCTGGCGCGTGGTGATCAACGCCTGCGCAGATCCGTCTGGCAACTCAACATTTGGAAGCGGCTCGCGAAAGGCGATCCGTGACAAGGATTCCTCTGCCCGCTGCAGTGACGTGTCCATGGGTATCTCCCGGAATAGCGGCGTGGGCCGCATCGTTGTACCTACTTTGCGGTGGACAGAATCCAGGTGGCCAGGGCTTTGGCATCCGCGTCACTGAGCGTCGCTTGCGGTGGCATCGCCATAGGCCCCCACTTGCCGGCACCGCCATTCTTGATGCTCGCGGTCAGCACAGCAGCCGCGTCCTTCTGGCCTTTGTATTTGTTGGCGACCTCCTGATACGAGGGACCAACGATCTTTTTGTCGACGGCATGGCACGCCATGCAAGCGTTCTTTTGAGCCAATGCCAGATTGGCCTGAGCTGCGACGGGCGCGAAACTGCCCACCAGCGCGGCGAGCGTCAGAAACTTACGAAACATGGGTTCTCCAGTGAAAGGGGCGGGTGGCGCTCGGGCCACCCGGAATCTTCAAGCGAAGTGGCGGTCCTTGAACGAAATCGTGGCCTTGTAGTCCTCAACAGTGCCCACGCGGCGGATGCTTCCCCAGGTGCCCTTGTAGTAAGGGATGACGTTGCGGTCGACCCAGCTGGTCACGACGTTGCCGTGCACGCCCTTGATGTAGCCAAAGAGCATGAAGGTGTGGCCAGTCTTGGCAGACTTGATCGGATAAGCCATCGCATAGGTGCTTCCGTAGTCGTTGTAGACCTCGATCACGTCGCCCGCCGCAATGCCCAGTTGCCTCGCGTCGTCCATGTTCATCTCGATGAAGGCCATCGGAATGCGGTCACGCACGAAAGCGTTGTACTGGTCGTGGTACGCGGTCTGCCAAACCTCGTTGGCGCGGCCTCCGTTGATCCAGTATTTATGTTTCGCCTTCTGATCGGCCACCGGTTTGGGCAGACCGTTCCAGGGCGCGGGCTTGAACTCGGCGCGCCCGTCCTTGGTGTCGAACTTGCCGTCGGCGTAGTGAATCTCGGTGCCGATGAGCTTCTCGCCCTCCACGCGCTGGATCGGCAACTGCACCCCGTTGTTGCCGGCCTTGCGCAGCAGCGCGTAGGTGGCCATGTAACCGGTGTCACCGCCCTGGCTGTCAATCGGTCCGACGCCAGGCCGGCCTGCGCGACGGAAGCCATCGTTGAACGCATCTTCTTCGGTCTTCCAGTCGAAGCCGTCGAAGCGCTTGGCCATGTCGGGTTTGTTGTCCTTCAGGTAGAGCGCCTTGAGTGCGTTGGCGATGTCGGCGGCAATCAGGCAGTCCGGCTTCGCAGAACCGGGCGCATCCATGAACTTCTCGGACAGGCGCAGGCGGCGTTCGCCGTTCATCGAGGTGAGGTTCATCTCCCCCGGGTGCGCAGCAGGCAGCAACAGGTGCGCCTCTTCCGCGATCATGGTCGGGTAGAGGTTCATCGCCGCGATGAACATGCCACCCTTGTTCTTGCAGGCGTCGTAGACCTTTTTGTCTCGCGTGCCTTGCTCAAGATGGGCAACCGCGACGTGACTGGCGTTGACTTCCGCTGGTTCCCTGAACCGTTGCTCAGCGAGCGCTCTTATCCCAAAGACCTGCTCGTCATCGAGCGCCGGGAGTGGGGCAACTTTTACGGCCACCTCAAAGCGGTGAAAGAAGGCGATCAGGTGGTGGCCGAAGGAGAGGCCGCCTGGCCCGAACTGCAGAAACGGTTTGACCGTGCCAACGATCTTTTCAACCAAATTTACATCATTGAAAAGAACGACATTGGTCACGTGAACTACCGCATTGAGCAGTTGCGACTGGAAGAGCGGCGCGCGCAGTTGGGTGGGCGACTCACCGAAGTGCTCAAGGCGGATCTGGCACAAAGGCGCTCATCTCTCAACACCGAGTTTGCAGGCCTGCAGGAAAAACTCCAGGTCCTCCGCACGGAGATTGGCCGCGACACCGTGGTGGGCGAGGTGATGGACGGGCAGCTAAAAGAGGTCAAGCTGGCCTTGATCGCGGATGTGTACCGCCCCAACGACATGAGTTTTCTGGCAAAGATTGGCCACTACTTCAAGAAGCTGGCCGAGTTTCTGAAGGACGACCCCCGGGAAGCCAACACGGAAGGCGGCATCTTTCCGGCGATTTTCGGAACGGTGTTGATGGTGCTCCTGATGTCCGTGATCGTGACGCCGTTCGGGATCATGGCGGCCATCTACATGCGCGAGTACGCCAAGCAGGGGCCGTTGATCCGCATCATCCGCATTTCCGTGAACAACCTTGCGGGCGTCCCTTCCATCGTCTACGGCGTGTTTGGTCTTGGCTTCTTCGTCTATTTCCTTGGGGGCAACATCGATCAGCTGTTCTTCGCAGAAGCGCTGCCAGCACCGACGTTCGGCAGTCCAGGCATTCTTTGGGCATCACTGACCCTGGCCATCCCCTTGCCGGTGGTGATCGTATCCACCGAAGAAGGGCTTTCTCGGGTGCCCCGTTCGCTGCGTGAAGGCAGCCTGGCACTGGGTGCCACCAAGGCCGAAACGCTGTGGCGGACGGTGCTTCCGATGGCCAGTCCCGCGATGATGACGGGCTTGATTCTCGCCGTCGCCCGCGCCGCGGGTGAGGTGGCGCCTTTGATGCTGGTGGGTGTCGTGAAGCTTGCCCCGACCTTGCCCCTGGACAGCTACTTCCCCTTCCTGCATCTGGAGCGCAAGTTCATGCACCTGGGATTTCACATCTACGACGTCGGGTTCCAGAGTCCCAACGTGGAAGCCGCACGGCCGTTGGTGTACGCCACTGCCTTGTTGTTGGTGATCGTGATCATGGTGCTCAATATCTTCGCCATCCGCCTGCGCAACCGCCTGCGCGAAAAGTTCCGCGGCCTCGAGTCGGTTTGAGCTTGCCCGACCGCCGATCAAGAAACCCTCACACCGCACGCACATGACCACCATGAACTCCACCACTGAAGTCGCCCGCCCCACCGTCCCCATGCCGGTCAGCCACGCCTTTGCGCAGGCCGCACCGCTGTCAGACCAGGAGATGAGCCTCGAGGTGAAGAACCTCAATCTTTTTTACGGTTCCGCCCAGGCTCTCAAGAATGTCTCGATGGGCATTCCAAAGAGCAAGGTCGTCGCCTATATCGGCCCCAGTGGTTGCGGCAAGTCGACACTGCTGCGTTGTTTCAACCGCATGAATGACCTCGTGGACAGTTGCCGCATCCAGGGCGAGATCATCCATGAAGGGCGCAACATCTACGAGAAAAACGTCAACGTAGCCCAGCTTCGCCGGCGCATTGGCATGGTGTTCCAGAAGCCAAATCCATTCCCCAAGTCCATCTATGAAAACGTGGCCTATGGCCTTCGCCTGCTGGGTGTGCGTGACAAGGCACAGCTGGACGATGCGGTGGAAACGTCGCTTAAGGGCGCAGCGCTCTGGGGCGAAGTGAAGGATCGACTGGACACTAACGGATTGAGTCTCTCGGGTGGGCAGCAGCAGCGCCTGGTTATTGCTCGGGCCATCGCCCTGGAGCCCGATGTGCTGCTGCTGGACGAACCCTGCTCGGCGCTGGACCCGATCTCCACGGCGAAGGTGGAGGAGTTGTTGCACGAGCTCAAGTCCAAGTTCACTATTGTGATCGTGACCCACAACATGCAGCAGGCGGCTCGTGTATCCGACTACACGGCCTACATGTACTTGGGTGAGCTGATCGAGTACGCCCCCACCGATCAGATTTTCACCAAACCGTCCCGGCAGGAAACCGAGGACTACATTACCGGCCGTTTCGGCTGAAGCCAACAGCGTTGAAGGCAACCAGGACCCGCCATGGAAAAACACATTTCAAGCCAGTTCGATTCCGAGCTCAACTCAATTTCCAGCCGGGTACTTGAACTCGGTGGTGTGGTGGAGAGCCAGATAGCCACGGCCATTCTGGCTTTGACCCATTCCGATACGGCCGCCGCAGAGCGCGTCTTCCAACTGGAAAAAACCGTCAACCAGATGGAGGTGGACATCGACCGTGATCTCTCCACCATGCTCGTGCGCCGCCAACCCGCTTCCAGTGACATGCGTTTCCTGGTCGGGATCTCCAAGACCACGGCCAACCTTGAACGCGCGGGGGACGAAGCCACCAAGATTGCGCGGATGGCCCAATCCATCATCGAGAGCGGTTCCGCAAGGCGCATGCCAGTAGCCGAGTTGCGTCTGGCTGCAGAACTTGCGTCCCAGATTTTGCGGCGTGCATTGGATGCACTGGCCCGCCTCGACGTGAATGAAGCCCTTCAGATCATGCGTGAAGACGACAAGATCGATGTCGAGTTCAACGGCTTTGTGCGTAAGCTGGTGACGTTCATGATGGAGGATGCACGCACCATCTCCCCCAGCCTGGACCTGTTGTTCGTGGCCAAGGCGCTAGAACGTATCGGGGATCATGCCAAGAACATAGGGGAATTGATCATCTACATCGTCAAGGGCGAGGATGTGCGGCACATCCCGCTCGATGACGTGGAGTCGGTGAGCGGATGAGAAGGCAACCGAGGGTTTTGATCGTCGAGGACGAGTTATCGATCGCTGAATTGATAGCGGTCAACCTGCGTCACAACGGTTTTGTACCGACCGTTGCATTCGACGGGGACGCAGCTCAGCGAGAGGTGCAGACGGTCTTGCCAGATCTGATCTTGTTGGACTGGATGCTTCCCATCGGTAGCGGACCGACATTGCTTCGGATGTGGAGAAAAGACCCGAGGACCAAGGGCATCCCTATCATCATGCTCACTGCGCGCAACGAGGAACCGGACAAGGTTCTCGGGTTGAACGCAGGAGCCGACGACTACATTACCAAGCCGTTCTCCACGCAGGAATTGTTGGCTCGAATCAAGGCCGTGCTGAGGCGGCGCGCACCCGACATCGTCACAGAGTCAATCCGAGTGGGTGAATTGCATCTTGATGCGGTGACGTACCGAGTAACGTTTCGCGGGAACGAACTCAAGGTTGGGCCGACAGAGTTCAAGTTGCTTCACTACTTTATGAAAAACTCAGAGCGAGTGCACTCACGGGGAGTTTTGCTTGATCGTCTCTGGGGCGATCATGTCTTCATCGAAGAAAGAACGGTCGACGTCCACGTCAAACGATTGAGGGAGAGTTTGGGCGCGGCAGCAGCCATGGTGGAAACCGTGCGCGGGGCTGGCTACCGATTGACGGCTCTCTACAACATTGGCAGAACTGCCGAGATAGGCCCGTCGGCCAGCGATGGGTAGGTCCAGCTACCCTTGATGGCGAAAAAATCTGCGCCGAAACCGACTCGAATCAGGATAGGCATTCCGGTCTTTCACCGGGGCCTTGTGCCGTCAAATCTACAGGTTCGACCCCTGCAGGCCAACCTTAAGCTCTCAAGTTTCTTCGAAGCACTGATGCTCGGCCCGAAATGCACTTCGTGCACGCGTATCTTCGCAAGGCAAACGTCGAGATTCGCCGCATCGTGGACCCCAGCATCAGCCAGTCGATCCATCTCGCGATGGCGCGCATGTCAAACTTTGCGCCGCACGCAAGTGCGATGATCAAACCATGCAATGCGTCGATGTGATCGTGATTGGTGGAGGACAGGCCGCCTTGTCGGTCGGCTATTTCCTGCGCCGCACTGGTCGCAGCTTCATGATCCTCGATGCCGAGGTCGGTCCGGGCGGTGATTGGCGACACGCCTGGCAATCGCTGCGGTTGTTCTCGCCTGCGGTCTGGAGTTCGCTGGCCGGTTGGCCCATGCCGCCCGGCAACGACCACTATCCGACGCGCGACCATGTGCGCGATTACTTGCAGCGCTACGAACAGCGCTACGAGCTGCCGGTGCGTAGGCCTGTCTGGGTAGAGTCGGTTGAAAGCAGCACCCAGGGACTGCTTGTTCATTCGCCCGAGGCGACCTGGCAGGCGCATGCCGTGGTCAGCGCCACCGGAAACTGGCGCAACCCCTTCGTTCCGCCCTTCGCGGATCGGGACAGGTTCCTCGGTACACAGATCCATTCATCTCGCTACGTGGATCCGTCCGCGTTCGCCGGCCAGCGCGTCCTGATTGTCGGCGGCGGCAACTCAGGCGCCCAGATTCTGGCCGAACTGTCGCAGCACGGGCAAGCCACTTGGGTCACCGAACAACCTCCTCGCTTCCTGCCTGTCGAGGTGGACGGTGGGGTGCTGTTGCAGCGACCGACCGAACGCTGGCGCGCCATGCAAGAGGGCCGTCCCGTCGACGCCCTTCCCGCTGGCTTTGGCGACATCGTGATGGTGCCGCCCGTACGAGAGGCGCGGGCACGAGGCGTACTCGTCGCACACGAGCCGTTCGTGCACTTCGTCGAACACGGCGTGCGCTGGAGCGACGGCACCGAGTCCACGTTTGACGCCGTGGCCTGGTGCACCGGTTTTCGGCCGGCACTGGACCACCTGGGGCCACTGGGCGTGATCGACGCGCAGCGACTCGTCGCCTTGAATGGCACGCGAAGCCTGCTAGAGCCCCGGCTGTGGCTGGTGGGTTACGGGGATTGGACCGGCATGGCCTCGGCCACACTGATCGGCGTCATGCGCAGCGCACGCAGCACAGTTCGGGAAATCACCATGGCACTCGACAACCAGGCACCACGGACAACAGCGGCCTGAGGTCGCCGAGAGAAGGGCATTGACGCTAGCCAGCACAGCCACGGTACAGCAACCTCTTTGTAACGATAGAGCCCAGACCATCGCAGTGATGGACCCCCATCCCCACGAGCGCCTGAAGCCTTTTCATACCAGTCATCTATCTCAAGGACAGTTGACGAGCAATCAGCTTGCCTCTACCATTATTCGCAATTCTACGAATAACGAATAAACAGCATGACAACAGCCCGATGTGCATCCCTCCAGGCCGACGAGGAACTGGACGCCGAGGAACTGGCCGTGCTGCTCAAGGCACTGGCGCACCCGGCGCGCATCCGGCTGCTGCAGCATCTGGCGCACCACGGCACCTGCTACTTCGGCAACCTGTCGGACGTGGTCGAGCTGGCGCCGTCCACCACATCGCAGCACGTCAAAGTGCTCAAGGATGCCGGCTTGGTGCTGGGCTCGGCCGAAGAACAGCGCACGTGCTACTGCGTTAATCCCGATCGATTGGCCGTGCTCAAGCGGCTGGTTGCGGCACTCTGACTGAAGTGCCATTTTTTCGCCAATTAATTCGTATATCGACGAAGTACGAAGGAGCCTTCATGAAGGTGCAATCCATCTCTCCATCACCTGTAGCCGTGATCGGTGCCGGGCCGGTCGGCTTGGCTGCCGCAGCCCATCTAGTGCAGCGTGGCCTGCCGGTTGTGGTGCTGGAAGTCGGCACCAGCGTCGCGACCCACCTTGGCAGCTACCGCCACGTGCGGCTGTTTTCGCCATGGCGCTACAACGTCGATCGCGCAGCGCGTGCCTTGCTGGAAACAACCGGCTGGTCGGCCCCCAATGAAGACTACTTGCCAACGGCCGGGGAAGTCGTGGATGACTACCTTGCGCCGTTGGCTCGCACGTCTGCCTTGGCACCTCACATCCAATTCGGTACCCGCGTGATAGCTGTCTCGCGCGATGGCTTCGACAAGGCCAAGACCGCAGGCCGCGAGCACGCAGATTTCCTGCTGCAAGTTCAGAGCGCCAAGGGTTTGCGCGAGGTGCGCGCACGGGCAGTGATCGATGCTTCGGGGACCTGGTCACAACCCAACCCTCTGGGCATGCACGGCCTGCCCGTACCAGGCGAGGTCGAGGCTCGCGCGCACATCGCGCATGGCATGCCCGATGTGCTGGGTACGGATCGTCACCGCTATGCCGGACGCAAGGTGCTGGTGGTGGGGGCAGGGCACTCGGCCGCCGGCAACCTGCTCGCTCTGGCCACCCTGGCCGAACAGCAGCCCGGCACGCGCCTTGCCTGGGCGGTGAGAGGCACCGACCTGCGAAAGCTCTTCGGCGGTGGCGAAAACGACGGATTGCCCGCACGAGGCCAGCTGGGCACACGCCTTCGCGCCATGGTCGAAGAAGGACAGCTCGAACTTCACCTTGGTTTTGGCATTCGCCAGATCGTCGCGCAACCCGATGGCTTGAGTCTGTTCGCCGTAGATGCGGACAAAGCTCCCATCGAGGGCATCGACGAGATCATTGCCTCGACGGGCGCACGACCCGACCTCGACATCACCCGGGAAGTGCGCCTGCGCCTGGACCCGTGGCTGGAGAGCACCGATGCGCTGGCGCCATTGATCGATCCGAACGTGCACAGCTGCGGCACTGTGCGGCCGCACGGGCACCGCGAACTCGCGCATCCCGAGCCAGGCTTCTATGCCATCGGTGCGAAGAGTTACGGCCGTGCACCCAATTTCCTGCTGGCCACGGGCTACGAGCAGGCGCGCTCGGTCGTTGCCGCATTGGCTGGCGACCTTCGCGCCGCCGACGACGTGCAGCTTGAGCTGCCCGAGACAGGTGTGTGCTCGGTGAATCTCGCAAACCAAAATCTCCCCGCTGGCGATGCGAACTGCTGCGGCGGACCGGCCAAGGTCGACACGACCGCCTGCTGCTCGCTCGATGAGTCGAGCAAGGCCCAAGGTCAGTCGGGCTGCGGGTGTGGTCCGAAACGGACTTCTTCAGTGACGACACAGCCAGAGGTCGAACGGCCGCGGGCAGCACCGTCCAATACCTGCTGCGGCTGAGATGGCCGCCGCCAGCAACGTAGGTACCGTCGCGGCGCTGGGGACTGCCCAGACCCTGGCATGGGCCTCCACCTACTACCTGCCGGCCATGCTGGCAGTCCCCATGGCGCGCGAACTCGGCGTGAGCACGCCTACGGTATTTGCAGCGTTCTCGGTCGCACTGGGCGTATCGGCACTGATCGGCCCATGGGCCGGGCGTGCCATTGACCTCCACGGCGGGCGGCCAGTGCTGATGGGTACCAGCTTGCTTTTTGCATTCGGACTTCTTGCACTCGGCGCTTCGCAAGGCATCTGGTCACTTTTCGCGGCCTGGGCGCTGATCGGTCTGGCCATGGGCAGCGGCCTCTACGAGGCTGCCTTCTCGGCTTTGGTCCGGCTGTACGGGCACGGCTCTCGCAACGCCATCACAGGGATCACGCTGATTGCGGGGTTTGCCAGCACGGTGGGCTGGCCTCTGTCAGCCTTGCTTGAGACCCACTTCGGCTGGCGGGGTGCCTGCTTCGCGTGGGCCGGTCTTCACCTTTTGCTCGGGTTGCCGTTAAACGCAGCGCTGCCGCGCGTGGCCGTGGTGGCGCCGTCCGATCCGAAAAAGCCGCTGGACATCGACGCCGTGCCGCAGTCCGCCTTCCGGGCGCGCACCACGACGGCTTTGCTGGCTTTCGTCTTTGCTACCACCTGGTTCATCAGCACTGCGATGGCGGCGCATCTTCCCAGTCTGTTGCAAGCCAGCGGCGCAAGTCTGGCCGTGGCGGTGGGGGTGGGCGCGCTGATCGGCCCAGCGCAAGTGGCTGGCCGGCTGCTCGAATTCGGATTCCTGCGGCATGTGCACCCCTTGCTGTCGGCTCGACTCGCGGCGTTGGGGCATCCGCTGGGCGTGGTGGGCTTGCTCATTGCCGGGCCAGTGCTGGCGCCGCTTTTCGCCGTTCTGCATGGTGCGGGCAACGGCATTCTCACCATCGCCAAAGGCACGCTACCGTTGGTGCTGTTCGGGCCCCAGGGATATGGCGCGCGGCAAGGGTGGTTGATGTTGCCAGCGCGCGTGGCGCAGGCCTTGGCGCCGTTTCTTTTCGGATTGGCGCTGGTGCGATGGGGCGCGGGAGCGCTTTGGTTGTCGGCGGGCCTAGGCATCTTGGCTCTACTTGCGATCATGGCCTTGCCAGGGGAATGCACGCAGCTCGCCCAGCAGGTGGCTGACCTGCAGGAGCGCATCGCAGCCGAAGAACGACATCGTCAATCGCTGGAAGAAAAGCACCAGCATGCGCGCCAGGCGTTGGAGCATTTCCGACAATCCACCAAGGAGCAGCGCGATCAAGACCAGCGCAAGCACGAGCAGCAGGTGCAGTACCTGCTGGCCGAGTTGCGCACCGTGAACGACACCTTGGCAACCAAACAGCAGGAAGCCGTCCACGCCTTGCAGGACAACGCGCGTTTGCTGGGCGATTTGTCGCGGGCCCAAGGCGATCTGCACCAAGCCCAGTAAGAGATGCGCGGCCTGCGGCCACTCAAGGATGAGCTGGGGTTTGCGCAAAGGCGCACCGAGGAGTTGGGCCGGCGCCTGGTGGAGCAGGATGCGGCCGTCCAGCAGTTCAGCACCACGAACGAGCAGTTGCAGGCCAAGGTCGATGGATTGCTCACTGTGAAGCAGCAGTTGGAACTGGCGCTGGCGACGGCCAGGTCATCCGTCACGGCGCAAGAGCAGGTCGTGGCCAGCATGTTGGAGCGATTCAATGCGACGGCACCTGCTCTTGGGTTGGCGGTGAATAACCCGGATGAAGTGGCCCGGCGATCAGTCAAGCGAGAGTCAAAAAAGTCAACGGGGACAGGGACTTATGGTTGTTTCTGCGGTTTTTACATGAATCCCTGCCGACCCTCTACTACGTAAGATCGACTGCAACGCGCCGCCAAAAATCGCGCAGGAAGGGCTAGACGCTCACCGAACCCGGTTTACCACTAGGCCTAGCGAACCGACAGAAAGTCCGTTCACAGACCTTGACCTTCCCATGGCGTCACGGCTCATCCTTTCCTCAACTCACAGCAATACCTCTCGCGACAATTTGGCGGAAGATGGTGATCAGGGCCACGGGGTTTCGTAACTTCCAACAAGGGAAAGACATGGACACACAAGCACAACACAACCATGCGGACCACCACGGCGCGTCCAAACCGCCTCACCCGGCAACCGGACTGAAAGATCCGGTGTGCGGGATGGCCGTCACCGAGAAGTCGCCACACCACCTCGAGCACGCGGGGCGACCGTACTATTTCTGCAGTGCGAAGTGCCAAACCCGGTTTGCGGCCGAACCCGAGCGGTTTGTTAAAAACGCGGCGGAGCGTCACGCAGCCCCAACGCCCGCTCCGCAGGGCAAGCCCGGCACGGTCTACACCTGTCCCATGCACCCGGAGATACGCCAGGACCACCCCGGAAACTGCCCCAAATGCGGCATGTCGCTGGAGCCGGTCATGCCCGAACTGGACGCCGACGAGAACCCCGAGCTGGTGGACTTCCAGCGGCGCTTCTGGTGGACCTTGCCCCTCACGGTGGTGGTCGCCGTGCTGGCCATGTTCGGCCACAACCTGGGCTGGTTCGACATGGCCACACAGAGCTGGATCGAGCTGGTGCTGACCGTGCCGATCGTGCTGTGGGCCGGTTGGCCGTTCTTTGTGCGCGGCGCGCAGTCGATCGTGAACCGCAGCCCCAACATGTGGACGCTGATCAGTCTGGGTACCGGCTCCGCGTTTGTGTACAGCGTGGTGGCCACGGTGGCGCCGCAGGTGTTCCCCGATTCCTTCGTGTCGATGGGGCGGGTGTCGGTGTACTTCGAAGCAGCGGCGGTGATCATCTCGCTGACCCTGCTGGGTCAACTGCTGGAACTCAAGGCGCGGTCCCAAACCTCGGCGGCCATCCGCTCGTTGCTGGGTCTGGTGCCCAAGACCGCGCGGCGCATCGCGGCCGACGGCCAGGAAGAAGACGTGCCGCTGGCCCATGTGCATGTGGGCGACCTGCTGCGTGTGCGCCCCGGCGAGAAGGTGCCCACCGACGGCACCGTGGTCGAGGGCAGCAGCGCGCTCGATGAATCGATGCTCACAGGCGAGCCGTTGCCGGTGACCAAGCGGGTCGGTGACAAGCTGATCGGCGCCACGCTCAACACCAGCGGTGCGTTGGTGATGCGCTCCGAACACGTGGGCTCGGACACCGTGCTCTCGCAAATCGTGCAGATGGTCGCCATGGCACAGCGTTCGCGCGCGCCCATGCAGCGCATGGCCGACCAGGTGGCGGGCTACTTCGTGATGGGTGTCGTGGTCGCGGCGCTGCTCACCTTCTTCGGCTGGGGCTTGTTCGGGCCCGAGCCGAGCTGGGTCTATGCCCTCATCAATGCGGTGGCCGTGCTGATCATCGCGTGCCCCTGCGCCCTGGGCCTGGCCACGCCCATGTCCATCATGGTGGCGACCGGGCGCGGCGCCACCCACGGGGTCTTGTTCCGCGACGCCGCCGCCATCGAGAACCTGCGCAAGGTCGACACACTGATCGTCGACAAGACCGGCACCTTGACCGAAGGCCGGCCGACCTTCGAACGCGCCGTGGGCCAAGGGAATTTCCCTGAAGACGAGGTGCTGCGCCTCGCCGCCAGCCTGGACCAGGGCAGCGAACACCCGCTGGCCCACGCCATCGTGGCCGCCGCGAAACAACAGGGCCTGGTGCTGGACAAGCCCGAGCAGTTCGACTCCGAGTCCGGCATCGGGGTG
>QFCS01000339.1_pt1 | contig 34920 bp, 32 predicted proteins | sample 3576561 | NCBI WGS metagenome assembly QFCS01 | reverse complement strand
TTCCGCCGGCGCCGGCTTCGTCGTCGCCATCTGCGGCGAGATCATGACCATGCCCGGCCTGCCAAAGGTCCCCTCCTCCGAGAAGATCTTCCTCAACGAACACGGACAGATCGAAGGCCTGTTCTGAAGCTTCCGCGGCGCCACCGACGCCGCGCATCCCTCCCAGGGTGCTCCGGACCATCTTCCCCTGCCAGCGTCCGGAGCCCAACTCAGGCCTGACATCAAAGCGATGTCAGGCCTTTTTTTGTGCTGCGGAGAGGGGAATTTCAGCCGAGTAGCCAGCGCATTCAACCGCCATTACGGTGGGCTGATGGTCGCAAAGGAGAACGTCATGGCAGACGGCAGGCGGATCGACACGGCATCGCGGATCGTCCCGGCGCCGCCCGCGGCGGTCTACCGGGCGATGCTCGATCCCGACACGCTGGTGTCGTGGCTGCCGCCGGAAGGCATGACCGGCACGGTCCACACCTACGACGCGCGGCCGGGCGGGGCTTTTCACATGACGCTCACCTACGGCCGGCCGGACCACGCCGCGCCGGGCAAAACGTCCGACGACGCCGACGTGGCCGAGGGCCGCTTCGTCGAACTGGTGCCGGACAGGCGGGTCGTCTGGCTGGTCACCTTCCGATCCGACGATCCGGCCTTCGCCGGCGAGATGACGATGGCCTGGGATTTCGTCGCGGTGCCGGATGGAACACGAGTTACCATCAGTTGCGAGAACGTGCCAAAGGGCATCGGGCCGGAGGATCACCAGGCCGGGCTGAGCTCGACGCTGGACAATCTGGCCCGCTTCCTTGCCTGACCGGGCCAGAACAGGCGATCCCGCCCAGCGTTATCCCGAAATCGCCTTTCGTGCCTGCTCTTCCAGCCAGACGACCATCTGCCGGTACGGCACCGGACCGTAGCTGATGCGGGCGACGCCGAGTTCGGCCAGCCGCTGGCGCGGCGGCACATGCGCCAGCGCGATGATGTTGACGGGCAGCGGGGTCGCCGCGCACAGCCGGGCGATCAGCGTCTCGTCACCGAGGCCGGGCGCGAAGAGGCCGCTGGCGCCGGCTTTCTCATAAGCCTGCGCCCGCTCGATCGCCTGATCGAGTAGCGCGTCGTCATGGACCTCCGGCTTGGCCTTGAGGAAAATGTCGGTGCGGGCGTTGATGAAGGCCGGCACGCCGGACGCCTCGACCGCCTCGCGCGTGGCGGCGATGCGGCGCGACTGGGTGGCGATGTCGTGCAGACCGCTGCCGCCGACGATCTGGTCCTCGAAGTTGAAGCCGACCACGCCCGCTTCCAGCGCGCGCTTCACCGTCGCGGCCACCGCCGCAGGCTCGACGCCGTAGCCGCCCTCGAGGTCCATGGTGACCGGCAGGTCGACCGCGGCGATGATGCGACGGACGTTGTCGAGCGCGACCTCCAGCGGAATCTTCTCGCCATCGGCGAAGCCGAAGGCAGCGGCCACCGGCCAGCTGCCGGTCGCCAGCGCCTTCGCGCCAGCCTTGACGACCGCCTGGGCGCTGCCCGGGTCCCAGATGTTGTAGAGCACCACCGGGTCGCCCTTCACGTGAAGCGCGTGGAAGGTTTTGGCCCGGCTGACCTGATCGTTCATGGCGTCTCTCCATATCGACATTGGCGGGCAGCCTAACCCGGCGGGGTCGCGCACGGCGATGGGGCAGATCACCGTGACAGCGCGGCCAGATAGCTCCGCGCTGCGGCATGCACATCATCGACACCAAGCCGAGCCGAAGATCGTCAAGGTGACCGAGCCCGAGGGGGCAGAGAAAGCCGGCTACCGTCGCCTGCACACCACGCATTGCGGCCCGGAAAGTATCTGCATCCGCTAAGCGCGATCCCGAAAAGTCGCAGACTTTTCGGACAAAGATCATGCGGCAAAACAAACAGGTAGAGCGGAAAGCCGTTTCATCTTGATCGGCTTCCGCCCTAAGCGCGATTCCCAAGTCGGCACTGCTCGAACGCGGCGGGACGCCCGCCGGACGTCAGGCCGCGACCTGCCTTGCCGTGTCGATGCCGTACTCGGCCGCCGCGTCGGCGATGGTGTGCCACAGGCTGTCGGCGAAGCTGGTGAACATCACGATGTCGTAGGCCGGGCCGCTGTCGGCATCGGGGCCGCGCCAGAGGGTGACGCCGGTGTGGTCCATCGAGGTCGCCGCCGCCGTTCCGACCGGGAAGACGCTGTCGTGCAGGTCGAGCGAAGACACCTTTGCCAGCGCGTCGCGGGCGCGCGGTCCCGACACCCGCATGTGGAAGCGGCCGCCAGACTGGTCGGTGAGCGAGGCGACGCCGGCAAAGACGTCGCGCACGGCATCCAGCGGGCTTGCCAGGCCGTTGCTGGGGGTGAGCGCGAAGAACTGGTCCGGTCCGGACCACACAAGGGTCGCGGCCTTGCCGAACGCGGCCCCCGGCCGGTCCGGCGCGGCGGCGCCGTAGGCGGCCTTCGCCGCCGCGGCGGTCGCGGCCCATTGGCCACGCCGCGCCATCACCTGCACGATGTTGCCGGTGACCTCCGTCAGCCTGACGCCGGCCTCGCCCGAACGCTCGCCCTGGCGGCCGGGCACGAATGCCTTCTGCACCGGCGACTGCGTGCTCCACAGATAATCAGCCACGCTGGCGCTCTCCCTCGGGGTCGTAGAAGACCGGGCTGCATATTTCGACGTCCATGTCCTCGCCGCGCAGCGGGTCGTGCGCCCGCGCCACCTCGCCGAAGCGCTCGCGCCCGCGTTCCACCAGCGCCATGCCGATCCACTGGTCGAGCATCGGCGAGAAGCAGACCGAGGTCACATAACCCTGGTCGGTCTCGGGGCCGGGGATCGCGCCCTTCGGAACGATGTGCGCACCGGAGCGCAGCCGCCGCGACGCGTCGACCGGCTTGACGCCGACCACCACCTGGCGATCCGGCGCGTTCAGCGCCTCGCGGCCGGCCATGGCGCGGCCGATAAAGTCCTTCTTCTTCGAGGCCATCTTGCCGAGGCCGAGATCGCCGGCCGTCGTGGTGCCGTTGAACTCGGGGCCGGCGACGTGGCCCTTCTCGATGCGCATCACGCCGAGCGCCTCGGTGCCGTAGGGCGTCACGCCGTATTTCTCGCCGGCGCGCATCAGGTTGCGCGCCATCGCCTCGCCGAACTGCGCCGGCACGCCGATCTCGAACGCCAGCTCGCCGGAAAAGGAGATGCGGTAGAGCCGCGCCCGCATGCCGCCCTTCAGCGCCACCTCGCGCACGCCCATGAACGGGAAACCCTCGTTCGAAAGATCTTCCGCCGGGTCGACGAGCTCGCGCAGGAGGTCGCGGGTGTTGGGTCCGGCGATGGAGAACTGCGCCCACTGGTCGGTGACCGAGGTGAGCTGCACGTCGAGTTCCGGCCACAGAACCTGCCGGCAGAATTCGAGGTGCTGCATCACCGGGCCGGCCTTGGCCGTGGTGGTGGTGAGGAAATAGTGATCCTCGGCCAGCCTGGCGGTGGTGCCGTCGTCCATCACGATGCCGTCCTCGCGCAGCATCAGGCCGTAGCGGGCCTTGCCGACGCCGAGCGCGGCGAACGCGTTGATATAGACGCGGTCGAGGAATTTCCCGGCATCGCGGCCCTGCACGTCGACCTTGCCGAGGGTGGAGACGTCGCAGAAGCCGACGCCGCCACGCACCGCCCTGACCTCGCGGGTGACCGATTCCAGCCAGTCCTTCTCGCCCGGCTTCGGGTACCACTGCGCGCGCTTCCACAGGCCGGTGTCGACGAACACGGCGCCGCGTTCGGCCGCCCAGTGATGCGACGGCGTCAGGCGCCAGGCGTGGAAATTCTCGTCGCGGTGGTGGCCGGCGAGCGCGCCGATCGCCACCGGCGCATAAGGCGGACGGTAAATCGTCGTGCCGGTGTCGCCGATGCGGCGGCCGGTCGCCTCGGCCATGATGGCTAGGCCGTTGACGTTGGAGAGCTTGCCCTGGTCGGTGGCCATGCCGAGCGTGGTGTAGCGCTTCAGGTGCTCGACCGATTCGAAGCCTTCGCGCTGCGCGAGCTCCACGTCCGAGGCCGTCACGTCGTGCTGGAAGTCGACGAACGCCTTGCCGCCCTTGACCTGCCACAGCGGCTTGATGGCGAACGGCTCGTCGTCGGCCACTGCCGCCGCGCCGGCATTGCCGGTCGCGCCGGCATCGTTCGCCGCCTTGAGGCCGGCGGCATGGCCGTCGCGCAGGCAGGCGCCGAGCGAGAAATCGCCATTTGCGGCGCCCACCATCACCATTCCGGGCGGGCAGTCCGCGGGGCCGAAGGCGGCGATGTCGTCGCGCCAGGCGGGTCGGCCGCGATGGAAGGAGGAGAGCGCGACGTTCGGGTTCCAGCCGCCGGACATCGCCAGGCAGTCGGCCTCGACCTCGTGGCGGCCGCCATTGGCCGGCGCAACCACGATCCTTGCGACGCCGTCGACGCCGCCCTTCACGTCGATGACGTTGCCGGACAGCACGGGGAAGCCGGCCGCATCGCTGAAACCACGGAACTGCCGGGGTGCCGCGCCGCGCGTGTCGACGACCGCGGCGATCGCCGCGCCCGCCTTGCGTGCCGCCTCGGCGGTGCGCCAGCCGTCGTCATTGTTGGTGAAGAGCGCGATGCGTTTGCCCGGCAGGGCTGCGAAGCGGTTGACATAGGTGCGCACGGCCGAGGCCATCATCACGCCGGGCCGATCGTTGCCGGGGAACACCAGCGGCCGCTCCAGCGCCCCGGCGGCGACCACCGCGCGCCTGGCGACGATGCGCCACAGCCGCTGGCGTGGCTGATGCTGCGGCGGCACCGGCACGTGGTCGTTGACCCGCTCCAGCGCGCCATAGGTGCCGCCGTCATAGACGCCGAACACGGCGGTGCGCGCCATGACGCGGACGTTCGGCAGGGCGGAGAGCTCGCGCAACGCGCCGGCCAGCCACTCGGCCGACGGCTTGCCGTCGATCTCGTTGCTTTCGGAGAGCAGGCGGCCGCCGAGGCGGCTGTCCTCCTCCGCGACGATGACGCGCGCGCCGGCGCGGGCCGCGGCAAGGGCGGCCGACAGGCCGGCCGGGCCGCTGCCCACCACCAGCACGTCGCAATGCGCCCACGCCTTTTCGTAATGATCCGGGTCGGCGATGCCGGCGGTCTTGCCGAGACCGGCGGCGCGGCGGATCGCCGGCTCGTACAGCTTTTCCCACAGCTTCGCCGGCCACATGAAGGTCTTGTAGTAGAAGCCGGCGACGAAGATCGGCGAGAACAGCGAATTCACCGCCATCACGTCGTGGCGCAGCGACGGCCAGCGGTTCTGGCTGTCGGCGACCAGCCCGTCATAGAGCTCGGTGGTGGTTGCGCGGGTGTTGGCTTCGCGGCGGGCGCCGCTGCGCAGTTCAACCAGCGCGTTGGGCTCTTCGGCGCCGGCGGTCAGGATGCCGCGCGGCCGGTGATACTTGAACGAGCGGCCGACCAGCTTTACGCCGTTGGCGACCAGCGCCGACGCCAGCGTGTCGCCGGCGAAGCCGGTCATGGTCTTGCCGTCGAAGCTGAACGACAGCGGCTTTGCGCGGTCGATCACCCCGCCGGCGGCGAGGCGGTGCGATTGCGCGGCGCCCGCGGCGGATGCCGCCTGGCCGGCGGTGTCGACCCGCTGCAGCCGATCGGTTTGCACGGCGTCAGCCATCAGCGGCCTCCTGTTCCGGCGCCCGCGCCGGCGGCCGCGCGCACGGCCTTGATCTCGTGGGTGGTCGTGCTGCGGGTGACCGCCAGCCACGAGCGGCAGCCGCCGCCATGGTACCAGTGCTCGGTCATGTCGCCGGCGATGTTGTCGCGCAGGTAGACGTAGTCGAAGAACTCGTCCTGCGCGGTCGGCAGTTCGACGCCGTCGGCGGCGAAACCGGTCGGGCGCTTCGGCGCGGCGTCACCCAGATAGGTGAATTCGCCGAGCTCACGCTCTCCGCAGAATGGGCAGGCAATGCGCATCGCGCTCTCTCAGTGCAGGTTGGGTTGGGCGCCCTGGCCCTTCTCGTCGATCATGGCGCCGCGCCGGAAGCGGTCGAGCCGGAAGCGCTTGCCTTCCTCGTGCGGCTCGTCGCGCGCCAAGAGATGGGCGAAGACGAGACCGGACGCCGGCGTCGCCTTGAAGCCGCCGTAGCACCAGCCGGCGTTGAGGTAGAGCCCGTCCACCGGCGTCTTGTCGATGATCGGCGTGCCGTCCATCGACATGTCCATGATGCCGCCCCACTGGCGCAGGAGGCGCACGCGGCCGATCATCGGCATCAGCGCCATGCCACCCTCGCAGACGTCCTCCATCACCGGCATGTTGCCGCGCTGGGCGTAGGAGTTGTAGCCGTCGAGGTCGCCGCCGAACACCAGGCCGCCCTTGTCGGACTGGCTGACGTAGAAATGGCCGGCGCCGAAGGTGACGACACCCGGAATGAGCGGCTTGATCGCCTCCGAGACGAAGGCCTGCAGCACATGGCTCTCGATCGGCAGGCGCATGCCCGCCATCGCCGCGACGCGCGAGGTGCTGCCGGCCACCGCCATGCCGACCTTGCCGGCGCCGATCGCGCCGCGGCTCGTCTCGACGCCGGTGACCTTGCCGTTCTGGTCGCGGGTGAAACCGGTCACCTCGCAGTTCTGGATGATGTCGACGCCGAAGGAATCGGCGGCGCGCGCGTAACCCCACACCACCGCGTCGTGGCGCGCGGTGCCGGCGCGGCGCTGCAGCAGGCCGCCCATCACCGGGAAGCGTGCGTTGTCGTAGTTGAGGAACGGCAGCACCTTGCGGATCTGGACGGCGTCCAGAAGCTCGGCGTCGATGCCGTTGATGCGCATGACGTTGCCGCGGCGGGCGAAGGCGTCGCGCTGCGCGTCGGAGTGGTAGAGATTGATGATGCCGCGCTGGCTCACCATGGTGTTGTAGTTGAGGTCCTGCTCCTGGCGCTCCCACAGCTTCATCGACAGCTCGTAGAAGCCGACATTGCCGGGCAGCATGTAGTTGGAACGGATGATCGTGGTGTTGCGGCCGGCATTGCCGGAGCCGATCCAGCCCTTCTCCAGCACCGCGACGTTGCGGATGCCGTATTCCTTGGCCAGGAAGTAGGCGGTGGCCAGCCCGTGGCCGCCGCCGCCGATGATCACCACGTCGTACTGTTTCTTGGGGGCCGGATCGCGCCAGGCACGCGTCCATCCGGTGTGCCCGGAAAGCGCCGCCTTGGCGAGCGAGAAGATCGAGTACCGCATTTTTCGTCTCTTTCGGCCTTAGCGCCGACCCTAGAGCGGAAGCCGATCAGGAGGATCGGTGTTCCGCCCTATCCCTTGTTTGCCGCATGATCTTTGTCCGAAAAGTCTGCAACTTTTCGGGATCATGCCCTGCGCGGAAACCGATCAGGAAGATCGGTATTCCGCCCCATCCCTTCGTTTTGCCGCACGACCCGAAAGCCCTTCGCTCTTTGGATCGTCCGCTGGTCTCACACGTCGAGCGTGTGATCGCGTTCCCACTGCGTGAAGTGCGAAGCGAAGGAATTCCACTCCTGCTGCTTCAGGCGAACGTAGGCCTGCGAGAACTCCTCGCCCATCGCCGCCCGCAGCGACGTGTCCTTCTCGTATTCACGCAGTGCGTCGAGCAGGTTGAGCGGCAGCTTGGCGCCGTGGGTGACGGTGTGGCCGTCCTTGTACATGTCGATGTCGCTGCGCGGACCCGGATCGGCCTTGCTGCGCAAACCGTCGAGGCCGGCGGCGATGATCACCGCCTGCATCAAATACGGGTTGGCGGCGCCGTCGGGCAGACGCAGTTCGAAGCGGCCAGGCCCGGGCACGCGCACCATGTGGGTGCGGTTGTTGCCGGTCCAGGTCACCGTATTCGGTGCCCAGGTCGCGCCGGAGATGGTGCGCGGCGCGTTGATGCGCTTGTAGGAATTGACGGTCGGGTTGCAGATCGCGGCAAGCGCCGAGGCATGCTTCATGATGCCCCCGAGGAAGTGCCGTCCCTGCTCGGACAGGCCGAGGTCCATGTTCTTGTCGGCGAAGGCGTTGGTCTTGCCGGCCAGATCCCAGACCGAGATGTGAGCGTGGCAGCCGTTGCCGGTCAGGCCCTGGAAGGGCTTCGGCATGAAGGTGGCGCGCAGGCCATGCTTCTCGGCGATCGACTTGACCATGAACTTGAAGAACGAGTGCTTGTCGGCGGTGGCCAGCACGTCGTCGAAGGCCCAGTTCATCTCGAACTGGCCGTTGGCGTCCTCGTGGTCGTTCTGGTAGGGCTCCCAGCCGAGGCCGAGCATGCCGTCGCAGATTTCGGCGATCACGTCGTAGCGGCGCATCACCGCCTGCTGGTCGTAGCAGGACTTGGCGGCGGTATCGTATTCGTCCGAAATCTGCTTGCCGTCGGGCGTGGTCAGGAAGAATTCCGGCTCGACGCCGGTCTTCACCGAAATGCCGAGCTCGGCGGCTTCTGCGACGAGGCGCTTCAGCGTGTTGCGCGGCGCCTGGGCGACGCTCTTGCCCTCCATCAGGCAGTCCGAGGCGAGCCAGGCCACCTCAGGCTTCCACGGCAGCTGGATCACCGAGGACGGGTCAGGTACCGCCAGCATGTCGGGGTGCGCCGGAGTGAGATCCAGCCACGTGGCAAAGCCGGCAAAGCCGGCTCCGTCCTTCTGCATGTCGGCGATCGCCTGCGCCGGCACCAGCTTGGCGCGCTGGCCGCCGAACAGGTCGGTGTAGGAAATCATGAAATATTTGACGCCGCGCGTCTTAGCGAATTCCCGGAGATCGCTCACCGTTTTCCCATCCAGTTTTGTTTCGAAATTCGTTCCCATATACTCTCCTCCCTGCCTGTCGTCGCTGTCGCGGGTTGCCGGTCAGAAACCGTTCTGACCGGGAATCCAGCTCGTTCCCGCGAGCGGAACGCCGGCCATGGCAGCGGCTTCGAGCGTCAAGGCACACAGGTCCTCGGGCTCGAGATTGTGGACGTGGTTCTTGCCGCAGGCGCGCGCGATGGTCTGCGCTTCCAGCGTCATCACCTTGAGATAATTCGCCAGGCGGCGGCCAGCCGCGACCGGGTCGACGCGTTTCATCAGTTCCGGGTCCTGCGTGGTAATGCCAGCAGGGTCCTTGCCCTCGTGCCAGTCGTCGTAGGAGCCGGCGGAGGTGCCGAGCTTCTGGTACTCGTCCTCCCAGCGCGGGTCGTTGTCGCCGAGCGCCACCAGCGCGGCGGTGCCGATCGACACGACGTCGGCGCCCAGCGCCAGCGCCTTGGCGACGTCGGCGCCGTTGCGGATGCCGCCCGAGACGATCAGCTGCACCTTGCGGTGCATGCCGAGGTCCTGCAGCGCCTTCACCGCCGGACGAATGCAGGCGAGCGTCGGCTGGCCGACATGCTCGATGAACACTTCCTGCGTCGCCGCTGTGCCGCCCTGCATGCCGTCGAGCACGACGACATCGGCGCCTGCCTTCACCGCCAGCGCGGTATCGTAATAGGGACGCGCGCCGCCGACCTTCACGTAGATCGGCTTTTCCCAGTCAGTGATCTCGCGCAGTTCGAGAATCTTGATCTCGAGGTCGTCCGGGCCGGTCCAGTCGGGGTGACGGCAGGCCGAGCGCTGATCGATGCCCTTCGGCAGCGTGCGCATCTCGGCGACGCGGTCGGAAATCTTCTGGCCGAGCAGCATGCCGCCGCCGCCCGGCTTGGCGCCCTGGCCGACGACGATCTCGATGGCATCGGCGCGGCGCAGGTCGCGCGGGTTCATGCCGTAACGCGACGGCAGGTACTGGTAGACCAGCGTCTTGGAATGGCCGCGCTCCTCCTCGGTCATGCCGCCGTCGCCGGTGGTGGTCGAGGTGCCGGCAATCGTCGCGCCCCGGCCGAGCGCCTCCTTGGCTGGACCCGACAGCGAGCCGAAGCTCATGCCGGCGACGGTGATCGGAATCTTCAGCTGGATCGGCTTGCGGGCATGGCGTGTGCCGAGCGTAACGCTGGTCTCGCACTTCTCGCGATAGCCTTCGAGCGGATAACGCGAAATCGACGCGCCGAGGAACAGCAGGTCGTCGAAATGCGGCACCTTGCGTTTGGCGCCGGCGCCGCGGATGTCGTAGATGCCGGTCGCAGCCGCCCGGCGGATTTCCGACATCGTGTACTCGTCGAACGTCGCAGACCGGCGCGGCGTCGTCGGGGGATTGTGATAGGTCATTTTGTGGCGTTCCCTCAGTACGCGTCGGCGTTATCGATATTGAAATTGTAGAGCGTGCGGGCCGAGCCGTAGCGCGTGAATTCCTCGGGCTTGACGTCGGTGATGCCGGCGCGGTCGAGGATCGCCTGAAGCTTGGCGATGTGCTTGGGATGCATCTTCTTCTTGATGCAGTCCGCACCCAGGCTCTTCACAGAGCCGCGCACGAACAGCCGCGCCTCGTAGATGGAGTCGCCCAGCGCGTCGCCGGCATCGCCGAGCACGACCAGGTTGCCGGACTGCGCCATGAACGCCGACATGTGGCCGACATTGCCGCGCACCACGATGTCGATGCCCTTCATCGAGATGCCGCAGCGCGACGAGGCGTTGCCTTCGATGACGAGGAGGCCGCCGCGGCCGGTGGCGCCGGCATACTGGCTGGCGTCGCCCTTCACCACGATCTTGCCGGACATCATGTTCTCGCCGACGCCCGGTCCGGCCGAGCCGTGCACGACGATGGTGCCCTTCTGGTTCATGCCGCCGCAGTAATAACCGACGCTGCCGCGCACATCGATGTTGACCGGCTGGTCGACGCCGGCCGCCACGGCGTGGCTGCCCTTCGGGTTGACCACCTCCCAGTTCGGCTCGTCGGCACCGTCGGTGATCTGGTGGAGCGCGAGGTTCAACTCGCGCAGCGGCGTCGCGGCGAGATCGAAAACGCGCGGCGCGTAGTTCACTTCACGCGCCGGGGCGGTTGCGACATTCGAAATGTTCATGATCTCAATGCTCCCAGAAATAGACGGTGGAGGGCTCCGGCTCCCAGACCTTGGCGTCCTCGATTCCGGGCAGGTTGGCGAGCGCGCGGTATTCCGAACCGAAAGCGACGTAACGGTCGGTCTCGGCCAGCACCGCCGGCTTGCAGGCGATCGGGTCGCGCACCACGCCGAAACCGTTCTTGGTGCCGACGACGAAGGTGAAGAAGCCGTCGAGGTCGTTCAGGCTGCTCTCCAGCGCCTGGCCGAGGTTCTGGCCGTTCGCGATCTTGTAGGAGAGATAGGCGGCCGCGACCTCGGTGTCGTTCTCGGTCTCGAACTTCATGCCTTCGCGCTTCAGCTCGCGGCGCAGATTGTTGTGGTTCGACAGCGAGCCGTTGTGGACGAGGCACTGGTCGGGACCGGTCGAGAACGGGTGCGCGCCCATCGTCGTCACAGCCGATTCGGTCGCCATGCGGGTGTGGCCGATGCCGTGCGTGCCGGTCATCGCCGACACTTCGAAACGCTTGGCGACAGCTTCGGGAAGGCCGACTTCCTTATAGATCTCGATCGCCTCGCCCGAGCCCATGACGCGCGCCTCGGGGCGCAGCTCGAGGATGGCGGCGCGCGCTTCTTCGGCCTTCTCGGTCGGCACGTCGATCACCGCATGCGTCGACTTCACCGTGACCGACACCTTGGCGCCGATCCTGTCGCCGAGCTCGGCGGCCAGCTTCGGGAAGTCGCGCGACGGCGACTGCGACTGGATGGTGATCTTGGAGTGGCCCTTCTCACCCGCGCCGTAGATGGCGATGCCGGCGCTGTCCGGCCCGCGGTCGGTGAGCAGCACCAGCATCTCCGACAGCATTGCCCCCAGCTGAGGCTCCAGCGATTTATCCTTCAAGAAAAGTCCGACAATTCCGCACATCACATCACCTCGCGACGGTTGCAGCCCGATGATGAAAACCTAGCATCTTCAAAAGCGGAACTCAACTGGTATGAATTTTTTTTTCCTTTGAGAGAAGTCGAGCTGCTGCGCCGCGAAACCGACGGCAGTTCATGGCTTCATTGGCCAGCCCACAATAAAAAGTTGCCTAGGAGTAAAAATTCTTGCACTGTTGTGTTGCCCTTCCGGCCGATTTCGAGTCAATATGTCCCAATCGATCTCGCTTGTCGGCTACGGCACCATTCACAAGCGTGTCAGAGTCAATCTGAGGCAATCTGGAGGAGTAAGATCAAGATGACAGCTTCCTGGCGTTTCTCGACGTTGGCCGACCGCCATCGCGCCCTCGGCTCCAAGCTGGAGGACTGGAGCGGCATGGGCACCGCCTGGTCCTACGACAAGGACGCGAACGAGGAATATGTCGCGATCCGCACCAAGGCCGGCCTGATGGACGTGTCCGGCCTGAAGAAGGTGCACATCACCGGCCCGCACGCCTCGCATGTCATCGACCTCGCCACGACGCGCGACGTCGAGAAGATCTATCCCGGCAAGTCGGTCTACGCCTGCATGCTCAATGACGCCGGCAAGTTCACCGACGACTGCGTCGTCTACCGCACCGGCCCCAACGCCTGGATGGTGGTGCACGGCTCCGGCACCGGCCACGAGGAACTGACGCGCGCGGCCACCGGCCGCGACGTCTCGATCCGCTTCGACGACAATCTGCACGACCTGTCGCTGCAGGGCCCGACCGCCGTCGATTACCTCGCCAAGCACGTTCCGGGCATCCGCGACCTCAACTACTTCCACCACATGCAGACGCAGCTGTTCGGCCTGCCGGTGATGATCTCGCGCACCGGCTACACCGGCGAGCGCGGCTACGAGATCTTCTGCCGCGGCCAGGACGCCGGCACGATCTGGGACCGCATCCTCGAAGAGGGCAAGGGCGACGGCATCATCCCTTGCCGCTTCACCACGCTCGACATGCTGCGCGTCGAGAGCTACCTGCTCTTCTATCCCTACGACAACTCGCAGAAATACCCGTTCGAGAACGAAGGCCCCGGCGACACGCTGTGGGAGCTCGGCCTCGACTTCACCGTCAGCCCCGGCAAGACCGGCTTCCGCGGCGCCGAGGAGCACTACCGGCTGAAGGGCAAGGAGCGCTTCAAGATTTTCGGCGTGCTGCTCGAAGGCGACAAGCCGGCCGACGAAGGCGCGCCGATCTACCGCGACGGCAGACAAGTCGGCGTGGTCACCTGCGCGATGTATTCCCCGCTGGTGAAGAAATCGATGGGCATCGCCCGCCTCGACGTCGACTGCGCCGTGGTCGGCACCCCGCTCGAGGTGCGCAACGCCGGCGGTTCGGTCAAGGCGACGGCGCAGTCGCTGCCGTTCGACGATCCGAAGAAGCTGAAGCGTACGGCGAAAGGCTGACACCTTGGACGGCGCACCGGCAAAAACCATCAAGAGCCGTCCCGTCTACGGAACCCTGTCGCCACGGGCCGGCAAGAGCCATCTGTTCGTCGCGGACGCCGAAGGGGCGTCCGCGATCCTCGACTTCGCCCGCCAGGCGCCCGAGGGATTCTTCGCCGACGCCCACATCATGTTCATACCGGGCCGGACCGGTGAGCGTTTTCAGTCCGAGCTGAAGGCGCTGAAGCCGGCCCAGTATTACGAGGGTCCGTCGATCGCCGCGGCCCTGCCGCGGCTAAGGCAGACGCTCGCCACCGCGCATATGGGCCTGCGCATCTACCTCGCCGGCACCGAGGGGCTGATCGGCCAGGCGATGCAGGCCGCGCTCGAGGCCGGCATCGACCACGCCTCGATCCAGACCGAGCATCGCGGCTCGCTGGCGCGCCGCGTGCAGTGCGTACATTGCAAGGGCATCACCGAGGACGTCACCACGCAGCCGGCCACCTGCGCGCATTGCGGCCTGCTGCTGCTGGTGCGCGACCACTACTCGCGCCGCATCGCCGCCTTCCAGGGCGTCTGCATCAACGCCGAGGATCCGACCGATATTCCTCAGAAAGAGGAGGTGTTCCGGTGAGCGCGGGAACGACGAAACTCAACGTCACCGTGGCCGAGGTGGTCGCGGTCAACGACCTGGTCAAGCGTTTCCATTTCGAGCGCACCGACGGCGGCGACCTGCCGACCTTCTCCGGCGGCGCCCATGTCGTGGTCGAGATGCGCGACGGCGACATCACCCGCCTCAATCCCTATTCGCTGATGAGTTCGCCGCACAGCACGCGCGACTACACCATCAGCGTGCGCCGCGACGATGTCGGCCGCGGCGGCTCGCTGTTCATGCATAACCGCGTCAAGCGCGGCATGGAAATGGTGATCAGCTATCCGGTGAACCTGTTCTCGCTCGACCTCAGGGCGAAGAAGCACCTGATGATCGCCGGCGGCATCGGCATCACGCCGTTCATGGCGCAGACCTCGCAGCTCGCCGCCGGCGGCGGCAATTTCGAGCTGCATTACACCTGCCGCACCCCGGCGCTCGGCACCTATGCCGACCTCCTGGCCGAACGCTACGGGCGGCGCGTCCACCTCTATTACGACGACCGCAACGAGAAGCTGCCGCTGGAGCGGCTGCTCGCCTCGCAGCCGCTCGGGACGCATCTTTATGTCTGCGGCCCGGCCGGCATGATTCGCTGGGTGCGCGAGACGGCGGCGGCCGCCGGCTGGCCAGACGAGACCGTGCATTTCGAGCATTTCGCCGCGCCGCAGCCCGGCGCGCCGTTCGACGTGACGCTTGCCGTCAGCGGCAAGCAAATCCGCGTCGGCGAGCAGCAGAGCCTGCTGGAGGCGATCGAGGCGGCCGGCGTCGACCCACCCTATCTGTGCCGCGGCGGCGTCTGCGGCCAGTGCGAGACCAACGTGATTTCCTACGACGGCACCTTCAAGCACAACGACCACTGGCTGAGCGAGGAAGATCACCGCTCCGGCAAGAAGATCATGCCGTGCGTGTCGCGTTTCGAAGGCCGCTCGCTGGTGCTCGAGCGCTAGGCAACCCCCTTCCGGAGGAGATGATGGGTATCAATTTCAGGAAAGAGACGTTCCGCGGCGACTTCACCTTCCGCAACAGCCCGGAATTCGTGCGGCGTTTCCCGTTTCCCTTCCATGAAGACGCCTACATGTACGCCGTCAACATCGAGCCGCACGTGCCGGGGCCGAAAGGCAGCGTGCTCGAAAACCTGATCGACGTCGACGAGCACTACGTCGCCGAGATGGAGGACCGCGCGCTGGTGCTGGCGGAAGACCCGCTGCGCTGCCAGTCGCTGCCGCACATGACGCTGGCCGGCTGGGATCTGCTCGAACTGCTGATGACAGAGCAGGCCAAGGGGTATCCCGAACACTTCACCTTGACCCGCGACGGCGACCGCTGGCGCTGGATCAACCGGCCGCTCGGCATCGACGATACCTTCACCTTCGGCGATGTCGCCACCTTGCCGTACGGGCCGATGGAATACATCTGCCGGCAGAGCCAGGGCGACTTCTGCATTCTCGACCAGCGCGACGGCAATCTGTGGATGGACGCCGGCATGGTCACCACCCAGGCCGACTGGTCGCTCGACTTCGACATCGGCATGAACTTCTTCGAGTGGCATGCGCCGGTGCCGCTGGCGCATGAGAAGGGCATCTTCACGCGCGCCCTGAAATTCCTCACCAACATCCAGCAGGGCCAGCCGGCACGGCGGCTCAACTGGACGATGACGATCAACCCGCGCCTCGACACCAGCCCCGAGAATTTTCACAAATGGGGCCCCGACCGCCTGACGGTGACACCCGAGAACGTCGGCGACAAGGTGCATCTGCGCGTCGAGCTGCAGAGCTTCTGGCGGCTGCCGCGCTCCAACGCGCTGGTCTTCCCGATCCGCTGCTACCTGATCAAGATGGATGAACTGGTGACGGTGCCTAAATGGGCCCGCCGCTTCCACCGCGTGCTGCGCGACCTGCCGCCGGAACTGGTCGATTACAAGGGCCTGACCCGCTACCGCCCGACCGTGATCGAGTGGCTGTCGAAACACGACGACGGCGCCCCGACCTCGGCGGGTTTTTCGCCGGATTGAGCGAACACGGCCGGGCTTGGCTCGGCCCCTCATCCGCCTGCCGGCACCTTCTCCCCGTAAACGACGGGGAGAAGGACGCTTTTCACCCATGCCTCACCCAATCGCTACGGTTGCATGAAGCACCTGCGTCGCGGCCAGCCCCCTTCTCCCCGTCATTACGGGGAGAAGGTCCCGGCAGGCGGATGAGGGGCGGCCGACAGCCGCCGGTGAATCCTCACGCGAAGTCCGCTTCAGCGGCTCACCCAGAGCCTCACTCGCTGCTGCTGCCCTGGCGGTACGAAATGATCGACAGATAGCGGATCGGCAGCGTCGTCAGCTCTTCCGGGCCGTGCGGGGCGTCGGCGTCGAAGAACAGGCTGTCGCCCGGCAGCATGCGGTAGAGGTGGTTGCCGTGGCGGTACACGACCTCGCCCTCCAGCATGTAGAGGAACTCCATGCCGTCGTGCTGGAACGTCGGGAACACGTCGGAGTTTTCGCTGAGCGTGATCAGATAGGGCTCGACCACCACGCCCGCGGTGTTGGAGCCGATATAACCGAGCAGATTGTACTGATGGCCGGCGCGGGTGCCTCGGCGCTCGACGTCAACGCCTTCGCCCGCCTTGACGAAGACGGCGTTGCGTTCTTCCTCGAAACGCTTGAAGAACGCCGTCAGCGGCACGCCGAGCGCGTGCGACAGCGCCTGCAGCGTCGTCAGCGACGGCGAGGTGATGCCGTTCTCGATCTTCGACAGCATGCCCAGCGAGATGTTGGTGGTGGCGGCGAGGTCGGCGACGGTGATGCCGAGCTTCTTGCGGAAGGCCCTGACCTCGTGGCCGATCGCCACTTCCAGCACCTTTTCGCGCGGCTCGTGGGTGGCGTGAGGGTCTTGTTGAAGCGTGCGTGGCGTCTGCGCCGGTATCTTGGTCGGTGCCGCGACGGCGGCCGAGCGGTTATCGTTGGCCTTCTTCGCCCGCGCCTGCTTGCCCGCCATGGTCCCCCCGATCCAGCATTTCACCATAGGTAAACTTATTCGCCCTGCGGTTCAAGACCACGGGCGTCGGTGAAGCGGAACCGGCGTTCAATTCATGGCGAGGCACTCAGCCCGGCCGTGTTGGCGATCTATATGGCGTGGCGTTACGCCACGCGGTCGGGAACCTCCTTGCCGGCGAAGAAAGCGGTGACGTTGTCGACCACCTTCATGCCCATGGCGACACGCGTCTCCTCGGTGGCGCTGCCGAGATGCGGCAGGAGCACGGCGTTTTCCAGCCGCTTCAGCCGCTCCGGCACCGCCGGCTCGCCGTCGAAGACGTCCAGCCCGGCGCCGGCGATGGCGCGGCGCTCCAGCACGTCGACCAGCGCCTCCTGGTCGACCACGTCGCCGCGCGCCGTGTTGATCAGGAAGGCGCTCGGCTTCATGGCGGCGAGCCGCGCGGCGTTGATCAGGTGGCGGTTCTCGGCGCCGCCGGGGCAATGCAGCGACACGAAGTCGGAGCGCGCCATCACCTCCTCTATTGTGGCGAGCTGGGTCGCGCCCATAGCCTCGACCTCGGCGTCGGCGACGCGCGAGCGGTTGAAGAAGACGATGTCCATGTCGAAGCCGAAATGCGCGCGCTTGGCCGTCGCCTTGCCGATGCGGCCCATGCCGATGATGCCGAGCGTCTTGCCCGTCACCTTGGTGCCGATCATGTGGGTCGGGCACCAGCCCGTCCATTCGCCGGCGCGCAGCTGCCGCTCGCCCTCGCCGGCGCGGCGCGCCACCGACAGCAGCAGGCTCATGGCGATGTCGGCGGTGCAGTCGGTCAGCACGCCCGGCGTGTTGGTGACGACGATGCCGCGCTCCCTGGCGGCATTCGTGTCGATGTGGCTGAAGCCGACGCCGAAATTGCCGATCAGTTTGGCGCGACTGCCCGCGTCGGGAAACACCGAGGCCGGCAGCTTGTCGCTGACGGTCGGCAGCACCGCGTCATAGTCGGCGAAGGCCGCCTTCATCTGGTCAGGCGTCAGCGGCACGTCGCTTGCATTGAGCGTCGTGTCGAAGCGCTCGGCCAGGATTTTCTCCACAGCTGCCGGCCAGCGCCGGGTGACGATCAAACGCGGCTTCATTCATGCTCCCCATGGATCACGCGCAGAACGGAAAGACGCGTCCGGTAGCACCCTGACACGACTAACCTCTCCCGCACCGAACAGTCTTCGCTCTGGTACGATAGTCCGTGGCGTAAAGACGAAACCTGATGGAATCTTCCGTAAACCCGAGATGCCGGGCCTTCTCGGCGCACGCCCGAATCTCCGAGTCGATGCGCACTCTACTCAAGCATCCGGCCAATTTTTTTCCTTCGGGCTGCGGAACCGCCGTGGAGAGAAGACGGCCTTCTAGCTTGCGATCATTACCTGGTATACCCCGGCCATAAGCATTAAATCTTAACATCATCGATATCTTTTCAGCTGGAAAATATCTACTGGAACTTCCTGGCAGAATAATAACATCGTCCTCTACAAGATCAGCTAGTATAACCTCCGCATCGGGGCGATAAGAAACCACACCTCCCAAAATAATTGGCCACGCAACATCACATCTATTTTCCGATATCAATTTGCGGACATTTTCCGCATCGAACTCGATTTGGTGGAGATTACTCTCGGGATAAGTGATGTGTGAGTAGTAAAAATCACCACACCCCGAAATAACGACTGTCGCAGATACTGCGATCAAACCTGCAAACCTTCGGCTAAAGAAAGAGAAGCCGTCGACTACAAGATTACAAACGGATGCGGCCGAGCGCGCCGGCGGATCCTTCTGGATCGTTCGCCGCCGGCGGCCGGTCGACAGCATCAGCCCATTGATAGCCTCGCGCATCTCCACCCGTCGCTTGCCGTCACCCGGCTTGCTCTTGGTGTTGATTACGCGGCTTCGCGCTTCTCCGCCAGCACGCCCTGCACGACCGGCCCGAAGGCGGCGGGGGTCGGCACGATGGTGACGCCGGCGTCGCGCAGGATCTCGACCTTCTCCTGCGCCGACTCGCCGAATGCCGAGATGATGGCGCCGGCATGGCCCATGCGTTTGCCCTTCGGCGCCGACAGGCCGGCGATGTAGGCGATCAGCGGCTTCTTCATGTTGGTCTTGGCCCACTCGGCCGCCTCGGCTTCCTGCGGTCCGCCGATCTCGCCGATCATCACCACAGCGTCGGTCTCCGGGTCCTGCTCGAACAGTTCCAGGATATCCTTGAACGACGAGCCGTTGATCGGGTCGCCGCCGATGCCGACGCTGGTCGACACGCCGATGCCGAGCGCCTTCATCTGCGAGGCCGCCTCGTAGCCGAGCGTGCCCGAACGGCCGACGATGCCGACCCGGCCCGGCAGGTAGATGCTGCCCGGCATGATGCCCATCAGCGCCTGGCCGGGGGTGATCACGCCGGCGCAGTTCGGGCCGATCAGCCGCATGCGGTCTTCCCAGCGGTAGCGGCGCATGTAGCGCTTCACCCGCATCATGTCCTGCGAGGGAATGCCGTCGGTGATGCAGACGCAGAACTTGATGCCGGCGTCGGCGGCTTCCATGATCGAGTCGGCGGCGAAAGGCGGCGGCACGAACACGATGCTGGCCTCGGCGCCGGTCTCGCGCACCGCGCCCTTCACGGTGTTGAACACCGGAATGCCCTCATGGATGCGGCCGCCCTTGCCCGGCGTCACGCCGCCGACCACGTTGGTGCCGTAGCGTTTCATGTCGGCGGCGTGGAAGGAGCCGATCTTGCCGGTGAGGCCCTGAACGATCACCCGCGTCTTGCGGTTCAACAGAACTGCCATGGTATCCTCCCTCAGCTCGCTTTCTTCAGCGCGACCGACCGCATCGCCGCCACCGCCTTGTCGGCGGCCTCGGCAAGCGTCTCGGCGACGATGACGGAGGCGCCCGACTCCGCCAGGATGCGGCGCCCTTCCTCCACATTGGTGCCGGCCAGGCGCACCACCAGCGGCACCTTCACGCCGACCTCGTGGATCGCCTTGATCACGCCCTCGGCCACCCAGTCGCAGCGGTTGATGCCGGCGAAGATGTTGACCAGGATGGTCTCGACGTTCTTGTCGGCCAGCACGGCGCGGAACGCCTTGGCGACGCGCTCGGGCGAGGCGCCGCCGCCGATGTCGAGGAAGTTGGCCGGCTCGCCGCCGGCGATCTTGATCATGTCCATCGTCGCCATGGCGAGGCCGGCGCCGTTGATGATGCAGCCGATATTGCCCTCCAGCCCGACATAGGAGAGGCCGCGGTCGCTGGCGAAGGTCTCGCGCGGGTCCTCCTGCGACTTGTCGCGCAGCTCGGAGATTTCCGGCCGGCGGAACAGCGCGTTCTCGTCGAACGACATTTTTGCGTCGAGCGCCACCAGGCTGCCGTCGCGCGTCACCGTCAGCGGATTGATCTCCAGCATCGAGGCGTCGTAGTCGCGGAACACCTGGTAGCAGCCCATGATGGTGTCGGTGGCCTTGCCGATCAGGTTGTTCTCCAGCCCGAGGCCGAAGGCGATCTCGCGCGCCTGGAACTGCTGCATGCCGACGCCCGGGTCGACGGTGGCGCGGATGATCGAGTCGGGCTGCCGCTCGGCGATCTCCTCGATCTCCATGCCGCCGGAAGCGGAGGCGACGATCATCACCCGCTCCAGCTTGCGGTCGAGCACGAAACCCAGATAGATCTCCTGGCGGATGTCGACGGTCTCCTCGACGTAAAGCCGCGACACCAGCTTGCCGCGCGGGCCGGTCTGGTGCGTCACCAGCTTGCGGCCGAGCATCGATTCGGCGGCGTCGGAGACCTCCTTGTCGGAGGCGCAGACGCGGATGCCGCCGGCCTTGCCGCGGGCGCCCGAGTGGATCTGCGCCTTGACCACCCAGCGCTCGCCGCCGATCTCGCGGGTCCGGTAGGCCGCCTGTTCGGGGCTGTAGGCCAGCCCGCCGCGCGGAATGTGCACGCCGTGGCGCGACAGCAGTTCCTTCGCCTGGTATTCGTGAATGTCCATCCGAAAACTCCCTGGTTTCAGGCGTGCGCCGCGGCGCGTGACTTTGCCGAGGCCTCGATGGCCTCGTGCGTGACCAGCACGTTGCGCGCCATGCGCTCCGACGCGGCGTCGATCATCTTGCCGTCCAGGGCGGCGGCACCCTTGCCCTGCTCCTCGGCCTCCTTCAGCACCTCGATGATGCGGCGGGCGCGCGTCACTTCCTTCTCCGGCGGCGAGAACACCGCGTTGGCCAGCTCAATCTGCGAGGGGTGGATCGCCCACTTGCCCTCGATGCCGAGGGCGGCGCCGCGCCTGGCCGCCGCGTTGTAGCCGTCCGGATCGGAGAAGTCGCCGAACGGCCCGTCGATGGCGCGCAGGCCATAGGCGCGGCAGGCGACCGTCATCCGCGACAGCGCGAAATGCCACTGGTCGCCGGGATAGTCCGGGTTGAGGCCGCCGATGTTGACGGTGCGCGCCTTGCAGCTCGCGGCATAGTCGGCGACACCGAAATGCAGCGCCTCCAGCCGCCCGCCGAAGGCGGCGATCGCCTCGACATTGGCCATGCCGAGCGCCGTCTCGATCAGCGCCTCGAGGCCGACGCGGGTCTTGTAGCCCTTCGCCGTCTCGATCTGGTTGACCATCGCCTCGACCATGTAGAGGTCGGCCGGCACGCCGACCTTCGGCACCAGGATGGTGTCGAGGCGGTCGCCCGCCTGTTCCATGATGTCGACGACGTCGCGGTACATGTAGTGCGTGTCGAGGCCGTTGATGCGCACCGACACGGTCTTGCCCTTGGCGCGCCAGTCGATGTCGTTCAAAGCTTCGATGATGTTCCTGCGCGCCCGCTCCTTGTCGGGTGGTGCCACCGCGTCCTCGATGTCGAGGAAGACGAAGTCGGCGGCGCTCGCTGCCGCCTTGGTGATCATCTCCGGGTTGGAGCCCGGCACGGCAAGCTCGCTGCGCTGAAGGCGCAGCTTGCGCAAATGGTTGATCGTATGGCTCATCGGGCCTCCTCCCGTCCGAGCGGAACGCTTACCAAAATGAATCGGCTTTCCGCTCTATCTCATTGTTTCAGCGTATGATCCCATACAAGCCAGCGGCTTCCCGGGCACCAAGTGGCCAGGCCGTCAGGCCGCCTTGGCGATCGCCGGCCGGTCCGACAGCCGGTAATGCTCCAGTGCCGCGCCGACGCCCGAGCCGGGCGTCACCTTCACGCCGCAGTCGCGTAGCGACATCTCGGCCGCCGACAGCGCGCCGCAGATCATCACCTCGTTCAGCCAGCCGAGATGGCCGATGCGGAACACCTTTCCGGCGACCTTGTTCAGGCCGACGCCGAGCGCGGTATTGTACTTGCGATAAGCGTGACGGACGATCTCGGCGCTGTCGATGCCTTCCGGCACCAGGATCGCGCTCACCGTGTCGGAATGCCACTTGCGTTCCTTGGCGCATAGCTTCAGGCCCCAGGCGTCGACCGCCTTGCGCACGCCCTCGGCGAGGCGGTGGTGGCGGGCGAAGATATTGTCCAGGCCTTCCCCAGCGATCAGATCGAGCGACACGCGCAGGCCGCGCAGCAGCTGCGTCGCCGGCGTGTAGGGGAAGTAGCCGGTATCGTTGGCGCGGATCATGTCGTCGAAGGAGAAATAGCAGCGGAAGTGTTTTGCCGTCTTGGCGGCGGCGAGTGCCTTCTGGCTCACCGACAGGAAGCCGAGGCCGGCCGGCAGCATGAAACCCTTCTGCGAACCGGACACGGCGCAGTCGACGCCCCATTCTTCCTGACGGAAGTCGATCGAGCCGATCGAGGAGACGCCGTCGACGAACAGCAGCGCCGGGTGGCCGGCGGCGTCGAGCGCCTTGCGCACGCCGGCGACGTCGCTGGTGACGCCGGTGGCGGTCTCGTTATGGGTGACGAACACCGCCTTGATGCGGTGTTCCTTGTCGGCGGCGAGCTTCTCCGCATAGATCTCCACCGGCACGCCGGTGCCCCACTCGACGTCGGTGACATCGACGTCCATGCCGAAACGCTCCGCCATGTCGACCCACAGGTGCGAGAACTGGCCGAAGCGCGACATCAGCACGCGGTCGCCGGGGCTGAGCGTATTGGTGATCGCCGATTCCCAGGCGCCGGTTCCCGACGACGGGTAGATGAAGACGCGGCCGGTCTCGTTGCGGAACACCTGCTTCAGGCCGGCGAACAGGCCGAGCGTCAGCTCCGGGAAGGTGGCGGCGCGCATGTCCTCCATCGCCACGTTCATCGCCTGCCGCACCGCCTCCGGCACGTTGGTGGGTCCGGGAACGAAGAGATGGTTGAAGCCGGCCATGGAATTCCTCCTCAAGAGCGCGGCTGATACCTGCCGCTATCATGGGAGGAATTTTCGTTTCTTGGCTCAAAGCCCACAACACCTGCCAGGATAGAAACCACCGCCACCCGGATAGGAAAAATCCCACCCGGCCGGTGGGGCGGCTTCTTGGCAGGCCGGCCTGTACGTTCACGCGGAACGTGAGCGGGATGATTCCGGAACACGCACTATCATATTGTTTTATTTAACTATCTTGGTTGTATGACAGTCGGCTTCGACGTTCGCGCAGCCCCTCATCCGCCTGCCGGCACCTTCTCCGCGATTCGGAAAAAAGCGGAAAAGCTCAGCGCCGCAGCGCCGCCTTCACCCAGTCCAGCCGCGCCGCCGGCACCAGCCCGTAATTGTAGAAGTTGATGCCGCCGATGCCCGCGTCCAGCGCCGGCGCGACCTTGGCCGCCAGCACGTCCGCGCCCGCCATCTCCGGGTAGAACAGGCGGTAGCCGGTGCCCAGAAACTTGTCAGGACCGAGCACGGCGCGGCCCTCGGCCAACAGCGCGGCGACGCTGTCGGGATGCATGTCGTAGGCGCACAGGATAGCGCCGTCGCAGACCTTGCCGAGCGCGGCGAGGTCGCAACCGCCAAGCCAGCCGTCCTTCAGATCGATCATCAGCACGCGTGTCGCCGGGTCGGCAACGTCGCGCAATTCGGCGACGAGGCTGGTCACCGGCTCGAATCGCCAGACCATGTAGTCGTGGAGCGCCGGCCAAGGCTTGAACGTATCGAGCCCGGACGCCGGGAAGTCGGGGAAGCGGTGTCGCGGCGTCGGCCGCTCGCACGCCTCGGCGATCCATTCGCGCACGAGGCGGCGCGCCGCCTCGGCATCGACGCCGGCTTGTCCCGCCCGCGCGACGCAGGCCGGGCAGAAACACAGCGAGAGCAGGAAATCGTCCTCCGCGGTCAGGCCGACGCCGTCCTTTTCATGATGATAGTCGTGCACGAAACCCATGAAGCACGGGCTTTCCAGTTCGATGCGGTCGGGCCGATAGGTGCGGCTTACATCCTCGACCATGGTGCGCACATAGGCGCGCGCGTCCGGGTTCGACGGGCACAGATTGTAGTAGTTGGGATCGCCGAAGGCGTTGCGCGTCACCGCATGCGGATGGAGCATGCCGAGCCGCGTGTTGTGCAGGCAGACCGTCCAGCAGGAGACGCCGAGGCCGCCGGCATCGCGGCGGCGGACGAGTTCGCGCAGCACGTCGCCGCCCTCGCCGACCACGTCGGCGACCTTCGGCTGGATGGCGAGATCGGCCCAGCGCGCCGCCGTCGGCTGGAAATAGAGCGTGCCGTCCTCCGGGAAGAAGCTCTTCCGACGCGGGCTGCGCGGCTGCAGGAAATGGCCGGCGTGGTAGGAGGTGGCAAGGCTCACCATCGACAGGCCGGCGCGCTCGCCAAGCTCCCGCTCGAGCGTCTCGTAGCCCAGGTCCTGAACGTCCCAGGGGTAGGTCCACATCGAAAGCTGCATACGAAATCCTCAGACGTGAATATTTACCCACGCCGCGCTCCGCGGCTTTGGCGACCCATTGCCAATGCTCACCCGAAATAGGTCGCGAAAGCGTGCCGCACGTGACCGGTGCCGTCGACGCCGAAGATGACGCGATAACGGTCGAGGCAGGTGCAAGGGTGCGAGATGCCGAACTCGACCACGTCGCCGACGGCGATATCGTCGTCCGGTGCCACTGCGACGAAGGCGTGCTGGTCGTTGAGCTTGACCACCTCGCGCCGGCGCTCCGCCTCGTCGCGGAGCCAGCCGCCGCGATAGGTTCGCAGCGGCACCGGAAAACCCTGGTCGAAGGAGACGTCGCGCAGGCCCATGCCGCACAGCGCCAGCCCGGGCTCCGGGCGCGACAGCACCTCCGCCCACAGCCGCAGCGCCGGGCGGAAGATTTTCCGGGCGGAGGCAGGTTTGCCGTCCATGGCGAAGCCGGCGCGCCGGTCGAGCGCCTCGAAGGCACGGTCGTAGACCCCGTGATCGTGGAAGAAGATCGCACCGCTGCGCAGCACCAGCGTCGCGCGGCGGTCGGCGGCGACGATCGGCCCAAGCACGGCGGCGACCTTGTCGAAGAACACCGAGCCGCCGGCCGTCACCAGCAGCGGCGCGTCCGGGCCGAGCCGCGCCCGGAGCCTGAGCACCATGTCGCCGGTCATGGCGAGCAGGTCGCCGATCACCGCGTCTGTCGCCTCCGCCGTCGGCTGCGCCGCCGCGCCCTCATAGGTGGCGACGCCGGCGAGCACGAGGCGCCCGCCGCTTGCTGCCACCGCATCGGCGATCGCCTCGCCCTCGCCGGTGGTGCGCGCGCCGGCCCTTGCGGCGCCGAACTCCACCAGCACCCGCAGCGGCGGCAAGTCCGGCCTGGCCCGCCACGCCGCGGCCAGTGCCTCCACCGCAGTCGGCGAGTCGGCGAAGGCATAAAGCTCGGCATCGGGGAAACCGGCGATCAGCGTGGCCAGCCGGCCGGCACCGCCGGCGCCACCCACCTCGTTGGCGAGGATCAGCCGGCTGATGCCGGCGCGCAGCATCACCGTCGCCTGCCGGACATCGGCCACCGTGGCGCCCCAAGCGCCGGCCTCCACCAGCGAGCGCGCCAGATCCGGCGCCATCGGCGTCTTGGCATGCGGCGCTATGGCAAAGCCCTTGTCGCGGACGTAGCGCAGGAAAAGCTCGCGGTTGGCGACGAACGCCTCCTCGTCGAGCGTCAGCACCGGCAGCGCCATGCGGCCGTCCGCCGGGTGCCAGCGCAAGGCGGCAAGCCCGGCACTGTCGAGCCCGACCGTGCCCGGCGGCACGCCACGGATGCGGTCGTCGAGCACCAACCGCTCCGGCCTGCTCATCGCCTCGCCTATCGCTGCGTCCATGAGATTCTCCTCCGCACCGATGCGCATCATTTTGCGCATTGTCGCTTGATCTTTCGTTCTACATTGCGCAAATATGTGCGCATAGACAAGGCGGGAACGTGCAATACGAAACCAACGCCAGCAAGATCAAGGCCCGGCTGGAGCGGGAGGGAGGGGAGCTGGTTGGCGGCACCAAGCATGACAAGTACCGCAAGGCGGGGTATCCGGCGATCATGGTGCCGCGTCACCGTCTGGTTACTCCGGGTGTCGCCCGATCGATCGCCAAAGCAGCCGGATGGGACAAATAGATCGCTACCGCGCAGGCCGTCAGGAGTCGCCTCACATGACCCGTTACATCGCCATAATCGACCACGCCGAGGGCATGTTCGGCGCCTATTTCCCGGATGCTCCCGGCTGCACCGCCATGGGCGCCACCGAGGACGAAGTGATCAGGGATGCCGCCGACGCGTTGGCCGAATGGGCGTCGGACGAGTTGGCCGACGGGCGACAGCTTGCGGCTCCGCGGTCCTACCTGGAACTTCTCAAGTCGGGTGAGTACGATCTCGGCAACGGCAAGGGCGGCATGATCGCGACCATCCCGCTCATCCTCGAAACCGGCAAGGTGGCCCGCGCCAACATCTCCATCGACGCCGGCCTGTTGACCAGCATCGATGAGGAAGCCAGCCGGCAGGGGATCACCCGCTCCGCCTTTCTGGCCGCCGCCGCGCGCGATCGGCTCAAGGCGACGGCCTGACGCCCGCTCGGACGAAGTCTTTCACCCCGCGCCGATCAGCACCGTGCTTTCTGGCGACCAGCGCAGCACCACCTCCTGCCCCTCGGCAAAACGGCCGCCGTCGCGGTTCTGCACAAGCACGCGGATCGTCTCGCCCTGGCGGTCGACGAAATAGGTGCTCGAATTGCCGGCGAAGATGCGTTTTGCGACGCGGCCGGACAGCTGGTTGCCCCCGGCCGGCGCCGCGTCCGCCGACGCCGCGTCGATGCGGATGCGCTCGGGCCGCACCGCGCAGCTCGCCTTGCCGCCGGCCGAACGCCGGCCGCCGGCCGCCCGCACCGGCGTGCCGTCCGGCAGGCGGATGCCGTCGCCGGTCGCCTCGCCGCGCAGGATGTTGGCGTCGCCGAGGAAGGTGGCGGCGAACTCGCTCTCCGGCCGGTCGTACATGTCCTCGGGCGGCCCCTCCTGCACCAGCCGGCCGTCGCGCAAGATGCCGATGCGGTCGCTCATGGTCAGCGCCTCCTCCTGGTCGTGGGTGACGAAGATGGTGGTGATGCCGACCTCGCGCTGGATGCGCTTCAGCTCGATCTGCATGTCGACGCGCAGCGCCTTGTCGAGCGCCGACAGCGGCTCGTCGAGCAGCAGCACGCGCGGCTTGGTGACGATGGCGCGGGCCAGCGCCACGCGCTGCCGCTGGCCGCCGGAGAGCTGGTGCGGCCGGCGACCGCCGAGCTTGCCGAGTTGCACGAGGTCGAGCGCGGCCGCGACCTCGCGGTCGATCTCCGCCTTGCCGGTGCCGCGCACCGACAGGCCGAAGCCGACATTGTCGGCGACGCTCATGTTGGGGAACAGCGCGTAGTTCTGGAACACCATGCCGATGCGCCGCTTCTCCACCGGCACGCGCTCGACCGCCTCGCCGCCGATGGCGATGCTGCCGGCGTCGGGGAAGTCGAAGCCGGCGATCATTCTCAGCAGCGTGGTCTTGCCGCTGCCGGACGGCCCGAGCAGCGCATAGAAACCGCCGTCGGGGAAATCCACCGACACGCCGTCCAGCGCCGTGTGCGCGCCAAAGACCCGCGAGACGTTCCGTACCGTGACGTCGGCCATTATTTCTCTCCCCCGAACTTGAAGAAGCGGGCCGTCACCAGCATCAGGCCCATGGACACGGCGATGATGATGGTCGAGACCGCGTTGATCTCGGGCGTGAAGCCCTTGCGGATGGCGGCGTAGATTTCGACCGGCAGCGTCGCCTGGCCGGGCGTCGACAGGAAATACGACACCACGAACTGGTCGAACGACACGGCGAAGGCGAACAGGCCGCCGGCCACCACGCCGGGCATGATCCACGGCAAGGTGACGCGCGTCGTCACCTGCCACTGGCTGGCGCCGAGCGAGCGCGCCGCCTCCTCGAGTTCGGGCGCGAAGGTCTGCAGGCGCGCCGACACCACGACGATGACATAAGGCAGCGCCAGCGCCACGTGGCCGAGGATGATGGCGTGCAGGCCGCGGCCGATGCCGACGCCGAAGAAGAAGATCAGCATCGCCGTGCCGGTGATCAGCCACGGAATGGCGATCGGCGGAAACAGCAGCGCCTGCAGCAGCCTTTTGCCGCGGAACTCGTAGCGGTAGAGCGCCAGCGACGCGGCGGTGCCGAGCAGCGTCGCCACCAGCGTGGTGATGACAGCGATCTGCAGGCTGTTCCAGGTGGCGGCGAGCAGCTGGCCGTTGCGCGACAGGTCGGCATACCACTTGGTCGTCCACTCGAACGGCAGCTGGTAGAACGGCGAGGCGTTGAACGACATCAGCGCCATGATGACGATCGGCAGATAGAGGAAAGCGAGCAACAGGGCGATGTAGAAGCGCCCGAGCCCGTGCAGGAAGCGGGTCGTGCCCATCACGCCGCCCTCCGCAGCACCGGCGCCGCGATGGCCAGGATGACCAGCACCACCGCAAGCAGGATGAACGACAGCGCCGCGCCCAGCGGCCAGTTGAACACGGCGACGAACTGGTCCTCGATCACCGTGCCGTAGAAGGTGCCGGTGCGGCCGCCGAGGATGCGCGGCTCCATGAACGAGCCGACAACCGGCACGAAGATCAGCACCGCCCCGGCGATCAGCCCGGGCATCGACAGCGGCACGATCAGCCGCCGCAGCACCTGCAGCCGCGAGGCGCCGAGCGAGCGCGCCGCCTCGATCAGCGAATCGTCGATCGCCTGCAGCGTCAGGTAGCAGGTCAGCACCATGTAGGGCACGTAGGAGTGCACCAGCCCGATGATGACGGCCGGGTAGGAATACATCAGGTCGATGCTGATCCTGAACGGCAGCACCGCGTTGAGCGCGGTGTCGAGGATGCCGCCCTCGCGCAGCACCATCGCCCACGAGAAGATGCGCACCAGCCCGTTCGACCAGAACGGCAGGATGACGAGCAGGAAGATCGCCTCGCGGCTGCGCCCCTTGATCACCTTGGCGAGCACGTAGGCGGCGGGAAAGCCGATCAGCGCGCACCACAGCGTCACCTCCAGCCCGAGCCTGAGCGACGACAGCAGCAGCGTGCCGTACAGGCCCTCGGAAAAGAAGGCGGCATAGTTGGCGAGCGTGAACGACCAGTCCTTGCCGGTCAGCGGCAGGTCGGTCATGAACGAGAAGAACGCCATCGCCGACAGCGGCAGGAAGATCGCCGCCGTCAGCCACAGATAGGCGGGCGCCAGCAGCGGCAAAGCCGGCCCGATCCCCCGCCTTGCCGCGGTCAAAGTCGCCATACCCTCCTCCCTTGGATAGCCGAAATTGGTGTTAGCCGGTTTGCGCGAACGTGCCGGCGGAACGCTCGTCCGCCGGAAATCGCGGTTTTGGGTGGCGCCGCTCCGCCGTCATCCCGGCCGACCGGAGGGAGAGCCGGGACCCATTCCGGAACGGTCGCGATTGTATCGCCATGCCGGAGCAGAGGTTCCGGAATGGGTCCCGGATAGCCTCCGCTACGCTCCGGCTTCCGGGATGACTGGCTGAGCGTCAGGCCTGTCGGGTAGACCGAGCAAAACCGCCCCCAGCACGTCCACCCGGCAGCCGCTACTTCACATTCACCTTGAGCTGCTGCCACAGCGCCAGATAGGCCTCGCGCTGCGCGTCGGTAACCGGCGCCTGGAACTGGATGCGCTTGGCCACAGCCGGATCGCCCATTACCTTGCGGTTGAAGGAATCCTCCGGCAGCCCCGCCACCGCCTTCTCGTTGGCCGAGACCGGCGCGCCCACCTTGGTCACCCACTCCACGTAGAAGCCCGGGTCGATCATATAGTTGATGAACGCCTCGGCGCCCTCGACGTTCTTGGCGCCGGCCGGAATGGAGAAGGCGTCGAGCCAGGCCACCGCGCCCTCCTCGGGAACGACCAGCGACACCGGCAGCTTGAACTGCGTCTTGGCGCGGTCGGCCGAACCCGACCAGTAGGTGCCGACGTCGATCTGGTTGGAAGCCACCATCTGGTTCCAGTCGTTCTCCGAGCTCCAGAACGTGCGGATCTGCGGGATCAGCGACGTCAGCTTCGCCTTCACCGCCTCCATGTCCTTGATGTCGTTGATGTTCTGGCCGGACGCGATGGCGCCGAACTGGATCGCCTCGACGGCGTCGTCGCGGATGACGACGCGGCCCTTGCGCGCCTCGTCCCACATCACCGAGATGCTGGTCGGCGGCGTGTCGAAGGCCTTGTCGTTGATGGCGATCGCCGTCAGGCCCCACACCCACGGCACGCCGAACACCTTTCCGTCCTGGTTGAGCATCGGCGAGGACGCCTTCTCGGCGCCGATGTCGGCATAGTTGGCGATCTTGGCCGTATCGATCGGCTGGATCAGGTTTTCCGCCAGCGCCTGGCCGGTGAAGGCGGCGTTGATCATCACCACATCGTAGAGGCCGGGATTGGTCCGGAGCTTGGTCAGCATCTCCTGTTCGGAGTTGAAGAAGTCGTTGACCACCTTGTGGCCGGTCGCCTTCTCGAACGCCTCGACCGCCCATGGCTCGTCGGCGCCGTAACCCTTCCAGTTGAGCACGTGCAGGTCGGCGGCTTCCGCCGCGAAGGCGGAAACCAGGATCGTCGTCGCCGCCAGCGCGGCGGAAAATTTCGGCATGCGCATTGGTTCGTTCCTCTCTTTGTCGCCCGTGCCGGGCTTTCTCTGCTCAGTCTTGGCCCGCCGCGGCGAGCGCGGCGGGCTGGCTCAGGAAATCGCGGATTTCCGTGTCGGTCGGCGCCGACGCCCCGCCGGCGCGGGTGACGGAGATCGCCGCGGCGGCGTTGGCGTAGCGGGCGGCGGCGAAGGGCGGCTCGCCGAATGCCAGCGCGCTGACGAAGGCGCCGATGTGGGTGTCGCCGGCGCCGTTGGTGTCGACCGCCCTGACGGCGAAGCCGGGTATCGTGCGCGACGTGCCGTCGGCGAGCCGCACCGCGCAGCCGTCGCTGCCGGCGCGCACCACCACGCCGGCCGCCCGCGGGCAGTGTTCGGCGAGCAGCCGCGCACTGACGTCGGCGACGCTGCCGGCGCCGGCGATATCGGTCGCTTCGGCGGTGTTGCAGCTCAGCCAGTCGGTGCGGGCGAGCACACGTTTCAGCAGCGGGCGCGGAATGTCGGCCACGACCGGCGTCGGATCGAAGACGAAAGGAATGGTGCGCGGCAGCGCCTCGATCCAGCCGGCCAGCGCGTCGCGGCTGCCGGGGTAGCTCAAGGTGTAGCCGGAAACGAACACCCAGTCGCCTTGCCTGAGTTCGACCGGCGCCAGCCGCGCCGCGCTCAGCGAGCCCTCGGCGCCCGGCCAGGAAACAAATGTGCGCTCGGCGTCGTCGGTCACCAGCACCACGCAATTGCCGGTGTCGGCGCCGGCGAACGGCGGCGTCAGCACGGCGATGCCGGCCTCCGCCAATGCGGCGCGCAGAAAATCGCCGTTCGGCCCGGTCCCGTGCTGGCCGCCATAAGCGACGGTCATGCCGGCGCGCCGTGCCGCGACCATCATGTTGAAGCCGCCGCCGGCGAGCGCGGCGTAGCGCCCCGCCACCTTCTCGGTGCCCGGCACCGGCAGGGCGTCGATGCGGTAGACGTAGTCGACCACCGCGCTGCCGGCATGGACGAGGCGCGGCGGGCTCATGCGGGGGCGTCCGCGCTGCCGGCCAGGCGGGCGGCAAGAAGGTCGGCGGCCAGCACCCGCACCTCGGTCAGGTCGATGCCGGCGAGCTCGGCGACCCTGCCGGCAGGCAGGCTGGACAAGCCGGCACAGGCGCCGGCCATGCCCGCGGCGATCGCGCCGATGGTGTCGGTGTCGCCGCCGAGATTGGCGCTGATCACGGCTGCCTGCCAGGCGTCGCCCTCGGCGACCTCCAGCACGGCGAATGCCGCCGGCACAGATTCCTGCGAGGCGACGCTGGTGCCGACGAGGTCGGCGATCAGCGTGATGGCCTCGTCATGCGAACGGCCGCGCACCAGCGCGCGTGCCCAGCCGATGCGGGCGGCGATGTCGGCGCCGGCGATCCAGTGCCCCTGCCCTGCGCCGAGCCGCGCCGCCTCCACCGCCGCGTCGGCGGCCGCGCGCCAGCCGGCGCCGGTTATGCCGTTGCTGACGGCGGCGGCGACGGCGGCCGCCGAGGCGATGGCGATCGAGGTGTTGTGGGTGGCCCGGCAGGTCTCCGCCACCTTGGCCACCAGCGCCTCGAGCGGCTCGGTCGGCATCATGATGCCGACCGGCGCGATGCGCATCGCCGCGCCGTTGGTGTCGCCGGCGCGGCCGGCCTCCTCGGCCGGCGTGCCGGCGTTGATGGCGTCGATGGCGCGTTTGGTCGACGGGCCGAGCAGGTCGTAGCTGCCGCGCGCCTTGACGTCGCGCTCCCAGTCGAGCAGCGCGTTGACCCAGCGGCCGTGGTCGAAACCGGCGCCGGACGACAGCAGGATGCGGCCGAGCAGCAAGGTCTGCTCGGTGTCGTCGGTGATGGTGCCAGCCGGCAGGCCGCGCGACACCGGGTGGTCGGCGGTCGGCGCCAGGAAGCGGTCGACGAAGCCGTAGCCGTCGCGGATCGCGTCGGGCGACAGCAGCTGCGTCGGCATGCCGAGCGCATCGCCGAGCGCGCCGCCGATCAGCGCGCCGGCGGCGCGGTCGAGCATTTCGGCGGGCAACGCGGCCATCGCTCAGAACTCCAGATGCAGCGCGAAATGCGCGGGGTTGAGCAGGCTGGTCACATATTCGATCGGCCGTCCGTCGGCGGCGCGGGTCAGCCGCCGGGTGCGCAGAAACGCCGTGCCCGGCGCGCAACCGAGGATCGCCGCGTCCTCGGCGTTCAGCATCTCGATGTCGGCCCATTCCTCGCCGTGGTCGGGCACCAGGCCGGCGCCACGCAGCGTGTGGTGCAACGAACCTTCGCGCAGGCCGCGCAGCGGCACTTCTTCCAACTCCTCCGACAAGGGCAGGCGGCTCCGCTCGATCGAGATGGCGTGGCCGTCGCGGGCGCCGGTGCGGATACGGTCGACGGCGATGAAGGCGGTATTTTCGAGGCCGAGCTTTGCCGCCAATTCGGCGTCCTCGATGATCTCGAGGCGAAGCGTGCGCGTGTCCGGATCGGCGCCGGCGTCGGCCAGGGCGCGCGACCAGCCGATCGCGTCGTCGATGGTCTTGCCGTCATAGGTGACGAAGGAACCAATGCCGACGCGGGTGGTGATCAGGCCGCGGTTCGACAGCTCCTCCAGCCCCTTGCGCACGGTATTGCGGCTGACGGAAAAGCGCTGGACCAGCTCGGTCTCGCTCTGCAGCCGCTCGCCGAAGCCGAATTTGCCGGCCCGGATCTCCTTTTCGAGAACCGTCGCGATGCGTTCCGGCTTGGCCGTTCCGGGTGCTGACAGAGCTGCGCGTCGCGCCATAATCATACCTGTTCAATGAACCTGTATAACCCTGTTCAATAATAGGACATGGGGCGGCTGTCAATGCGCCTTCCGCGCAGGTTGATATTGTCGTCTGACTTGTCCCTCCGGTACCGGTCATGCATGCTTCTGACGCAGAACAACGCCCGCTTTGCACCGCCCTTGCGGCCGCCCCGCCGCGTGTTAGCGTTTGGCATGACCGGCTACGTCTACATGACCGCCAGCCAGAAACGCGGCACGATCTATATCGGCGTCACCAACGATCTCGCCCGCCGTCTGCCCGAGCACAAGTCGGGCAAGGGCTAACGCTTCACCGCGCTCTACGGCGTGCAGCGGTTGGTCTGGTACGAGGAGTTCGAGGACATCCGCGACGCCATCCAGCGGGAAAAAATCGCTGACGCGCTGGCCGCGGCAGTGGAAGATCGAGCTGATCGAGGCCACCAACCCGGAGTGGCACGAACTGCTTCGCGAGCTGGGGTGGTGAGGGTCGCATTCTGTCGCCTCTGCCGTTGTCCCGCTCTACCTCGCCGGAGCACTTCGCCACCGGTACGGCATGGATCCTTAGGGTCTGCGCCTCCGCTTCGCTCCGGCTCCGCCCTAGGATGACGAATGCGTTGATGTCATTGGCTAATCGCCAACGTTAGAGGATCGCACGGAGGTTGGCGATTAGCCGCGCCATTCCTCCCGTTCGTCATCCTAGGGCGGAGCCGGAGCGAAGCGGAGGCGAAGACCCTAGGATCCATGCCGTACCGGTGGCGAAGCGCTCCGGCGGTGTAGACGGCACGCACGCGTCGCGTCCCATCGTCAAGGGCGTGCCGGCATACCGCACACGAAGCGGTGGTGAAGAAAGAAACTTCGCCTCGAAGATAATTCTCTGCTGCTCCAGCCACTTACATCCTCCCCAGCAGAAAACTCCGGCCATTTTATCCCCACCTTCCGCCCCGCGCGTATGCTTGCGGGCAGTCTCTCCTGGGGAACGCCGTTCGCGACGGTGATCTGCGGGGAGGGACCGGCATCCGGAAGTAGCGGCTATCGTGGCCGTGAGGGCCGGGTCGTTCCAAGAGTTCCCGAGACTCCCCGCACCTGTCGGGGACAAGGTGGGGTATGTCCGCCACCGGCTCGACAGACGTATATCGCCGGCCTTGCCGGGCCTGATCGTGAAGCTTGCGGAACGGAACGACTTCAACGATGCCGGCGGGGCGCGACTGGCTGCGCCACGACTTGAACTTGACGACCCAGGAAGACGGCAAGGCTTTTGGCGCCCCGCTTCC
>QFCS01000214.1_pt1 | contig 34953 bp, 32 predicted proteins | sample 3576561 | NCBI WGS metagenome assembly QFCS01 | reverse complement strand
GTAGATCGCGCAGACCGCCTTGGGCTTCTTCTCCTGCACCATGCGGGGCAGGAAGGTGCGCATCTGCTCGTAGTACGGGCCGATGTTGGCGAACTTGAGCTTGTGGAAGGGCTCGTACATCTCGCGCGCGGCCGTCACGGGCAGGAAGTTCACCACGTTCTTCTGGAACTGCACCGGCATGGCCGCCATGTTCTGCGCCGTGCCCAGGTGGGCGACCATGGCGAAGATCTTGTCCTGGTTGACGAGCTTCTGCGCGGCCAGCACGGCGTTGCGTGGGTCGTACTTGCTGTCCTCGACGAGCAGCTTGATCTTGCGGCCGTTGATGCCACCTTGCTCGTTGATCTCGTCGACACGAAGCACCATGCCCTGCCGCACGGATTTGCCGAAACCCGCCAGCGGGCCGGAGAGGTCCTGGATTGAACCGAGAACGATCTCGTCCTTGCTCACGCCCTGCGTCTGGGCGAAGGCGGCGCCAGCCGACAGGCACAGCGCGAGGGCGATCAGGGTGGGGCGGGCGGTCGTCACGGGCTTGTCTCCTGGGGGTTGAAAGGGGGGCGGCCGCTTCAGCGGTACATGGCTTCGATCTGCTCGGCGTATTTCTGTTGCACCAGCTTGCGCTTGAGCTTCATGGTGGGGGTGAGTTCTTCGTCTTCGGCGCTGAGCTGGGTGTCGAGCAGGAAGAACTTCTTGATCTGTTCGACGCGAGCGAACTTCTTGTTCACACGGTCGATCTCGGCCTGGATGAGCGATTGCACCTCGGGCGCGCGGGTGAGGCTGGCGTAGTTGGAAAACGGCACGTCGTTGTCCTGCGCATACTTCTCCACGTTCTCCTGGTCGATCATGATGATGACGGTGAGGTAGGGGCGCTTGTCACCGATCACCACGGCGTCGGTCACATACGGCGAGAACTTCAGCTCGTTCTCCAGTTCGCTGGGGGTGATGTTCTTGCCGCCTGCGGTGATGATGATGTCTTTCATGCGGTCGGTGATGCGGAAAAACCCTTCCTCATCGACCTGCCCCACGTCGCCCGTGTGCAGCCAGCCGTCGGCGTCGATGGTCTCGGCGGTTTTCTCGGGCAGGTTCAGGTAACCCATGAACACGTTGGGCCCGCGCACCAGGATCTCGCCGGTCTGTGGATCGAGCTTCACTTCGTTGTAGGTGGCGGCCGGCCCGATGCTGCCGGGTTTGATTCGATCGGCGGGGATGCCGGTGGACGCGCCGCAGGTTTCCGTCATGCCCCAGACCTCGAGCATGGGCACGCCCAGGGCCAGGTACCAGCGCACCAGATCGGGCGAGATGGGGGCCGCGCCGGTGACCAGGAAGCGCGCGCGGTGGATGCCGATGAGCTTGCGCACGTTGTCCAGCACCAGCACGCGCGCCAGGCGGAACTGCAGCCGCAGGCCGCCGGGCACCGGCTGCCCGGCCATCACCCGGTCGGCCACCTTCTGCCCCACGCCAATGGCCCAGGCGTAGGCGGCCTGCTGCAGCTGGCTGGCTTCCTTGAGCGTGATCATCACGCCCGAATAGAACTTCTCCCAGACGCGCGGCACGGCGGTGAACACGGTGGGGGCGATCTCGCGCACGTTCTCCGGCACGGTCTCGGGGTTCTCCACGAAGTTGAGCCTGGCGCCGGTATAGAGCGAAAAATACTCGCCACCCATGCGCTCGGCGATGTGGCACAGCGGCAGAAAGCACATGCACTCGTCGTGTTCGTCGCGCGCGATCAGCGTGTTGTAGCCGCGCACGGTGTAGACCAGGCCCTGGTGGCTGTGCATGGCGCCCTTGGGGCGGCCGGTGGTGCCGGAGGTGTAGACCAGGATGGCCAGGTCTTCGGGTTTCACCGCGGCCACGCGCGCTTCGACCAGGCCGGGGTGCTGCGCCAGGTGCGCGCGGCCCATGTCGCGCAGCGCAGCCAGGCTGATCACCTGCGGGTCGTTCAGGTCGCGCAGGCCGTCCATGTCGACGACGACGATCTTCTTCAGGCGCGGCAGGTGCGCGCGCACCTCCAGCGCCTTGTCGAGCTGCTCATCGTCTTCCACGAACAGCACGGTGGTGGCCGAGTCGTCGCAGAGGTACTGCACCTGTTCGGCCGCGTCGGTCGGGTAGATGCCGTTGGCCACGCCGCCCGCGCTGAGCACGGCCAGGTCGCACAGCACCCATTCGACGGTGGTGTTGGAGAGGATGGACGCGGTCTCGCGCGCCTCGAAGCCCAGCGCCATCAGGCCGTGGGCGATCTCGCGCACGGCGGTGCCGGTCTGGTCCCAGGTCCAGCTGCGCCAGATGCCGAAGTCTTTCTGCCGCATCCAGATCGCCGGGCCGCGCGCCTTCACGCCGTTCCAGAAGAGGGCGGGAATGGTGTCGCCGGGCAGCACCACCTCGGTCCGCGGCTGGATGTGTGAGAGATCCCAGAGGTAACTCATGACTTATCTCCAGTTCTTCTTCTTTTTCCAGCGCCGCTCACCCCGCGCCCCGGTTTCCTTCATGCCGAGGTAGAACTCCTTGATGTCGTCCTTCTCGCGCAGGTGGGCGCAGGTGTCTTCCATCACGATGCGGCCGTTCTCCAGCACGTAGCCGTAGTCGGACGCATTGAGCGCCATGTTGGCGTTCTGCTCGACCAGCAGGATGGTGGTGCCGCGCTCGCGGTTGATGCGCACCACGATCTCGAAGATCTCCTTGGTGAGCTTGGGCGAGAGGCCCAGGCTGGGCTCGTCGAGCAGGATGAGGTCGGGGTCGGCCATCAGCGCGCGGCTGATGGCCAGCATCTGTTGCTGGCCGCCGGAGAGCAGGCCGGCGTCCTGCAACGCGCGTTCGCGCAGGATGGGGAAGTAGTTGAACACCACCTCCATGTCGCGCGCCACGCCGTCGCGGTCCTTGCGGGTGTAGGCGCCCATCAGCAGGTTGTCGCGCACCGAGAGCAGGGGGAAGACCTCGCGCCCCTCGGGCACGTGGGACAGGCCTTGCTGCACGATCAGCGCGGGGTCCTGCGCGGTGATGTTCTCGCCCTTGAACTCGATCGAACCCTTGCGGGGGTCGATGATGCCGCTGATGGTCTTGAGGATGGTGGTCTTGCCCGCGCCGTTGGAGCCCAGCACGGTGGCGATCTCGCTGCGGCGCACCTGCAGGCTCACGCCGCGGATCGCCTTGATCGGCCCGTAGGCGCTCTCGACATTGAGCAGCTTGAGCACCGGGGCGTCTGAAGTGGCCACGCTCATGCGCTCACCTTGTGGTTTTCGCGGCGCAGACTGGAGACGTCGTCCATCGAGCCCAGGTAGGCTTCGATCACGCCCGGGTCGCTCTGCACCTGGGCCGGCGTGCCCGAGGCCAGCTCGGTGCCCATGCTCATGGCCAGCACGCGGTCCGACACCTTGGAGACCAGGCTCATGTCGTGCTCGACCATCAGCACGGTGATGCCCAGCTCTTCCTTGATGTCGGTGATCCAGAACGCCATGTCCTCGGTCTCCTCCACGTTCAGGCCGGACGATGGCTCGTCGAGCAGCAGCAGTTGGGGTTCGGTGCACAGCGCGCGCGCGAGTTCGACCACCTTGCGCACGCCGTAGGGCAGGCCGGCCACCATGGACTCGCGGTGGTGCTGCAGGTCGAGCAGGTCGATCACGCGCTCCACCTTCTCGCGCGCCTCGATCTCGGCCGCGCGCGTCTTGCCGGTGAAGAAGATCTCGCTCCACAGCCCCGTCTTGCGGTGCGTGTGGCGCCCGATCAGCAGGTTCTGCAGCACCGTGGCGTGCTCGAACAGCTCGATGTTCTGGAAGGTGCGCGCGATGCCCAGCTTGGCGATCTGGTGCGGCGCCTGGTCGGTCAGGCGCAACTCGCCATTGGGGCCGGCGTAGTCGATGGTGCCGGTGGTGGGCGTGTAGATGCGGCTGATCAGGTTGAACACCGTGGTCTTGCCCGCGCCGTTGGGGCCGATCAGCGTGAAGACCTCGCCGCGCTTCACGTCGAAGCTCACGTTGTTGACCGCCAGCACGCCGCCGAAGCGCACGCTCAGGTTCCTGGCCGAAAGAAGCACGTTTGGGTTCATTTCAGGCGATCCGATTTCTGGAACGTTTTCTGCCGCTTGAACAGGCCCTTGCGATAGAACGGGAAGAGTTGGAACCAGGTGCGCACCTTGAGCCAGCGGCCGTACAGGCCCATGGGCTCGAACAGCACGAAGGCGATCAGCACGATGCCGTACACCGCGCCCTGCAGGCCGGCGGCCTGGCCGATGGCCTCGGGCAGGTAATCCTTGCCCAGCGCGATGAGCTGGGGCATGACGATCAGGAAAATCGCGCCGAGGAAGGCGCCGTGGATCGAGCCCAGCCCGCCGATCACGACCATCAGCAGCAGGTCGATCGACTGGATGATGCTGAACTGCTCGGGCGAGAGGAACTGGATCTTGTGCGCGTACAGCGCGCCGCCGATGCCCGCGAGCGCGGCCGAGAGCGCGAAGCTCAGCGTCTTGTAGCGCGCGAGCTGGATGCCCATGCTCTGCGCCGAGATCTCCGAGTCGCGGATGGCGACGAAGGCGCGGCCGGTGGACGAGCGCATGAGGTTGACGATGCCCAGCGTGGCCAGCACGGTCACGACCAGACACAGGAAGTAGAACTCCTCGGTGGAATCCAGCGACCAGCCGAAGAGGGCGGGGTACTGCACCATCAGGCCGGCGTTGCCACCGGTCACGTGCTCCCAGCGCGCGATCACCTCCTCGACGATGAAGCCGAAAGCCAGCGTCGCCATGCCGAGGTAGATGCCCTTGACGCGCAGCGCCGGCAGACCCACCACCATGCCCACGGCCGCCGAGAGCAGGCCCGCGCAGGCCAGTGCCAGCGGAAAGGGAATGCCCGCGTTCACCATGATGGCCTGTGTGTACGCGCCCACGCCGAGAAAGGCCGCATGGCCCAGCGAGAACAGCCCGGTGAAACCCGCCAGCAGCATCAGGCCGAGGCCGACGACGGCGTAGATCAGCACGAAGGTGAGCTGCGCGAGCCAGTACTCCGGGATCGCCCAGGGCGCCACCACCAGGAACAGGCCCAGCAGGCTGTACCAGAAGGTGTGGCCACCGTGCTTGGCGAGCCGGATGTCCTGGTTGTAGTCGGTCTTGAAGAGGAATCGCATGTTCGTGGTGCCTCAGACTTTCTTGCGCAGCTTCTCGCCGAAGAGGCCGTTGGGTTTGAGCACCAGCATGAGCAGCACCACGATGTAGGGCGCCACGTCCTTGAACCCTTCGGGCAGGTAGAAGCCCGAGAACGCCTCGACGATGCCGATGATCAGGCCGCCCACGATGGCGCCGGGCAGGCTGCCGAAGCCGCCCACCACGGCGGCGGGGAAGGCCTTGAGGCCGATGAAGCCCATGTTGGCGTGCACGAAGGTGATGGGCGCGAGCAGCAGGCCGGCGACGGCGGCCACGGCCGCGGCCAGGCCCCACACCAGGCCGTTGAGCCGCTTGACCGGAATGCCCATGTAGTAGGCCGCGAGCTGGTTTTGCGACGAGGCCTGCATGGCGATGCCGAGCTTGCTGTAGCGGAACATGGCGAACAGCCCGGCGCAGAGCACGGCGGTGGAGCCGATCACCACGATCTGCTCGGCCGAGACCACCAGCGCGCCCAGGCGAAGCACCTCGTTGGCGTAGGGCACCGGCAGCGTGTGCGTGTCGGTGCCGATGTTGGGCAGCATGGTGATGAGCCCGCGCAGCGTGTAGCCCACGCCGATGGTGAGCATCACGATGGAGAAGGCCGGCTGCCCCAGAATGGGGCGGATCACCACGCGCTCGAGCACCACGCCGAACAGGCCCATGCCCACGATGGCGGCGGGCACCGACAGCCAGAACGGGAAACCCAGCATGGTCATCGCCGCCAGGCCGCCGAAGGCGCCCACCATCATCAGATCGCCCTGGGCAAAGCTCACCGTTTCGGTGGCCTTGTAGATCAGCACGAAACCCAGCGCGATCAGCCCATAGATGCAGCCCTGGGCCACACCGCTGATGAGCAGTTGCAGCAATTGCACGCGATGTCTCCTGTATGGTTCTGTCGACGCGGTGGCGGCGGGGTGGCGCTGCAATCTTTGTGGCAGTCTGCCCAGCAGGTGAGCGCAATTTATAGCTGTCTTGCATGAGACTGGCGCTAGGGGTTGTCCCCCATCCTGAGTCGCTCAGGTGCCATGAAGATGGTTGCACCCCCGCCGCGCTTTGCGCGACCTCCTCGAGGGGGCGACACCAGAGGCCCGGCAAAGCCGGTTCCTCGGTGTCTCTGATCGAGGTGGCTTCACACGGTGCGTGCTGTGCAATGACGCAATAAATCACTGAAATGAAATCCATACGAATCGGCGCCGGCCTCGGGTTCTACGGCGACAACTGGGAACCCGTGGCCGCGAGCATCGAACGCGGCGGGGTGCAATTCATCGCCAGCGACCACCTGGCCGAACTCACGCTGGCGATCCTGCAGAAAGACCGCCAGCGCGACCCCTCGCTGGGTTACGCGCGTGACGTGGTGCCCCTGCTGATGAAGCTCTGGCCGCTGATGCAAGAGCGAGGCGTGCGCTTCGTGTGCAACGCGGGCGGCCTGAACCCGCAGGGCGCCGCGCAGGCGGTGCTGGCGGCCTTCAAGACCCGCGGCTGGCAGGCCCGCGTGGCCGTGGTGAGCGGCGACGACGTGCTGCCCCGCCTGCTCGACGGCGCCACGCCCGCCAGCGCCTTCGCCCACCTCTTCACCGGCGCGCCGCTGGCCGAGGTGCGCGAGCGCCTGGTGTTCGGCAACGCCTACCTGGGGGCGCAACCCATCGTGGCCGCGCTGGACGCGGGCGCCGACATCGTGATCACCGGGCGCGTGGCCGATGCCGCGCTGTTCCTCGGGCCGCTGGTGCACGGCCTGGGCTGGACGCTGGGCGGTGCGACCCAGGCCCACGACCTCGACCGCCTCGCGCAAGGCCTCACCGTGGGCCACCTGCTCGAGTGTTCGGGGCAGGGCAGCGGCGGCAACTTCGGCAGCCAGGGCGCGTGGCAGGCCATTCCCGATCTGGCGCATATCGGCTACCCGATCGCCGAGGTGTGGGAGGACGGCAGCGCGCTCATCACCAAGGCGCCCGGCACTGGCGGGCGGGTCAACTTCGACACCGTGCGCCAGCAGCTGTTGTACGAGGTGCACAACCCCCACGCCTATTTCTCGCCCGACGTGGTGCTCGACATGGGCGGCATCCGGCTCCAGGACGAGGGCGGGGACCGCGTGCGACTGACCGGGGCGCGCGGCACCGCGCCCACCGACACGCTCAAGGTGGTGGCGGGTTTCCGGGATGGTTACAAAGCCGAGGTCACCTGGGGGTTTTCTTGGCCGGACGCCTGGGACAAGGCGCAGGCCGCGCAGGCCACCATCCGCACACTGCTCAAGGACAAGCGCATCCCGCACGACGAGCTGTATGTGGAGTACCCCGGCCTGAACTCGGCGCACGGCGCGCTCGCGCCCCTGCCCAAGCCCGACGCGCTCAACCAGTCCAACGAGATCTGGACGCGCCTGGTGCTGCGCACGCCCGACAAGGCCGCGGCCGATGGTTTCGGCCGCCTGTTCCCCTGGATGGGACTGAGCGGCCCGGCCTACACCTGCGGCTTCACCGGCCTGCACAACACCAGCGAGTTGCTGGGCATCTGGCCCACGCTGATCCCCCGCGCCGAGGTGGAAGCGGGCGCGCGGATGGAGCTGCTGGGGGAAATGAGCCCCCACGCTCCGCCGCTGCGCGGGTCGCTGCCCCCCGAGGGGGCTGTTCCGGCTTGGGGCGGCCCTGCGCCGGACCGCGCATGAGCACGATCCGCATACCCCTGGTGCGAATTGCCCACGCGCGCAGCGGCGACAAGGCCGACTGGGTGGACTTCGGCCTGTTCGCCTGGAACGACGCCGGCTACCGGTTGCTGGCGCGCGAGGTGACGGCCGAGCGCGTGCAGGCCCATTTCGCGCCCTGGCTGCCCGGCGAGGTGGACGCCTGGCCGCTGCCCAACATCCTCGCGCTGAAGTTCGTGCTGCGCGGTGCGCTGCAGGGTGGCGGCGCGCGCAACCTGCGCCTGGACAACCTGGGCAAGGCCATGGCCGGCGCGCTGCTTCGCATGGAGATCGACGTGACACAGGACGAACTGGACGCGGCCTTGAACGCGCCGCGCGTGGGGGTGTGGCCATGAGCGCCGTCACCACCGAAAAGCTGGGCGAGGTGTGGGTGGTCACGCTGGCCCGCCCCGAGGTGCGCAACGCGGTGGACAGCCCCACCGCGCAGGCGCTGCACGCGGCCTTTCTCGCGTTCGAAGACGACGCCGAGGCCCGCGTGGCGGTGTTCCACGGCGCGCACGGCCATTTCTGCGCCGGCTGGGACCTGCAGTACGGTGCCCGCCTGGCCGCCTCGGGCGAGACCGGCGGCCTGGACCTGGACTTCGCCGCCGCCGATGCGCGCGCGCTCGGCCCCATGGGCCCGTCGCGGCTGCAGCTCTCCAAGCCGGTGATCGCCGCCGTGAGCGGGGCGGCCGTGGCCGGTGGCATGGAGCTCGCGCTCTGGTGCGACCTGCGCGTGATGGAAGACGACGCCTACTTCGGCGTCTACTGCCGGCGCTTCGGCGTGCCGCTGATCGATGGCGGCACGGTGCGCCTGCCGCGCCTGATCGGCATGGGCCATGCGATGGACCTGATCCTCACCGGTCGCAAGGTGGAGGCGGCAGAGGCGCTGCGCATGGGCCTGGCCAACCGTGTGGTGCCGCCCGGGCAGGCGCGCGAGGCCGCCCTGGAACTGGCGCGGCAGCTCGCGGCGTTCCCGCAGGCCACGATGCGCGCCGACCGCGAGAGCGCCCAGCGCCAGTGGGACCTGCCCCTGGGCGAGGCGCTGCTGCAGGAATGGCAGCGCGGGCGCGAGCGCATTCCCGATGCGCTGGCCGGTGCGCAACGTTTCGCGGCCGGGCAGGGGCGGCACGGCAAGTTCTAGCGCCCGCGCTTGCCGGAAGCGGCGCGGCCGACTACGCTTGGCCGACCTTCCGATCTCCTCCAGGAACCGACATGCTGCGCCGTCTGTTGCTCCAGTCCCCCGTGTTGTGCATGGCGCCGGCCATCGTGCGCGCCCAGTCGCCCCGCGACGAGTTCGACCTGGGGCCCAGCGGCGTGATGTCGATCCAGGAACTGGAGCGGGAGCCGGTGCACGTGACGCTGGACCAGCCCTATGCCCTGACCACCAACCCGCGCCAGCGGCTGGACCTGTACCTGCCCCGAGAGCGGCACCGGGGCCCGCTGCCCGTCATCGTCTATGTGCACGGTGGCGGCTGGATGCACGGCGACAAGGCCGACGGCGCGGCCCGCCTCATGGATTTCGTGCGCGGTGGTTATTACGCCGGGGTGTCCGTGGGCTACCGCCTCAGTGGCGAAGCGCCGTGGCCCGCTCCCCTGCACGACGTGAAGGCTGCCGTGCGCTGGGTGCGCGGCAACGCCGATGGCCTGGGGCTGGACCCGGCGCGCATCGGCGTCTGGGGCCGGGGCGCCGGCGCGCACCTGGCGCTGATGCTCGGCACCACCGCCAACGTGCCGCGCCTGGAAGGCACGCTGGGTGAACACCGCCAGCACAGCAGCCAGGTCAGGGCCGTGGCCAACTTCTTCGGGCCGACCGACCTGTCCGTGTTGGGGCGCGGCGCGGACACGCCCGAAGGCCGCCTGCTCGGGGGCGCGGTCCGCGACAGGCTGGGGCTGGCGCGCGAGGCCTCACCGGCGGCGCACGCCAGCACCGCCACGCCCCCCGTGCTCACGGTGCACGGCACGCTGGACCGCGTCGTGCCCTTCAGCCAGGCCGCACGCCTGGACGACGCCCTGCACAAGGCGGGCACCAAGAGCTACCTGGTCACCATCGATGGTGGCGCGCACGGTGACTTCGGCAGCTCGGCCGACGACCGCCTGGGCGCGCTGTTCGACCGGGAACTGCTCGGCATGGACCGCGAGGTGTCGGTGGCGCCGGTGATCTGGGCTCAGCGTTAGGGGGTGTCTCAGTCGCCATGCCGGCGCTCCTACGACGACTTCTTGCCGGTCAGTTGCTTCTGCAGCTCACCCGGTGTGGTCCCGATGAGGTCGCGAAATGTCCGGGTCATGTGGCTCTGACTGGCGAAGCCCACATCCAATGCAATGTCGGCCAAGGAGCCGCCCGGCAAACCAAGCAGCTGCACGGCCCGATCCATGCGCTTTTGGACCACATACCGATGCGGCGACGTCCCTGTCGTGTTGCGAAACAGGCGGACAAAATGCGGTTTGCTGAGCCCCACGGCCTCGGACAAGGCACGGAGTGAAAGATCGCTGCCCAGATCGCAGTCGATCAGGTCGTTCACCCGCGCCATTTGCGCCGTGCTCAGGCGGCCCCGCTCCTTGATGGCCGATCGGATGCCACGGGTCCTGCCGAGGTGGGCGGCGATACCGATCGAGAGCGATTCGGCGAACAGCGTCCCGTTCGGACATCCTGCCGATATCTCGCGCACCATGCTGCGCAACACGGGTGGCAGCACCGGATCCTCAAAGTGGGAGCCTGGGCGCAACACGGCACTGATCAGATCGTCGTCGAAAAGCCTGCGGCAAAGCGGGCCTCCCCAATCGAGCTCCAGAAGGATCCGGCGAGCCTGGTGGGCGCCGGCCTGGGCCACCTTGACTTCCATGTAGGGGCTGAAGAGCCCGATCGAACCCGCGCGCAGGTCGAATTCCTCGTGCCGGCCATTCACGCTCAAGCGGGTTGTCATCGTGCCCGTGTCCACCAGTGACAGGCCCATCGTTGCAGGCGTGAAACGGTGACTCCAGGCCCCTTCAGGCGTGCCGACGCAGGCCAGTGGCAGTCCCCGCCAGCGGGCAAGCTGCTCAGGGGTGAGCAGGTTCAATGGGCTGGGTGGAGGTGGCATTTGGGGCGATCGTAGCCGCACCAAGCCGCATCCGATGAGCCGTTTGTGCAATCGAGCGCCGAACGGAAAAGACACGAAAAGCGGCGGCAAGTCAAATCCTGCGATCGCGATGGCCACGTTTCTCGTGTGTGCCGCGATAGCCGTGCAGTGCGTCATCTGGCGACGCTGCGGACAACAAAGACCGACTGGAGACAACCCATGCAAACAGTGTGGCAACGCGTGGCCTGCTTGGCTGTGGCCGCAATTGCATCGATATTGATGCCCGCCTGCGGCGGCGGAGGCGGAGGCAGCGATTCCGCTGTGGCGCCGCTCAGCTGCGACGATTCCATGAAGACCGCCTTCAAGCCAGACGCTCAAACGACGGTCGCACTGGTGAAGGCCTTCAAGAAAGGAGATCAGATTCTCCTTTCCGGGACCGCGACCGCAACGACCCCATCGGCGGCCAACGACATCTGCCTGGTCAAGCTCCTGATCGGGCCGGGCCACGCCGGTCCTGCGGGCGCGCCTTCCACGACCCCAGGCATTGGCGTCGAACTGTGGCTCCCGACAACAGCCAACTGGAACAAGCGGCTGCACGTGTTGGGCGGCGCGGGCATGGCCGGCGGGCCTCAAGCGACGCTCACCAGCGTGGCGAACGCGCCCACCGCCGCGCCCTGGGTGGTGGCCGGTGTGGAAGGCGCGGTGGCCGCCACGACCGACACAGGTCACCCGGCAGGCAACTCCAGCTTCCTGATGAAGCCGGACGGAACCATCAACACCGTGGGGTGGAGCGAATTTTCCGAGCGCGGCATTCACGAAATGACGGTCAAGGCCAAGGCGCTGGCGCAGGCCTACTACGGCACCGCGGCCAGGTACACCTATTGGCACGGCGGCTCCACCGGTGGCCGCCAAGGTCTCAAGCAGGCACAGCTGTATCCCGACGATTTCAACGGCATCATTGCCTCGGCGCCGGCGATCAACTGGACCAAGTTCACGGCCACCCAGCTCTGGGCGCAGATCGTGATTCAGCGCGAATTGGGTGGCGTGCCCTTCACAACGGGTCAGTGGAACAACGTATCGATGGCCGCCATCAGCGCGTGCGACGTCGTGGGCGGCATGCACCTGGGTTACCTTCTCGACCCCTCGACGTGCACCTACGATCCAACGACGGACGCCGCTGTTCTGTGCACCGCCTCGGGCGGAACGAACGCCACCGCGAACTGTCTGACATCGGCGCAGGCCCACGCCGCCAACAAGATCTGGTATGGACCGACCACCGATGGATCGACGCCATCGCCTTCGATCGACAACGGCCTGCGCACGACCTTGTCGCCCAAGCAGATCTGGTTCGGTTGGCCACGCGGCGGGAGCATCGGTGCCACGTCCGTGGCCACCGGCGGGATTCAATACGACATGGTCGCGCTGTTCCTGCAGGACCCGACGATCGCCGGGTCGACCTTCCTCAACGCCAAGGCCAATGGGGCCAATGGCTGGAAGAACCTGAGCTACGCGCAACTCGCCGATGCCATCGCCCAGGGTTACGCCATGGAGGCCGCGTCGTTCGCCCACATCAGCACCGACAACCCGGACCTCAGCAAATTCCGTGACCGGGGCGGCAAGCTGATCACGGTCGTGGGAACGTCGGACAGCACGATCCCGCATGCCGGCGTCCTCAACTACTACACGCGCGTGGCGGCGCAGATGGGCGGCATTCCGGCGATCCAGAGCTTCTACAAGCTGTACACGATCCCTGGCATGGGCCACTTCCCGGCCAACGGGACGGAAAACCCGGCGGCCAATCCGCCGCTGTATCCGGAAGACGCGAACTACCGCGCGCTCACCAACTGGGTCGAGAACGGCATCGCGCCGGCCGACAGGATCGATATCAGCAGCTCCGCCACGGCCGCGAATCCGACCGTGGTCACCGGCCCGATGTGCGCCTATCCCAAGATGCCCGTGTACACCAGCGGGGACATCCGGGCGGCCGCGAGCTACACCTGTTCCTGATCCGTTCCCAACCAGACGAAAGCCCCGCCATGTTGTCTCACCGCATCCGTTTGTCGCGCCGCACTGTGGTGTCAGGGGCCATGCTCGCTTGGGCGGGCCATCCACTTCGTGCATTCGCCCAGGAGGTCCCGTTCCCGACCAGACCCGTGCGGATCATCACCCCATTCCCCGTCGGTGGCGGGCCGGACGGCGTTGCGCGGCTGGTCGCTGACAAGCTGTCGAAAAAGTGGGCGCAACCTGTGATGGTGGAGAACCGCCCGGGCGGCAACGGCTTTATCGCGATCGACGCGTGGAAGCGCGGGGCGAAGGACGGACACGACCTGATCCAGCTCGACAACGTGCACCTGGCCGCCTATCCATCGCTGTTCAAGAAGCTGCCCTATGACCCGGCCGTCGATTTCGATCCCGTGCTGCCGTTGTTTCGCACCTACTTCTTCATCACCGTTGCCGCCACCAGTCCGTACAAGACGGTGGCCGACCTCATCGCCGATGCCAGGCGCAACCCGGGAAAACTGAACTTCGGGTCGTGGTCCATCGGCAACCCCGTGCACCTCGGTTCCGAGTTGTTCAGCTCGATGACGGGGACGAAATTCGAGCACATCGTTTTTAAGGAAACGACCCAGCTCTACACCAGTGTGGCCAACGGCGATCTTGCGTTTGCACTGGGATCCAGCGCCACGGCCGGACCGCTCCAGCGTGCGGGGAAATTGCGGTTCCTCGCGGTGGCGGCACCCAAACGCACGGCGGGCTACGACAGCGTGCCGACCGTGGCCGAGTCGGGTGGGCCGGCGGGATTCGAAGCCTCGGGCTGGAACGCGCTCGCCACACCGCGGGGGCTGGCGCCCGCCGTGACGGCCAAGATCAAGCACGATGTCGAGGCGGCTTTGGCCGAGCCGGATGTCCGTGACAAGTTCGCCAGCTTCGGCTATGAACCGTTCACGCCCACGCGCGAACAGTTCGCGCAATTCATCCAGGCGGAGTCCCAACGTCTCGGCGAGGTGATTCGCCGCGTCAATATCGCGCTTGACTAGCAGGCATCAGTCAGCGAACCTGCACTTCGACGGATTCGCCGAGTTTGGGCACACCACCTGTGATCACGGCCTTCGTCATGGCCAGCAGCTGCACCAGCTTGTTTTCCTTGACGTCCCAGTAGTGGGCGTGGGTGACGTTGACGACCACCAGCGCGAGATCGGGATCGTCCGGACCGCCGGGAAACCAGGCTTCGGCGGCCTTGTTCCACAGGGCCCGGGCCTTGTCGGGGTCGTTGACCACGCGCGCCGTGCCGGAGACGGAAACATAGGTGTCCTTGTCGGGATCGGCGTAACTCAGGTTGACGGTGGGTTCGGCCATCAGATCGGCCACGGGCCCTCCGTGGCGCGACATGAAAAACCAGAGGCTGCCGCCCTCCAGCCGGTTGTTCTGGGTGGTCATGGGCCGGGCATGCAGGTGACCGGCGTGCGCCGCCTGATGGCTGCGCGTGGTGAACATTGCAAAGCGAATGTCCTTGATCATGTCCCACAGGTTGTCGAGGGAGGTGTCTTGGTCGCTCATTGTTTTTCCTTTGAATGGTTGAGTTGAACTGGTTGCGCGGCAAACGGCGTGCCCAAACCTTTCGTGTATGGGGTGCAGGCTCGGCTGTCCCGTGGTACGGTTTGCGGCAAGACTTGCTTCAGGATGGTTATGCCCGCCACCACCGCTTCCACCGCCGACGTCCTGGTCCTTCAGCACCTGTTCGAGGACGGCCCGGGTTTCCTCGGCGAATGGCTCGATGCCCAGGGGCTGCCCTGGCACTTGCGCTGTGCCGAGGCGGGTGAGCTCTACCCCGCGTCCGTTCGGGGCTATCGCGGCTTGGCCGTGCTGGGCGGCGCGTGGAGCGCGAACGATGAGCGCCCCACGTTGCGCCAGGCCGAGGCGCTGATCCGCGAGGCCGATGCGCTGGGCATTCCCGTCATCGGGCACTGCCTGGGTGGCCAGCTGATGGCGCGGGCCTTGGGCGGCCAGGTGGAGCGGCTGCCCCAGCCCGAGATCGGCTGGTGGCCCATCGAGCACCACGGTGGCGCTGCCGCGCGCGACTGGTTCGGCGAAGAGCGCACGCCCACCGTGTACCAGTGGCACCAGGATGGTTTCTTGGCGCTGCCGCCGGGCGCGGAGCCGCTGGCATCGTCGGCGGCCTGCGCGCACCAGGCCTTTGCGCTCGGCCCGCACCTGGCCATGCAGTTCCACATCGAGATCACGCCGGACAAGATCGACGACTGGCTCGAAAGCCCGGGCGAGGCCTACGCGGTGAATGTGCTGCTGCACCGCGACAGCGTGCAGGACCCGGCGGGCATGCACGCCGCCACGAAACGGCACCTGGCGGGCAGCCAGGCGCTGGCCGCGCGCATCTACCGCACCTGGCGGTCGCGCTGGCCTTCGCCCTGAAACGGCCTCAGGCCAGGTGCTCGGGCAGCACCAGGCCGTCGCGCGGGATGGGGCGGGGCCGGCCTTCCAGGTCGATCGCCACGTAGGTCAGGCTGGCCTCGGTCACCTTCACGTACTGGCCCTGGGCCGAGAAACGTTCGGCGAACACCTCCACCTGCACCGTGACCGAGGTGCGGCCCAGGCGCGTGATGTGCGCGAAAAAGCTCAGGATGTCGCCCACGCGCACCGGTTGCTTGAAGATGAACTGGTTCACCGCCACCGTGGCCATGCGGCCGCGCACGTAGCGCGCGGGCAGCACGGCTCCGGCCAGGTCGACCTGCGCCATGACCCAGCCGCCGAAGATGTCGCCGTTGGCGTTGCAGTCCGCGGGCATGGGAATGACCTTGAGCACCAGTTCCCGGTCGGTCGGCAGGGCGGTTTCGGATGGCGGGCTTGAATTGCTGGACATGGGCACAATCTCTGGACAACGGCCCCCATTCTCCTGCATGCGCCCCGACAACCCCGCCCGAACTTCCATCGCCCTGCCTGCCAGTCCTGGCGCCGCTGGCCACCCACCTGCCCAACGCTCCGACTGGGGCACGCTCAAGCGCCTGCTGCCCTACCTGTGGCAGTACAAGGTGCGCGTGGTGCTGGCGCTGGCTTTCATGGTGGCGGCCAAGACGGCCAACGTGGGCGTGCCGCTGCTGCTCAAGGAACTGGTCGATGCCATGACCATCCGGCCCGGCAGCGTCGAGTCGATGCTGGTGGTGCCGTTGGGCCTGTTGCTCGCCTACGGCCTGCTGCGGCTGTCCACCAGCGTGTTCACCGAGCTTCGCGAGCTGGTGTTCGCCAAGGCCACCGAGGGCGCCACGCGCAGCATCGCGCTGCAGGTGTTCGGCCACCTGCACGCCCTGAGCCTGCGCTTCCACCTGGAACGCCAGACCGGGGGCATGACGCGCGACATCGAACGCGGCACGCGCGGCGTGCAGTCGCTCATCTCCTACTCGCTCTACAGCATCTTCCCCACGCTGATCGAGGTGATCATGGTGCTGGCGCTGCTGGGCACCAAGTTCGACATGGGCTACGTGTGGATCACCTTGGTGGCGCTGGTGCTGTACGTGACCTTCACCGTGCTCGTGACCGAGTGGCGCACCCAGTTCCGGCGCAAGATGAACGAGCTCGAATCCACCAGCCAGAGCCGCGCCATCGACTCGCTGCTGAACTACGAGACCGTCAAGTACTTCAACAATGAAAGCTTCGAAGGCCGGCGCTATGACGAGGCGCTGGAGAAGCTGCGGCGCGCGCGCATCAAGAGCCAGACCACGCTGTCCATGCTCAATGCGGGGCAGCAACTGGTGATCGCCGTGGCGCTGGTGCTCATGCTCTGGCGCGCCACGCAGGGCGTGGTCAGCGGCGAGCTCACGCTGGGCGATCTGGTCATGGTCAACGCCTTCATGATCCAGCTCTACATTCCGCTGGGTTTCCTGGGCGTGCTCTACCGCGAGATCAAGCAGAGCCTGACCGACCTGGAAAAGATGTTCGCGCTGCTGGAAAAAGAGCGCGAGATCGCGGACGTGCAAGGTGCGCAGCCGCTTCAGTTGGACGGTCCCCCGGCGGTGAAATTCGAGAATGTGCGCTTTTCCTACGAGCCGGCGCGCGAAATCCTGCATGGCATCAGCTTCGAGATTCCACCGGGCAAGACGGTGGCCGTGGTCGGGCCTTCGGGTTCGGGCAAGAGCACGCTGGCGCGCCTGCTCTACCGCTTCTACGACGTGAGCAATGCCGATGACGGCGGGCGCATCACCATCGACGGGCAGGACATCAAGGCCGTCACCCAGGCCAGCGTGCGCCAGGCCATCGGCATCGTGCCGCAGGACACGGTGCTGTTCAACGACACCATCGAATACAACATTCTTTATGGCCGCCCCGATGCGGGGCACGAGGCCGCGGTGCGGGCGGCCCAGGCGGCGCACATCCACGCCTTCATCCAGCACCTGCCGCTGGGCTATGCCACCATGGTGGGCGAGCGCGGTCTCAAGCTCTCGGGGGGCGAGAAGCAGCGCGTGGCGATCGCGCGCACGCTGTTGAAGAACCCGCCCATCGTGATCTTCGACGAAGCCACCTCGGCCCTGGATTCCGCCAACGAACGCGCGATCCAGGCCGAGCTCAAGAGCGCGGCGCGCAACAAGACCACGCTGGTGATCGCGCACCGCCTCTCCACCGTGGTGGACGCGCACGAAATCCTGGTGCTGGTCAACGGCGAGATCGTGGAGCGGGGCACCCACGCCGAACTGGTCGCCCGGACCGGCGTCTATGCGGGCATGTGGGCGCTGCAGCAAAGCGGCAGCGACTGATGCCGATTTCCCTTCAGGTCGTACCTTTCCGAGGAGCCTTCCGTCCGGCCGTTCCATAATCGCCGTCCATGGAAACCAAATGGCTCGAGGATTTCGTCAGCCTCGCCGAAACCCGCAGCTTCAGCCGTTCGGCGCAGCTGCGCCACGTCACCCAGCCCGCTTTCTCCCGGCGCATCCAGTCGCTGGAAGCCTGGGCGGGCACCGATCTGGTGGATCGCTCCTCGTATCCCACGCGCCTCACCCCCGCGGGCCAGACGCTGTACGACCAGGCGCTGGAGATGCTGCAGGCGCTGCAGAGCACGCGCGCCACGCTGCGCGCCCACACCGCCGCGGCGCAGGACGTGATCGAGTTCGCCGTGCCGCACACGCTGGCCTTCACCTTCTTCCCGTCCTGGCTCTCGGGCTTGCGCGAGACCTGCGGCCCGATCAAGAGCCGGCTGATCGCCATGAACGTGCACGACGCGGTGCTGCGCCTGGTCGAGGGCAGCTGTGACCTGCTGATCGCCTACCAGCACGCGGCCCAGCCGATCCAGCTCGATGCCGGCCGCTATGAAATGCTGCACCTGGGCTCGGAGGTGCTTTCACCCTATGTGCGCCCGGACGCGCAGGGCCTGCCGCAGTACGCCCTGCCAGGGTCGCCCCAGCAGCCGCTGCCTTACCTGGCCTATGCGCCGGGTGCCTACCTTGGCAGGGCGGTGGACCAGATGCTCAAGCAGAGCAGCACACCGGTGCACCTGGACCGCATCTACGAAACCGACATGGCCGAAGGCCTGAAAGCCATGGCGCTGGAGGGCCATGGCATCGCCTTCCTGCCGGCCAGCGCGGTGCGCAAGGAAGTGCGCGCCCGCAAGCTCGTGTCCGCCGGCGGGTCGCTGGAGACCGCGCTGGACATCCGCATCTACCGCGAGCGGTCTTCCACGCGAAAGGCCAAAGGACCGGTGGAGCAGTTCTGGAACGACCTGCGCAAAAAGCTCGGCAATCCCTGATTCACCCTGTCTCATAGGCGATACAGGTGATCCTTTGCCAAGGCCATTGGGGAAAATCCGTACATGAATGGTTTGCATAATGGCCGCTGCAATCAGCATTGGATGCGAAGGATGCCGCTGGCTACAGTCGCGGGTTCCGCCTGTGACAGGGTGGGAATTCCCGGGTGGAACGGAGCTTGCGTAGGGAGCATCATGCAGATGCCCTCCGCGCGACAACGGCGCTGAGCATCCGGTCTTGATCGCTGGTTCATCATCTTTTCTACAAGCAAGGAGATCCCTATGAAGAAACACCTGCTCGCGCTGGCCGTGACCACACTGGCCGTCGGCAGCGCCTTTGCACAAGCTGGCGACACGCTGGCCAAGATCAAGGCGTCTGGCAGCGTGTCCCTGGGCGTGCGCGAGTCTTCCGGACTGGGCTACACACTGGGCAACGGCAAATACGTCGGCTTCCACACGGAAATGGGCGAAATCATTCTGGCCGACATCCAGAAGCAGCTCGGCCTGGCCAAGCTCAACGTCAACTACCAGCCCGTGACCTCGCAGAACCGCATCCCCCTGGTGCAGAACGGCACCGTGGACCTGGAGTGCGGTTCGACCACGAACAACGCCACGCGCCAGAAGGATGTGTCCTTCGCCGTGACCACCTACGTGGAAGAAGTGCGCATCGCTGTCAAGGCCAACTCCGGCATCAACGGCATCAAGGACCTCAACGGCAAGACCGTGGCCACCACCACCGGCACCACCTCGGTGCAGACCCTGCGCAAGAACGAGCGCGCCGGCGGCATCGACTTCAAGGAAGTCTATGGCAAGGACCACGCCGACAGCTTCCTCGCGCTCGAGGGCGGCCGCGCCGATGCGTTCGTGATGGACGGCTCCATCCTGGCGGCCAACATCTCCAAGTCCAAGAACCCCGCCGACTACAAGATCGTGGGTGAAGTGCTGTCGGTCGAACCGATCGCCTGCATGCTGCGCAAGGACGACCCTGCCTTCAAGAAGGCCGTGGACGACAGCATCAAGCGCCAGATTGCCGATGGTTCGCTGGCCAAGCTGTACGACAAGTGGTTCATGCAGCCGATTCCGCCTGCCAACGTGAAGATCGGCCTGCCCATGTCCGACGCCACCAAGGCGGCCTGGGCCAGCCCGAACGACAAGCCGATGGAAGACTACGCCAAGAAGTAAGCCACGCACTTACCAGACGCCCCTTCAAGTGGACCCATTTGAAGGGGCGTTTTCGTGGCGACCGCGCAAAGCGCGGTGTGATCCGGACAAGCAACAGAGAGAAAAGGGGCTCCTATGAGCTGGGATTGGCAGGTGTTCTGCGAGGACACCATTGAACGGCAGCCGGTGGAAAGCTGCTTTGGCAAGGGGGGAGACATCACCTATCTGGACTGGATGTTGTCAGCCTGGGGTTGGACGGTGTCGGTGTCGCTGCTGGCGTTGCTGCTGGCGCTGGTGCTGGGCATCCTGATCGGTACGCTGCGCACGCTGCCCGATCGACCCATGGTGGTGCGCCTGGGCAATGCCTGGGTGGAACTGTTCCGCAACATCCCGCTGCTGGTGCAGATTTTCCTGTGGTACCACGTGGTGCCCACGATGTTCCCCGTCATGCGAGGCGTCCCTGGCTTCGTGCTGGTGGTCTTTGCCCTGGGCTTCTTCACCTCGGCGCGCATCGCCGAGCAGGTGCGCTCGGGCATCCAGGCCCTGCCGCGCGGCCAGCGCTACGCCGGCATGGCCATGGGTTTCACCACCTTCCAGTACTACCGCTATGTGCTGCTGCCCATGGCGTTCCGCATCATCATCCCGCCGCTGACCAGCGAGACCATGAACATCTTCAAGAACTCCTCGGTGGCGTTCGCGGTGTCGGTCTCGGAGCTGACCATGTTCGCGATGCAGGCGCAGGAAGAGACGTCCCGCGGCGTGGAGGTGTACCTCGCCGTGACCGGTCTCTACATCATCTCGGCCTTCGCGATCAACCGCATCATGGCCTTCATCGAGAAACGCGTGCGCATACCGGGCTTTGTCGTGGCGGGCGGAGCGGGAGGCCACTGACATGAACCTCAACCTCGACTTCTCCTTCTATAACTGGGACCTCATCAGCAACTTCGTGCTGAAGGGCCTGTACTTCAGCGTGATGCTGACCGTCGTGGCCACAGTGGGCGGCATCTTCTTCGGCACCATCCTGGCGCTCATGCGGCTGTCGGGCAAGAAGTGGCTGGACACGCCGGCCACGATCTACGTCAACGGCATGCGCAGCATTCCGCTGGTGATGGTGATCCTGTGGTTTTTCCTGCTGGTGCCGCTGCTGATCGGTCGCCCGATCGGCGCCGAGGTGTCGGCGGTGGTCACCTTCATTGCCTTCGAGGCGGCCTATTTCAGCGAGATCATGCGCGCGGGTATCCAGTCGATTCCGCGTGGCCAGGTGTTCGCCGGCCAGGCGCTGGGCATGAGCTATGGGCAGAACATGAAGCTGGTCGTGTTGCCCCAGGCCTTCCGCAACATGCTGCCGGTGCTGCTCACGCAGACCATCATCCTGTTCCAGGACACCTCGCTTGTCTACGCCATCGGCGCCTACGACATGCTCAAGGGCTTTGAGGTCGCGGGCAAGAACTTCGGCCGCCCGATCGAGGCCTACCTGGCCGCTGCCGTGGTCTATTTCGTCATGTGTTACGCGCTGTCGTGGCTCGTCAAGCGGCTGCACAAGAAAATTGCCATCATTCGTTGATGCCATCGAAACCCAGGAATTGCAATGATTGAACTCAAGAACGTCTCCAAGTGGTATGGCAGCGTCCAGGTGCTGACCGATTGCTCCACCAACATCCAGAAGGGCGAAGTCGTCGTGGTGTGCGGCCCGTCGGGCTCAGGCAAGTCGACCCTCATCAAGACCATCAACGCGCTCGAGCCCTTCCAGAAAGGCGAGATCACGGTCGATGGCATCGCGGTGCACGACCCCAAGACCGATCTGCCCAAGCTGCGCAGCCGCGTCGGCATGGTGTTCCAGCACTTCGAGCTGTTCCCGCACCTGTCGGTGACGGAGAACCTCACGATCGCCCAGATCAAGGTGCTGGGGCGCAACCCCGACGAAGCCAAGAAGCGCGGCCTCAAGATGCTCGATCGTGTGGGCCTGTCGGCGCACAAGGACAAGTTCCCGGGCCAGCTCTCGGGCGGTCAGCAGCAGCGCGTGGCGATCGCGCGAGCCCTGTCGATGGACCCCATCGTGATGCTGTTCGACGAGCCCACCTCGGCGCTCGACCCCGAGATGGTCGGCGAAGTGCTGGACGTGATGATCGGCCTGGCCCACGAAGGCATGACCATGATGTGCGTGACGCACGAAATGGGTTTCGCGCGCAAGGTCAGCAACCGCGTGATCTTCATGGACGTGGGCGGCAAGATCCTGGAGGACTGTTCCAAGGACGACTTCTTCGGCAAGCCGGAGGAGCGTCAGCCGCGCACCAAGGACTTCCTCAACAAGATCTTGGCGCACTGAGCCTCGCCGGCACGCCCGCATGTGCCCTTGACATGGGCGGATGCGGGATGGGCATTGGCTTGGCGGTGGGCCTTTCTCTATGCTCTCGGCACTCTTTTAGGGGGTGTCGTTGTGTTCTCGATCCTTACGACCTGCCTGCGCAGGATCCTCATCGCGGCGTGTCTGGCCAACATGGCCGCCGCCCAGGCCGGCCCGGTGCTGGACCGTGTGGCAAGCGATGGCGTGCTGGTGCTGGCCCACCGCGAATCCTCCGTGCCGTTCTCTTACCTGGACGGCACGGGCAAACCGGTGGGTTACGCCCTCGACATCTGCCGCCGCCTGGCGCAGGCCGTGCAACGCAAGCTGGGCCTGAGCAAGCTCGATGTGCGTTACCTCGCTGTGACGCCCTCCAACCGCCTGGACGCGGTGGAGCAGGGCCAGGCCCAGATGGAGTGCGGCTCCACCACCAACAATGCCGCGCGCCGCCAGCGGGTGGCCTTCACGATTCCCCACTTCATCACCGGTGCACGCCTCATGGTCCGGCGCGACAGCGCGGTGGACCGGGTGGACCACCCTGACCTCAAGGTGGTGGTGTCCACCCGCAACACGACGCCTCTGGATGCGCTGCGCCGCATGGTGCGGGAGCGTGGGCTTCCGCTGCGCATCGTGGAGGCGGACGACCACGAGCAGGCCGTGGGCATGGTCGAGAAGGGCGAGGCCGACGCCTTTGCCATGGACGACGTGCTGCTGTTCGGTCTGGCGGCTGCACGGCCGGACCCGACCTCCCTCAAGGTCGTGGGCCGGTTCTTCACCACCGAGCCGCTGGCGATCATGCTGCCGCGGAGCGACGAGGCGTTCAAGAAGATCGTGGACGACGAGATGCGCCGGCTCATCTACAGCGGTGAGATACAGGCGATCTACGCGACCTGGTTCACCCAGCCCATCCCGCCCAAGGGCGTGTCGCTGAACCTGCCCGTGAGCTACCTGCTGCGGGATTTCTGGAAGTACCCGACCGACAAGGTGCCCTGATCGCCTTTGCAGGTTTGCGACAATCGAGGCATGAACGCCTCGACCGCCCCACAGACCCTCACGATCACCCGACCCGACGACTGGCACCTGCACGTGCGCGATGGCGAGGCGCTGCACACCGTGGTGCCGCACACCGCGGCGCAGTTCGGCCGGGCGATCATCATGCCCAACCTCAAGCCGCCGGTGACCACCGCGGCGCAGGCCATGGCCTACCGCGATCGCATCCGCGCCGCCGTGCCCGCCGGCATGGCCTTCGAGCCGCTGATGACGCTCTACCTCACCGACAACCTGCCGCCCGAGGAAATCGCGCGGGCCAAGGACGTGGGCGTGGTCGCCTTGAAGCTCTACCCCGCGGGCGCCACCACCAACAGCGACGCCGGCGTGACCGACATCCGCAAGACCTACAAGACGCTGGAAGCCATGCAGCGCGCCGGCCTGCTGTTGCTGGTGCACGGCGAAGTGACCTCGCCCGACATCGACCTGTTCGACCGCGAGGCCGTGTTCATCGATGAGCAGCTGAGTCCACTGCGGCGCGACTTTCCCGAGCTCAAGATCGTGATGGAGCACATCACCACGAAAGAGGCCGCGCAGTACGTGGGCGAGGCCGGCGCGTTCACCGCCGCCACCCTCACGGCCCACCACCTGCTCTACAACCGCAACGCCATCTTCACCGGCGGCATCCGCCCGCATTACTACTGCCTGCCGGTGCTCAAGCGCGAGACCCACCGCCAGGCCCTGGTGGCCGCCGCCACCAGCGGCAGCGACCGTTTCTTCCTCGGCACGGACAGCGCGCCGCACCCGGCCCACCTGAAGGAGCACGCCACCGGCTGCGCCGGCTGCTACACCGCGCACGCCGCGATCGAGATGTATGCCGAGGCCTTCGACTCGGTGGGCGCGCTCGACAAGCTCGAGGCTTTCGCCAGCTTCCACGGCCCGGCCTTCTACGGGCTGCCGCGCAACAGCGGCACCGTCACCCTGAAGCGCGAGAGCTGGACCACGCCCGAGAGCTTCCGCTTTGGCGAGGCCGATCTCAAGCCGCTGCGTGGCGGCGAGGCCTTGCCCTGGCGCCAGCAAGCCTGAGTCCCTTGGAACTGGCGCTCGACTGGACCGCGCCCTGGTTCGCGCCCGTGGCCGATGAGGGGCGGGCCGTGGCCACGTCCCTGGCGGGCGGCGAGCCCTGGCCGCAGGCGCTGGGTGGCGCCGCCCCGGTGCGCTTCGTGCCGCAGGCCGAACTGCCCGCCGGCACCCCTTACGAACAGTTCATCTTCGACACTGGCCGCGTGCCCACGCGCGAGAACCTGCACGACTTCTTCAACGGCCTGTGCTGGCGCCGTTTCCCGTTGACCAAACAGCGCCTGAACCAGCTGCAGGCCGCGCAGATCGCCGCCGACGGCGTGCGCGACGTGCGGGGCCCGGTGCGCGACGCACTCACCCTGTTCGACGAAAACGCCGCCCTGCTGCAGGCTCCCGCGCCGCTCTGGGAGGCCTTGGCGGCCCGCGACTGGCACCGCCTGTTCGTGACGCTGCGCCCGCTCTGGGCGCAGGCGAGGCTGGTGCTGTTCGGCCACGCCCTGCTGGAAAAGCTGGTGACGCCCTACAAGTCCATCACCGCCCATGTGTTCCGAACGCCAGTGCCATGGGCCTTGGGTGACGACCTCGCCGCGTGGGATGCATGGCTGGCGCAGGGCCTCAGCGCGCCGGTGCTCGCAGCCAAACCGTTCACGCCGCTGCCGGTGCTGGGCGTGCCGGGCTGGTGGGCGGCGAACGAAGATCCCGCTTACTATGCCGACGCCGGGGTGTTCCGCCCCAGGCGCACCGATGCCCCAACAGACACCCCATGACCCAGCCCGCCCCGACCACCTGGTCCCACCTGAACCTGGCGCAAGACGCTGACCGCGCCGAACTCGCCGCCCATTTCCGCGCCACCGGCGTGCGCGACGTGGAATGCCTGTTCGCCGACGTCACCGGCTACCCGCGCGGCAAGCTCATGCCGGCGGCCAGCTTCGCCGCGGGCGGTGAACTGCGCATCTGCCAGGCCATTCCCATGCAGTGCGTGACGGGCGAGTATTCCTACGACAAGGTCTTCCCCGACAGCGATCCCGACGTGCGCCTGGTGCCCGACCTGGCCACGCTCAAGCTCGCCCCCTGGGCCAGCGTGCCGCGCTACCTCGCGGTGCACGACTGCGTGGAACTCGACGGCAGCCTGTGCGAGTTCGCCCCGCGCTCGGTGCTCAAGAACGTGGTGGCGCGTTACCAGGCCCTGGGGCTCACGCCCGTGGTCGCGCCGGAGATCGAGTTCTACCTGACCGCCGCCATGACCGACCCGGCCCAGCCGCTGACGCCGCCGGTGGGGCGGGGGGGCCGGCCCGAGGTGGGGCAGTCGGCCTTCAGCCTGAACGCGCTCAACGAACTGGCGCCGTTCTGGGACGCGTTCCACGCCGCCATCGACGCGCTCGGCATCCGGGCCGACACCTGGCTGCACGAGGTCGGCCCCTGCCAGTACGAGATCAACCTGCTGCACGGCGACCCCGTGGCCGTGGCCGACCAGGCCTTCCTGTTCAAGACGGCGGCGCGCGAGATCGCGCTGCAGCACGGCCTCAATGCGGTGTTCATGGCCAAGCCCCTGGCGGGCGAAGCGGGCAGCTCCATGCACCTGCACCAGAGTGTGGTGGACGCCGAAGGCCGCAACATCTTCAGCCAGGCCGATGGGGCCGAAAGCGAGGCCTTCCTGCACTACATCGGCGGCCTGCAGGCCTTCACGCCCGATCTCACGCTGATCTACGCGCCCACCGTCAATTCCTACCGCCGCTACGTCGCTGGCAGCCAGGCGCCGATCAACGTGGAATGGGGCCGCGACAACCGCACCGCCGGCCTGCGCGTGCCGGTGAGCCCACCGGCCGCGCGCCGGGTGGAAAACCGCCTGGCCGGCGCCGACGCCAACCCCTACCTGGCCATGGCCGCCACGCTCGCCGCCGGCCTGGAAGGCCTGCGGACGCGCTGCCTGCCGGGCGAACCGGTGCAGGACAACGGCTACGACCTGCCCCGGGGCCTGCCGCGAACTTTTTTCACCGCCCACGAACAAATGGCCCAGAGCGCTCACGCGCCGCGCCTGCTGGGCGAGCGCTTCGTGCGCGCCTACCTCGCGGTCAAGGCGCTGGAACATGAGAGCTTCCTCAACGAGATCAGTGCCTGGGAACGGCGCTTTCTGCTGCCCCAGGTGTGAGGCCGGCGCGCGCTGAAAGGGCGGTGCCGCTTGAAGAACCGCGTGGGCGGCCCCACTTATCATCCCGCTGTCGTCGATACCTATAACCCGGAGTCCCCATGAAACGCATCCTGCTGTTTGTCCTGACCAACTTCGCCGTGATGGCGGTGCTGTTGATCACCACCCGCATCCTGGGCGTGGATCGCTTCCTCACGGCCAACGGGCTGAACATGACGGCGCTGGCCGGGTTCTCGCTCGTGATCGGCTTCGGCGGCGCCATCATCTCGCTGCTGATCAGCAAGCCCATGGCCAAGTTCAGCGCCGGCGTGCGCGTGATCAACCAGCCGCAGAACGCCGACGAAGCCTGGATCGTGGAGACCGTGCGCCGCTTTGCCGACAAGGCCAACATCGGCATGCCCGAGGTCGGCATCTTCGACGGCGCGCCCAACGCCTTCGCCACCGGCGCGTTCAAGAACTCGGCCCTGGTGGCGGTGTCCACCGGCCTGCTGCAGAACATGACCAAGGAAGAAGTCGAGGCCGTGATCGGCCACGAAGTCGCGCACGTGGCCAACGGCGACATGGTCACCATGACGCTGATCCAGGGCGTGATGAACACCTTCGTGGTGTTCCTCAGCCGCGTGATCGGCTACGCGGTGGACGCCTTCCTGCGCCGCGGCAGCGACAACAATTCCGGCCCCGGCATCGGTTACATGATCACCACCATCGTGATGGACATCGTGCTGGGTTTCCTGGCCGCCATCATCGTGGCCTGGTTCAGCCGCCAGCGCGAGTTCCGCGCCGACGCGGGTGCCGCCAGCCTGATGGGCCGCAAGCAGCCCATGATCAATGCGCTGGCCCGCCTGGGCGGCCTCACGCCGGGCGAACTGCCCAAGACCATGCAGGCGCTGGGCATCACGGGTAGCCTGGGCAAGCTGTTCTCGACCCACCCGCCGATCGAGGAGCGCATCGCGGCATTGCAGAAGTAACCTCCCGCGCTGCCTGCGGCGTCACCCCCCAAGGGGGCGCACCTGGCGGCCCGGCGAAGCCGGTTCCGCGGGTGCCCTGGTTGAAAGTCCTCTTTCTCCGGCCATAAAAAAAGCGACCCTGAGGTCGCTTTTTTTTGTTGGGGCCGGGTTCAGCGGTTGCGTTCCCAGCGGTCGTTGTCGCGGCGGTTGTAGTAGCCGTCGTGGCGCGGGTACGGGTGGCCCGGGCCCCAGCGGTTGCCCGGGTAGGCGGGGTAGTAGGTGGTGCCGATCGTGATGCGGGTGGACGGCTCCACGTACTGGGTCTGGGGCTGGTAGGAGGGGTAGACCACGGGCGGCGGAGGCGGCGGCATGGCGTCGGCCGGTGTGACGTTCAGGCGCACGAAGCGGCCCGGGTCCTGCGGCATCTGCGTGCGGTACTGGCGGCCGGCGTACTCGTAGACCACGTCGTAGGCCACGGTGCGGTTTTCGTAGAAGGTCTGCGTGCCGCACTGGCGGTAGGTTTCGGTGTAGGGCTGGCTCGGGCCTTCGATGCGGTTGCCCAGCATGGCGCCGCCGATCAGGCCGATCACGGTGGCAGCGGCACGGCCACCGCCGTCGCCGATCGCATTGCCCATCGCACCGCCGGCGATGCCGCCGATCAGCGCGCCGGCGCCGGATTTCTGGCCCTGGTAGGTCACCTGCTGGTCGCTGCAGACCTCGCGCGGCACGGCCACCTGCTGGATGACGGGGGTGCTGCTGACCACGCGGCCTTGTTCATCCTGAGCGTGCGCCACGCCGCTGCCGGCCAGGGCGAGCAAGCCGGTCATCACGGGAATCAGAACGGGGGTTTTCATGGAGAACTCCTTATGGGGGTAGCCTGAAGCATGCACCGCTTGTGTCAAGCCCGGATGCCCATGCTGTAAAGATTCGTGTCGTTCTACGGGGTTCCCGGCTTTTTTGCCGCCGATCGCAGGGCCGAGAGCGCGGTGTCCACGCTGGCACCGGTGTCCACCCGCCAGCGACGGCGTGGCGCGCGCAGGGCATGCCGTTGCCGGTAGGCGGTGGGGGTGAGCCCGGTGTGGCGCGCGAAGACGCGGCGGAATGCCGCCGGGTCGGTGTAGCCGCAGGCCAGCGCCACCGTGGGCACGCTCTCCAGCGTGATCTCGAGCAGCACGCGCGCCCGGGCGCAGCGCAGGCCGTGCAGGTGGTCCAGCGGCGAATGGCCCAGCTCCTGTTGGAAGTGGCGCAGCAGGGTGCGGGCGCTGACCGCGGCGGCGGTCGCCAGCGCCGCCAGGTCGTAGGGTTGCTCCACGCGCTGCTCCATCCAGGCGAGGGCGCGTGCCAGTGTGCTGTCGCGGGTGTTCGGAATGGCGTGCGAGGCCTGCGCGGCGGCGAGTTCGCGGTCGCGATCGGGTTGCAGCACCGCCGCCAGGGCCGCGGCCGGTTCGGTGCCCAGGGCGTGCTGCGCCAGCGCGATGGCGAGCGGGCCCAGGTCGGCGGGGTAGGCGGCGCTGAGCCAGGGGCCGTCCTCGCAGAAACCTTGCCCGGCCTCGGGCGTCAGGGTGGGAAAGTCGCGGCGCAGGCCGGCGACGTAGTACCACGCGAGCGCGAGGCGGCGCCCGTCCAGCCGCCCGCTGTGCGCGGCGAACCAGGCGCCATTGCCCAGCGTGCACACCCGGCGGCCCGTGTCCACCATCAGCGCGGCCCGGCGCGCGAGCGCCGCGTGGCGCTGCACGGCCTGGCGAAGCGTGGGAATGTCGGCCAGGTGCAGGGGCGCGATGAACAGCGCTGCCGCAGGGCTGTCGCCGCCCTGGCCTTCGAGCGCGAGCGCCTGCAGCAGCCCTTCTTCGGCGCGCAGCGGCTGGCCCAGGGCATCGACGAAGCGCCAGGCCAGGCGCGGTGCCCGGGCGCCCAGGCGCAGGCCCGCCATCAGGTTGGCGGTGCGCAGCAATTCCACCAGCGCCAGGGCGTGGCCCATGGCGCTTTCAGGCAACACGGCGATCTCGACGACAAAAGGGGGCTGGGCGGGCATGGCGGTATCGGCTTCCTGAATGGCGATATTAGCTTCCTACCGAGGGAAGCCCGCTCTTAGCATGGACGTCTCATTCACTTCCCCCAGGGGTACTTCTGATGCGCTTGTCCCTCTCAACGTCCTCGCTCGTGGCGGCACTCGCGGCCAGCGGTGGTTTTTGGCTGACCACGCCGGTGGCGGCCCAGGCGCTCGATGCCGCCGGTTTCAAGCAGATCGAGACGGCGGTGGACGCGCTCGCGCCCAAGATGGTGGCGTGGCGCCGCGACATCCATGAACATCCCGAGCTCTCGGGCCAGGAAGTGCGCACCGCCAAGCTGGTGGCCGAGCACCTGCGCAAGCTGGGCATGGAGGTGCAGACCGGCGTGGGCGGCACCGGCGTGGTGGGCACCTTGCGCGGTGGTCTGCCGGGCAAGGTGGTGGCGCTGCGCGCCGACATGGACGCGCTGCCGGTGGAAGAGAAGACCGGCTTGGCGTTCGCCTCGAAGCAGAAGGCCACTTACCTCGGCAAGGAAGTGTCGGTGATGCACGCCTGCGGGCACGACGCCCACGTGGCCATGCTGATGGGCGCGGCCGAGGCGCTGGCGGGCCTGCGCGCGCAGTTGCCGGGCACGGTGAAGTTCATTTTCCAGCCGGCCGAGGAGGGCGCGCCCGTGGTGGCGGATGCCAGCGGCAAGGTGCCCAGCTTCGGCGCCAAGGCCATGATCGAAGCCGGGGCCTTGAAGGACGTGCAGGCCATCTACGGCCTGCACATCACGTCCAACCTGCCCTCGGGTGTGGTGGGCTACCGCAGCGGCCCGCTGATGGCCGGTTCGGACGCGCTGACCATCCACGTGGACGGGCGCGGCGGCCATGGGTCGTCGCCCTGGGCCGCGGTCGATCCGGTCGTGGCGTCGAGCCAGGTGGTGCTGGGTCTGCAGACCATCGTGAGCCGCCAGCTCAACATCAGCAAGGAGCCGGCGGTCATCACCATCGGCTCCATCCAGGGTGGCACGCGCTACAACATCATTCCCGACAGCGTGGAGATGATGGGCACGCTGCGCACCTTCGACGAGGAGATGCGCGAGGACGCGAAGAAGCGCATCGTGGCGACCGCCGAGTCGATCGCGGCTTCCAGCGGCGCCAAGGCGCGCGTGAGCTTCGGCCCGGTGGCCTACCCGGTCACCACCAACCCCGCCAAGCTCACCGAAGCCTCGCTGCCGGCGCTGCGCGAAGCCCTGGGTGGCAAGGTCATGCTGATCCCCAAGGTGAGCGGCTCGGAAGACTTCTCGGAGTTCCAGAAGGTGGTGCCCGGCTTCTTCTATTTCCTGGGCGCGCCGCAGAAGGGGCAGGACTTCGCCAAGGCGCCGTCCAACCACTCGCCGCTGTTCGACCTCGACGAGGCCCAGCTGCCGGTGGGCGCCCGTTCGCTGGCCGCGCTGGCGGTGGACTTCCTCAAGCGGCCCTGAGGGCTGCCGGGGCGGCCTCGCCGAGCAGGTCTCGCGCGAGCGCCTCGGCCACCCGCAGGCCGTCCACACCGGCCGAGAGAATGCCGCCGGCATAACCCGCGCCTTCGCCGGCCGGGTACAGGCCGCGCGTGTTCAGGCTCTGGCAGTCGTCGCCGCGCGCGAGGCGCAGCGGCGACGAGGTGCGGGTTTCGACACCGGTCAGCACGGCGTCGGGCATGTCGTAGCCGCGCATCTTGCGGCCGAACACCGGCAGCGCCTCACGCATGGCCTCGATGGCGTAGGCGGGCAGGGCAGGGGCCAGATCGCCGAGCTTCACGCCGGGCCGGTACGAGGGCTCCACCTCGCCCAGCGCGCTCGAAGGCGTCTGCTTCAGGAAGTCGCCCACCAGCTGGCCGGGCGCTTCGTAGTTGGCCCCGCCCAATTGGTAGGCGCGGGCTTCGAGTTCGCGCTGCAGCACGATGCCGGCCAGCGGGTGCGTGCGGCCTTGCGCTGCGAGCGCGCGGGCCTGCTCGGTGTAGCGCGCGCCGTCGGTCTCGCCGAAGGCGGCGGTCCACAGCGGCAGGTCTTGCGCCAACGCCTGCGGAAAGTCGCTGGGTTCGATGCCCACCACCAGGCCCGCGTTGGCGTTGCGCTCGTTGCGCGAATACTGGCTCATGCCGTTGGTGACCACGCGCCCGGGTTCGGAGGTGGCGGCCACCACGGTGCCGCCCGGGCACATGCAGAAGCTGTAGACCGCGCGGCCGTTCTTCGCGTGGTGCACCAGCTTGTAGTCGGCTGCACCCAGCAGCGGGTGGCCGGCGTGGCGGCCCCAGCGCGCGCGGTCGATCACGCCTTGCGGGTGCTCGATGCGAAAGCCGATGGAGAACGGTTTGGCCTCCATGAACACGCCCGCATCCCACAGCAGGGCGAAGGTGTCGCGCGAACTGTGGCCCAGGGCGAGCACCACGCGCCGCACCGGCATGTCGATGGTGTCGCCGCTGCCTAGGCGCCGCACCTGCAGGCGGTCGATGCGCTGGCCTTCTTCGCCGGCCTGGGCCAGGCCGATGCCGCAGACCTGGTGTTGGAAGCGGATCTCGCCGCCCAGCGCGACGATCTTCTCGCGCATGGCCTCCACCACGCGCACCAGCTTGAAGGTGCCGATGTGCGGGTGCGCGGTGTAAAGGATTTCGGGCGGCGCGCCGGCCTCCACGAACTCGTGCATGACCTTGCGGCCGAGGAAGCGCGGGTCCTTGATCTGGCTGTAGAGCTTGCCGTCGGAAAACAGGCCGGCACCGCCCTCGCCGTACTGCACGTTGCTCTCGGGGTTGAGCACGTGCTTGCGCCACAGGCCCCAGGTGTCCTTGGTGCGCTCGCGCACCGGCTTGCCGCGCTCGAGCACGATGGGTCGCAGTCCCATCTGCGCCAGCGCCAGCGCCGTGAACAGGCCGCAGGGCCCCAGGCCCACCACCACCGGGCGCTCGCGCTCGTCGCTGGGCCAATGCGCCGGTGCGTGGCCTGGGGCGTGCCAGGCCATGTCGGGCGTGGGCTGGATGTGGGGCTTGCCCGCGTGCGCCGCGAGCAGGGCGGCTTCCTGCCCCGGGTCGGCCAGCGCCACGTCGACGATGTAGACCGCGAGCAGGTCGGCCTTGCGCGCATCGAAGCTGCGCTTGAACACGTCCAGGTGGGCGATCTGCGCGGCCTCGATGCCCAGCGCGGTGGCGGCCAGGGCGGTCAGGGCGTCGATGGGATGCGGCGGGGGCTGCCGGTCGACCTCGGTTTCGGTCGGGGCGTCGGCGGCGCGGCGGTGTTCGGCCGGCACGGCGGCCAGCGGCAGTTTGAGTTCGGAGAGGCGGATCATGTGTCGTGGGGCTTGTGTTGATCAAGCAGAAGACGAAGCCCCCATATTGTCGTCAATGCGCCGCCATCAAAATAATCCGGGTGAAATTATTAAACCCGGGTACAATGCAGCGCATGAACGACACAACCCTTCCCACCTGCACCGCCTTCATCGGCTCGAAACGCGTGGCCTTCGGCACTTACGACGAGGTGGCACGGGCCCTCGCCACGCTCGACCTCTCGGCGGGCGGCTTGCTGGTGTTCGACGACGCCACCGCGGCGCAGGTCGATCACCCCTGGCCGTCCGGCCACCCGGCACCGCCCGCCGATGACGCGCGCCGCGCGGCACCCGCCGCCGCCCCCCAGGTGGGCCGACCGCGCATGGGCGTGGTGGCGCGCGAGGTGACGCTGCTGCCACGCCACTGGGAGTGGCTGGCGCAGCAGCCCGGTGGCGCGTCGGCGGCCCTGCGGCGCCTGGTCGAGGAAGCGCGCCGCACCCACGCCGATCGCGACGGCTGGCGCCAGGCCAAGGAGCGCGCCTACCGCTTCATGAGCGCCATCGCGGGGGGCTTCGAGGGGTTCGAAGAAGCCTCGCGCGCGCTGTTTGCCCACGACGCCGAGGCCTTCGCGCGCTGCATCGCCGGCTGGCCGGCGGACGTGCAGGCGCACCTGGCCTGGCTCGCGCGCGACGCGTTCGCGCCCGAAACGGCGGCACCATCCGCCTGATCCCTTTTCAACAAGACAACAAGAAGCCCTCCATGCCCAACGCTCCCCAAGGCCCGCTCTGGCGCGTCTACCTCGTTTTCCTCGTGCCCATGGTGCTGTCCAACATCCTGCAAGGGCTGTCGGGCACGCTCAACGGCATTTTCATCGGCCAGATGCTGGGCACGCACGCGCTGGCGGCGGTCTCGGGCATGTTCCCGATCGTGTTCTTCTTCATCTCGCTGGTGATCGGCATCGGCGCGGGCGCCTCGGTGCTCATCGGCCAGGCCTGGGGCGCGCGCGAGCCACACAAGGTCAAGGCCATCGCGGGCACGGCGCTGGTGCTGGGCGCCCTGATCGGCCTGGTCGCCGCCGTGCTGGGCGTGGTGTTCGCGCGGCCGGCGCTGCAGGCCCTGGGCACGCCGGTGGACGTGCTCGACGACGCGGTGGCCTACGCGCGGGTGATGCTGCTCATCATGCCGCTGCTGCTGGTCTTCATCCTGTTCACGCAGTTGCTGCGCGGCGTGAGCGACACGGTCTCGCCCCTGATCGCCCTGCTGCTGTCGACCGCGCTGGGCCTGCTGCTCACGCCGGCACTGATCCAGGGCTGGCTGGGGCTGCCGCGCCTGGGCATCCAGAGCGCGGCCTACGCGGGGCTGGTGTCCTACGCGGCGGCGCTGGGTTTCCTGGCGTGGCGCCTGGGCCGCAAGCACCACGTGCTGGCCGTCGATCGCGAGCTGATCGGCGCGCTGCGGCTGGACCGCGACATCCTGGCCAAGGTGATGCGCATCGGCATCCCGACCGGGCTGCAGATGGTGGTGATCTCGGTCTCCGAACTCGTGATCCTCGCGCTGGTGAACGGCCACGGCTCGCAGGCCACGGCCGCCTACGGCGCGGTCACGCAGGTGGTGAACTACGTGCAGTTCCCCGCGCTGTCCATCGCGATCACCGCATCCATCCTGGCGGCGCAGTCCATCGGCGCGGGCCGGGTCGACCGCCTGGGCGCGATCCTGCGCACCGGCCTGTGGCTCAACGCCGTGCTCACCGGCGCCCTGGTGCTGCTGGGCTACGCGCTCTCGCACAAGCTGATGGGTCTGTTCCTCACGCAGCCCGAGGTGCGCGCGCAGGCCGAGCACCTGCTGCACATCATGCTGTGGAGCATCCTGGTGTTCGGCTTCCAGGCGGTGGTGGGTGGCCTCATGCGCGCCAGCGGCGTGGTGATGGTGCCCATGGCCATCTCGGTCTTCTGCATCCTGGCGATCCAGCTGCCGGCGGCCTACGTGCTCGACGCGAAGATGGGCCTGCCCGGCGTGTGGGTCGCGTTCCCGGTGGCGTACGTGGCCATGCTGGTGATGCAGACCGCGTATTACCGGCTGGTGTGGCGGCATCGCAAGATCGAGCGCCTCGTTTGAGCAGGCGATAATCGCCGCGTGAAGCGCACCAGACCGCCGCTGGCACGACATCCCGAAAGGGTGTGCTGGAGGAACGTCCGGACTGCACAGGACAGCGTAGGAGGTAACACCTCTCCGCCGACAAGCCCATCGAGCTCGCTCGATGGGCCCTAAGGTGAGGATCAGAGCAACAGAGACGAGCCGATTCAGTTCGGGTGAAACGGGCAATCTCTACGCGCAGCAACACCAAATAGGCCAGCGTTGACGTGGTTCCGCGGAGCTGGCGGGTAGGTGGCACCGAGCCGGG
>QFCS01000436.1_pt1 | contig 34959 bp, 32 predicted proteins | sample 3576561 | NCBI WGS metagenome assembly QFCS01 | reverse complement strand
TCAAATCGCGAAGCGACGTCGAAATGGCTTCGATCTCGGGCCTGCACGGCCTTGCGGGTAGCGATGCTACCCGCTGCACCCGCCCAGGCCCGATATCTTCGCCATTTCGACGCCTCGATCGTGGAATTAATGGGTCCTGATCCTAGGGTTGATCGGAAGAGGCGGCTCTATCGTGCCCACTCGCTTGCCGAGGTTCGAGATATGTGTTGGAACGAGAGGAAGCGGGCAGATCGAGTTGGGAGGCCTTCATGGCGCTTCGTCTCGAATTTTCTGACCATGCCGATGAAGCCGGCCAAACGTCGATGACCGGCTTGGACCGGATGGTGCGGCTGCCAGAAGTGCTGGCGCGCGCCGGGTTCAGTCGAGCTACCCTATATCGCAAGATTCGTGCGGGCACTTTCCCTCGCCAGGAGCCGATCAGCGACCAAGGTGTGGGATGGCGGCAGTCCGACCTCGCCCGCTGGATGGCTGACCCAGGATCATATCGTGCGGACTGACGATCAGTCGCCTTCGACCCATATCCTTTTCGATCCACCTTTACCGGCAAGGATCTTTCCTACGAGCAGGCCGAGTTTTCTGAGCGCGGCGGCTTTCTCGTCATAATAGGAATACTGGTCATAGACTCCTTCGGCGCCGGGAATCGCATGGCCCAAGACCCGTTCGGAGATTTCCCGACTAACGCCGGCCCGCCGCATCAGCGTCTTTGCCGTACGGCGCAGATCGTGCAAAACCCAATGGGTTGGCTTTGTACCCATGTGAATCGCCATCGCCTCGTCGAGCTCCTTCTTGGCATTGCTCAGACCATTGATCGGCTTGCCGCGCCGGCGCCCTGCAAACACGAATGGATTTTCGGGGCGCCGGGGAATCTGGTTGATGGTATCCGTGGCGAGCGCTGGAAGTTTGAGGACGAGCGGGTTTCCCTTTTCGCGTGCTTCCGTTGCAATGGTCCAGTCACCAGTCGGCGAAATTTCATCCCATTTCATATCCTGGATCTTGGTGCGACGCTGCGCCGTCAGCAGTAATACTCGGGCGAAAGAGCCGAATGTGCCGACGGCACCGGTGCAATGCCAAAGAGCACGGATTTCGGCGTCATTTAGAATGCGCTTGCGCGCATTCGCGGTAGGACTGACCCTTTTCATTCCGCGGATGATGGGGCTTGAAAAGTCGTCCGTCCTCGTTGCGTGCCAGTTGAATAGTTTAGAAAGCAGGGCAAGCACGCCATCGGCTTGGCGCGAGCCGTGTTCGTCTTCCACGATGTCAAGGAGCGCAGTGACGTCGGAGCGCGAAATCTTCGCGATCAACCGATCACGCCAGCGCGGGGCGCCATCGAAATCGGCAAGGACATAGCGATCCAGAATACGCTGCACTTCATCGGCTGACCGAAGCGGCACTTGTTTCTTTTTCAGCCCTTGTTTGCGGACATGGCGTTTCATGAAGAGCTCCGCCACCTCCTTGAAAGTTGGCTCATCCGCCACATCGTCGCCATCGGAACGCGACGGCGTCGAAACGACTGTGGGCTCCGAAGCTATACCCTTGCCGCTCGACGCTAACGCTCTCCGGCCAAGGTCCTGCGGATCGCGATTGTCAGCCAGGGTCTCAAGCCAGCTGCGCGCGATTTCGCGTGCAGAAGCGAGTGACATCTCGTCCGCGTCGCCGATCATTCTACGCGTGGGGTTGCGGCTACCGGGAAAGCGCGCGACAAAAATATAAGTCTTTGTACCAGTGGGTAGGACGCGCACACCGAGGTTCGGAACCGTCGCGTCCATCACATCATAGCGCTTTCCGTTCCTATCGGGCGCCAAGGAAGCAATGACCTTGGCCGTGAGGGTTTTGCGCATTACTCGGGCCTTCCATCGAAGAGACCACAACTCTCGTGGCCACACCCGTCCTTCCCCCTTCCCTCCATTTGGACGGGGTTCAGCCCGTCCTTGAGACGAGTTGAGATAAATTGATAATATCTGATATTAACTGAACGGTCGGGCTTCGTTCAATTACTGTAAATTGCGGGATTTTGTTTGTTATATAATTCTCCTAATTGACATTTTCATAGCATTGAAGCGTCTCTGTTATCTTTCGTCAACGACCAGGGCATGAACGTGCCGATCATTGATAGGTGTGTGATTATCATAGGGAGGATGCTCTATCTCAGCCCACCAAGAGGCTGGCCTACGCATTCAGCTACGGCGAAAGAGCGGGGAGATTCGGAACAGCGTTCAGCTGCTCTAAATTCTGCGTTGGGCAACATCTCGCAATTGAAACGGGCTGAAACTGGCGGAGATGCGTTGAGACACTGTCATAGGCGGGGGCAACATCGGAAACGAGCGATGGAGCTGGAGGAACGCTGAGATCGCAAATTCGAAAAATTATCAGCCGAATCGAAAAATCCCGGAAAAGCCGTTGCATTCCGCAAGATCGCATGATAGCGGGCCGCTCGCTTCGCAGCAAAGAGGGCTTCTTCTTCGCAGCAAGGTAGGCCTGAAATGGCAGTGGACGCATAGCTCAGTTGGTAGAGCAGCTGACTCTTAATCAGCGGGTCCTAGGTTCGAGCCCTAGTGCGTCCACCATTTTTCAATGACTTACGGAAGCGCCCCCGCTCCGCCTTTCCCCGCATTGCCGCCGCCTTGCGCGCGCCACTTCCGCTCATCGCTTGCCTATCGGCAAACCATATGCATAGACATCGGCCATGCAGTCGACCAACTATCTGATCGCCCCGCTGCTCGAGGGTTTTGAATGGTTCGACGATGCGTTGCAGCGCAGCCTTCAGGCCGCCGGCTGGGAACCCGTCACGCGCGCGGAATCGATGGTCATTCTGCACGTCCTCGTCGGCACGCGGCGTCCGGCGGATATCGCCCGGGCGCTTCGCCTGTCGCGCCAGGCGGTGCACACGACGATCGGGAGCTTGGTGAAGGCAGGCTTCTTCGCGCTCGAACCCGATCCAGAGGATGGCCGGATCAAGATCGTGACGCTCGCCGAGCGCGGCGCGCAGATGCACGAGGATGCCAACGCCATCGTCGCACAACTGGGCGTGCAGCTCGAACAGCGGATCGGCAAGCGCCGCGTGCGCGCGCTGCACAGCGCCTTCGAGGCCGAATGGGGCGAACCGCCCGTCGTGACGATCAGGCGCTGAAGCGGCCGACTGCCGCCCCCAATAAAACCGCCAGCGGCGCGCCCTGTCAGGCGACGGCTTCGACGCGCTGGGGCTCGTGGCGAACGTCTTCGGGGCCGAAGACCTTGGTATTGGCGGCGAATTCCATCATGATGCCGTTGGGATCGGTGAAATAGACCGAGCGGATGAATACGCCGTCGTGCATCGTCATGCTCACCGTCGTCTCGCTGTCGTCGTGGTTCACGACCATTGGGATGACCTCGACCCCTGCCTCGACGAGCCGGCCGATCGCGGCCTCCAGTTCGTCCTCCTCCATATGAAAGGCGAGATGGTTCATCGATCCGACCGCGGTCTTGTCGTCGCCCGGGAATTTCCTCACCGACGCGACGCCCGGCGCCGCGGGCGGCGCGTCCTGCCACCAGAAAAAGGCCACCGCCGATCCGCCACCGCAATCGAAGAAGAAATGCTGGCCGCCGGTCGGCAGTTCGACCGTCTTGACCAGCGGCATCTGCAGCACCTCGGTATAGAATTTGACCGTTTCGGCCATGTCGCGCGCCACCAGCGCGATGTGGTTGATCCCCATAGTCTTCATCTGGTCTCTCCTGAAGCCGTCACGCGAAATCGGGCGCCTTCGCCCATTCGATCACGGCCGAATTGTCGAAATATTCCTCGAGCCGGGTGATGCGGTCGCCCGTTACCGCGCAGATCAGCGCCGCCGGAAGCTCGAGGCGCGCGCCGCCGTTGGCGATCGCGACCAGCAGATGCTGCTGGACGAAACCGCCGTCGAAGACATGGATCTTGCGGTCGGTGTAGCGCCGCTCGCGCGTGAGCGCGATGAACTGCGTCAGCGTCGCGACATTCGCCGCCCGGTCCTGCGCCTGGCGCGTATGGCCGTGCCAGATGACCACCGCGGGATCGTAGCAGGCCTCGACCGTCTTCGCGTCGCCCGCCTCGACCGCCCCGAAAAAGCGATCGGCAATCGCCTCGATTTGCTCCGCCTCGGTCATCGGCGCTCCTCCATATGAGCCAGTTCGCGCGGCAGATGCGCCGCCATGCGAAAGAACAGCCATCCCGCGACGACATAGAAGGAGCAGACCGTGACCAGCGCGGTCCGGAGCCCCTGAGCCGAAGCGGCCGCACAGGCCGCGACCGTCGTCGCTTCGCCGCAGCGCGCGGCATAATCGCCGGCGAAAGCCTGCGCCGCGAAGATGTCGCTGAACCAGCCGGCGGTGATCGGGCCCAGGGTCATGCCGAGCACGCTCATCGTCAGCGTCAGGATCGCGGTCGCCGAGGCCCGCATCCGCGGCTCGACGAGGTTGCTGGTGACGGCGAAGGTCGGCCCGGTGAAGACACCGGCGAAAAAGCCCGGCGGGGTCAGGAGCAGGATCGTCCAGAACCAGCTCGTCTGCGAAAAGCCGAGCATATAGGTCGCGGCCGCGAACATCATGCAGATGGCGGGAAGCCAGCCATACCAGCGGATGTCGCGGCGCCCCAGCCGGTCGGCGACGATCCCGCCGAGCACGCTGCCGCTGCCGAGCGAAAGGCTGTTGATCACCGCGAAGGCGATCGCCGCCTCGGTATAGCCGACGTCGAAATTGCGCACGAAGAAGGGATGCGCGAAGGTCATACCGGCATAGCCGACGAAGCTCACCACCGTTCCCGCCAGCACGAGGTTGCGAAACGCGGGGCTTCCGGCCAGGCGCCGGAGCACGGCGCCGAGCGGCGGCGTGACGTCGGAAGCGATCCGGCCGTCGGAGAGGCCGCGCGCCGGCTCCTTGAGGGTCAGCCAAACGATCGCCGACAGCGCGATGCCGGGAAGCCCGACCAGCAGGAACGCGGCCCGCCAGCCGTGGCTTTCGGCGACGACCGCGCCGCCGATCCCGCCGAGAATGATCCCGATCGGCGTCGCGAGGCCGAGAATACCGAAGATCGAAGCACGCTTTTCGGGCAGGAAATAGTCGCCCACCAGCGACTGCGAGGGCGCCCCCGACCCGGCTTCGCCGATGCCGACGCCGATCCGTGCCAGCATCAGCCCGCCAAAGCCGCTCGCGGCGGCGCACAGTGCCGTCATCGCCGACCAGGCCGCCATCGAGACCGCGATGATGCGCACGCGATTATAGCGTTCGGCGAGGCGCGCGACCGGAATGGCGAGAACCCCATACAGGATCGCGAAGGCCGCGCCGCCGAGCAGCCCGAGCTGCGTGTCGCTGAGGTGGAGATCGGTCTTGATCGCCTGCCCCACCGTGTTGAGGATCGATCGGTCGATGAAGGCGATCGTCGACACCACCAGCAGCATGAAGACCGCGTAGCGCCGGTCGCGCGCGCCGATCGCGGCCCCCTGCCCCGCCCTGACGCCGGTCCGGGAATCCGGCGGCGGCAGGTGGGGCTCCACGGGTCCGCCGCCCGATTCCAGCATCAGAATTTATAGCCCAGATCGACGCCGAAGGTGCGCGGCGGCGAATAGATGCGCAGGAAACCGAGCGGACCAAGGCCGAAAGTGTTGTTGATGACCGTCTTGTCGAAGGCGTTCTTGACCCAGACACCGATCCGCCAACCCTGCTCGCTCTGCAGCCCGAGCGTCGCATCGACGAGCACATTGCTCGGCCGCAATTGCACGTCGCTGGTCCGGTTGGCGGTGCCGCCGCTGGTATAGAGGTCGTCCATATAGACCGCATTGACCGACCCGTTCAGCTTTCCGATCCCGACGTCGGCGTCATAGAAAAGCCCGAGGCTGCCCGACCATTTCGGCGCATAGGCGAACGGCAGGTCGCTGTTGTCGGTCGGATTGTCGACGCCGTCGCTGGTCAGATCGGTGAAATTCTCCTTGAACCGCGCGTTGAGGTAAGCGGCGTTGGCGTTGATGCTGAACCCGCCGCCAAGCACCCATTGCAATTCGCTCTCGATCCCGTCGATGCGGCCCTTGCCGGCGTTGGTGACGATCGATTCATAGACGCCGCCCGAGGTCAGCCCCTGCGTGCCGACCTGCATGTCGGTGTAGGTCGACGAGAAGGCGGCGAGATTGAAGCGCACGCGGCGGTCGAACAATTCGGTCTTGAGCCCGCCCTCGAAGCTCGACACGGTTTCGGCATCATAGGGGCCCGCCGAGGTGAAGCTGGCCGCGCGGCCGTTGAACCCGCCGCTGCGAAAACCCTTCGACCAGGTGACATAAGCGAGGACATCGGGATTGACCTGATAGCTGATCCCCAATTTGGGCGAGAAATTGTCCCAATTGTCGCGATAGGTCATCGATGCCGGATAGAAGAGCGGCTGGTTGGTGAAGCGCTTCTTCTCATAGCTGTAGCGCCCGCCGGCGGTCAGCGTCAGCGCATCGGTGGCATGGAAGTCGAGCTGACCGAAGCCCGCCCAGGCGGTGTTGCTCTGGCTGGCGATCTGCGGGACGGTCGCGCCGCCATAGATGAGCCCGCTCTGCGCATTGGTGATGTCGTAGCTTTGGTGCATGAAGAAGGCGCCGAGCACATAGTCGAGGCGCGACTTGCCGTCCGACGCGATGCGAATTTCCTGACTGAACTGCTCGTGCTTCTGATCGCGCAGCGCGGAGAAGAAGGGCAAGGCGCTCGCGTCATAATCGCTCTGCACGCGATCCTTGAACTCGCGATAGCCGGTCACCGCGGTGATTTTCGCGCCGCCGATCGCCCAGTCGAGGCTGAACGCCAGCCCCCAGGTGTCGAGGTCCGCGAACAGCGGCGTATCCGAATAGATGGTATAGGGATCGGTCGGGTCCGAATTGCCCGCCGGAACCGCCGGGGTCGGCGTGCCGGTATCGGGGCTGAAATCATAATAGACGTCGCCGGGAAGCGACGCGTTGCGGAACGCCGCGCCCGTTCCGCGCTCGCGGTCGAAATCGGCGACGAGCGTCGCTTCGAGACTGTCGGACGGCCGCGCGACCAGCGTCAGGCGGCCCGACCAGACCTCGTTGCCGCCGACCTTTTCCTCCGTCGTCGCGTTATGGTTATAACCGTTGTAGGTCTTGTAGAGCATCGAGGCGCGCACCGCGAGCGTGTCGCCCAGCGGCGATTCGAGCGCCGCGCGCGCTTCGACGCGGCCGCGGTCTCCGAAGGTCAATTGCCCCTCGCCCGCGAAGCTGTCGCCCGGCCGCTTGGTCCGCACGCTCACCACGCCGCCGATCGTGTTGCGGCCATAGAGCGTGCCCTGCGGGCCGCGCAGGATCTCGACCGATTCAATGTCGAAGAAATCCTGAAGCGCGCCGCTGTTGCGCGCCAGATAGACGCCGTTCATCTCGACCCCGACCGACGGCTCGAAGGTCGATTCGACGTCGGCGAAACCAAGGCCGCGAATGAAGAAGGCGCTGGCATAGGGATAGGCGCCCACCGGCGCGAGGACGACGTTCGGCACCTTGGAATTGAGGTCGGTCAGATTGAGGACCGACTGCGCCTCCAGGCTCGCGCTGTCGAACGCGGTCACCGAGGCCGGAACGTCCTGAAGATTCTGCTCGCGGCGCTGCGCGGTGACGATGATCTCTGCAACCTGATCCGCGGACCCGGCGCTCTGCTCCGCCGGAGCGGTTTCGACCTGCGCCGAGGCCCCGGTCGTGACGACGATAGCCAGCAGCGACGCACAGCATGTAATGGAGCGCTTGCCCATGTTCATCCCTCTCCCATGTCGTGCCGCCGATCTGTGCCGACGGTTGATTAGTAAGCTATCTATGAATCTCATCTTGTCAAATTAAATGACGAGTTTTCGCATCTGAATGTCAATATTCCTGACAAGGAAAAGGCGTTCGCGGCCCCGGCGTGCGGCGATGTTTTTCGGTTCGGGGCTTTCCGGCGGGCCCAGAAAAGGTTAGACCCGTTGCAAAAGGAAACCCGCAACCAGCGGCAATCGGGAAGAGGAATGGACATGGCCGATCACGATCTCGTCATCCGCGCCGGAACCGTTCACGACGGCCTGGGAAGCCCGCCGCGCGCCGCCGACGTCGCGATCCGCGACGGGCTGATCGTCGCGGTGGGCGATGTGCCGGGGACGGGAAAGCGCGAAATCGACGCGCGAGGCAAGATCGTCACCCCCGGCTTCGTCGACATCCACACTCACTATGACGGACAGGTCACCTGGGAGGAGCGGCTGATGCCCTCGTCGGGCCATGGCGTCACGACGGTGGTGATGGGCAATTGCGGCGTCGGCTTCGCGCCGTGCCGCCCGCACCAGCGCGACATGCTCGTCAAGCTGATGGAGGGGGTCGAGGATATTCCCGAAGTGGTGATGGTCGACGGCCTCCCCTGGAATTGGGAGAGTTTTCCCGACTATCTCGACGCGCTGGACGAACGGCGGCTCGACATCGACATCGCCGCGCAGATTCCGCATTCGGCGCTGCGCATCTATGTCATGGGCGAGCGCGCGGCACGGCGCGAGGCGCCCACGGCGGACGATCTGGCAAAGATGCGCGCGCTCGTCGCCGAGGGAATCGACGCGGGCGCGTTCGGGGTCACCACCTCGCGCAACATGATGCACCGCACGAAGGCGGGCGAACTGGCGCCGAGCCTTCATTCCGACGTCGACGAGCTTTGCGCGCTGATGGACGGGCTGACCGACGCCGATGCCGGCGTCTTCCAGATCATCCCGGCGCCCGACGGCGATGCCGGGGTCGAGTTCGACATACTCCGGACCGTCGCCGAACACGGCCGCCGCCCGCTCTCCTTCACGCTGCTCGACGTCGCGGGCCAGCCCGGCGGCGGCTGGCGGCATATGCTCGCAGGGCTCGAACGCGCCGCCGCCGACGGCGTCGAAATGCGCGGACAGGTCGCACCGCGGCCGGTCGGCATGTTCTTCGGGCTCGACCTCAGCCTGCACCTCTTCTCCTGCCATCCGAGCTACCGGGCGATCGCGCATCTGCCGCTCGCCGAGCGGGTGGCGCGAATGCGCGATCCCGACTTCCGCCGCCGCCTGTTGTCCGAACAGCCCGAGGACAGCAATCCGGTGACGCTGAACCTCGTCGCGGCGTTTCGCGCGACCTGCCCGTGGGGCGACACGCCGCAATATGAACCCGCGCGCGAGGACCGCGTCGAAGCGCTCGCGGCCGCGGCGGGCCGATCGCTCGAAGACTATAGCTACGACCTGCTGCTCGGCGACGAGGGCCGCGCGGTCTTCTATCTGCCCGCGGCGAATTATTCGGGCGGCAACCTCGACAGCGTGCGCGAGATGCTGGGGCATCCGAACACCGTCATGGGGCTGGCCGACGGCGGCGCGCATTACGGGCTGATCTGCGACGCCAGCTTCCCCACCTATCTGCTCCAGCGCTGGGCGCGCGATGCGCGCGACGACCAGCGGCTGCCGCTGCCGCTGGCGATCGCCGAACTGACGAGCAAGGCGGCGGCGACCGTCGGCATGGCGGACCGCGGACGGATCGCCGAAGGCTGGAAGGCCGACATCAACGTCATCGACCTCGACGCGCTGCGGCTGCACGTCCCGCGCGTCGCCTATGACCTGCCCGCCGGGGGCAAGCGGATGCAGCAGGCGTCGGACGGCTATGTCGCGACGATCGTGTCGGGCGAGATCACCTATCTGGACGGCGAGCATACCGGCGCGCTGCCGGGCCGGCTGGTGCGACGGTCGGCCGCGCAGCCGCTCGAACGCGCCGCCTGAGCGGCCTCGGCGGAGGCGTTTGGCGCGCCCGCGGGTTCAATCCGCCATGACGACAGGACTGCGATTCAAGGCGATACGGCGGTGCGGGCCAGTTTGTGCAGCAAGGTCCTGAAGACCGTCAGGTCGGCGGGATCGGACGGTTCATAATTTCGTTGCTCACCGACCTGGCGGCTGTTGCAGATGAAAAAGAGGATACCGGCACCGACGCCGTTGACGAACATCATCGTCGAGATGGAGGCGAAGGCGCCCTTCTCGATCCCATAGGCCAGCGTGCGGTCCATATCATCGAGCACGCGATAGGAAAACTGGACCGGATTGCCCCGCCGCACCGCGGTATCGGCGACCAGTCGCTGAAGAATCCGCGCGGCTGATGGTCGAGCGAGGAAAAAATCGAGCCACGCGTCGAGGTGCGCGATGAGCCGCTCCATCGGGTCCGCGATGCCCGCGATCCGCGATTCGCTCGCTGCGCTCATATCGGCGAAGAGGCGCTCCTCGACGGCGTCGTAGAGCATCTGCTTGGTCGCGAAATGGTGGAGCAGCGAGGGCCGGCGGATGCCGACGGCATCGGCGATATCCTCGAGCCGCGACGCCCGGAACCCCATGATCGCAAAGACATGCTCGGCCTCGCGCAGGATCGCCTCGCGGGTCGCATCGGCGCGCTCCTTGCGCGTCGCCGGCATCGAAATGGCCATCTCCATCGGCCTTCTGTGGCCGATTCCCTTTGCTCTTGCAATTCGCCGACTCGCGGCTAGACATTCACCTACTCACCAGTAGGTGATTCAAATGCGGACAAACTGCGATATTGGGAGGGTGTTTATGGTCAGGGAAAAGACGGGTCCGATGCGCGTGGCTTTGGCAGCCTCGGTTGCCATGGGGGCCATGGGGCTGACGGCAACGCCGGCGAGCGCGCAGGAAAGCCAGGCGGCGCAGGAAACCGGCGTCGCCGACATCGTGGTGACCGCGCAGAAGCGCGAGGAAAATCTGCAGGACACGCCGATTTCGATGGTCGCGCTCGGGTCCGAAGCGCTCGAACAGAAGGGCATCGGCTCGCTGACCGACCTCTTCACCGGCGCAGTGCCCTCGATCCGCATCGCCCCCTTCGTCGGTCGCGTGTCGGCGGTCAGCATCGGGATGCGCGGACTCGTCCCGGTCGACGCGACGCAGGTGACGCGCGACGCGACGGTCGGCGTCTATGTCGACAGTGTCTATCTCGGCCGCGTGTCGGGGCTCGGAATGGAGCTGGCCGACATCGAACGGATCGAGGTGCTGCGCGGCCCGCAGGGCACGCTGTTCGGCCGCAACACGATCGGCGGCGCGATCAGCATCGTATCGAAGCGCCCTACCGGAGAATTGGGCTTCGACATGAAGGCCGGGATCGGCAATTACCGCGGCCGGTCGTTCGCGACGCACATCAACCTGCCCGAGGCGGCGGGGATCAGCGTCAAGGTCGACGGCGTCTTCGAGGGGCGCGGCGGGCTGGTGCAGAACCCGCTCGGCGGCGACGCGCGCGACTATGGCGAGGTCAAGAAATATGGTTTCAAGATCTCGGCGCTGTGGCGTCCGGCCGACAATGTCTCGCTGCTTTACTCCTATGATCTGTCGCGCGACAAATCGACCGGCCTCTATCATTACATCACCGCCTCGACACAGCCGGCGGCGAACACGCCGACCTTCATCAAGCTCGACACCGGCCGCGTCAAAACCGGCCGCATCGGCCTGCCGCTCTATCGCAATCCGCAGGAAGCGAAGGGCCACAGCCTGACCGCCGAATGGGAGGTCAACGACGCGCTGACGCTCCGCTCCATCTCCGCGTGGCGCAGCCTCGATTCGACGCAGATGGACGGCGACGAAGGGTCGAACACGACCTGGGGTCCGGGCCGCCGCTTCGGCCGGCTCAGCTATGCCAATGTGAAGCAGAACCAGTTCAGCCAGGAAGTGCAGCTTGTCGGCGACCTCGGCGAACTCGAATTCGTCGTCGGCGGCTATTATTTCAAGGAAAACGGCCGCGACGAGGCGATCGTCTATTCGCTGGGGACGCTCAATCCGGCGCTCACCGGGGTCAATCTCTTTCCCGAACCCTCGCCCGATGGTGGCGCCGCGCGGCTTCCCGACCGCGCCGCAGACGTCCGCGTCCGCTCGAAAGCGCTGTTCGGCCAGGCGACCTGGTCGCCCGAGGCGATCCGCGGACTGCACATCACCGCGGGCGCGCGCTACACCGACGATCACAAGGACGGCCGCCTGCTGTTCATCGCCGGGGCCGACCCGGACCTGTCGTTCGTCTTCAATTCGAGCCGCGTCGACCCGATGGCGACCATCGCCTATGATATCAGCGATGACATCAACGCCTATGTGAAGTGGAGCCGCGCCTATCGCGCCGGCGGTGCCAATACGCGCTCGACGATCCTGCGCAGCTTCGGCGAAGAGGAGTTGACGGCGTGGGAGGCTGGAGTGAAGGCCGACCTGTTCGACCGCCATCTGCGCGTCAACCTTGCCGCCTATGCCAGCCGGCTGTCGAACCAGCAGGTCGATTTCCTGAACCCCGCCTTCATTTCGAACACCGAAACGGTGAACGCGCCCGAAAAGCGTCATATCAAGGGGGTCGAAGCCGATATCACGCTCGTTCCCGTCCGCGGGCTGTCGCTGTCGGTCAACTATGTCTACACCGACGCCCCGCCGACGCCGGTGCGGAACATCTTCACCGGCGTGATCGAGGAGACTTTTTCGGCCTTTACGCCGAAGCATAGCGCGTCCTTCTCGGCCGATTATATTTTCCCCGCCTTCTCGTTCGGGCAGCTTCGCGCCCACGTCGGGCTCGACACCGCGGGCAATTATATCCCCAACGGCACGGTCGACGTGAAGGCGGACAAGGCATTGCTGCTGAACGGCCGGCTATCGCTCGGCGAGATCGCGCTCGGCGGGGGTGAGATGGAGATTGCGGTCTGGGGTAAAAATCTGACCAACACGACCTATAATCTGCTCGATTTCCGCATTCCGGGCCGCGTGACCGCGACATTCTATAATGAACCGCGTACTTATGGCCTCGAGGCCCGGATGAAGTTCTGAGGGGGGAGTCGCCCGGCGGGCTGATGATCGCCGGGCGATTTTTTGAAAAGGGACAGGATATGAAAAAGGCATTTCTCGCGCTGCTGCTGCTCTCGCCCGCGATGGCGATGGCGCAAGCTGCACCGGGCCCCGAGGCGGCCGATTCTGCGACGACGGTGACGCGCGAATTTGCGATGACCGGCGGCGACAATTTCCGCGATGTCGGCGGCTATCGCACCGCGGATGGCCGCAAGGTGATGTGGGGCAAGCTCTACCGCTCGGCGTCGGTCGGGCGCTACACGGCCGAGGATCAGGCGCTGATCCATGCGCTGTCGGTCGGGTCGATCATCGACCTGCGCTCGACGCGCGAGCGGCAGGCCGACAAGGCGCCCTGGATGCAGGATGCCGGCGTCGGATACTGGACGCGCGACTACGATCTGTCGGCCGGCAACCTCGGCGCGCTGTTCGCCAAGGGCGCCAAGATCGACGCCGCGACGATGCGCGCGGTGATGATCGAGGGCTATCGCGGCTTCCCCAAGGAGCAGGCGACCTCCTATCGCATACTGTTCGACCGGCTGCTGCATTCCGACAAGGCGGTGATCGTCAACTGCACCGCGGGCAAGGACCGCACCGGCCTCGCCACCGCCCTCGTGCTGAGCGCGCTCGGCGTTCCGCGCGAGACGATCATGCAGGATTATCTGCTGAGCAACAGCGCGCTCGACATGGACAAGCTGCGCGCCGATGCCGGGCTGAACGCCGCGACGGCGGCGCTGCCCGCCGACGCCGTCAAGCCGCTGCTCGACGTCGAGCCCGCCTATCTCGACGCCGCTTTCGACCAGATCGACAAGGATTATGGCAGCGTCGAGAGCTATCTGAAGCGCGAACTGGGGGTCGACCACGCGGCGATCCAGCGGCTGCGCCAGCGGATGCTGCGCTGACGGAAAACCGGATTCCATGGATCGTCATCCCGGCGAAGGCCGGGATCTCATCGTCGCGATCTAACGCAAAGGAGAGATCCCGGCCTTCGCCGGGATGACGAGATGAAAGAGCGTGCTTCTACCCGCCGTTCGCCAGCGTGAGAAACACCGGCCGCTCGCCGCCGCCGTGCACCGCGATCCGGGCGCCGCTCACATAAGCGGCGTCGGGCGAGGCGAGGAAGCTCACCACCCCCGCGATGTCCGCTCCGTTCGCCATGCGGCCGAGCGGCAGCATCGCGTCGATGCGCTTCATGCCTTCCGCCCCGCCATAATGATCGGCGGCCGCGTCGGTCGCAACGAGCCCGACGACGACGGCGTTGACACGCACCTTCGGCCCCCATTCCATCGCGAGCGATTCGGTGAGGCTGAGCAGCCCCGCCTTCGCCGCGCCATAGACCGCAGTCCCCGGCGAGGGCCGCACCCCCGACACGCTGGCGATATTGACGATGCCGCCGCCCTCGGCCTGCGCCTGCATGATCCGGTTCGCCGCCTGCGCGACGTGCAGCGGGGCCAGCAGGTTGAGCGCGAGGACGCGTTCGGAAAAGCGCGGCGAGGCGGTCGCGGCATCGGCTTCGGGCGAGCCGCCGGCGTTGTTGACGGCAAGGTCGAGCCGGCCGTGGCGCGCGAAGATGCGCTCGACCATCGCCTGCACGGCATCGGCCTCGCGCACGTCGCACGCCTCGAACTCGGCGGTGACACCATCGTGCGACGGCAGTTCATCGGGCGCACCCCGGCCGCAGATCACGACCGCGAAGCCGTCGGCAAGCAGGCGCTGCGCAATCGCGCGGCCGATGCCCTTGCCGCCGCCGGTGACCAGCGCCACGCGCCCTTTTCCGTCCGTCATGTCCGCCTCCATCGTTCGACCGACCTCTCCGCTCCGGCCGGCGCGAAGTCTCCCCCCATATGGCGGTATCGGACCCGCCGCCAGAGTCCCTAATCCAGCCCGACAAAGGCCCCATGATGCTGGAGAGGGAATTGAACAAGCAAGTGACCATCGAGCAGTTCGTCGCCTCGCTGAAAAGCGGGATGACGATCGGTATCGCCGGCTGGGGGCCGCGGCGCAAGCCGATGGCGCTGGTCCGCGCGATCCTGCGTTCGGACCTCACCGACCTCACCATCGTTGCCTATGGCGGCCCCGACGTCGGGATGCTGTGCGCCGCGGACAAGGTGAAGAAGGTCGTCTTCGGCTTCGTCTCGATGGACGCGATCCCGCTCGAACCCTGGTTCCGCAAGGCGCGCGAGGCCGGCGGGCTCGACATCCTCGAACTCGACGAGGGTATGCTGCAATGGGGCCTCAAGGCCGCGGCGTTCCGCCTGCCCTTCCTGCCGACGCACGTCGGGCTCGGCACCGACGTGATGACGCACGGCGGGTTCAAGACCGTCCAGTCGCCCTATAACGATGGCGAAGTGCTGCTCGCGATGCCCGCGCTGAAGCTCGACGCGGCGCTGCTCCACGTCCAGCGCGCCGACCGGCTCGGCAATATCCAGGCGCTCGGCCCCGACACTTACTATGACGAATGGTTCGCCCGCGCCGCCGACAAGACCTTCGTCTCGGCCGAGGAAGTGGTCGATCGGATGGACCATAGCTACCCCGAGGATGCCCGCTTCAACATCGTCGAGCGCTGCTTCGTCCACGCGGTGGTCGAAGCCCCGCTGGGCGCACACCCGACCTCGATGCCGCCCGCCTATGGCTGGGACATGAAGGCGCTCAAGGCCTATGCCGCAAGCGCGCGGGAAGAGGCCGGCTGGGACGCCTATGCCGCCGACATCATCGGCGCCGACGAGGCGGATTATCTCGACCGCGTCGGCGGCAAGGACGCCGTCGCCGCCCTTCCCCTTCCCATTTTCTGAGGCGGCCGAGACCATGACCACCGCACCCGACTTCACCCTTTGCGAACAGCTTATCGTCGCCGCGTCCGAGGCGTGGCGCGGCAATGGCGAGCTCGTCGCGACCGGCATCGGCCCCGCGCCGCGCCTCGCCGCCGGCCTTGCCAAGCTGACGCACACCCCCGAGCTGATGATGACCGATGGCGAGGCGTATCTGGTCGAGGACCCGGTGCCGATCGGCCCGCGCGGCTATGACGACCGCAAGGCGGCGGGCTACCTCCCCTTCTCGCGCTTCTTCGACGCCGCCGTATGGTCGGGCAAGCGCCACGCGATGGTGACGCCGAGCCAGATCGACCGTTTCGGCCAGACGAACATCTCCTACCTCGGCGGCACCTACGACCAGCCGAAGGTGCAGATGCTCGGCGCGCGCGGCTTTCCGGGCAACAGCATCTGCCACATCAATTCGATGTTCATCCCCGCCCATTCGAAGCGCGTCTTCGTCGAGGGCGAGGTCGATATGGTGTCGAGCGTCGGCTACAACCCCGCGCGCCGCACGCCGGGCGTGAATTTCAGCCGCGTCGACCTGCGCCTGATCGTCACCGACCTTTGCATCATGGATTTCGGCGGCAAGGACCATGCGATCCGCGTCGTCATGCTGCACCCCGGCGTGACCTTCGATCAGGTGCAGGAGGCGACCGGCTTCGCGCTCGAAGCCGCGGCCGAGATCAAGACCACCCCCGCCCCCACGCCTGAACAGCTCGCGATCATCGCGCGGCTCGACCCGCACAATATCCGCGCGGGCGTGCTCAAGGACAATCCCGCGGGCAAGAGGAGCTGAGCGATGAGCGATCAGAATGACGGGCTGGTCCCGCGCGTCGAGGAAACCCCGGTCTACGAGACCGATACGCCGATCCTCTACGAAGCCGCCGACGGCATTGCGTGGGTGACGCTCAACCGCCCGCAATATCACAATGTCCAGAACAGCCAGATGACCTATGCGCTCGACGACGCCTTCTTTCGCGCCGTCGACGACGATGCGGTCAAGGTCATCGTCCTCAAATCCGACGCCAAGCATTTCAGCGCCGGGCACGACATCGGCACGCCGGGCCGCGACTTTCATTCGCCGGTCGAACGCCGCCTGATGTGGTACGATCACTCGACCAAGGCGGGCGCCGAAAAGGCCTATGCCCGCGAGCATGAGCAATATCTCGGCATGTGCAAAAGGTGGCGGGACATTCCCAAGCCGACCATCGCGCAGGTCCATGGCGGCTGCATCGCCGGCGGGCTGATGCTCGCCTGGGTGTGCGACCTGATCATTGCGTCGGAGGACGCCTTTTTTCAGGACCCGGTGTTGCAAATGGGCTTTCCGGGCCTCGAATATTTCGCGCATTGCCATGAGCTCAACGTCCGGCTGGCGAAGGAATTCCTGTTCCTCGGCGAACGGATGAGCGCCGAGCGCGCGCGCGAAGCCGGAATGGTCAACCGCGTCGTGCCGCGCGCCGAGCTGGCGGGCGAGGTGAAGCGCATCGCCGAACGGATCGCGACGCAGCCGCGCCTCGCGCTCCAGCTCGCCAAGCAGGCGTGCAACCATATGGAGACGCTAGCGGGCAAGAACGCCGGGATCGACGCGGCGTTCGGCTATCATCATTTCGCCCACGCCAACAACAGCCTCGTCAAGGGCGACTACATCGCGGGCTTCGACGGCAAGAAGATGGCCGAAGCCAATAAGAAGGACGCCGGGACCGACTGATGGCCGACGCGCTCGCCACCATCCTGACCGAACGGCTCGGCTGCCGATTGCCGGTGATCCAGACCGCAATGGGCTGGATCGCGACGCCGGGCCTCGTGATCGCGTCGAGCGAGGCGGGCGCCTTCGGCTTTCTCGCGGGCGCGGTGATGCAGCCCGCCGAACTCGAAGCCGCGATCCGCGCGGTCAAGGCGGGCACGAAGCAGCCCTTCGGCGTCAATTTCCACATGTTCCAGCCGGGCGCGGCAGAGATCGTCGAGATCATCCTGAAGCACCGCGACCAGATACGCGCGGTCAGCTTCGGGCGCGGCCCCGATGCAAAGATGATCGGCCGCTTCAAGGACGCGGGCATCCTCTGCGTGCCGACCGTCGGCGCGGTCAAACATGCGCAAAAGATGGTGCAGCTCGGCGTCGATATGGTGACGGTGCAGGGCGGCGAAGGCGGCGGGCATACCGGATCGGTCGCCTCGACGATCCTGCTGCCGCAGGTGCTCGACGCGGTGAAGGTGCCGGTGATCGCGGCGGGCGGCTTCGGCGACGGGCGCGGGCTCGCGGCGGCGCTCGCTTATGGCGCGGTCGGCATCGCGATGGGCACGCGCTTCCTGATGACGCGCGAAAGCCCGATCCCCGACGTCACCAAGGCGCGCTATGTCGGCGCGGGCACCGACGACATCCTCGTCTCGACCAAGGTCGACGGGCTTCCGCAGCGGATGATCAAAAATGCGCTGCTCAACCGCATCGAGCGCTCGACCGGGCTCGGCATCTGGCGCCGCGCGGTCGAGAGCGGGTTGCAGATGAAGCGCCAGACCGGCGCCTCGTTCGGCGAATTGTTCCGCGCCGCGAAGGGGATGACCAGCCACGGCGGCCTCACCCTGCCGCAGGCGATGATGGCCGCCTCCGCACCAATGCTGATCCAGAAGGCCGTGGTCGAGGGCGACCCCGACCATGGCCTGATGGCGACCGGGCTCGTCGCGGGGCGCTTGGGCGACCTGCCGAGCTGCGCCGACCTGCTTGGCGATATCGAGCGCGACGCGCGCGCGCGGATCGCCGCCCTATCCTCTTCCTCGTCAACAGGGGCCTGACCCATGCCGATCCATACCGAGATCAAGGACCGCATCGCCGAAATCGTCTTCGACGTGCCGCCGGTCAACGCCTTCGACAGCGAGACGTGGAACAGCCTGCCCGCGATCATCCGCGAGGCGGGGCAGAACCCCGACGTCAATGTCGTGCTGATCCGCGCCGCCGAAAGCGCGCGCGGTTTCTGCGGCGGCGTCGACATCAAGGAGATGCAGGCGCATCCCGAACGCATCACTTTGCTCAATCGCGGCAATTACCTGGCTTTCAAGGCGGTGCGCGATTGCGAGGTTCCGGTCGTCGTCGCGGTGCATAAATTCGTGATCGGCGGCGGCATCGGCATCTGCGGCGCGAGCGACACGATCATCGCCGCCGACGACGCCTTCTTCTCGCTGCCCGAGGTCGACCGCGGCGCGATGGGCGGTGCCTCGCACCTGTCGCGGATGCTGCCGCTGCACAAGGTGCGCGCGGCCTTCTTCACCGGCGGCAATATCCCGGTCGAGGAAGCGTATCGCCTCGGCGCGGTCGAGAAGGTCGTGCCGCGTGCCGCGCTCGTCGAGGAAGCGCGCGCCTTTGCCGCCGTCATCGCGGGCAAGTCGCGCAAGGCGCTGGTGATCGCCAAGGAAGCGCTCAACGGCCTCGAAGCGCGCGACGTCGATCGCGGCTATCGCTGGGAACAGGGCTTCACCCTCGAAATGTATATGCACGAGGACAGCCAGAAATCGCGCGACGCCTTCGTCGAGACGGGCAAGGCGGCGAAATTCTGATGGACCTCGCCTACACAACCGAACAACAGGATTTCCGCGCCGAAGTGCGCGCGTGGATGGAAGCGAACGTCCCGAAGGACCCGCTCGTGACGCTCGAGCGCGAGGACGGCTATCACCAGCATGTCGAGTGGGAGCGGAGGCTCGCGAGCGGCAATTGGGGCATGGTGACATGGCCCGAAGCCTATGGCGGGCGCGGGCTCGACCTCATCCAGTGGCTGATCTTCGAAGAGGAATATTATCGCGCCGGAGCGCCGCTGCGGGTCAACCAGAACGGGATCTTCCTGCTCGGCCCGACGGTGATGGAGTATGGCACCGACGAGCAGAAAGCGCGTTTCCTGACCCCGATGGCGAAGGGCGAAATCATCTGGGCGCAGGCGTGGTCCGAACCCAATGCCGGGTCGGACATGGCGGCGATCACGTCGAAAGCCATTCGCGACGGCGATCATTATATCATCACCGGCCAGAAGACCTGGTCGAGCCGCGCGAGCTTCGCCGACTGGGGTTTCGGCCTGTTCCGCACCGATCCCGAATCGAAGCGGCACAAGGGGCTGAGCTTCATCCTGTTCGACCTCAACGCGCCCGGCGTCACGCGCCGCCCGATCCGCCAGCTTCACGGCGACCCCGGTTTCGCGGAACTCTTCTTCGACGAAGTGCGCGTGCCGGTGGAAAACCGGATCGCGGGCGAAGGCGAAGGCTGGAACGTCGCGATGGCGACGGCAGGCTTCGAGCGCGGGCTGATGCTGCGCTCGCCCGCCCGCTTTCAGGCCGCCGCCGAGCGCCTCGTCAAGCTGTTCCGCGCGCATGAGGCGAAGGCCGCACCCGCCGCGCGCGAGCAGGTGATACAGGCGTGGATGGACGCGCAGGCCTATGCCTACAACACCTATGCCGTGGCGTCGAAGATCATGGCGGGCGCACATATCGGCGCCGAGGCGAGTCTCAACAAGATCTTCTGGTCCGAACTCGACCGCGCCGCGCACCGCACCGCGATGCAGCTTCTCGGCGCGTCGGCCGAGCTTCGCCACCTCGACGGCGGCGCGCTCAATACGTGGCTCGAAGGCTATATCTTCTCGCTCTCGGGCCCGATCTATGCCGGGTCGAACGAGATCCAGCGCAACATCATCGCCGAGCGCCTGCTCGGCCTGCCGAGGTAAGCGGCCATGGATTTCACCATCACCGAAGATCAGGCGACGCTGACCGGGGGCGTGCGCGACTATCTGGCGGGTGTCCACGCGCCCGAACGGCTGCGCGCGCTCGACGCCAGCGACAGCCGCCGCTCGGCCGACGTCTGGCAGGGGCTCGTCCAAATGGGCCTGCCCGGCCTGCTCGTTCCCGAGGCGCAAGGCGGGCTTGGCCTGTCGCTGCTCGACGCGGCGCTGATCGCCGCCGAATTGGGCCGCGCCGGGGTCGCCGAACCGCTCGCAGATACCGCGCTCGTCGCCGCACCGCTGCTCGCAAAGGCAGGCGGACAGGAGACGCTGCTTGCTGCGATTGCCGGTGGCGAGGCGAAAGTCGCGCTGCAACATCCGACCAATCCGTGGGTCGCCGACCTCGATGGGGCGAGCCATGTCCTGTCGGCAAAGGACGGCGCGCTGCTCCTCGCCGAGCATGGCGGCGGCGGCGACCTCCTCGACGGCGTCGATCCGCTCCGCCGCCTGTATGCGCCCATCGCACCTTCGGGAACCAAGGTCGGTTCGGCCAACGCGCTGCTCGACCACGCCGCGCTGATCACCGCCGCGCAGCTTGTTGGCGTCGCCGACGCGATGCTCGAACAGGCGACCGACTATGCGAAGAACCGCAGCCAGTTCGGCCAGCCGATCGGCAGCTTTCAGGCGATCAAGCATCATCTCGCGACCGCGGTGGTCAAGATCGAATTCGCCAAGCCGGTGATCCAGCGCGCCGCGGTCGCATTGCAGGACGGCGCCGCCAGCGCCCCCGTCCACGTCAGCCACGCCAAGCTCGCGGCAAGCGACGCCGCCTGGGCAATGAGCGAGACCGCGATCCAGACGCACGGCGCAATGGGCTATACCTATGAGGTCGACCTGCATTTCTGGATGAAGCGCGCCTGGGCGCTGTCCGGCGCATGGGGCGACCGCGCTTTCCACCTTGGCCGCATCGACGCCGCTATCCTCGGCGGCGCGCTGCCGATCGGCCCTGGCCACAGCTTCGCATAAGGAAAAGGGAATAATGGCAGAAGCCTATATCATCGACGCCGTCCGCACGCCCATCGGGCGCAAGAAGGGCAGCCTCGCGGCCGTCCACCCCGCCGACCTCGCCGCGCATCCGATCAAGGCGCTTGTCGCGCGCACCGGCATCGACGCGGGCCAAGTGGACGATGTCGTTTGGGGCTGCTGCGACACCATCGGCCCGCAGGCGGGCGACATCGGCCGCACCGCGTGGCTCGTCGCCGGAATGCCCGAGCATGTCCCCGGCACGACGATCGACCGCCAGTGCGGGTCGTCGCAGCAGGCGGTGCATTTCGCGGCGCAGGGTGTGATGAGCGGCACGCAGGATCTGGTCGTCGCGGGCGGCAGCCAGGCGATGAACGCAATTCCGATTTCGGCGGCGATGTTCGCGGGTCAACCCTATGGCTTCGACAGCCCCTTCATCGGCTCCAACGGCTGGAACGCGCGCTATGGCACCGAAGAGGTCAACCAGATAAAATCGGCCGAGATGATCGCCGCCAAGTGGCAGATCAGCCGCGAGGCGATGGAGGCCTTCGCCACCGAATCGCACCGCCGCGCACAGGCCGCGATCGACAACGGCTGGTTCAAGGCCGAAATCGCGCCGCTCGAAGGGCTGGAGCAGGATGAGACCGTCCGTCCGCAGACGACCCCCGAAGGGCTCGCTACGCTGCGCACCGTCAACGAGGGCGGCGTGATCACAGCGGGCATCGCCAGCCAGAATTGCGATGGCGCCGCAGCGCTGCTGATCGCGAGCGAGGCGGCGGTGAAGGCGCATGGGCTGAAGCCGCGCGCGCGCATCCATCATCTGTCGGTGCGCGCCGACAATCCGGTGTGGATGCTCACCGGCCCGATCCCGGCGACGAAATATGCGCTCGAAAAGGCGGGGATGTCGGTGAACGACATCGACCTGTTCGAATGCAACGAGGCCTTCGCCAGCGTGCCGATGGCGTGGATGCAGGAACTCGGCGTGCCGCACGAAAAGGTCAATGTGCAAGGCGGCGCGATCGCGCTCGGCCACCCGATCGGCGCGACCGGCGCGCGGCTGATGACGACCCTGCTCGGCGCGCTCGAACGCACCGGCGGCCGCTATGGCCTGCAGACGATGTGCGAAGGCGGCGGTCAGGCCAACGTCACCATCATCGAAAGGCTGTAAGCGACATGGGCATCTGCGAAGGACGCACCGTCATCATCACCGGCGCGGCGCGCGGGCTCGGGCGTTCCTATGCGCTCGCTTTCGCCGCCGAGGGCGCCAACGTCGTCGTCAACGACATCGGCACCAGCCTGTCGGGCGAAGGCCGCGACACCTCGGCCGCCGACGGCGTGGTGGCGGAGATCAAGGCGGCGGGCGGCAACGCCATCGCCAACCATGAGGACATCACCGACTGGGACGCCGCAAAGCGGATCGTCGATGCCGCGGTCGAGGCGTTCGGCGACCTGCATGTCGTCGTCAACAACGCCGGGATCGTCCGCGACCGGATGTTCGTGTCGGCGACGCCCGAAGAATGGGACGCGACGATGCACGTCCATCTGCGCGGCCATTTCTGCGTCGCCCGCCACGCCGTCGATTATTGGCGCGCCCAGCAGAAAGCGGGCAAGCCGGTCGACGCGCGGATCATCAACACGACCAGCGGCGCCGGGCTGCAAGGCTCGATCGCGCAGGCGGCCTATTCGACCGCGAAGGGCGGGATCGCTGCGCTGACTTTGGTGCAGGCCGCCGAGCTCGGTCGCTATGGCATCACCGCCAACGCCCTCGCCCCCGCGGCGCGGACGCGGATGACCGAACAGGCCTTCGCCGACAAGATGGCGGCGGTCGAGAGCGGCTTCGACGCGCAGGACCCCGATAATATCGCGCCGACCGTGGTGTGGCTCGGCTCGGAAGCGTCGAAGCATGTCACGGGCTGCGTCTTCGAGCTTGAGGGCGGGCGGATCACGATCGAGGACGGCTGGAACCTCGGCCCGACGGTCGACCAGAACGCCAAATGGAACCCCGCCGACGTCGGCGCGGCCGTCGACAAGCTGCTGTCCGAACGCCGCGAGCCGCGCAAGGTCTGGGGCAGCTAGGATGCATTTCGCCTTCACCGACGAACAGGCGATGATCGCCGAAACGGCGAAGGCCTTCTTTGCCGAACAGGCGACGAGCGAGCGCACGCGCGCCGCGATGGCCGGCACCGGCGTCGACGAGGCGCTGTGGCAGGCGTTCACCGCAGACCTCGGCCTCGCCGGGGTCGCGGTGCCCGAGAGCGAAGGCGGCGTCGGGCTCGGCATGGTCGAGCTTGCCATCCTGGCCGAGGAAGCCGGGCGGCACGTCGCGGCGCTGCCGTTGCTCGCCAGCGTGGGCCTTGCCATTCCCGCGATCCTAGCCGGCGGCAGCGCCGAACAGAAAGCGCGCCTTCTTCCCCGCCTCGCCGCGGGCGAGCTGGTCGCGAGCTTTGCCGAGGCCGCGCCCGGCACGACCCGAAGCGACGGCGCATTGACCGGCGCCGCCTTGCACGTCCCGCACGGCGCACGCGCCGATCTGTTCGTCGTCGCGGTCGGCGATGCGGTGGTTCTCGTCGAACGCGACGCGCCCGGCCTTGCCCTTACCCCGCTCACCAGCATGGACCAGACGCGCCCCTATGCGCGGCTCGATTTCGGGGCGGTCGCGGCCGAGCCGCTCTCCGACCCCATCGCCGCGCTCGCCGCCGCGCAGCGCACTGGCGCGCTCACGATCGCCGCCGATGCGCTTGGCGGCGCGCAGGCGTGCCTCGACCGCACCGTCGCCTATGCACGGGAGCGCGTCCAGTTCGGCCGCGCGATCGGCAGCTTCCAGGCCGTCAAGCACCGCCTCGCCGACATGATGGTCGGGGTCGAACAGGCGCGATCGGCCGTCTACTGGGCCGCCTGCGCGATCGACGAAGGGTCGGACGAAGCCCCCTTCGCGGTCCACGCCGCCAAGGCCTTCGCCTGTGACACCTATAACCATTGCGCGGGCGAGATGATTCAGCTTCACGGCGGCATCGGCTTCACCTGGGAGCATGACGCGCACCTCTATTTCAAGCGCGCGCGCGGCGACCGCACCCTGCTCGGCACCCCCGACTGGCACCGCGAGCGGATCGCGCGGATGGCCGGATTGGACGAGGCGGCATGAAGCTGGGATTCTCCCCCGACGAAGAGGCTTTCCGCGCCGAGGCCGCGGCCTGGCTGACGGCCGAATTGGGCGGCGCGTTCGCCGACGTGCGCGGCCTGGCCAGCCTGACCGATGCACCCGAACGCCGCCGCGACTGGGAGCGGCGGCTCGGCGAAGCGGGCTGGAGCTGCGTCGGCTGGCCGAAAGTCTATGGCGGGCGCGACGCGACGCTGGCCGAGCAGGTCATTTTCGCCGAGGAATATGCACGCGCGGGCGGCCCGCCGCGGCTCAACCATATCGGCATCGAACTCGCCGGCCCGACGATCCTCGCCTTCGGCAGCGATGAGCAGAAGGCACGCTTCCTGCCCGCCATCGCAAAGGGCGAGGAAATCTGGTGCCAGGGCTATTCGGAGCCCGGCGCGGGGTCCGACCTCGCCAATGTCCGCACCCGCGCCTGGCGCGAGGGTGATGATTGGGTGATCGAGGGGCAGAAGGTCTGGACCAGCCTCGCGCAATTTTCCGACTGGATCTTCGTCATCGCGCGCACCGAGGACGGGTCGAAGGGGCCGAAGGGCCTGTCCTTCCTGCTCGTGCCCGTCGATCAGCCCGGCGTCACCGTCCGCCCGATCCACCAGATCACCGGCGAGGCCGAGTTCAATGAAACCTTCTTCGACGGGGCGCGCACCGATGCGGCGAATATCCTCGGCGCCCCCGGCGACGGGTGGAAGGTCGCGATGGGACTGCTCGGTTTCGAGCGCGGCGTTTCCACGCTGGCGCAGCAAATGGGGTTCCGCAACGAACTCGACGCGGTGATCGCCACAGCGCGCGCCAACGGCGAAGCGCGCAATCCCCTGATCCGTCAGCGGATCGCGCAGGCCGAAATCGGGCTCAAGCTGATGCGCTACGGCGCGCTGCGGATGCTGAGCGACGCCGGGGACGGCAGGCTCAACCCCGCCGCGCTCACCTACAAGATCCAGTGGGCGACGTGGCGCCGCGATCTCGGCGAGCTCGCGATGGACGTTCTCGGCCCGGCGGGCGAGACGGCCCCCGGCGGCGATTACGCCTTCCCCGCCCTTCCCAATTTGTTCCTCTATAGCCGCGCCGACACCATCTATGGCGGGACCAACGAGATTCAGCGCAACATCATCGCCGAGCGCGCGCTCGGCCTCCCGCGCGAGCCGCGCGGCGACCTCAAGTAAAGGAGCCGAACGTGGCACGCCCCGCACCCGACTATCCCACCCCGACCGGCCTTCTCAAAGGCAAGACAGTGCTGATCACCGCCGCCGCGGGCAGCGGCATCGGCGGAGCGGTCGCGCAGCGCGCGGCCGAGGAAGGCGCGACGCTCTTCCTGTCCGACATGCACGAACGCCGCCTCGGCGAAACCGCCGACCGCATCGAAGCGCTCGGCTTCGCCCGCCCCGGCACGCTCGTCTGCAACGTCACCGATGAAGGCCAGGTGCAGGCGCTGGTGCAGGGCGCGATCGGCGCGATGGGGCATGTCGACGTGCTGATCAACAACGCCGGGCTCGGCGGCGCGGCGCCGGTCGTCGAGATGACCGACGAGCAATGGCACAAGGTGCTCGACGTGACGCTGACCAGCGTCTTTCGCATGACGCGCGCGATGCTGCCGCATATGTATGCCCGCCAGACGGGCGCGATCGTCAATAACGCCTCGGTCCTCGGCTGGCGCGCGCAGAAATTGCAGGCGCATTATGCCGCGGCCAAGGCGGGGGTGATGGCCTTCACCCGCTGCTCGGCGCTCGAAGCCGCCGAACAGGGCGTGCGGATCAACGCCGTCTCGCCCAGCCTTGCGATGCACGCCTCGCTGTCGAAGGTGACGCCGCCGGGGCTGCTCGAGGAACTGACCGAGAAGGAAGCCTTCGGCCGCTATGCCGAGCCGTGGGAGGTCGCCAACGTCATGCTGTTCCTCGCGAGCGATCTGTCCTCCTACATGGCGGGCGAAGTCGTCGCCGTGTCGAGCCAGCAGGCATGAGCGCGCGCATCTTTGCCACGCCAGCGGCGCTGCTGGACGCGGTGGGCGAAAGTTTCGGCCCGACCGAATGGGTTTCCATCGAGCAGGACCGCATCGATCTGTTCGCCGAGGCGACCGACGATCATCAATGGATCCACGTCGACCCCGAACGCGCCAGGGAGGGCCCGTTCGGCGGCACGATCGCGCACGGCTATCTGACGATGAGCCTCGTCAACCGCTTCCTCCCCGACCTTGTCGAGGTGCGCGGGGTCGCGATGGGGATCAACATCGGCACCGACAATCTGCGTTTCCTGAACCCGGTCCGCACCGGAAGCCGCATCCGCGGCCTCGGCGAACTGGTCAAGGCGGAGGAAGCCAAGGGCGGCGTGCAGGCCGTGGTGCGCGTAACGGTGGAGATCGAGGGCGAAGCAAAGCCCGCCTGTGTGGTCGATACGATCAGCCGCTTTTACCCCGAGACGTGATCCGAGGAGCTGTTTCCGCATTGGGGTTGTGAGTTGCCATCCCTTCTTTCGTCATCCCGGCCGGAATCCCGGATTAGGGTCGGCGCAAGGACCGCCCGATCCTTCCAAAGTTCAGGAAAGTTCAGCCTATTGCATCCCCCTGATGCGCTCCTCGCGCTGTGCAGAACGCACGCGGCACGCCTCGCCGTGGCCGCATCCGCAAGCCGGACCGCGACCGCTTTTATTCACCGAATGAAAGCTGGCACGGCCGGATAATGTAGGAAAGGCCTATTTGAAGCCGATGTCGGCTTAGGGGTGTGAGCGGACGGTGCCTCCTCTCCCCTTGAGGGAGAGGATAGCGCAGCTTGCTCCCCTGGGAGCTAGCGAAGCTTGGAGAGGGGGAGGCGACGCCAGCGGACGCAAAACCCCCTCTCAACTTCGGCTAGGCAGCAAGCTGCCAAGCCTTCGTATCTCTCCCTCAAGGGGAGAGAGTAGGATCCTTACCTATGCCCGCCTTCCGCTCGAAAGCAGACACTGCACCTCCACTCGTCCTCCCTCTTGCACTCTCTCTCCAAATGCGTCAAAACTTTACGTGAACGTAAAGGTAAAGCCCCCGCAAGAGGATCATTCCCCATGACCGACACCCCCAGCTTCGACACGATCAAGTTCGACGTCGCCGACCATGTCGCGACCATCACGCTCAACCGGCCCGAGCGGCTCAATTCGATGCCGCCGGCGATGGCTGACGATATCCGCGCCGCGCTCGACTATCTGCCGGTGCTCGGCGCGCGGGCGCTGCTGATCACCGGCGAAGGGCGCGGTTTCTGCTCGGGCGCGGACCTTGCGGGCGACCGCAGCGGGTCGGCGGTCGGCGGCGGCGCGAACAGCCGCAAGGCGCTGCGCAACCATTATAACCCGATGCTGCTCGCGCTCGCCAATCTCGACATTCCGGTCGTCGTCGCGGTCAACGGCCCCGCGGCGGGGGTCGGGTGCAGCTTTGGCCTGTCGGGCGATTTCACCATTGCGGGCAAGAGCGCCTATTTCCTCCAGGCCTTCGTCAATATCGGGCTCGTCCCCGACGGCGGCTCGTCGTGGATCCTGCCGCGCCTCATCGGCCTGCCGCGCGCGACGCAGATGATGATGCTCGGCGAAAAGATCGGCGCGGAACAGGCCGCCGACTGGGGCCTGATCTATCAATGCGTCGAGGATGCCGAGCTGCTGACCGAGGCGAAGGCGCTGGCGGCGCGGCTCGCGAACGGACCGACCGTCGCGCTCGGCACGATGCGCAAGGTGCTGCGCGAGGGCCTGTCGCGAAGCTATGCCGACACGCTCGATGCCGAAGCGAAGGGCCAGTTCGTCGCCGGCAACAGCGCCGATGCGATGGAAGGCATTCTTGCGTTCCAGCAGAAGCGCAAAACCGCGTTTCAGGGGAAGTAAACCGTCTCACAATTCATGGGGCATCCCGGCGAAGGCCGGGATCGCACCGTCGAGACCCCGGCCTTTGCCGGGGTGACGCGTGCGTGTGGATAGCTACTCCGCCGCCTCCTCGACCATCACCTTCTTGTAGATGCTGTTCCTAGGATAGGCGCAGAGCCGCTTCACCATCGGCTCGAAAAATTCGAGCGGCAGCGACTCATAATCGGGGTCGAACGCCGGTGCGTCATATTTCTCGCAGAACTCGGCGCAGGCCGCGGCATAGGGATGATCGGCGAACTGGTCGCGCATGTCGCGGTCGAGCCCCAGATAGTGGAAGAAATAATGACCCTGGAAAATGCCGTGATGCTGCACGATCCACAGATTTTCCTCTGACAGGAAGGGCTTCAGGATCGCCGCCGCGACATCGGGGTGGTTGAAGGCGCCGAGCGTGTCGCCGATGTCGTGGAGCAGCGCCATCACGACATATTCCTCGTCGCGCCCGTCGCGGTGCGCACGGGTCGCGGTCTGCAGGCAATGTTCGAGCCGGTCGACCGGAAAGCCGCCATAATCGCCGCCGAGCAGTTTCAGATGGTCGAGGATGCGCGCCCCGTTGTTCGGCGCGAACTCCTTTTGCTCGCGCGCGATAATGTCCCAGTCTTCCTGCGTCCCGTCGATCATCGACCGAAAGGTCGCATGTTCGTGCGTCATGTCGTTCATGGCAGCCTCTCCTTATCAGGAGCAGTCTATGCCATCGGTCCCGTTTTGCAACTTTATAGCGCGCAGCGCCTATTCGACCGCATAGGTCACGCCATATTTCAGCGCCTCGTCGAGCGTCAGGCAGCGGCGCGTCGATTTGTCGGGGCCGCTGCCCTTCACCGCCTTTTGCCGATACATCACGTCGGTCAGCAATTTGCGCGACACGCCCATCTTGATCAGAAAAGCATTGTCCTCGCTCGCGAGAAGCGCGCTGTCCTGTTCGACATCGCCGATCAATTCGGTGGTCGCATCGGTCCCCAGAGCCACACTTTCGTCGATCGCGGCGCGGTCGCCGGTGCTGGTGAACATGTGGACGATGAACTCGCCGCCCGGCTCGATCACGCGCGGCTGGCCGCCCATGAAGACGAAATTGCAGGCGCTGAAGCAAGCCCAACCCGACGGAATCCGGGTTCCGAGGCCGGGAAAGGACCGGATCACACGGCCCGCCGCATTGCCCGCGCGCGCGTCGCCCCCCGGCGAGCGAAGCCATATCTCGCTGACGTCGGGATTGGCTTTCAGCGCGGTCGAAAGCCGATCGGGAAGCCCAGCGTCGACCCGGCCTTCGGCCAGCATCACCTTCATGCCGCCGCGCTTTTCGACCGTCAGCTTCATCGTCGGATTGGTCGACCAGTTCGGATTGAGCGGACAGGTCGGATTGATCGGGTCCATGTCGGTCGCCGCGCCGAGGGTGGCGAGCGCGATGACCCCCGCCAACAGGCGCGCGAGCTTAGGCCGCGAGCGTATAGCGTGCATCGCCCGGCCCCTTGCACATACGCTTGCTCACCTGCGTCTCTTCACCATCGACGATGATGAAGTCGTTGACGGTCATGCACTTGCGCCCGCCGCCTTCCTGATTGATCGAGGCGATCGTCGACGATCCGCTGACATTCTCCCGCGTCGCGCTGGTCCAGTTTGCGGTCGCGCCGACCTCTTCGCCGCGCGTGATCTCTTCGGTCGCTTTCGCCGCCTGCACCTGTTCGGCGGGATCAAGGCGGCAGGCGATGGCGTCGGTCAGCGTTCCGCTGACCTCGGCGATCGGCACATAGCTATAGACGCCGGCCTTGCTCGCGGCATCGCCGACCGCATCGCGGATCACGCCGCCCAATATGCCGCGCCCGACGCTGCTGCCCTTCTTGCCCTTCGGACAGCCGCCATTGTCGTCGCTGCCCGGGCTCGGCGCCGGGCTGGGCGTCGTCACCTTGCGGAGCAGACTGCCGAACTGCGCCTCGGCGGGCGCCGCCACCAACATGCAGGCCGCGAGGACCGCCGGTACACCCCAGATTTTACGCATCATCGATCAACCCTCATCGCACCCGTTTCCGGGCCACCATGCGATCCCATTGGCATCGGTTCATGCCACCCGCTGTGATTTTCATCAACAGCGCAAGATAATCTCATCCAGACAGGTTGAATTAAGGCTGAATATGTCACACTACCCCCGTCATGCTGTCGCAAAAGACCCGCTATACGATCCGTGCCTTTCAGCATCTTGCCGACCATTGGGGCAAGGGGCAGGTGCAGCTTGCGGACATTGCCGACGCACAGAATATCCCGCCCAAATTCCTGACCGTCATCCTGTCGGAAATGGCGCGCGAGGGACTGCTCATCTCGCAGCGCGGCCGCGACGGCGGTTACCAGCTCGCGCTGCCGCCGATCGACATCAGCTATGGCGACCTCGTCCGGCTGACGCGCGGGTCGCTCGCGCTCGTCCCCTGCGCTGCGCGCAACGCGCACGAGCATTGCAAGAATTGCCTGCCCGAATCCGATTGCCGCCTGCGCAGCCTGATGCTGAAGGTGCGCGACGACACCGCGTCGATCCTCGACCGCATCACCCTCGCCGATCCGATCGTGCTGGAGCCGCTGTTCGAGAAGGAAGAAGCGGCAGAATAGTCCGCATCCCCAAACGGAAAAAGGCCCGCTTTCGCGGGCCTTTTCGTAAAATGGTGGAGCCTAGCGGGATCGAACCGCTGACCTCTACAATGCCATTGTAGCGCTCTCCCAGCTGAGCTAAGGCCCCGTGCCATTTTGCTGGTCGCCCCTGGGTGGTGCGACCGGGACGCCGCCTTTACCAGCGCGCGCCCGTTATGCAAGGGGCCAAATGCATCGGGCGATGCTTTTTTGGCCCCTCAACATCGAATGCCGCGACGTCAGCTTTCGTCGTTGCCGTCGTCGCCGGTATCGACGCCCAGATCGTCGTCGCCGCCGAGGTCGACGTCGTTGTCGGGCGAATCATTATCCTCGTCGACATCGACGTCCAGATCCAGATCCTCATCGACGCCTTCTTCCTTGGGCGTCTTGCCGGGCTTTTCAGCCTGCTCGAACGGCATCGGCTGCTTCGATTTCAGCACCGATTCCGGGATCCACGCATAACCGCAATTGATGCAGGTGACCGGATCATCCTTGGTCAGATCATAGAATCGGGTGGCGCATTTCGGGCAGCTACGCTTTGCGCCCCATTCAGCCTTTATCATATGTTCCTCTTAAACCTTTGAAGGTGTGAGATAAATTTCGGAGAAAGAGCGGCGCCGAAACGGCCACCCGTCAAATCGGCGTGCGCCTTGCCAGATTGTTTGCCCGCTGTCAAAAGCCGCTCGCGATGACAGACCCCAACCCCGACCCGCGCCCCAGCCCGCGCGCCTTTTCCGCTTCCGGTCCACTCCAGGGCAGGATCGCGATTCCCGGCGACAAGAGCATTTCGCACCGCGCGCTGATGCTGTCGGCGCTCGCGGTCGGGACGAGCCGCGTCACCGGCCTGCTCGAGGGGCACGACGTGCTTGCGACGGCGGCGGCGATGCGCGCGATGGGAGCGAGCATCGAGCGCACCGGCGACGGCGAATGGGAAATCGACGGCGTCGGGGTCGGCGGGCTGCTCCAGCCGCGCGAAGCCATCGACATGGGGAACAGCGGCACCTCGACGCGCCTGCTGATGGGCCTCGTTGCCAGCCACCCGATCACCGTCACCTTCACCGGCGACGCGAGCCTGTCGGGCCGCCCGATGGGCCGCGTGATCGATCCGCTGAGCCAGATGGGCGCCGACATCACCGCCTCGCCGGGAGGACGCCTGCCGCTGATGGTGCGCGGCCTCGCCCCCGCCATCCCCCTCGCCTACCGCCTGCCGATGGCATCGGCGCAGGTGAAGAGCGCGGTGCTGCTCGCGGGGCTCAACACGCCGGGCATCACCGAAGTGATCGAGCCGGTGCCGACCCGCGACCATAGCGAGCGGATGCTGCGCGGCTTCGGCGCCGATCTGACCGTCGAAACCGATGCCGACGGCACGCGCCATATCCGCCTGTGCGGCGAGGCCGAGCTTCGGCCGCAGACGATCGTCGTGCCGGGCGACCCCTCGTCGGCAGCCTTCTTCATCGTCGCAGCGCTGATCGTCCCCGGATCGGACGTCGTCATCGCCAATGTCGGCCTCAACCCGACGCGCGCCGGCCTGATCGAGGTGTTGCAGGCGATGGGCGGCAACATCGAGCTTCAGAACGCCCGCGAAGTCGGCGGCGAACCCGTCGCCGACCTCCGCGTCCGCCACAGCAACCTTCAGGGCATCGCGGTCGATCCGGCCATCGCGCCGAGCATGATCGACGAATATCCGATCCTCTTCGTCGCCGCCGCGCTCGCCGAAGGGCGCACCGTCACCACCGGGCTCGACGAGCTGCGCGTCAAGGAAAGCGACCGGCTGGCGGTGATGGCGGCGGGCCTCACGGCGATCGGCGCGCGGGTCGAGGAGAGCGCCGACGGCCTGATCATCGACGGCACTGGCGGCGACCCGCTGCCCGGCGGCGCGATGGTCGCAGGCCACCTCGACCATCGCATCTGCATGAGCTTCGCCATCGCCGGCCTCGTCAGCCAGGCGCCGGTCGAGATCGACGACATGGCCCCGGTCGCGACGAGCTTCCCCAATTTCGAGGCGCTGCTCGGCGGGCTGCAATCATGATCATCGCCGTCGACGGCCCCACCGCGTCGGGCAAGGGCACGATCGCGCGCGCGATCGCCGCGCATTTCGCCCTACCGGTGCTCGATACCGGGCTGCTCTATCGCGCGGTCGGCTATCAGACCCAGCTCAATCACGGCGATCCCGACGATAGCGCCGATGCGCTCCGCGCCTGCGATTTTCCGGACAGCCTGCTGGACGATCCGGCGCTGCGCTATGAAAGCACGGGCGGCCTCGCGAGCCGCGTGTCGGTGCATCCCGCGGTGCGCCAGGCGCTGTTCCAGCGTCAGGTCGATTTCGCGAACCAGCCGGGTGGCGCGGTGCTCGACGGGCGCGACATCGGCACGGTGATCGCGCCGCACGCCGACGCCAAGCTGTTCGTCACCGCCTCCCCCGAGGAACGCGCGTGGCGCCGCCATGCCGAGATGCTGGGGCGCGGGGTCGATGTCAGCTATGACGCCGTACTCGCCGACATCCACGCCCGCGACGCCCGCGACACCGGCCGCGCCGACGCGCCGCTGATCCGCGCCGGGGACGCGCTGCTGCTCGACAATACGGGGCTGGATCGGGATGCCGCGATTGCCGCGGCGATCGCCTTTGTCGAGGGCAAGGCCGGGATGCGCAGCTGAAAGAAGGCTTCGCGCAGAGATCGCAGAGGATTTTAGTTCACGCGGAGACGCGGAGGCGCGGAGATTATGGCTCGGGCCGATAGGCCCCTTCATGCTCCGCCCCGTCGCAGCTCCAGACAGGTTACAGGAGAAAGCCGCTTCGCGGCAGGCGCCATCTCTCCGCGCCTCCGCGCCTCCGCGTGAATCCCTTTCCTCTCTCCCTCTGCGGTCTCTGCGCGAATCCCATTTGCTCTGCCGTCGATGACACGATCGCTGAGATCGGCCTTTTCCCTTGCCCAAAGCGCCTTCCCCGCCTATACGCGCGCCGTCCGACGGGCGTTTTGCCGGTCGAGGCACGGGTGAACCGCCGCTCTTACCGGAGTGTCGGGCGTGATGGGGTAATCTCGTCGCGCCCTTTTTGCTTTGTCCGTGTTTCGTCCGCGATCCACCTCGAGGATGTCTTGTCTCGCATCCGGCGGGCAGGACGGATCGGCCACAAGACCAGCGGACCCAACCGCTTGGCCGGAACAATGAAGTAAGGAAACTATCCATGGCCACTACGGCTTTCCCGACGCGCGACGATTTCGCCGCGATGCTCGACGAATCGCTTGGTGGTGCCGACGGCGGCTTTGAAGGCCGCGTCGTCAAGGGCACCGTGACCGCGATCGAAAACGACCTGGCAGTGATCGACATCGGCCTGAAGAGCGAAGGCCGCGTGCCGCTTCGCGAATTCGCGATGCCGGGCCAGAAGGCCGACCTCAAGGTCGGTGACGAAGTCGAAGTCTATGTCGACCGCGTCGAAAACGCCAATGGCGAAACCATGCTGTCGCGCGACCGCGCTCGCCGCGAAGCCGCCTGGGACCGCCTGGAGGAAGAATTCAACAAGGAAGCCCGCGTCGAAGGCGTCATCTTCGGCCGCGTCAAGGGCGGCTTCACCGTCGACCTCGGCGGCGCCGTGGCGTTCCTTCCCGGTTCGCAGGTCGACATCCGCCCGGTGCGCGACGTCGGCCCGCTCATGGACCTGCCGCAGCCCTTCCAGATCCTCAAGATGGATCGCCGCCGCGGCAACATCGTCGTGTCGCGCCGCGCCATCCTCGAGGAAACGCGCGCCGAACAGCGTTCGGGCCTGATCCAGAACCTGGAAGAAGGCCAGATCATCGAAGGCGCGGTCAAGAACATCACCGATTACGGTGCGTTCGTCGACCTCGGCGGCATCGACGGCCTGCTTCATGTCACCGACATGAGCTACAAGCGCGTCAACCACCCGAGCGAAGTCATCAACATCGGTGACACCGTCCGCGTCCAGATCATCTGCATCAACCGCGACACGCAGCGCATCAGCCTCGGCATGAAGCAGCTCGAAAG
>QFCS01004883.1_pt1 | contig 34997 bp, 32 predicted proteins | sample 3576561 | NCBI WGS metagenome assembly QFCS01 | reverse complement strand
ATGACCCTCTAGGCGGGGATCGATAGGTCGCTTTCTGAACGGCAGGCCCGCAAACAGGATCGCCGTGTCCACTTCGTTACAACCTTACACGCCCTTTGTGTAAAACATCACAAGATGACACCGTACGAACTCGACGCCCTGATCGAGCGCCTTATACGTTTTGATCGCGAGCGCTAGGGAAAGAGGCGTTTGGGCGTTCCTGCCGGCTTTCCGGCAGGATTTGGGTTCGGTGAGTGTCGATCTAGAGCTGGCTACCGGATCCGGCCTGGCGACTTGACCGCGGCGGTCGAAGACATGACGCGCCGGGATTTCTCACCAAAATCCGATCTCGCCGTTTCCCCTAACGGCCCGGCAAAGTCGTGCGCAACAACGCGCGCTCAAATCCCAACTCCACTGCTCGAGTTCCGAACCGCGCCACTCGCGCAAGTATTCCAAGGATAATCAATGTCTGAGAAGCAAGCCTTCATCACACTCGCTGGTAAGAACGTCGAACTATCGGTGAAGAGCGGGACTATAGGCCCGGACGTCGTCGACATCGGAGCGCTCTACAGGAATACGGGTGCATTCACATATGATCCCGGTTTCACCTCCACTGCGTCGTGCGAGTCGAAAATCACCTACATCGATGGCGACGAAGGCGTGCTGCTGCACCGCGGCTACCCCATCGATCAGTTGGCGGAGCACGGCGATTTTCTGGAAGTCTGCTATCTCCTGCTTTACGGTGAACTGCCGACGAAGAGCCAGAAGGACGATTTCGATTACCGCGTCACGCACCACACCATGGTGCATGAGCAGATGTCGCGCTTCTTCACCGGTTTCCGCCGCGATGCGCACCCGATGGCCGTTATGTGCGGCTCCGTCGGCGCGCTGTCGGCCTTCTACCACGACTCGACCGACATCACGGATCCACACCAGCGCATGGTCGCCTCGCTCCGCATGATCGCGAAGATGCCAACGCTGGCGGCCATGGCCTACAAGTACCATATCGGCCAACCCTTCGTGTATCCTAAGAACGATCTCGACTACGCGTCGAACTTCCTGCGCATGTGCTTTGCCGTCCCCTGCGAGGAATATGTGGTGAACCCCGTTCTGTCGCGGGCGATGGATCGCATTTTCATCCTGCACGCGGACCACGAGCAGAACGCCTCGACATCGACCGTCCGGCTTGCCGGGTCCTCGGGTGCGAACCCGTTCGCCTGTATCGCGGCAGGCATCGCCTGCCTCTGGGGCCCGGCACACGGCGGCGCGAACGAAGCGGCGCTGAACATGCTGACGGAAATCGGCTCGGTCGATCGCATTCCGGAATATGTCGCCCGCGCAAAGGACAAGAACGATCCGTTCCGCCTAATGGGCTTCGGCCACCGCGTCTACAAGAACTATGATCCGCGCGCGAAAATCATGCAGAAGACGACACACGAAGTGCTCGGCGAGCTTGGGATCAAGAACGATCCGATGCTCGAAGTGGCCATGGAGCTGGAGCGTATCGCGCTGACCGACGAGTATTTCATCGAGAAGAAGCTCTATCCGAACATCGACTTCTATTCCGGGATAACGCTCAAGGCGATGGGGTTCCCCACTACCATGTTCACGGTGCTGTTCGCCCTCGCCCGCACGGTCGGCTGGATCGCCCAGTGGAACGAAATGGTCGAAGACCCGCAACAGCGCATAGGTCGTCCCCGCCAGCTCTATACCGGAGCGCCCGAGCGGGAATATCTTCCTCAGTCCCAGCGCTGACGCGAAGGCGAACCGTCACACGCTCGCCTGCAACCTCGCTATCCCGCCACGCTTGCCTACTTTAGCGTGGTGGAATTCAACCGATGCCCTAGCCGTCTGAAAAGCCAAAGGGTGCTTCCGGTCGCCGGAACGTATCCGCAAGTATCTGGCGACCGATCGGTGGCTCCGAACGCGAGGTGCAATCGATCCGGTGGCACAGGCGACAGGTGATGCCGATGGGTGTCGGCGATCCTGCCTGCGGATGGTTTTTGCTGTACACGAGGCGGTCGGCATAACCTGCGTCGCAGACGACGGCGATGCCGCGGTCGATCGTCGCGAGACCGTGCCGCCCTCCCCCCGAGTGAACGGTTCGCGCTATAGAGAAAAACCGCTGGCCATCCGGCAGCTCCAGCCATTGCGTCACGACCCTACGCGGGGTCGCGAAAACGCCGTGTACGTTCCATAGCGGACAGCCGCCGCCATGCCGCGCGAAGGGGAACGCGCCGCCGTTCAGTCTCTTCGACACGTTACCCGCGACATCGACCTTGATGAAAAAGAACGGAATTCTCTCCTGACCCGGCTTTTGGAGCGTGGTCAGGCGGTGAGCCGTCTGCTCGAAACTGACACTGAACTGCCGGGAAAGCACATCGATGTCGTATTTCTGGGTTTCGACGGCCTTCGCAAAAGATGCGTAGGGCATGAGGATAGCCGCGGCCGCATACCCGGCTATCGCTCGATGCGCCAAGCGGGTAGCGTTGTGATTGTCGAACTTGCCGTCATCGACGACTGCCTGGATTTCCTGCTCCATTTCGAGATATGCCAGCTGCTGCGCCATCTGGAAATTCTGGCTTGACTGGTCGAGTGCCTCGCTCAACAGCAGCTCTTTGCGATGCCAGTCTAGCCGTCTCACAGACCCCGTCATGACGTCGGGAGGCAACCTGCGCGTTTTCAGACCGTGGCGTGTTTTGAGATACTGCGGCAGCGATCCCGTCTCGGCGATTTTCAACGACAGCTTTTCCGAAGCCGCATCGAGAACGGGAAAAAAGTTACGGCGTGCGGCAAGGAAGTTTCTTACGGAGGCAATTGGATCGCCTGCCGTTCCGTCCTCCGGAACCGATTCGTGCTGGCGTCTATCCGCCAGGGCGAATTGCTCTTCCTTGTAGGCAGTGTGGAGTCTGAGCAGCGCCTCGGCGAACGCCGGAAAGCTGTGAACGACGTCAGCGATCTCCAGGGACCCGAACTCGATGTCGTGCAGGATCGGATCCTTGATGGCTGCCTGCATGCGCGCGACCAGTTCGCGCCCGGAGTCATCTGCGAATTCGGAAAAATCGATCTTGTAGGCCTTGGCCAGCCGCAGGAGCGTCTCCGCGGTCATGGGCCTCTGGTTCCCCTCCATGAGCGCGACATACGACGAGGAGATTTCAAGATCGGCTGCCATTTCGGCCTGCGTCAATCCCAGATCACGACGGAGCCTTCGTAAGCGAGGCCCTAGATAGACGCCCTGTTTTTCCATGGCTCATTACAACATTACTCGAGATCTTTGTAAAGTTTGACAACGTAACACCGCGGACCCTCGCGCCGTTATTTCCCTGTTCGTAAGGTCGCTTCATCACAACGCGACTTCAGGAGAAAGCATGTCGTACACCAGCATTGCCAACGAAGTTCAGACGCTGATTTCAGCCAACTCGAAATGGACCGGGATATCAGGTGAAGCGGTCGCGAGGATGCGCCTGCAGAACCGCTTCGCGACCGGCATCGAGATCGCGAAGTACACTGCCTCGATCATGCGCAGGGATATGGCTGCCTATGATCTGGACTCGGAGCAATATACCCAGTCCCTCGGTTGCTGGCACGGCTTCATCGGCCAGCAGAAGGTGATCTCGATCAAGAAGCACTTCGGCAATACCGACCGTCGTTATCTTTATCTGTCCGGCTGGATGGTTGCCGCGCTTCGTTCCGAATTCGGCCCGCTCCCCGACCAGTCGATGCACGAGAAGACCAGTGTACCCGCACTCATCGAAGAGCTGTACACCTTCCTTCGCCAAGCGGACGCAAGGGAACTGGGCGGCCTGTTCAGGGACCTCGACAAGGCGCGTGCCGCAAATGACAAGGCGCGCTCGGACCAGCTGCAGAACGCGATCGACAACTATCAGACCCATGTCGTTCCGATCATCGCGGACATTGACGCGGGTTTCGGAAACGCGGAAGCGACATACCTCCTCGCGAAAAAAATGATCGAGGCCGGAGCGTGTGCGCTCCAGATCGAGAACCAGGTTTCCGACGAAAAGCAGTGCGGACACCAGGACGGCAAGGTTACCGTGCCGCACGAGGACTTTGTCGCGAAGATCCGCGCCCTGCGGTACGCGTTCCTGGAGCTCGGCGTCGATGACGGCATCATCGTCGCCCGCACGGACTCGCTTGGCGCTGGCCTCACCAAGCAGATCGCCTTCTCTGCGAATGAAGGTGACATCGGTGACCAGTACAACGCCTTCCTCGATTGCGATGAAGTCGCCCCCGGCCAGATCGCCAACGGCGACGTGCTCATCACCCGTGGCGGCAAGGTGCTCAAGCCCAAGCGCCTCAGGTCCAACCTCTTCCAGTTCCGCGCTGGAACGGGCGAAGACCGGTGCGTTCTCGACTGCATCCACGCACTGGAAAACGGTGCCGACCTCCTCTGGATCGAAACCGAGAAGCCGCATATCGAACAGATCGCGGGAATGGTTGACCGGGTTCGGGAGGTTATCCCGAATGCGAAGCTCGTCTACAACAATTCGCCCTCGTTCAACTGGACCCTGAATTTCCGTCAGCAGGTATTCGACGCGTGGGAACAACAGGGCAAGGATGTCTCGGGCTACGAGCGCGGCAAGCTGATGAGCGCCGAGTACGATGGCACGGAACTCGGCGCGGAGGCAGACGAGCGTATCCGCACCTTCCAGCGCGACGCCGCGAAGCGTTCAGGCATCTTCCACCACCTGATCACCCTGCCGACCTATCACACCGCCGCACTCTCCACGGACAATCTCGCCAAGGAGTACTTCGGCGAGCAGGGCATGCTCGGCTATGTCGCCGGTGTCCAGCGTAAGGAAATCCGTCAGGGGATCGCCTGCGTGAAGCACCAGAACATGGCTGGCTCCGACATCGGCGACGATCACAAGGAATACTTCGCCGGGGAAGCCGCGCTCACGGCAGGTGGCGAGCACAATACCATGAACCAGTTCGCCGCCTGATCTATCGGCGAACCGTTACAGGGAGGGGGCCACGCGCCCCCTCGACACCAGGGAGCAAAAGCGATGCAAGACAAGAACCAAGGCACTTCGAACACCGACGTCCAGCGCTCGCGCGCGGTGTTCTCCAGCGAGGACTTCGAACTCATCCGTACCGCCGTCGGCCACTACCTGCAGGAGGTGAAAGATCGTCCCGAGTCGATGAAGTACTCGAACCTCTATCACCGCCTTGGCCGTATCACCGGATAGGCGGCGGCAAGGAATGGGCTCCGTCAGCAATTGCCTGTGTTCCGTTGAAATCGAACACGACGACTGCAGGTTCAATCCCGTATTGGCCGCCGAGCAGGCCATCGCGATCTCGGACATTATCGCTGGCAACAGATTCGAGCTGCTGGGCAGGGAAAGCGGGCCATATCGATTGAAGCTCTCGACCCGCAACAGTCGCTTTACGTTGGCCATTGCGACGGCCGAGGGCGTCCCGATCGTGTCTCACTCGCTTTCGTTCACGCCGCTTAGGCGCGTCATAGGTGACTATGTGGCGATCTATGAAAGCCACTCTCGCATGGCGCAGACCGGGGATCACTACCGGATCGAGGCGGTCGATATGGGACGGCGGGCAATTCACAACGAAGGGTCGGAGCTTCTGATGGAGCGACTTTCCCGCTGGATCCAAACCGACAGGAATACTGCCCGCCGCCTTTTCACGCTTATCGCGACACCGCACCTGATGGCGGTGGAAACGTTCGCCTGATGCACGGTGGCGGCAACGGCGAACTTCGTCATCGCCTAGATTTCGACCTCGACCTTGATGGTGTCGGCGAAGTGCGGCAGAGCCAGGAGCGTTTCCTGCAACTGATCGAGTAGTATGCGCGATGAATTCCTGACGATAAGCTCCGCTATCGGGGCCATCTCCTGTTCTCTCATCACCAGCAGGATTCTTCTCGACAAGCCGGGAGGAGGCAGGCGGCGGACGACGACCTTGTGCCGCTCGTAATTCGCACGAAGAAGCGCGATCGATGGCAGGATGGCCCACCCATATCCATGGGAAACGGTCATGAGGACGCCATCCAGTGTGTCCATCGCGCATTTTGGGCCGCGATTTATCTTGAGACGGCTTAGGTAGCGCGCGGTCATTCGTCCGAAACCGGAGTCGATATGGGCACCGATCAGAGGTTCGTGCATAGCTATGTCCTCAAGCTCCCGGCTTGCCATGGCAGGCGGGGTGACGAGGACGGCGCTCTCCCGAAGAAGACGTATCTGCGCTGATTCCCCATGGTAGCGCTCATCGTCGATGACGACGATAATATCCAGTTCCCTCGCCTCGAACCGCCGCCAGAGTTCGTCGTTGCTGGTAATGGTCAGAACCCAGTTCGAGGCGCTTGCGGCAAGGCCCTGAACGAGTTTCGACGCGAACCAAGTACTCATCGATTCGATTACGCCCACGCGCAACTGCGAGTAGGCGACTTGCCCCATTGCTTTCAGGTCACCCGAGATCGAGCTGGCTTCACTTAGTAGACGCCGTCCGCGTTCAAGCAGATGCAGGCCCATTGCCGTTGGCTTGAGGGGTCTGAAGGTTCGATCGAAGAGATCGAGCCCGAGCTTTGCCTCCATCGATCGGATGCTGTGGGAAACCGCTGATTCCGTAAGTTGGAGCTTCTGCGAGGCTTTCACCATGCTTTTGGTTTCGCAAACCGCGACGAAGACCTCAATAGCTGACAGGTCGAAACCGATACTGCTTTCAATTCGCATCTAAGCTCTCCACTCAAGTCTGTATAGCATGAAAAAAATTCTCTTTGGTAGACGATTTTATTCGTCTTGTAGCAGGACAAAAGCCGACAGTAATAAAATAAAGACATAAAATACAATGCCTTGATCACGTTTCAGCTCTTTTCAGCGTGACCCCCGCGAGCCAATATCGCCAGACCACATGAACAACTCTCTTTTCAGCAGCGTGCTACATATGCATGATGCGCCAACAAATTCGCGACTTGGGATGGCACGACAGAACTTACAAGGTCGAAGCAAGCAATAGTCTGCCGATTTCTCAGTAGAGATTTCTGCGACCTATGTAATTTGTAGCCGTATTCTGAATAATTATCTCAGATTGCGGACTACATTTCATCAAGGAATTACAATGGACGGTTTGGCGCATACTGTGAATAGCGATTTGGGTTTAGATCCACTGGACTACAGGATCGTCCGACACGGTTCGGGCAAGGAATCAGTTTGGAAGAACGGTCAGGGCAGATCTTGGTCTATCGGGCATTCCAGGGGCTCTAACGGTCATGACCACGATTGGTCTGTATCGATCGCATTGGTCGAGGGCGAGTGCGAATTCTCTTCCTATCCGGGCATCGACCGTACTCTCGGCATCATACAAGGCGATGGACTGCAGATACGACTGGGCGACCGCGAAGTTTTGCTGACGCAGGACTCGCAACCCTTTTCGTTCGACGGCGAGGCCAAGGTGTTCGGGGACATTTTGCATGGCCGACATGTCATGGACTTCAACGTCCTGACGCTCAGATCGTCCTGCACCCATTCGTCCAAACGAATTCGATTGGTCGACGAGTTCATCCCCGTAAGTGACGCCGATGTGTTGATCGCGCACGTGCACAGCGCCGCTGGGGTGATCCGGGTCGAGGGTCTCAACGAGGAACTCCGACAGGGAGACACCCTGATCGTCGAGGGAGGCGATATCGATAGGCTACGTATCCAGGGCAACGGGATGCTTCTGGTTTCCCAGGTGAGAAGACACCGGACAGGCAACGCACAACAACTGAAAGGGGACTGCAATGATTGATATTACGAGACGGCATTTCGGACTTTTGGCGGCGGGGATCACGCTTACCACTGTTTCTTCCGGCATCGCTTATGCGGAGACGACATTGGAGCGGATCAAGCGGACCAAGAAACTCACCGTAGGTACCGAAACCTCCTATCGTCCGTTCGAATACATCGATAACGGCAAGATCGTCGGTTACGGTCCCGACATCCTCAAGCAGGTCGTCAAGGCCCTCGACGTTGAACTGGTCCAGCTCGATGTGCCGTGGCAGGGTATCCTTCCCGGCGTCCTGGCGGGGAAATTCGATTTCGTCGCGACGGCCGTCGGCGTCAATGAAGAGCGCGCGAAGCGCTACGCGTTCACGACGCCGATCGCCGATGCGTCCCCCTATGCGGGGAAACGCAAGGGCGATTCCATGAAGACGGTGCAGGACCTCAACGGGAAGGTCGTGGGTACGCTTCTAGCCGGATCGACAGAGCCCGTAGCGCGCGCGCTGAACGATCAGTTGAAGGCGGAAGGCGGAGAGGGTTTCGAACTGAAGCTCTATACGGCGTTCACCGATACCCATGTCGCCCTCGCGAACGGCGAAATCGATTGCTGCATCGAGCCTTTGCCCACATTGGCGCTGCTCGTGAAGGAGCGTTCGGATATTTTCGAACTCATGGCACCGGTCAAGGCTGGTACGAAGTACGCCTTCACGGGATGGGTAACCCGTCCCGAAGACACCGATCTTCGCGATTTCATCAGCGGCGTCATCACGGGAATGAAGAAAGACGGTAGCCTCGGCGAACTGCAGGAAAAGTGGTTCGGTTTCAAAATGGATCTGCCCGACAGCGGATACCTGCCGCCGAACGCCATCTGAATCGACGGAGCTCTCGGCCTTGGTCGGGAGCTCCGCATAATCTCCCGTTTGAAAAGCTCAGTCTATGACCTTCCAGTTTTCCTATCTTTGGTCGATCATGCCGACCTTGATGGAGGCGATGCTCGTAAACGCCCGCCTCGCCGCTATCATCAGCGTCATAGCGTTGATGCTCGCGACCTTGCTGACGATCGTCCGCGTTCAGAAGATCGCAGTCGTCAACTTCGCCATAGCCTGCTTCTTTTCTTACATCCGCGGGACCCCGCTGCTGGTTCAGATCTTCCTCGTTTTCTACGTACTTCCGCTTGTCTACATCGATTTGAGCCCGGAGGTCGCGGGGATCGTGGCGATCGCCCTCAACAGCTGTGTTTTCATGGCCGAAACCCTGCGCGCGGGCCTACAGTCCATGGATCCGGGACAGATTGAGGCCTCGACGTCGCTCGCTCTGCCCCGTCGGATCATCTGGAGAAAGATACTGCTTCCGCAGCTCTACCGCCGCACCCTCCCCGTCCTTATCAACGAAGTGACCTATGTGGTGAAGGGCACCGCGCTCCTTTCCGTAATCACCGTTGTTGAAGTCCTGAGGACGTCCCAACAGATCGCGACCGCATCCTTCCGGCCATTCGAGTCGATCGTCGGCGCGGCACTGTGCTTCCTCGCGATAAACGCGGCCGTAATCCTCTATGCCCGCTATCTCGAAACATCCGCCAAATCGATGAGGACCTGAAGATGAGCATGGAAATCCTGGCGACCTACTGGCCGATCCTGCTTCAGGGAACGTGGCTGACGATCCGGATCGTGATCGTAAGCTTCATCATCGGATACGCACTCGGGATAGTGATCGCCCTTATCTCACTCGTTCCCAGCAGGTTGGCCCGGCTCTTCGCCAGCGCCTATACGCTGATCCTCCGGTCGATACCGTTCATCATCACGCTGTTTCTGGTATATTACGGCCTGCCCTTCTTCGGTTTTCGCCTTCCCGCCTATGTCGCCGGGACCGCGGCGCTCTCGCTATTCGTCAGCGCGTATTTCAGCGAGATCATTCGCGCCGCGATCGTCTCCCTACCCAAGGGCCAGTTTGAGTCCGGTCGCGTCCTGGGTATGTCACCGCTCCAGACCATGCGCCACGTGATAGCGCCGCAGGTGATACCCGCCGTCATTCCTCCGTCAACCAACATGACATTGACCATGACGAAGGAGTCCGCGGTCCTGAGCTCGATCACGGTGGGCGAACTGACCTATCAAAGCCTTGTTATTCAAGGCAACACGTTCGCGCCTTTCGAGGCGTTCGGTGCCTCCGCCGCGATTTACTGGCTCCTGACCGCCTGCATCGCCTTCGGTGCCACCAGACTGGAGAAACGGACGGGTCGCTGGAGAGACAGCGGCGTAACGAGGAGCAGGATCGCTTCGAGCTATCTCTCTTTTGAACGGACCGCAAATGACTAAGACACCTGTTTTGAACGTCACGAATCTCGCCAAAAGCTATGGGAGCCATCAGGTACTTAGACAGGTCAGCTTTCGGATCGACCGCGGCGAGGTAACGGCCATCATCGGTCCGAGCGGATGCGGCAAGAGCACCTTGCTTCGGTGCCTCACATGGCTCGAACAACCCGAAGAAGGCCAGATCGAAATCGGCGGCCAGCCGTTTGGGACGACTTCGGCGAGCGGGAAACGAAAGGCGCAGTCGCGCCGGGAGATCGACCGCAGGCGGCCGAAAATCGGCATGGTCTTCCAGCAGTTCAATCTGTGGCCACAGTACTCCGCGTTGGAAAATATCGTCAGGCCTCAGATCGTCGTACTGAAAAGGTCCGTCGCGGAGGCGACCTCCCGCGCCATGGAGCTGATTGAAGCGCTGGGCCTTTCTTCCGTCAGCGACAAGCTCCCTTCGACTCTTTCAGGAGGTCAGAAGCAAAGGGTCGCTATCGCTCGCGCGATGGCGATGGACCCGGAGCTGCTTCTGTTCGACGAGCCCACCGCCGCGCTGGATCCCGAACTCGTGGGCGAAGTCGTAAAGCTTTTGAAGGCTCTGGCCGCGCAGGGAACTACGATGGCGATCGTTACCCACGACATTGGCTTCGCACGCCGGGTTGCGGATCGGGCCATCTTCCTCGATCAGGGCCGCGTCATGCTCGACTCCCCGATAGATCGCATTCTCGAGAACGATCTCGACCCCCGTATAGCAAATTTCGCGAAGGGCCTGGCGTAAACCTGACGTCCCGCAGCGAAGCGTATTTCATGACAGAACCGGAGAGTGACTATGCCAACCACGTACAGCGATGTTGGAACTATATTTTCATGCCCGAAGGTCGATGACCTCGACCATCTCGATGCCCATGTTGCCGTGATCGGTGCCCCGATCGGCAGGCCCTACAGCGTCGAAGCCCTTGACTGCGATCAGGCAAACGCGCCGGACGCGATACGGGCGGCGTCCGGGCGGTTTCAGTCTATGGATGAACGCTTCGATTTCGACGTCGGGGGCACCGTTCTCGATGGCAAGGGCATCAAGGTTGTCGATTGCGGCAACGTCGTTGTCGACCGTGTCGAATTGGCTGGCACTTCGGGTCGGATCGAGAGCGCGGTACGCAAAATCCTCAAGGCCGGAGCCGTTCCGATTGTCCTTGGCGGAGATCATTCGATTCCGATCCCGGTCCTGAACGCCTATTCCGATCAGGAGGGCAGTTTGACCATCATCCAGATCGACGCCCATATCGACTGGCGTAACGAGGTGGACGGGGTCGGCGACGGGTACTCCAGCCCCATGCGCCGCGCGTCTGAGATGCCGCATGTGGGGGAGATGTTCCAGATAGGCATCCGCGGCCAGGGAAGTGCCGGACCGGGCGAGGTCCGTGCCGCGCGTGAGTATGGCGCTCACATCATTACCGCCTACGAACTACACGAGACAGGCATGCAGGGAATTCTGGACAGAATCCCGGATGGAGGAAACTATTACATCACGCTCGACGCCGACGGGATGGACCCGTCCGTAATGCCCGCCGTGGCGTTTCCCGCGCCGGGCGGTGTCCTCTACCACCAGCTTAGAACATTGCTGCAGGGCCTTGTAACAAAAGGCCGCGTCGTCGGGATGGACATCGTCGAGATGACTCCGGACAGGGATGTCAACGAGGTGACCGCCATCGCGGCGGGGCGGGTGATAAACATGCTCGTCGGAGCGCTTGCGCGCAGCCAGCAGTTCGCCGTCTAACCCTGTCGCAGCATTCGGGAACCCGCCATGACCCTGCAATCGAACCCATCGCGCGCGCCGCAACGCGCTTCCCCGTCGGCTTCCATGGAGACGGCGAACGTCCTTGTCGAATTGGCGGATGTCTCCAAGTGGTACGGGGATTTTCAGGTACTCCGAACCATCGACCTCAAGGTCGCGAAGGGTGAGCGGATTGTCATCGCGGGTCCCTCGGGTTCCGGCAAGTCGACCATGATCCGTTGTATCAACCGCCTCGAGGAACACCAGAAGGGCAGCATCAGCGTCGACGGCATCGAGCTCACCAACGACCTCAGGAAGATCGACGAAGTGCGCCGCGAAGTCGGCATGGTGTTCCAGCACTTCAACCTCTTCCCGCACCTGACCATCCTGGAAAACTGCACGCTCGCCCCGATGTGGGTCCGCAATATGTCGAGGAAGGATTCCGAAGAGATCGCGATGCACTTCCTGAAGCGCGTCAAGATCCCCGAGCAGGCCAACAAGTATCCGGGCCAGCTTTCGGGCGGCCAGCAGCAGCGTGTGGCTATCGCCCGCTCGCTCTGCATGAAGCCGAAGATCATGCTGTTCGACGAACCGACCTCGGCGCTCGACCCCGAAATGGTCAAGGAAGTGCTCGACACGATGGTGTCGCTTGCCGAGGAAGGCATGACCATGCTCTGCGTGACGCACGAGATGGGCTTCGCCCGTCAGGTGGCCGACCGCGTCATCTTTATGGATCAGGGCCAGATCGTCGAAGAGAACAACCCTGTCGACTTCTTTGAAAACCCGCAGCACGAGCGCACCAAGCTGTTCCTGAGCCAGATCCTGCATTAGCGGCCGCGAGCGCACGCCAAGGGTTTGGAGGAGGTGCGAAAGTCGATCGGCTGCCGCCGGCGGCGGAGGCAAGCGGCAGCCGATCAGCTCCCTTCGGCGGCGGGCGAAGGGAGCAAACTGTTCGAGGAGGCGAAAAAGTGTCGAACGGGCATATCGAAGCCGAGGTCGGCTACCAGCGGTCCAGCCGCTTACGATACGCCTGTCGAGTTATCGGGAAGCGACCATCCAGCTCATACGCACCGTTGCGTCGGCAACCTTGAATATCCCGGCGGTCACGTCATCGACAGGCATCATTCCGTCGATGCGCCGTAGAAGACCCTGGCGCTCGTAATATGCCGAGAGAGGCAGGGTTGCTACCTTGTAGGCTTCGAGGCGTACGCGCATCGTCTCCACGTCATCGTCCTTGCGGACGTCGGTCGCGTTTTCACGTGCCAATCTGGCTCTGTTGACAACCCGCTCCAACACGACGGCTTCGTCGACAACAAGCTCGACAACGGCATCGAGCTTGTCTTCCGACAGCAGATCGTCAAGCCATTGTGCCTGGGGGACACTTCTTGGAAACCCATCGAGAATGAAGCCCCTCGCCGTGTCGCCCTGCAGGAGCCGCAGGGCGACGACATCGGCGATGACTTCGTCGGAAACAAGCTTGCCCGACTCCATCGTGGACCGGATTTCGAGCCCCAGCCTCGTTCCCGAGCGGACCTCCGCGCGAAGTATGTCCCCCGTCGACAGATGCGGGACATGGTAATGCTTCGAAATCGCATCGGCCTGGGTGCCTTTGCCCGCACCCGGGGCTCCGAGTAGTACCAACCTCATGACGTCTTCTCCCGGTTAGGCCGTTGCCTTGTTCTGTCGATTGGCGATGAGGTCTTCGACCACCGCCGGATCGGCGAGCGTGGACGTGTCCCCGAGCGATCCGAAGTCGTCTTCGGCGATCTTGCGGAGAATCCTGCGCATGATCTTTCCCGATCGCGTCTTGGGAAGCCCGGGCGCGAACTGGATCTTGTCCGGTGCCGCGATGGGTCCAATTTCGCTGCGTACGTGTTTGACCAGCTGTAGCCGGAGTTCGTCCGATCCTTCTTCATCGGCCATCAGCGTGACGTAACAGTAGATCCCCTGCCCCTTGATCGAATGCGGATACCCCACGACCGCGGCCTCCGACACCAGGTTGTGGGATACGAGGGCGGACTCCACCTCGGCGGTACCCAGACGGTGCCCCGAAACATTCAGCACGTCATCGACCCTGCCCGTGATCCAGTAATATCCGTCCTCGTCCCGTCGGCAGCCATCACCCGTGAAGTATTTGCCCGGGTACGTCGAGAAGTAGGTCTGGATGAACCGCTCGTGGTCACCGTAAACCGTCCGCATCTGACCCGGCCAGCTATCCGCGATGCACAGATTGCCATCGGCAGGCCCTTCGAGCACGTTCCCCTCGTTGTCGACGAGTTCCGGCCTGACCCCGAAGAACGGCGTGGTCGCAGAACCGGGTTTGAGGTCGGTAGCTCCCGGCAGCGGCGTGATCATGTGGCCGCCAGTTTCCGTCTGCCACCACGTATCGATGACAGGACAACGCCCGCCGCCCACCACAGTGTGATACCAGTCCCACGCTTCCGGATTTATGGGCTCGCCGACTGTTCCAAGTAGCCGGAGGGAGGAGCGGGAGGAGCGTGTGACGAAGTCGTCGCCAGCCCCCATCAGGGAACGGATCGCGGTAGGAGCCGTGTAGAAGATGTTGACCTTGTGCTTGTCGATCACCTCCCAGAAGCGGCCCTGGTCGGGAAAGTTGGGAACTCCCTCGAACATCACCGTCGTCGCGCGGTTCGCGAGGGGGCCGTAGACGATATAGGAGTGTCCGGTGACCCAGCCCACGTCGGCTGTGCACCAGTAGACGTCACCCTGATGGTAGTCGAAGACATATTCGTGGGTCATGGCGGCGTAGACTAGATAGCCGCCCGTCGTGTGGACGACCCCCTTCGGCTTGCCCGTCGAACCCGACGTATAGAGGATGAACAGCGGATCCTCGGCGTTTATCTTTTCGGGGGCACAGTCCGCGTCAACCGTTACGATCTCTTGGTGGTGCCAGATATCACGTCCCGGAGCCCAGCTCGTCTTGGCTCCCGTACGGCGCACGACCAGCACCTTGTCGACGATCACGTGTTGACGCGCGGCGATATCGATTGCCTTGTCCGTGTTTTCCTTCAATGGCACGTGCTTGCCGCCGCGGACGCCTTCGTCGCAGGTTATTACGAAGGTGGACTCGCAGTCGACAATTCGGCCAGCGAGGGCTTCCGGCGAGAAGCCGCCGAACACCACCGAATGAACCGCACCGATCCTCGTGCATGCGAGCATCGCATAGGCGGCCTCCGGGATCATCGGCATGTAGACGGTTACGCGATCCCCTTTCTTCACCCCATGCTTCTTCATCACGTTGGCCATACGGCAAACCTGCTCGTGGAGCTCGTTATACGTGATCTTCTTGTCGATGAAGGGATTGTCGCCTTCGAAGATTATCGCCGTTTGGTCGCCGTAGTCCTGCAGGTGGCGGTCGATACAGTTGTAAGAGACGTTTGTCGTTCCGTCTTCGAACCACTTTATCGATACGTCACCCGTAAAGGACGTATTCTTGACACTCGTGTAGGGCGAGAACCAGTCGATCCGCTTTCCGTGCTCTCCCCAGAACGTCTCCGGATCATCGACGCTCGCGGCATACCATTGCTCGTACTTCCTCTTGTCGACAAGCGCGCGGTTTCCGACCGGTTCCTGAACCGGATAGACCTTCTGGGACATGGACTTCTCCTCACTGATTTGAATGTGTTTCACCGCGGGCTTTCCACTATCGGGTCAACCTGTGGAAGATTGCCGGAAGATGCCGCGGTAGCTGTTCGACGCTGGTAACCGTCGTTGTCCCGCCCCTGCCGAAAATCCGGTCCGCATACGATGGCGCTGCCGACCCGAGGGTCACGCAAAACGTATCGATCCCGCGACGGTTGAGGGAATGGACGGCGGCACGTGCGTCCTCCACGAGGTACCGTTCGTCATCGACGTCGATATCGCAGGGCTCGCCGTCCGTTATTACCAACAGAAGCCGTCGGAAACTCCGTTGACGGGCGAGGTCCTCCGCGGCATGGCGTATTGCCGGACCCAGCCTGGTGGACATCCCGCTTTCCAGCCCGGCCAGGCGCATTTTGGAATCCAGACCGTATGGTTCGTCAAAGTCCTTCACACGGAAATAGCGGACGTCTTCGCGGGTGTCGGAGCAAAAGGCCGCGAGTGCGAAGCTGTCGCCCAGACCCGATATCGTGTGCGAAAGCAGAGCGGTCGAGATACGTTCGATATCCAGCACGCTTCTCCCGCTGCCCTGGACGACGTTCGAAGTCGAACTAGAAACATCCAGCAGGATGAGAACCGAGAGGTCGCGGCTCCTGCGCTCGTAGCGGCTATACACCCGAAAGTCGGGAGCCACGTTCATCCGGCTCGAAATGGTCGCTTCTATGCAGGCGTCCATCTCGAGAACCTCGCCCTCCACCTGGTGTCGAAGTCGCTCCGTACGTCCCGTTCGCGCCGCGCGGATCATGTTCGCCAGCTTCTGCGAGATATCCGAACGCGCCTCCTCGACGCGCACGATGCTGTCGGCGCTCCTGACGGGAACCTGGTATTCCCGAACGCTACACCATTCCGGCCTGTCCCTCCGCGCCACGTAGTCGTACTCCGGGTAGCGCGCGACGAGCACGTTTTCCGACGGTGCGAGGCTGACCGACATCCTGGTGACGAATTCGTCGGTGTCTCCGTCGAGGTTCGGGTCGTCTGGCCGACCGTCGTCGCGTTCCTGCTGCTCGACCCGCGCACCTTCGACGACATCCTGCATTTCCGGTGAAGGCTCGGCCGCGTCGCCGAAATCCCAGAGTCCGATGTTGTCGTCCCTGTAGGCGGGTTGGACAACGTAGCTCTTTGCATCGAACTGGAGACGCATCTGGCCGAGATCGTTGGCAAGGAGCCCCCCGATCGTCCTGCTCAGGGACTGGTCGGTGAGGTCATTCACCGCCGCGCCCTCGAAAAGCGATCGGCCTTTTTCCACCCAGCCGTCCGCGTCTTCGTAGTCGGGATCGATCAACGCGCGGGCGAGCCGGGCCAGCAGGGTCGTTGCAACCGGCGGACCTCCCGGTTTCGCGACATGGAATGGTGTCCAAAGCCCCCGTAGCCCCGGCATGGTACGCATCGCCAACCGCTCCACTCGTGCGTCTTCCAAGACTGCGATCGTGGCGAGATGAAGCGGTTTCAGCGAGCCGACGGGAAACGGCTCGCGGGTGAAGCGGAGGTGCGCGCCGACATGGGCAAACGCTGCCTTGTAAAGTCCCTGCGCCTCTTCGACGGTGAACCCGGAAAATGCGGGCGGCATGCGGATACCGCCCCCGCCGAAGCCCGGCCTTCGACGCATGTGTTCGGGCATCTCGGGCGTCGCCACCTGGACTGGCGGGCGAAGACCCCAAACCGCGGAGAGGAAAAGCCTAAGCTTGCCTTGCAGCGTAACAAAGCGGTCGGCTCCCTCCTCGCGGTCGAAAAAGCGCCTCGCCTCCGGATCCTCGATCCGGAAAAACGCCAGTTGGCGTTCCGGATTTCGCCGACCGATCGCAATCCCCATCAACACGAACGCCTTGAAGCCGTCGAGGTCGATGGCGGCGAGGATTTTCGCGTTGTTTTCCAGCAAAGACGCCAGCGATTTCGGTGCCGATTTCGCCGCGGCTTCGATAACCTCCAGCCATGCCACGAAGAGGTCGTAACCTGACACGAGCTTCGATGTGGCCAGGGCCACCTCGGGAAGCAACGACGCGGTCCGTCGATCGGTTCTGATGGCGAGCTCGGAGACGGCCCTCCCCAGCCTCAGGGCCGCCTCGTGGCCCGCCGCCTTTGCAATCTCCGGACCCCAGCGGCGATATGCATCCGCTACCAGTTCACCGTAGCCAGCTTGGTCGATCCGCTCATGCGCCGATTGCCATTCGGCTTCGCGGCGTGTTTCGAACGCTATGTCGGAGTGTGGCGACATTAAAGGCAGACCGAGATCGCAGCCGTTAGCGCGTCGCGAACATCTGGATCATCCGTGATCGGAAGTACGATCGCCATCTGGCACGCCTGGGAGAGGTGAATGCCACGGCGTGTCAACATAGCCGCGTGCACAAGCATTCTGGTGGACGCGCCCTCGTCAAGGCCCTGTCCGCGAAGGTTTCTCGAACGGTGGGCGACGCGTACGAGCGCCTCGGCGACGTTTCTTGCGACGTTCGCTTCCTTGGCGACGATGTCCGCTTCGGCCCTTTCGTCCGGATAGGTGAAACCGATTGCCGAAAATCGTTGCTTGGTCGATTCCTTCAGGTCCTTCAGAACGCTCTGATAGCCTGGGTTGTAGGAAACCACGATCCTGAAATCGGGGTGTGCCCGAACAACCTCGTTCTTCTTTTCCAGCGGAAGTATACGACGGTCGTCCGTGAGGGAATGGATGACTACGGTCGTGTCCTGCCGGGCCTCGACGATTTCGTCCAGATAGCAGATCGCTCCCGATCGCGCCGCCATCGTCAGGGGGCCGTCATGCCATTTGGTTCCGTCGGCATCGAGCAGAAAGCGGCCGACGAGATCCGCGGCCGTCATATCCTCATGACAGGAGACCGTAATGAGGGGACGGCCGAGACGCCAGGCCATGTGCTCGACGAAACGGGTCTTCCCACACCCGGTCGGCCCTTTCAGCATAACCGGAATTCGCATCTCGTAGGCGGCTTCGAACAGCTCGAGCTCGTCGCCGGAGGCACGGTAGAACGGTTCCTCGACGATCATGAAATCCTCGAGTGAACTGGAAACGAGGGAACCTTGCTCGACATTCGCCTTGGGCTGCATACTCACATCCTCATACAATCACCCTGGCGGCGCGTCCCGCCAGGGTCAGATTGTTCCTTGTTTCAGCGATGGGCGGTCGTCGAGTTGGGGATACCGTCGATGGGGCACTCGTCCGTGCCGACCGTGCTTCGGGTCATGGCTTCGACCATCTCCCTCGTACCTTCCGGATCGTTGATCCACTTGGAGTAGAAGTTGTACGGGCAGGCAGCGGTTCCCTTGTCGCCGTCGCCGGAGTTGATCAGACCGGTGTACCCGCGGTGGAGCAGCTTGAAGAGGTGGTTCTGGGACTGACCGTTACGGCGGGCATCACGGATCGCGGCGACGGAGAGCTGGGCATACTGGATACCGTTTTCTTCGGTGCCGCATTCCCCGAGCGTGCGCCCGTCGAAGCCGACAATGGCCGAGTGGCCAAAGTAGGAATAGACGCCGTCAAAACCAGCCGCGTTTGCCACCGCGACGTAGACGTTGTTCGCCCAAGCCATCGACTTGGACATCTGAACCTGCTGGTCCTTCGCGGGATACATATACCCCTGGCAACGAACGATAAGTTCGGCACCGCGCATCGCACAATCGCGCCAGATTTCGGGGTAATTGCCGTCATCGCAGATGATGAGGCTGATCTTGAGGCCCTTGGGACCTTCGGAGACGTAGGTGCAGTCACCCGGATACCAGCCCTCGATCGGTACCCATGGCATGATCTTCCGGTACTTCTGGACGATCTCGCCCTTGTTGTTCATCAGGATCAGCGTGTTGTACGGGGCTTTCTTGGGGTGTTCCTCGTGGCGTTCGCCAGTCAGTGAGAATACGCCCCAGACGTTGGCCTTGCGGCAGGCCTCGGCGAAAATCGCGGTCTCTTCGCCGGGAACCTGCGAAGCGGTTTCGTACATCTCCTTGGAATCGTACATGATCCCGTGCGTGGAGTATTCAGGGAAAATCACGAGGTCCATGCCCGGCAGGCCCACTTTCATTCCCTCGACCATCTTCGCGATGTTCCGCGCGTTCTCGAGGACTTCAGCCTTGGTATGGAGGCGTGGCATCTTATAGTTCACGACGGCAACGCCGACGGTGTCTTTGCTGCTTGTGATATCGCCGTGGTACATGGTCGTTCTCCTCACATTGGTTTTTTGATGATTTCTGGGGGTGGTCTGACCTGGGCCTGCATCATGTGATCGCGCAGCCCCCGGTAGTGGCGGACGCGAAGCGGTGGGAGGCCCGCCCCGCGAAACTGTGTCGGAAACCAGACTTTGGCTAAGGCTGTCCGACGGGATATGTGACGTGTGCCGAGATGTGCGTCGGTCCGACGGCGGGATATCTCACGCCCGACAGGTACCCCTGTCGACGTGGTCGCCATACCTAAAACCCGATCTAGGTTTCGATCCCTGCTGTACGCTTCCGCTGTAGATCTCCCGATCCTCCCGAAAATGAAAAGGCCCCGGCGCGAGCCACAAATCGTGGTTCGTTCCGAGGCCCTTTTGCCGTCAATGTCATTCGGCTCTGTTGCCGACAGCGCATGCGAGTAGAAAACGCGCACAAAAAAACCCACGTCCCGCTGAGCGGAAGCGTGGGGTCACATCACCCATATTTCGATGGCGCTTTTGCCATAACTGATGATTGAAGAGTAGATGACGAGTAGACGCGAGTCAACAACCCGCGAAGCTTTCGCTTGAAAAGAAGAGGATTTGAAAGACGTCGCCGATGGGAAGGACGGGGAGGCCCAGCTAAACTAGCGGAGGGGGATTGACGATCCCAGATGTGTCCGTTAGCTTTTTACCACTGGCAACAACGCCATCCAAAATCCAGGTAATGCCGCCCCACGTCTTTCGCTACGAGAGACGTGTTTTTTTGTTTTCCGCGGGTCGTGATCCGGCGTGCGGGGAAGCCTATCCGCATGCGTCGGGCATCTTTCGGAAACACGTCCGGATCCGTTTACCGAAACCCGCACTGCTGTCCCGGCGCTCGCCATGACAGATCACCATCAACTTAGGGGACCCAAATGGCCTTGTTCTCCCGTCTTATCTGCCCGCTGGTCATTCTCACGGCATTCTCGCATCAGGTGCAGGCTGCCGAAACCGTCTATCCGCTCAAATTGAACAACTGCGGACGAGAAATCACCGTCAACGGCCCGCCGACGCGCACCGTATCGATCGGACAGAGCAGTACCGAGATACTCTATAAACTGGGGCTGGCCGAGCGCGTTGTAGGTACCGCGCTGTGGGTGGGCCCGGTCCTGAAAGGCTACGAAGAGGTCGATTCCAAGATCGAACGGCTGGCCGACAACGATCCCAGTTTCGAAAGCGTCCTGTCCAAGAAACCGGACCTCGTGACCGTCCAGTTTCAATGGCAGGTCGGTCCGGAAGGCGTGGTCGCCAAGCCGGAGCAGTTCGAGGAACTTGGCATTCCGGTCTACACGTCCCCGTCAGACTGCACGGGCAAGGAGAACTCCGCCGCGAGCGACGGCGTAAGACACCAGGTCTTCACGATGGAGCTTGTCTATCAGGAGATCCGGGAGCTGGCCGAAATCTACAACATCCAGGCCAAGGGCGATGAGGTCATTTCCGAACTCAAGGAACGCGAGCAGGCTGCGCGTTCGAAAGTCGCCGGAACCGCGGGTAAGCTTTCGGCGGTCTTCTGGTTCTCCAGCGCCGCACAGGCGGATCCCTATGTCGCCGGAAAGAACGGCGCGCCGGGGTACATAATGTCCGCGCTCGGTATTCGGAACGTCATCGAAACGGATGACGAATGGCCGACGGTCGGCTGGGAAACGATCGCGAAGACCGAACCCACCATGATCGTGGCAGGAGCCATGGAACGACGCCGCTACCCGATGGATAGCCTGGAATCGAAGATCGAATTTTTGAAGACCGACCCGGTCGCTAAACTGATGGACGCCGCTCAACAGGGCCACGTCTTTGCCATGGACGCCCAGGCCATGAACCCCACCATCCGGACGATCGAAGGCATCGAAGCGTTGGCCGACGCCATCGCCAAGGCCGGGCTGACGAAATAATGCGACCGGTCTCGTCTGTCGTCAGGATCGCGGCAGTGCTTGCCGCCATACTCATCCTTCTGGTGAGTGTCTGCATGGGAGCCGCGATTGGCGAGACCGCAATTCCCTTCGCCACCGTCGCCCAGACGATTGCCAACAAGGTCTGGAACGCGCGCTATGCGATCCCCCCGTTGGATGAGGGCATTGTGTGGAGCTATCGCCTGAGCCGCGCGGTGATAGCCGCCTGCTGCGGGGCGGCGTTGGCTATTTCCGGGGTTGTTTTGCAGTCGCTGCTCCGGAATCCGCTCGCGGACCCCTACATTCTGGGCATCTCCGCCGGTGCGTCCACGGGGGCAGTCAGCGTTGCGATCCTGGGCTTTGGCACGGGGATGCTAAGCCTGCCGATCGGTGCTTTCCTTGGGGCCCTTACGGCGTTCTCGCTGATCAGCCTGCTCGCACTCAAGACGGGCAGCGGTACGACCGCTATCATCCTCGCCGGAGTGGCGGGATCACAGCTCTTCAACGCACTGACATCCTTCATAGTGACGAAAGCGGCAAGCGCGGAACAGGCGCGGGGCATTATGTTCTGGCTGTTGGGAAACCTGTCGGGCGTTCGATGGCCCGACGCGTACCTCGCCGTTCCCGCAACCCTGTTCGGCCTGCTTGTCTGTCTCTGGCACGCACGCGCGCTCGATGCCTTCGCGTTCGGCTCGAACTCCGCGGCCTCACTTGGCATTTCGGTTACCAGGACCCAGGTAGTCGTGATCGGTGCGACAGCGGTCATGACCGCGGTCATGGTATCGCTTGTAGGCTCCATAGGCTTTGTTGGACTGGTAATCCCCCACACGGCCAGGATGCTGGTCGGGGTTCGACACGGCGTCCTACTGCCCGCCTCGGCGCTTATCGGCGCGGTCTTCATGATCTTCGTGGACGTATTCTCGCGGACCATCATACCGGGACAGGTCCTTCCGGTCGGCGTGGTCACCGCGTTGGTGGGCGCTCCCGTCTTCGCGATTATCCTTGGTAAGAAAAGGGAACGGACATGAGGCTTTCGGCCATAGACCTATGCTGGTCCGTAGGTGGGACCGATATCGTTCGCAGCGTGTCGATGGAGATCCGGCCCGGTGAGTTTTTCGGAATTGTCGGCCCGAACGGCTCGGGAAAGACGACTTTGATGTCGATGCTGTCGGGTGTCCGTCAACCGCATTCCGGCGGGATCGCGCTCGATGGCGCTAACCTGTCCGGGATCCCGAGGCGGATCGTTGCCCAGCACATCGCCCTGGTAGAACAACAGGCCGAGACCGGAGAGCGCATAACCGCCCGCGAGGCGGTCGAACTGGGACGGACTCCGTATCTCGGCCCTTTCTCGCCCTGGTCGGAAAAGGATCGGAAGATCGTGGACGTCGCGCTTGAGAATGTCGATATGGCGCATCTCGAAAAGCGCTTGTGGAATACGCTTTCCGGTGGCGAGCGTCAGCGGCTTCACATAGCCCGGGCCCTGGCCCAGCAGCCTCGTGTCCTCTTGCTCGACGAGCCGACCAACCACCTCGATATCGGCCATCAGATCGACCTTCTGGACCTGGTGAGCCAGCTGGACCTCACCGTCGTAGCCGCCCTGCATGATCTCAATCACGCGGCGATGTTCTGCGACAGGATCGCGCTGATGCAGAAAGGCCGCCTCGTCGCGCTCGGCACGCCATCCGACGTATTGACCGAGGAAAGGATTCGCGAGGTCTTCGGGGTACATGCCGAGATTTCGCGAGACGTTGGCGGTACCTGCAACATCCGTTACAGGCCGCGTGGCCGCGAGGTCGAGCCGGGCGGGCTTTGTCTACGAGCCGTGGGCTAGAAACGGGGCCGGCCGCGATACTCCCTAGCGACGTTGGAACCGAAGTTTCGTGTTCTGCCCAGGGAAGCCGCATTCCCCCGGCTCAGTAACGTACCAACCTAATTGTCCGTGCCGTCCAAACCTTGGGCAGAGGACGCGAACGGTGAGACCTAAGCGAGGTGTTCCAGCTCAACAGGCTGCCTGGAACACGTCGCTGAGAGGAGCGGTCCTCGGACAGACACATCATGCAGGGGGAATGACAGTGAGCGAGCAAAAGGAATCGTCCGTTATCGGCATGCGGCATGTGATCGACACGATCGATGACGCGCTTTCCGAATTCGGGGAGAACAATCGGCGTGTGGTTCGACAGACGAAACTGCTCGCCATCAACGCGGTTATCGAAGCCGCGCGGGCTGGCGACGCAGGAAGAGGATTTAACGTAGTTGCGCAGGAGGTTCAGAAACTCGCGGAGGAAGCTGCCGGACTGGCCGACCAATTTCAGGGCGACATTCGCCAGCGCATAGACCGTTCCCGGGATCTGGTGGCGACAATGGAAGGTGAGCGCCTCGTCGATCTGTCTCAGTCGCTCGTCCAGCTTATTGTCCGCAATCTGTACGAGAGAACCGCCGACGTGCGCTGGTGGGCAATGGATCGTGCGTTGTGGGAAGCACTGCAGATCACGGAGCCACATTTGCAGTCCCACGCGGCCGCGCGGCTCGGCGTAATTCATCGCTATTACAGCGTATATACGGACCTGGTCCTGACGGACCACAACGGACGGGTCGTGGCTAATGCCAATACCCAGTATAAAAGTTCCCTGAAAGATCGGGATTTCTCCGCAGAAGAGTGGCACAGGAGAGCAGTGCAGCTCAAGACCGGTGATCACTATTTCGTGGGAGACGTGCGCGCGAGCGAAGAGCACGACGGCAGGGAGGTCTTGGTCTATTCAACGGCTGTGCGGGCCGGAGGGCGAGCGGACGGGAGGGCAATCGGGGCGCTCGGTGTCTATTTTGACTGGAGGGCGCAGGGTGCTACGATTGTGGAGACCGAGGCCAAGCTCTCCGGAGATGCCAAGCGGCTTACCACCGTTATGCTCCTCGACAGCAACCATCGCGTCATCGCATCTACGGATCCTACCGTGATGTTCACTCACTTTTCCCTTGATAGGCGCGACCTTGAGCGCGGAAGCTACCTGACGGATCTTGGAGTTGTCGCGTTTGCCAGAACAGAGGGATATCAGGAGTACGACGGACTCGGTTGGTTTGGCGTGGTCGTCAAGCGCGACGAAAGGCACCTCCCCTTCCCATTGAGGCACGAACAGCGCGATGTTCAAGCGAGGCTCGTTCACGACGCTCCGGAAGTCCATCAAACCATTGTCGAGCGAGCCCGATAATGCACGGATCCAATGTCGATCTCAAAGAGGATATCCGAGAATATTGGTCGCTAAGGGCGGAGACTTTCGATCTCGCGTTTGGCCATCGTATCTCCCACGGGCCTGAGCGTCATGCCTGGGCGACGGCGATACACGACGCGCTGGGACCTGATCGACAAAAAGTGTTGGAGCTTGCCTGCGGAACGGGAGAAGTTACCGGGGTCCTTTTGTCTCTTGGCCACGAGATCACGGCAATCGATTTCTCCGATGCCATGCTCGAAGCCGCGCGATTGAAGCACCGGGGCAACAACGTCCGTTTCGTCCTGGCGGATGCCGAGAACAGCATGGAGCCGGCCTGCTCGTACGATGCGATCGTCTGTCGCCATCTGGTCTGGACGCTGACCGAACCGGAGCGGGCGCTTGCCGACTGGTACCGCGTGCTGAAACCGGGTGGAAGGCTTTTGGTCTTCGATGGCAATTGGGCGCAAAAGACGATGCTCGGCAGGCTGGCTTCTCTGGGTGTAGGCTGCCTGGAACGGGTGATAGGACACGATCCGTTCTACGATAGCGTGATGAGCGACAAACACGCGGGCATCATGGCGAGATTGCCATTCGGCCAGGGCCTCACCGCAGAGATGCTGTCAGGTCTTTTGAAAGAGGCTGGCTACACGAATGTGCACGAAAGGCCACACGCGCCGATCACGGCCGCACAGCGAAGAAACGCAAGCCTCAGAAATAGGTTGAGGACACTGTTCTATCGCAGATTTGTCGTCGTCGCCGAGCGTCCGCAATCCAGCCAAGACATCAAGCCGTGGCCAGACCTTCCATAACTTTCACGCGTCGGCAGACCATACCGGATGCCGGGACCGCCGCTTACGCCGACATGGCCGATTGCCTTCGATGCGAGTTAGCCTGAAGAACGTCCCGGGGTGGCGACAAGCCATAGGTAGAAGCTCGTGCATACCACGGGATCGCGGCCGGAGGATGAACGATCCCGTGGTATGCGACGGCTTCGCCGTACGGCATGAGCTCGCGCACTGCCGCAAAGCGCCTTAACCGTCAGACGACCAGATGCTGGTGAACGACGTCGTCGGTGAGCATGTCGATCGGCGCGGTCAGCGCGACGCTACCGCGGTCCAGGATTGCGAACCTGTTGGACGCGCGTCGGGCGAATTTGAGGTTCTGTTCGACAAGCACGACCGTGAGGGAGTTCTTTCGGTTGAGGCTGATGAGGATTTCTTCGATCTGCTCGACCACGTTCGGCTGAATACCCTCTGTGGGCTCGTCGAGGAGCAGGACCTTCGGCTCGGATAGCAACGCCCGCGCGATAGCCAACTGCTGTTGCTGTCCACCGGAAAGGTTTCCTCCCCGTCGGTTCATGAACTCCTTCAGGACGGGAAACAGTTCGAGAACCCATTCTGCGAGGTGCCCGTGGTTGCCATTTGTGGCGTACGTACCAAGCAGCAAATTCTCGCGCACCGTAAACGCTGGTAGGATGCCACGACCCTGTGGAACGTACCCCACTCCCGCAAGCGCGCGCTCGTGAGTATGGAGGTGGTTTAGCTCGCGGCCATCAAGTCTGATCGAACCCTCCATCCGGCTCATCAAGCCAAGGACCGTGCGCAGGAGTGTTGTCTTCCCCACTCCGTTGCGTCCGAGAACGCTGAAGAAGTCACCGTCCCCAACCGAAAGCGAAACAGATTGCAGCGCCCTGCTGCGGCCGTAGAAGCCATCGACGTTACTCAGCTCAAGCATGGCCCATTCCTCCCGAGCCCAGATAGGCTTCTCGTACCTCGGCACTCTGTGAGATTTCGTCTGCCGAACCCTGGGCGAGCAGACGGCCTTGATGCATTACCGATATCGTTTCGGCTATGTCGCGCACGAAGCCCATGTCGTGCTCCACGACCATCAAGGTGTGTTTGCCTTTCAGGCGCATGAAGAGTTCGGCGGTCTTGCGCGTCTCCTGGGTCGTCATCCCGGCGGTTGGCTCGTCCATGAGCACGAGGGCGGGGTCTTGCGCCAGCACCAGGGCGATTTCCAGCCATTGCGTCTGCCCGTGGGACAGGAAGCCCGCGGGCCGGTCGAGTTCGTCCTGGAGGTCGACCAGCACTGCCAGTTTCTCCGTGCTTTCGGCATTGGCCTTGTCGCCGAAACGGAAGAGGTTGCGCAGGATCGTCGGCTCCTGCGACATTCCGATGGAAAGATTTTCGCGAACGGATAGCTCGCGGAAAACGCTTGGCACCTGGAATTTGCGCCCGATGCCCAAGCGCGCGATCTTGAACTCCCGCAGGCGGTGAATGGGCTGGTCGTTGAATATGATCTCGCCCGTCGACACTTTCGTCTTGCCGCAGATGAGATCGAGTGTGGTGGTCTTCCCGGCTCCGTTGGGCCCGATCAGGCATCTCAACTCGCCCTGCGGTACCTGCAGATTGAGGTCCGACAACGCCTTGAAACCGCCGAAGGAAACCGAGACGTCTTTGATCGAGAGCTGATATGCACTCACTATACGTTCTCCATCGCCGATTTGCCTGCGGGCGCTGCTTCGGGAGTTTCCCGAAATCTGGTCTTGCGGGTCACGAGCATTTCCGCGGCACCCGCAAGGCCCTTGGGCATCACCAGCACGACGAGGACGAAAAGTCCGCCCATGATGAGGGTCCATGTGTCGAGGAACGCTTCCGATTCCGACAACGCGCCCTGAACACCCGTGACAAGGATCGCGCCGGCGGCAGCGCCAAGGAGGCTCTGACGTCCGCCTACGGCAACCCAAATTACCATCGACAGGCTCAGAGGGACGCTCAGGAAGGTCGGAGAGGCGAACTCCATGACGATCGTGTAGAGCATCCCCGCCAGTCCCGCGAAGCCTGCGGAGATCATGAAAACGAAGGTCTTGTACCGCGCGACGTCGTAACCGAAGAACCTCGTGCGGTCTTCCTGGTCGCGGATCGCCTGCAGCACGAGGCCGACCTTCGATCGCGCGAGGGCGAGCGAGGCGAACAGTGTGAACGTCAGGCAGATCGCCGCGAGATAATAGGTGGATGACGAATAGGCGTCGAACGTTATCCCCGCGACCTCGAACTGTGCCAGGTCGGTTATCCCGTTGAAGCCCCCGGTGAAGGCCTGTTGGTCGACGATAACCAGATTGAGAACGACCATGACGGCCAGGGTTATGATGGCGGCGTAGACGCCCGTGATGCGCCCGCCGAAGATAAACCAGCCTATCAATCCGGCGAACAGGGCCGGAACCGCTAGCCCGGCGAAGATGGCGAACGGTAGGGAGCTGAACGGTTGCCATAACAGCGGCAGTTCGGTGACGTTGTTCCAGACCATGAAGTCCGGAAGCCCTTCGGAGCCCGTGTGGACAGGGATGGTCTTGAGCTTGAGGGCCATCGCCATGCAGTACGAGCCAATCCCGAAGGTCGCCGCCTGGCCAAGGTTGAGTATCCCGGCGTAACCCCAGGAGAGGCCGAGAGACACGGCGACGATCGCGAAAACGAGATAGCGCGCGTACTTGTTGAGCAGAAAGGCGTCGTGAACGAACAGCGGCAATACCAGGATGGCAACACAGAATGCGCTATAGCAGCCGATCTGGAGGGTTGTTCTGGAGGACAAGAGAACCATTCCTTCTATTGTCTGCTTCGTTACTTCACGACCGCACGCGCGATACGAAGAGGCCCTGGGGGCGGAAGCGGATAAGAATTACGATCAGGAGGAGAACGACGGCCTTGGCGATCGTGTCGTTGCTGAAGAAGGCGAGAAGGCCGCTGAGCTCGCCAAGGATCGCGGAGCTGGCCATCGTGCCGAACAGGCTCTGGACCCCGCCGAGAACGACCACCATGAAGGCGTCGACGACGTATGTCGTTCCCATCTCCGGAGAGACGCTCTTGAGAGGCGAAACCAGTGCCCCGGCGAGGCCCGCGATACCCGCTCCGTATGCAAATGTCAGGCGGTAGATCCGGCCGGAATTCACACCGAAGCTTGAGGCGATCGAGCGGTTCTGCGTTATAGCCCTTAGTTTCAAACCGAACGAAGTCTTGCGGTAAATGTACCAGGTGAGCGCGAAAAGGGCGAAGGCGACGGCCAGCACGAACAACCGGTAGGCAGATTCAGTAGCGCCGAAAATCGAGACGCTGCCGCCAAGCGACGGTGGCATTTCGACGTATCGTAGCTCTCCGCCCGCACATAGCCGGATGGCCTGCTGCGCCATGACGCCAACGCCCCATGTCGCCAGGATGGTGTCGAGGGGTCGCTCGTACAGGTGGCGCACGACCGTCGCTTCGATAACCCACCCGAATGCGAAAATCAGCACAAAGATCGGGATTAAACTGGCAAGCAGGCCGAATCCGAGCTGGGACTGGAGGAACCACGCGCAATAGGCCCCCAGCATGACGAACTCGCCGTGCGCGAGATTGATGACGCCCGTCACACCGTAAACGATCGCGAGGCCGAGAGCGATCAGCATCAGAATCGAGGCTATGCTCATTCCTGTCAGAAATTGCGAGACGATGAGATCCATCTCTTCCACTTTCGAAAATGGGGCGAGAGCTCTGACCTCTCGCCCGGCTGTAGGGAGTTCAGATCGTCTTGAGACCGTCTGCGGTGCACTTCTGGTTCGGGTAGGCCTTGTATGGATCGGGTTCGAGCCAGTCCGCCGACTGCTTGAGGATCTTGAATTGCCCGTCCGGCTGGCACTGGCCGATCTTGGGACGCAGCCAGCAGTGCAGGTTCTCTGGCTCTACCTTGATCAAACCCTGGGGCGCTCGGAATTGCTCCCCCTTAACCGCCTCGCGGACGGCTTCCGGGGTGATATCGCTTGCCGCGAGCTTCGCCGCGGCCTGACCGAAGAGGTGGACCTGGAAATAGGCGGACTCGGAAACGAAGTGGGTGACCTTGTCGCCGCCCCAGCGGCTTCTATAGGCTTCGACGAACTTTTGGTTTTCTGGGGACTCTCCGACCATGAAGTACGGCGCGGAGGTGAAGTGACCGGCCGCGGCCGCTCCGCCCATAGCGGCGACCTCGTTCTCGGAGGTCGTAAGGCTGGCCATCGGCATGGTCTCCGGATCCAGCCCGGCAGCCTTGTATTGACGGTGGAGCGCCACGACCGAGTCACCCACCACGGTGGAGAAAACGACATTCGGCTTCTCGGCCTTCATCTTGTTGATGACTGACGAGAACTCGGAGTGACCGAGCGGAACGTACTCCTCGGCCACGACCTCAGCGCCGAGCTCTGCCAGGAGTTTCTTGCAGTAGTTGTTCTCCTCCTTGGGATATATGTAATTCGAGCCGATCAGGTACCAGCGCTTGCCGAACTTCTCGACCAGCCAAGGAATGAAGTCGTCCTGCTGTTGGTTGGGCACCGCCCCGGTGTAGATCACGTTCTTGGAGCATTCGCGGCCTTCATAGAGGGTCGGATACCAGAACAGGTTCTTCTGCTTTTCGAAGACGGGCAAAACCGCCTTGCGGCTGGCCGAGGTATAGGAGCCGAAAACCGAGACGCACTTGTCGCTGAGGACAAGCTTACGGGCCTTTTCGGCGAAGGTGGCGGGGTCGGAGGCCGGATCTTCGATAACGGGCACCAGCTTCATACCGTTGACGCCGCCCGCGGCGTTGATTTCGTCGATAGCCATGATGGTCGCCTTGTTGAGCGACTCCTCGATGATGGCCGTTGTACCCGTGAGCGAAAAAAGTACGCCCACCTTGATTTCACCGTCCGCGGCACGCGCCACGTCGGTATTCTTGCTCCAAATGTGGGGGAAACCGGTCGCCGCGAATGTGCCGAGTGCCGCGCTGCCGATGAGAAATTGTCTTCTGCTACCAGTCATTTTAGTTCCTCTCCAGAAAAGAGAAGCCCCGGCCGACCTGTCAACAGACAGATCGCTCCGAGGCTTTGTTGCCCATTATTTGTCGCGGCGATTTCGCCGGCGGGTTATCGAGACATTTCCACGGTCCGCATCAACGTTTAATCGTGGAAATGCGGTGAGTATTTCCGTGACTGGATTGCCACGTAGGCGTCTGACGAATGAACTACCTGGAACACGTTCCAAGCGTCAGCTTAGACGGCAATTATTCCTTCGCGGATTTGACCGATCCGGAGAACCAGGGCCTTAGAGAAAAGGCCACCAGAAAAGTGGAAAAGCACCTTATCTGTTAGGTCCGCTTGAGCCTCGGATGTCGCGCACCCGTCGAGGATTAGTCGTACGATGCCAGGTCATTTTTTCCGACATTCGGCATAATGATCGTCGCGTAAGACGTCAGTTCGTCGAAGAACTCGTTCTTGTGGGCTTGGTATGCCGTGCTGTTCGGCTTCATATAGTTCGAAAGTAGCACTTCCTTCAGCTGTTCCTCCATCACATCAATACGCATGTCGCGAGCCGCGTAAATGTGGACTTCGATGGAGTCGGTTTTGAATGTCTGCTTCAGACCGGAATACTCTGGGACAAACGATATCCACTGCTGGAGAGCCGCGTCCCAGATCGAACGGGCCTGGCCGGGCAATACCTGCACGCCGGGGTGGCTGAACTTTGCAATCCCGAACATGTTGCATTTGCCACCGTGGTCCCTGGTGAGCCGGGCAAGGTGGGTTGCGCCGTCGGATACCGCCCAACGCATGAAGGAGTCCGCGACAAACCGATTTGTGACCATCTGCTTGAATTGCTGCCGTACTTCCTTCACGCCCGTCGATGTGTAGGCTGTAAGCCGCTGCCAGCTGTGCTCGGTCGGAACAACAAGGAATCCACCCGAAAACGGGTTATTGTCAGAAGATTTGCAAACCGCATCGATTTTATCGAGGACGGCGGTTTGGGCAGCGCTGTTGCTGTATTCGCCGTCTCCGCTATGGCTAAGCTGGCCGACGCCGGTAATCAAGACATTGCTTCCGACGCCGAGCTTCGCGAGTTCGCGAGCGACATCGACCACCATCGAGCTGCCCGTCTTTCCGGCAAGGCCGCACGCGATGAAAACGGTAGACTGATGCTTCGACGACTTAACCCCCTTAGCAAAGCGCTCTAAGGATACGCGGACATCATCCAGACGCTTGCTGGCGTCTCCAGGTGCCAGCACGACGCTCTCGTGATTGAATCGATCGGCAGGTATCCCGCGAGAAGCCATCCTCGTCTTGAAAGACCGGGCGTAGTCGTTGGCAACCTGAATGTCGCCATCTCCAACATCGATGAGCAATGTTGAGAAGGTTGTCCCTTCGTTGACAAGGTTGTCCTCGATCTCACCCGTCCGGAGAAGGGCTTCGACGTACACAGCTCCCGTTCGGCCAAGTCCGATTACGTGAACGCAGTGAGGTTCAACTGCGATGTTGGATTTCGTGTCTGTCATATGTTCCTCCAGTTTTTCGTTGGGATTGGATCAGCAGGGTCCGTTCACAGAGCGAGAAGCCGTGTGAGCGTCCTGTTCGTGTTGTTCGCGAATGTCGATGCGCGTTCGGTTATGAGATAGTTTCGTTCCCCGAATATGCGGCGGGCGTAGTGGTCTGCACGGCGGTCGAGGGTCACGCAGAATGTTCGAACTCGTTGCGATAGCGCACCGACAACGGCCTCCCGCGCGTCCTCGACTAGATAATCGTCCTCGACAACATCGATGTCGGACGGCTCACCGTCGGTTAACACTAAGACAACCTTATGATCTGCGACCTCAGAGGCCAGGAGCGCTGTGGCATGCCTCAACGCAGCCCCCATCCGCGTGCTGTGTCGGCCTTCGAGCGCCGCGAGGCTAGCCTGATGAGGCTGGCCGAAAGGCTCGTCAAACTCTTTGATCCTCTGATAGCTCACCTCATGTCGGCCGTTCGACGTAAAGCCGTGGACGGCTATGCGGTCGTGTTGGGCCTCAAGGGCCTGGGCTATAACAACTGCTGCCTGTTTCTCGACATCGATGACTTTCGTAAAGCTGCCTGGAACGAAACGGTTCGTCGAGATAGACAGATCCATCAGAAGGATCACGGCCGTTGACCTGCGTCGACGTCCATGGCGACAGAATATCCGACCGTCCGGGGCAATCCCGCTTCGCTGCTGGACGACATTGTCAACGACGACATTCAGATCTAATTCGTCGCCTTCCGAAAGACGGGTTAGCCGGATCGATCTATCGGGGATACGTTCGGAAGCGGAGACGTTCACCCGGGCTTTTGAAACTCCGCGTTGACGGGCGCTCGCTTTCGTACGTGGGCGCTCATCCTCCAGCACCGTCGTCCAGCCTTCTCGCAGGGCGGCAACTCGGTGATCCCATTCCGGATATCGGAAGCGACGCCGGATATCGATGTCGGCAGGAACCGGATCAGGCTTCTCATCAGGTTCCATAGCGTCGACGACGTCAACTTCGGTGTCGCGATCGATATCCTCCGGCAACGCTGCATCGGGTCCCCAAAGGATGGTGTTGTCGTCTCGATAAAGAGGTTGGGGGCGGTAATGACGGGATGGCGCGAGGCGCATCTTTCCCATGTCCAGAGACAGAGTGCGGGCCAAACGGTCAAACGCCGAAACGTCATTCAGATCGGATGCCGCTGCCTCTTCGAAGAGGTCTCGCCCTTTGCGGACCCAAGTATTTGTGTCGTTGTACGCCGGATCGTGCAGGGCGCGGGACAGCCGCGACGAGAGACCGGCGAAATCAAAGCCGGAGGTTTCTTTGGTTGCCTTGTGAAAACGCCCCCAGAGCGCATGTAGACCTGGGTAGTCATGCACCATCAGCCTTTCCACCCGGGCGTCTTCGACAAGAGCCGTCAGCGCGACCAGCGTGGGCCGCCGGTTTCCCGAGGAACGTCTTAGTGGAGAATGACGCAGATGGGCTGCCGCATGTGCGAAAATGGCCCGCACAAGTAAGCCACGATCGGCCTGATCCACAGCCTCGAAGCGACGTGGTAACCGGACGACACCATCTTCGATCGTTACCGCACGAAGTATTTCGCCGTCGTCCTCGGGCTCATGGAGATCGATTGCGTAATCGTCAAATCCAAACCCGGCGAGATAATGCAGCAACGCTCCACGCTCGCCTAACAGGAACTCGGTGTCGCCCTCAGACCGCTGGTCGGAAAACGCGCGCGGGTTCCCCCATTCGAAATGATGAAGCATCCTTCTGGGGTCGTGGCGGTGCTTCTGAAGAGCGTGCACGGCCCACTTGCGCAAACCGACGGCGTCTTCCAAGAGTGTAGGGTCTGAACCGATCCGGTCAGCGAATGCACGCGCGGCCTCTGGCTTCTCCGTTGCGATCTGGACGGCCAGATCGGCTAAGCTAGCGAGATCCGCCTCTCCTTCGAGGTACTCCGAAAGTGAAGGCAGGGCATCCAGGATTAAGTCGTGTACGGCCGCGTCTACATCGCGCAGCACACCAAGCCGTTTTGCCGCAAGGGGCCCTTGGATCGTCTCGAAGCGCGCGTTCATTGCCTCGGCCCGAATTGAGCCTCCACAAAGCCATTCAGCGCCGCCTGGAGATCGGGATCGTCCGTCAGCGGGGCGGTCATGGCAAGTGCACAGGCATCGTGTGGCGCAATTCCCTCGTTGATCAGCGACCCCGCGTGGACGAGCATGCGAGTGCTGATACCCTCATCTAATCCCCTGCCGCGAAGCGCTCGCGACTGGGTCGCCACGACAACCAGACGGTTGGCGACGTCCAAGGGTATCTCTGTCTCGTGGGCAACTACCTCGACTTCGACCGCCTGCGGCAGAAAATCGAAATCGATCGCGCCGAAGCGCTGGCGCGTGGACGGTTTCATGTCCTTTGCGGCACTTTGGTAGCCCGGATTGTAGGATACGACGAGACGGAAGTTCGGATGGGCCTTGACGACTTCACCGCGTTTGTCGAGCGGTAGAATGCGACGCTCATCTGTGAGGGGATGAATTACGACAGTCGTGTCCTGGCGTGCCTCCACGACTTCGTCAAGATAACAAAGTGCGCCATGCCGCACGGCAGTGGTCAATGGCCCGTCGTGCCACTGAGTGCCCTGCGCATCAAGAAGCCAGCGTCCGACGAGATCGGAGGCCGTCATATCTTCGTTACACGCCATCGTAATCAGCGGCAATTTGAGACGCCATGCCATATGCTCGACGAAACGCGTCTTCCCACAGCCGGTCGGTCCCTTGAGGATCATCGGCAGGTTACGCTTCATCGCCGCGTTGAAAAGTTCGACTTCGTTGCCGCTGTTACGGTAGTAAGGCTCGTCTTCGATGATCAGGGATTGGAGATGGTCGTGCATTGCGCCTCGCTGTTGCCTGTTGGAGTCGCGCTTTCGCGCGACTCTCGGTTTCGTTGCGCTCGAAAGCGATCGATCAGGCGTGCGCCTTGGCCAGTTTTTTCGCTTCGCCGCCCGGTGTCTTGACGACGGTT